>CAFBQW010000001.1_pt1 | contig 31372 bp, 28 predicted proteins | sample 7270031 | NCBI WGS metagenome assembly CAFBQW01 (sample SAMEA6814186, study PRJEB35770) | freshwater metagenome | biome: Freshwater; feature: Freshwater reservoir; material: water | place: Czech Republic | collected 2016-11-09 | depth 30m m
CACCTGGGTCATGTCGCAAGCTCCGCAGCAATCAAGAAATCTGCAAGACCGACGGGCTCGCTACCTCGAATGCCCGTCAGCGCAGTTACAACTGGATGGCCCTGAGCAACGAGTGCTGTATCTGAGTCTGATGGAAGCGAGGCAGTGGTTGGGACTAACCCAAATTCGACACGTTCCTCGGTGCGCAGAAGAAACTCGGTACGGATCGCCCCAAGCGGAGCGAGTTGGCCCCACTTCACCTCTTTCAGGTCAGTGCCTTGCACGTCTGGAACGCTCAGGTTGATACTGCTCAGAGTTCCGCTCGCAACAATCCACGCCGCGACTTCAGCTGCGAGTTCTGCTGCAACATCAAAATGCTGAATTGAGGGCTCGCTACCCGCAATACTGACGGCCACCCCTGGTAAGCCCAAATTTGCAGCAGTCAGCACAGCACCAACGGTGCCTGAATGCAGAGTGACTCTGCCCGTGTTGAGACCAGGGTTCACGCCCGAGGCAACTACATCTGGAGGCGGACCAAATGCGCCAAGATGTGCCGCAAACACGCACAACGCCGGGGTTGCATCCAACTCATACGACTCCACCGAGTCAAGGCCCTCAAGTGGCATCGACCGATACCGCAGGAAGGATCCCTCACCAAGATTTCCGATGGCTGCCCCACAACCGCTGCGATCGCCTTCTGGCGCCAGAGCAATCACATCATGGCCAGCGGCACTCAAGGCCGAAGCAAGTGCATGCAGACCAGGCGCGTGGAGGCCATCGTCATTGGTCACAAGAACCCTCATCGGTGGACCCTCATGCGCCGTCGGGAACCTCGCCCGAACCCTCCTCGTGCGGTGAGTCCAAGCGGGCTACCTCTCCTGCTTCGTCATTCTGAGCTGTGCTGTTGCCAGCTTCGACACCAGCCTCAGCCTCGGCTTCACGCAGTCTCTGCCGAGCAGCGCCGCTCTTCTCTGGAAGCCATCCAGTCACCATGTACATGACGCGCTCGCCAATGTTCACTGCGTGATCACCGACGCGCTCGTAGTAGCGGCCGATCATGGCCATCTGAACAGCACCCTGCAGATTCAGATTCATCTCGGAGTGCGAGCGGAAGATCGCTTGCACATACGCAACCTGCAGTTCGTCGAGTCGGTCATCAATGTCGTCAAGTGCCGAGGCAAGCGAGGTGTCAGCATCAACATAGGAGTCAATCGCTGCACGAATCAGGAACGTTGCCTCCACTCCCATCTGCTCAATCAAGCCGCGAATCTGAGGTCCAAACTCGACATCGTAAATACGCCGTGAGGCTTTGCACACGTTCACGATCAGGTCAGCGGATCGCTCGAGTTCGCTGATGAGTCGCAAACTCGTGAGGATGAAACGAAGCTCCCCTGCAATAGGAGATTGCAGTGCGAGCAAGCGATAGCAGCGCTCTTCAAGGCCCAAGCAGAAGTCATCAATGACATCATCACCGTCGATGAGGACCTGCGCTGCATGCAAGTCGCGATCAAGCAGCGCTGCAGTCCCGCGGCCAATCGTCTCGGAGACCATTGCGCCAAGACGAATCAGATCGGAGCGCACCTCTTCGAGTTCGCCGTGATAATGGATTCGGGTTTCGTTCATCTGAGTCCCCCAACTGAGTGAATGGTCATCCGAATTTACCAGTGATGTAATGCTCAGTTCGCTCGTCGCTTGGGTTCGCAAAGATCGTTTCGGTACGGTCGAACTCGACGAGCAGGCCTGTGCGCACATCACTCTCGGGGTTCACTTCAGTAGAAAAGAACGCCGTTGCATCGCTCACTCGTGCAGCCTGTTGCATGTTGTGAGTGACGATCACAATCGTGAAATCTGTCTTGATCTCTCTCATCAAGTCTTCGATCCGAGCAGTGGCAATCGGGTCCAGAGCAGAACAGGGCTCGTCCATCAGGATCACTTCTGGTTTCACAGCAATTGCTCGCGCAATGCACAGGCGCTGTTGCTGACCACCCGACATCCCAAGTGCCGAGGCCTTGAGCCGGTCCTTGACCTCATCCCACAGGGCCGCCCGTTTGAGTGAGCTCTCAACAATCTCGTCAAGCTCTGCCTTCTTCTTGATCCCACCAATTCTGGGGCCATAGGCCACGTTCTCGTAGATGGACTTTGGGAATGGGTTCGGCTTCTGAAAGACCATCCCGATGCGACGACGAACCTCTACTGCGTTGACCTTCTCTCCGTACAGATCAACCCCGTGGTATTGAATCTTTCCCTCAACTCGGGCCCCGTCGATCAGGTCATTCATGCGGTTAAAGCAGCGAAGGACGGTTGTCTTGCCACAACCAGATGGCCCAATGAATGCGGTGATCTCATGCTTGCGCACCTTCATGTCTACGTCTCGCACAGCACGGTACTTTCCGTAGTAGACGCTGAGCTTGTCCACGTTGAACACCACCGAGCCAAGCTCGGCCGGTCCTTCTTGGCTAGCCGATGAATCAGAAGGATCACCTTGAGCGGAGATCTCGGCACCGCTGTCCGCAGCATCCGTTGACTCAGTGTTCGCAGCCTCGCCGCCGATCACAGGCGGCGCCACAGGGGCCGAAGTAGAGGCACTCGCCAAGTTCGGCTCTTGCTCGCTGTCTGCCTGCATCGTGTTCTCCAGAGAGGTCATGTGTTTCCGATGGTCAATCTGCTGCTGATAGCTCGAGCAGTAAGGGTGAGTACCAAAACAATGCCCACCAGGGTCACTGCAGCACCCCAAGCGAGTTGGGTCGCAATGCTGCCCCCATTGGTGAGTTGTGAGTAGATCTGCGCCGAGAGGGTGGTGTTCTGCCCGCGCATCGAGAAGTTCGTGGTGGTCACATAGCCAATGGTGAACACCACGGGTGCTGTCTCGCCGGCTGCTCGAGCAACTGCTAGTAGGCAACCAGAAGTTATTCCGGCACTGGCTGCTGGCAGCACCACTTTGAGCGTGGTCTTCCATGTCCGGGTTCCAAGCGCCGCAGAAGCTTCACGAAGGGCATTGGGCACGAGTTTCAGCATCTCTTCGGTAGAACGCACCACGATCGGCAACATCAAACATGCCAAGGCCAAAGAGGCAGCAAAGGCCGACTTGCCTTTCGTTCCAAAATTCAACACCCAGATGGTGTAGATAAACACACCCATGACTACCGAGGGAACCCCCACCATGACGTCGGTCATAAAGCGAATGAACCGAGCTAAGCGGCCAGTCTTGCCATACTCATGCAGATAGACAGCCCCCAGGATTCCCAGTGGAATGGCCATGACTGACGCACCAAAGACTGTCAGGAAGGTACCCACAATGGCGGGCTGCATACCCTCAACTACAGAGGTGGAGGATTCGCCCGACTTACATTCGGCAGCGTCACCAAACCCCAGGCCACACAAGTCTTCGTTGCCAGCAAGGTCTTCCCTGCCAACATCGCCTGGAATGGGCTGGGTCCACCAGTCAACCGTGAGGACAACGCCAAGCCCCTGAGACAGCACGCTGGCTCCCATGGCAAACAGAGGAATCGCTGCAAGGAGGAACGCCCCGACCATTGCAACCGAAGCGGCAGCGTTTCGAAACCTGCGCTTCTTGGACATATTGGCCGAGGTCAGGCTCTGAAACACCTGCTCGGTGGACTCGGAACTTGTGTTGCTCATGCCGTCCCCTTTATCCGCCGGTCAATCACGAGCACCATCCGTCGAGCCGACACATTCACCACAATGGTGATCACAAACAGGCAGACACCGAGTCCGATCAAAGCCGATCGGTACAGGCCTCCTGCCTCTGACAAGCTGCGGAAGATCTGAGCGGGCATCGTCTCTCCACGCCCAAACAGATTGGCCGAAATTTGCGGTGAAGCTCCGATCAGCAGTGCGACGGCAACGGTCTCTCCCATTGCCCGGCCGAGCCCCAGCATCACTGCTCCTGTCAGGCCGCCTGTGGAATGCGGAATGACCACACCTTTGATCATCTCCCATCGGGTCGCCCCAAGTGCAAGCGAACCAGACTTGTCATTTTCTGGCACCGTCAAGAAGACCTCTCGGGTAACCGAGGTGATGATGGGGATAATCATGAGTGCAAGAACCAAACCTGCACTCATAAAGCTTGACCCAGACCCGGGGGCGAAGATGACGTTCAGGACGGGGATCGAGGAAACAGCATCGGCTATTGCATTGAAGACCGACTGAAAGATCGGTATGAGCTGATAAAAGCCCCACAACCCGAATACCACTGAGGGCACAGCGGCAAGCAGGTCAATCACTAGCGTGATGCTGCTGCGAACACGCCGATGCGCTAGTTCTGTCACGAACAGCGCTATGCCAATGCTGAGCGGAACCGCAAAGAACACGGCTATGAGCGAGACCAAGACGGTGCCGTATACCAATGGGACAATGCCGTAGATCCCCTCAGACGGGATCCACTCAAGTCCAAAGAAGTACGAGGTACCGAGTTCAGAAAACGCTGGCCAAGCCTGCTTGGTGGTCGTCACTGCGATGAGCAGCAGGATCACCAGAACGGCAACTCCGGATAGCAGCGTTACCCTTCGGAAAATTCCGTCGGCAACTGCTCCAGAGCCTTGCTCCGTCAGAGGATTCGGAGAGGTCTCCTCGCTCTCGGCGGGAGGACTTTCAAGCTGGGTAGTCATCAGTACTCAATGCACACATACATGCCCTTTGAAGTCATCAGATAAAACTCATTAGAGAAAGAGACTGGGGCCGGACCGCAAGCGATCCGACCCCAGTGAGATCAACTAGCGATTTTGTCGATCTGAGCAATCGCCTTTTCGGCGAGTGAACTCGGAAGCGCAACGTAACCAGTCTCGGATGCTTGGGCCTGGCCCGTGGTCAACACGTACTGCAAGTAGGTCTTGATGGTGGTGGCCTTGGCAGCATCGGCTTGCTTGTCGAGTACCAACAAGAAGGTTGGCGCTGTGATCGGGTAATCCTTGGCACCGGAACCATTCAGCGGGTTGTAGGTCAGGTTTGCCTCGATGGTTGCGTCCTCGAGTGCAGCCTGCACACCCTCAACCGAGGGAGCGATGTAGTTCCCAGAGGAGTTTTGAATGCTGGCAAGGCTCAGACCGGCTTTACCGGCATCTGCGAGGTCAACATATCCAATGGCTCCAGAGGTCTGCTTGATCAACTCTGCAACTCCGGAGTTCTTCTCTGCTCCCTGAGTGGATTCTGGCCAGTTGACCTCGTCACCACTTCCCAGAGTCCAGACGCTGGGCGATGCCGCTGTCAGGTACTTCGTAAAGTTGTTGGTAGTACCCGAGCCATCTGAGCGATGCACGACGGTGATTGCGGTCGCAGGCAATTCTGCGTCTGGGTTGTCTGCAGCAATCTTGGGGTCGTTCCAAGTGGTGATCTCTGCCTGGAAGATTCCTGCAATCACGTCGGGGCTGAGTTGAAGTTCGGTCACACCGTCCAGATTGAACGAGACCGTGATCGGTGCTGCAACAGTTGGGAAGTACAACACAGTGCTCGGGAAGACTTCGCCATCCTTAGGCAGCGAATCACTACCAGCGAAATCAACGGTTCCAGCAGAGAGCTGCGAGCGTCCATCAGAGGAGCCGCTCTTGGCATAGGTCACGCGCTCGGTTCCAGCTACGCCGTTAAAGTCTGTGTTGACAGCTTGGTAGAAGGAGTCAGGAAAGCTTGCTCCTCCACCGGAAACCGATGCAGTAAGGGCCTTGATGGAGGCATCGGTAGGGGCTTCGCCTGCTGCAGCGACCGTGGTTGTTGACTTGTCAGTAGTTGATTCGGTTGATTCGCTATCGGATTTGCTGCAACCGACGGCAAACAAGGCGAGAACAGCAATCAATGCGATGCTGGCACCGAGTTGAGTGCTGCGGGACTTTCTAGGCGTGAAATTCATTCTGTTTCTCCTAGGGGCGGGAGTGACGGGAAATCTATTTCGAAGGCCATCTGGACCTACAAGCCCCAAAGCTAGGAAGTTGCGCTGTACTGGGGTAGCGATTTGGATGAACAGAAGGTGAACCCCTACCAAATTTATAAAATACCAAGTTTGAAATGTATTGAAATAAGTTGAGAACTTCTAAATATCTCGTTCATATATTGACAGCGAGTGAACAACTTCAAGGTCAGAGGAAAACGCGCAGATCCTCGATAGCTCCTCAAAGGCAACCCAAGAAATCCGATCAACCTCTTCGTTCGGTTCAAATCCATGGTCCTTCAGGACCGTCATCGCCCACCAGCGAACAGTCTTTTCCTCACCCTTTGGAGTCAGGTACTGCACGGTGCGGAGTTCCTCTCCGAGTTCACACTCCAGCCCCGTTTCTTCTCGCACTTCCCGCAGGGCAGTCTGTTCGCTCGACTCTCGCTTCTTCGCCTTGCCCTTAGGCAGGCTCCAATCCTGATACCGAGGCCGGTGCACTAGTGCGAACTCCATATCGGAAAATCTGCTTTGTGGGCCAAGCTCGCTTTGCGGCTGCCCCGAAGATCGCAGCCTCCAGACGACCCCTCCAGCGGCTCGAATCTGTCGGGCCTTCGACTCAGTCACTCAGTTCCACCTGAACCACATCAGCGAATACCGATCGAGGCTCGCTCCATGGCAAGTCGCTGCAGTTCAAGGTGTGTCTCAAGGGTTCGCTGACCATCGACTCGAGCCCAGTCGTGATTTTTCAACTCCCATGCAAGGGTGTCATCAAGCAAACTCACTTGCAGGACATCGTCGATTCGCTTCGCCAGTACTGGGTTGTCAATCGGCACCATCGCCTCTACCCGTCGATCCAGGTTTCTGGGCATCAAGTCGGCCGAGCCAATGAAGTGAAGCGGCAGGTCGGGACCGCCACCATTGCCAAACCGATAGATTCGCGAATGCTCCAAGTAACGCCCAACGATGCTGCGCACCGTGATGTTTTCGGACAACCCAGGAACCTGCGGACGCAGGCAGCAGATGCCCCGAACGATGAGTTCAATGCGAACTCCATCCGCCGAAGCGGCATACAGCTCCTCAATGAGTTCAGGGTCAGCCAAACTGTTCATCTTCATCACGATGTGACCGGAACCCGCGGGGGCGGTTCGCTCGTTGCGGATGAGTTCGAGTAGCCCCGAGCGGAGCGAATGGGGCGCTACGAGCAGACGCTGATACTCCACGTTGCGTGCATAACCAGTGAGATAGTTGAAGAGTTGGCTGAGATCTGCACCAGTTTGATCGTCAGCGGTCAACAGCCCGATGTCTTCGTACGTGCGAGCGGTCTTTGAGTTGTAGTTGCCCGTTCCGATGTGGCAGTAGCGCCTCACGCCTTCACCCTCTTGGCGAACCACCAAACAGGTCTTGGTATGGGTCTTGAGCCCTACCAGCCCGTACACAACGTGAACACCTGCCTGCTCAAGGCGCCGAGCCCACTCGATGTTTCGCTCCTCATCGAATCTGGCTTTGAGTTCGACCAAAGCAGCGACTTGCTTGCCCTGTTCAGCAGCACGAATCAGTGATGCCAGAATCGGGCTGTCTCCCGAGGTGCGGTAGAGGGTGAGCTTGATGGTCAGCACCTTGGGGTCAATTGAGGCCTGATGAATGAACTCCTCGACCGAAGAAACAAAGCTGTCATAGGGATGATGCAACAGCACGTCGCCCTCGGCAATTACTGCAAAAATGTCGGGAGCTTCATCTTCTGTTTCGGAGCTCAGGCGGGCCTGCGTGAGCGGGGCGAAATCCTCGTATTTAAGATCATCTCGGTCAAGGTTGCAGACGGTGAACAATCCACCCAGATCGATGGGCGCAGCATGCGCAAAGACGTCATCGTCATCCAGCTCAAGTTCTTCGCGAATCAATTCAAGTGACTCAGAGGAGATGTCCTCTTCCACTTCGAGACGAACTGCCTTGCCGAATCTGCGGCGGCGCAGTTCCATCTCGATTGCCGCCAGCAAGTCATCGGCCTCTTCGTCTTCTACGGTCAGGTCGGCATTGCGAGTCACGCGAAACGTGACGCAGTCCTCGACCTCCATCCCCGGGAACAGGTCCTCCATATGAGCAGCGATGACCTGCTCAAGAGCAACGAACCGCTGCCCATCGGGAAGCACCATAAATCTGGGCAACAACGGCGGCACCTTGACCCGAGCAAAGCGGCGCTCGCCGCGTTCCGGGTCGCGCACAATGACACCCAAGTTGAGCGAGAGGGTGGAGATATACGGGAACGGGTGACCGGGATCAACTGCAAGGGGCGTGAGCACCGGGAAGATTCTCCGGTGGAACTCCTCGGTCAACCATTTACGATCATCCTCTGCAAGCTGCGACCAAGTCGAAAATGTGATCCCTGCATCGGCTAAGCCCTTGCTAACGGGCCCAAGAAAAGCCTCATCGGCTCGCACTGTGAGTTCCCGAGCCATCTTCAGAATGAGCTCAAGTTGTTGGCTAGCTGTGCGGCCGTCAATGCTTCGCTTACGGACTCCTGCAGCAATTCGATCTTTCAGGCCAGCAACGCGGACTTGGAAGAACTCGTCCAAGTTGCGACTGAAAATGGCCAGAAATTTGGCCCGCTCCAGCAACGGAGTTGCGGGGTTTTCTGCTAGCGCCAGAACACGTGCGTTGAAGTCCAGCCAGGACAACTCACGGTTCAGGTAATGGTCTTCGGGTGACTCAGCGGTTTGCGTACTCGTCATCACCAAGGTCCCATTCCAACGCGATGAGCTCTCGCTCAGCATCGCGGTTCACCCGCTCTTTATTTCGGCGGAACTGCGGATCATGTGGCGGAAGCAGCATCAATCGGGCATTCACCCGGGTGCGAAAGCCGCTGACAAGTTGCTGATCGCCAGATTCAGACCGGATATCCCAATGCGGAGCTACAGCTCCCAAGTACACGATGGTGACATGTGCCTTAGGGGGTTCTACTGGGGCATCCGGATCGATCTCTGGCTGGTTATACATAGACGGGGATCTTACCTGCTGTGCCTCGACAAGCAGGATTCGGTGCACCCGCGACGCGGGCGCACCGAAGGATTACTTCGATCCGAGGGTTGCGGTGACGTCGAGCTTCTCGCCTGATCGCTCAAGAGTCACCTTGATCTGGTCACCAGCGTTCTTTGCCTTGACGGCCTGCCCGACATCTGAGGCCGTACGAATTCTGCGACCATCCACTGCAACGATCACGTCTCCGGCCTGCATGCCAGCATCATCTGCGCCACTCCCTGGCGAAACCTTCTGCACGAAGGCGCCAGAGGTAGCAGTGATCGAGAACCGGTCGACCACAGCAGTATCGACTCCGGCCACGTCGAGAGTCTCTACTCCGAGCACCGGGCGATTGCTTTCGACCTCGCGGCCAGAACTGACATCGTCGATGATGCTCTTGATTGAGTCGATCGACAGCGAGAATCCAATGTTTTGCGCATCTGCAAGGATCGCTGTGTTAATGCCAACCACTTGGCCTTTGCTGTTGATAAGCGGTCCACCCGAATTTCCGGGGTTGATTGCCGCATCAGTCTGAATCAGGTCAGTCAGTGTCTCACCAGAGGGTGAGTCCAGCGAGCGACCAAGCGCAGACACAATTCCTGTGGTCACGCTTGGCTCTTCACCCAAGTTCAGGGCGTTGCCGATTGCAACGACGTCATCGCCAACCTGAAGGTCACTTGAATTGCCTAGGTCGGCCGCCTTCACCGGATCTCCAAGGCCCTCTGCTTTGATCAGGGCAACGTCGTTTTCTGGGACGGCGCCAATGAGCCGAGCCTCGACAGTGCGGCCGTCGGAGAAGTCAATCTCTATCGAGGTTGCACCCTCCACAACATGGGCATTCGTCAGGACCAATCCATCCTCACTGATCACGACACCAGAACCCGCCGCCTCACCTTGTCGAGTACCCGTGTGAATGGCAACCACAGAAGGGCTCACCTTGGTCAGGAGCGAACGCACATCCAGGCTGCCACCTGGCATGGTTGCGGATGGCCGAGCGTTCTCCGAGGTTGCCACCGGAGTAGCCGCGTTGGTGTTTGAACCGCCGTTATTCCAAAGGGCAGCCCCAACAACCCCGCCGGCCACGATTGCTCCGACTAAGCCGCCAATAAGTGCAGAGCGCACCCCGCTGGGCTGACGAGCACTAGAAGAGGCCTTTCGCTTGACCGAGGGTGCTGGCTGCGGCGCCGAAGGTGCAGTACCTCCAAGGCCGGTAGCTGCTGCTCCCGGTGCTGACTGAGCAGCAGGAGCTGACCACCCGGTATATGCCGGCGGCAGAGGAGCAACCGGGGCAGACATCCCTTGGGGGGCCGTAGGTGGGCCAGCTACGGGGCCTGCGAGTGGCGGCGCAGAAGGCGGGCCAGCCTGCGGTGGCCGGCTTGGGGCTGCGGGCGCCGCTGGGGGCGTCCAAGCAGGATTGATATTTGAGTTGTTGGGGGTGTTCTCCTGATCCATGACTGCGAGTATGCGTCATCCCACGGCAAATGCCGAGCGCAAGTTGCTCAGATCGAAGAGAGTTCTCAGAGGCCCATGAGCTTGGTCTCAGCGAGAGCCTCTGTATTCACCCTGCCAACGCGGAGTTGAGGTAACAGCAAATTACGCAGGTAACCCCCAATTGGCCTAGATGAGAGCGCTGACGCGAGCTGCAGTAACCGCTGCTCTGTGTTCCCTCTCAGTACTTTGAAATATTCGGGAACACTTTTGATGCGAACAGGGTCAGAATCAACATATGAAGGCTTCACCGCTAGATACCCAATGGATGTCATCAGGCAATTGCGCCGAACAGCCCCCCAGCCAGTTCTTTCCCTCCGATGGAGTTGGCGTGGATGCTGCTCGACGCATCTGCGTGGACTGCCCCGTCAAGTCTGAGTGCCTCGAGTATGCACTCGACCATCGGATCGATCATGGCGTCTGGGGAGGCACCTCGGAGCGAGAGCGTCGTCGCATCCACAAAGCCCGGTCAGGTAGAAGGATCGTTCCCGTTAGCGCAGGCTAAGAACCGACGGGTTCTTGAGCTTGTTACAAGGACTCCCCAGATTTACGGAATCCCCTGCAGAACTAGTTGTCCGAGGGAGTCTCTGAAGCAGCTGGAGTTCCCGAAGCAGACGGGGTCTCTTCATCCTCTTTGCCTTCAGCGAGGCCCTTCTTAAATTCCTTCTGAGCCGAACCAAGATTCTTGGCAAGCTTCGGAAGCTGCGATCCTCCGAAGAGCACCAAAGCGACTATTGCGACGATGAGCCATTCGTTTCCACCAAACATGCTCCTAGGCTACCGCTTTCGCCTCGAAAGTGGGCATCACAACAAGAAGCGCTCAATCCCGGCATCATCTTGTCTGTGACTGACGGGGCAGAAACCAGAACAGAGCTTCGCAAAAGACTGCGAGACCAACGCAGGCAGCTGACTCCAGAGCAGCGAGCCGTTGCCCAAGATGCCGCTGCTCAACGCCTAGAAAAATTCCTCGGATCTCAGCCTCCGGGCTTGCTCGGCACATATATGCCAACCGATGGCGAACTAGATATCAACCAAACTCTCGACGCCCTTCGGGACTTGGGCTGGCGCATTTTTTTGCCTGTGCTGCAGGCCGATATGCAGATGGGATTTGCAGAATGGGTGGCCACCGAGACCCTTCAGCCAAACAAATTCGGGATTTTGGAACCAGCCTCACCCGCCGAGTTGCTGTCTGCTAGCAGCCTGGATGTTGTAGTCGTCCCTTGCGTGGGTCTAGACGAATCAGGAAATCGACTGGGGTTCGGCGCCGGCTACTACGACCGAGCCTTCTCTGGGCAAGTTGCTGGCACCGAGCGACGAACCTTGCTTGTCGGTTGCGCATTTGACCTGCAGTTCGTGCAAGTACTCATAGCGGAGCCCTGGGATGTCCCCATGAAATACATACTCACCGAGTCCAAGCTGCGCCCTGTGACTACCCCAACTCTTGAATGAGGCAGGTCCTGATTTACGCGGTGCTGGATTTACGCGGTGCTTGATTTACGCGGTGCGGGGCTGCTGCTGTTGCGTTGCTCGAGCTAGCGCACGCTGACGTCGGATGCGCCGACGCTCACGCTCACTCAGGCCACCCCAGATGCCAAACTTTTCGCCGTTGGCCAAGGCGTATTCCAAGCAGTCCTCGCGAACTACGCAACCCTGACAAACACCCTTTGCCTCTTTGGTAGAGGCTCCGCGTTCAGGGAAGAACAAATCGGGGTCGACTCCGAGACAGTTCGAGAACATTTGCCAACTTTCGGCGCCTGTTGCGTCTTCTGGAAATGCCATTTCATCCTCCAAACCAATCCTCATATGACGATTCCCCAGATCTCTCGGTGGACTGACCCGTCGCCCATCAAGATGTCATACGTCTCACGGCAGTGTAATTACGTCGATGTAAGTAGGTATTATTACCTGTCCTCCCTGTAAAACGCAAGGGATTTTTCTGCCCCGACCATCGAGCGCTACTCATGCGGCGTGCCCCAGTTGCATAACCAGGTCAACGACGAGCGGTCAGCGACGAGCGGTTAGCAATTTGCGGCGATGTTCCAAAAAGTCGACCAACACATAATCCCCAAGGGTCTGTGGTGTCGTAAAGAAGGCACGACCGCCGTTGAGCTTGGTCATCTGTTCAATGAAATGCTGCAAGCTGCGGTCTGGGTCAAGCATGAACGTATTGATCAAAATACGGTCCTTGGTGCACCGAGCTACCTCGAGCAGGGTGGCGTCCACGGTGGCTTTGACCGGCGGATAGTGGAACTCTGGTTCGCCGTATGAGTTGATATGTGCGGTGGGTTCGCCATCGGTGATCATGATGATCTGTTTGGTACCGCTCTGGCGCGACAGCAGTTGCCGGGCCAGTTGGAACCCATGCTGCATGTTCGTTCCATAGACAAAGTCCCAAGAAACCTCGGGGAGCTGCTCGGCAGTCAGCACTCGTGCAACCTCTGAGAAGCCGACGATTCCTAGATAATCACGCGGGTACTGCATGGTGATGAGCGCATGAAGAGCCATAGCGACTTTCTTTGCCGGCAAGAAATTCTCTCTCATGGGCATCGAGAGTGACAGGTCGAGCATCAACACTGTGGAGGAACGAACGCTCTGCTCGGTCTCTTCGACCTCAAAATCCTCGGGGCTCAGATGAACCGGCACGCCCTCGCCTCGAAGGATTGCGTTGCGGATCGTCTTCTCGATCTGCAGATTGAACGGGTCGCCCCACTGGTATTGGCGGGTCTGAAAGTTGCGCTCGTGACCAATACCGCTGTTATCAATCTCGTGTTGGCCAAGCTGATCCCTGTCAAGCTTCTTGAACAACTCAGCGAGAGCGTTCTGGCCGAGTTTGCGCATTCCCTTTGGAGTGAGTTCAGCACGGCCCTCTTTGTGCTCAATGAGTCCCGCCTCGGTGAGCTGACGAGTAATTTCAGCCATCCGGAGCATGCTCTCGGCGGACTCCTCACCGAGCAGCTCGCGAACCCTTTCAATGTCTGCCGAGGCCAGAGCACCAGGGTTAGAAGCACCGCGCATGAGCTGCTCAAGCTGGTCAAGGTCACCGAGCTCACGCATAAGTTCGCCAGCCGAACCCATATCTAGTGGCTGCGAACCCTCGAACTCGTAACTGGATTCCCAACCAGCATCAGGAAAAGCCTGCTGAAGGTTTTGGCTGAGCTGTTCAACCTGCCAGCGCAGGTCCATGTCCTGCATCAACTGATCGCTGAGCTGTTGCATCTGTGCGCGCTGCTCAGGAGTCATCGAGTTGAGCATCGCCTGAGCTGCTGCCATACGCCTGGCCATGGCCTCGAGCAGTTCATCTAGCGTCTGCGGATTCTCGGGAAAGAGGGCTCCAAACTCCTGCATAAAACCGTCAAAGTCGGGCTCTTCCCCGCGCTCGCGCTGCTCCAGCATTTCATTCAGCGCCGCCATCATGTCTTTGGTGCGGGCTAAGTCTTCTGGAGTCATCTCGTTGACTGCGCTCGACAACTGATTGACATAATTCTGCATGAGCTGCTCACGCAGTTTTTCGGCCAACTCGTTGAAGCGTTCCTCGGCCTCGGACGAGGTGAACTCGTACTGACTCAGGGCCTGCATCTGCCCCGCAAGGTCGGGTGGCAACATGTCAAGGTCCATGTTCTTGCCCAAGGTTGACTCACTAGTTAGCTCTTTGCGCCGCTCGTCATTGGAGGCATTTGCCTCATCAAGTTGCCGCTGTAGCTCGGCGCGCTCCTGCTTGACAACCTCTCGAAGTTCCTCTGCGATCTCGCTAAAGACTCCCCCGAGATCATAATTCTCAACAGCATCCTCACGGCGTTGACGAATTTTTTCGAGCATCTCTCGAATACCCTCGATGTGCTCGCCGTTGCGGTCCTCAAACCCCTGCTGCAACATGCGACGAAGTGCTGCGTTGATGTCTCCGTGGTAGAGAAGATCATCCGTGAGCTGCTCCATGACATCGAACGCGTCCACCTCGAATCCCTGCTGTGTTCCATCCCATGGGGAATAACGAAAGCGAGGTCTGGGCATAGGTTGAGGGTACTCCCCTGAGTTGCTTTCGACCCGGCAGCTAGCTGCGTGCCCGGTACTGCGCGCGGCCGCCTACGGCGTCTTTATTGAGCCGCTTAGCCAAGTGCAAGCCCTCAAGAATCAACTCCACTGCCGATGCAATCGCAGCTGGGCTGGGAGTTTCTCCCGCCAGCTCAGCTACGGGTGCCTGCAAAGAAGGCAACTGCTCAAGGAGTTCTACGTACTTGGCTGAAGCCACATCCTCGCCAGTGTCCACTGGCCCACGCTCCTCGAGGCTTGAAATCACCGCCGTCAGATTCTCTGGGGAAACACGCTCACGAAACACCGTCAAGATTGCTGCGCGAATCAGATGGTCAAGGATCTGGCCCTCGCGGCCCTCCTCGATGGTCTCAATCTCGATCTTGCCAGCAGTTGCAGCAGGCAGGGCCTCAAGATCACAAATACGTGGCACGACTTCGTCTTCGCCACCAATGAGTGCACGCCGGGCGGCATTCGCCACCATGACCTCGTAATTCGACACCGACAGACGTACCGAGACTCCTGAGCGCTGAGAAATGTGTGGGCTCTGCCTGGCTTGTTGGGACAAGGTGGCCACGATGTCGGTCATGAATTCTGGAACCTCGACGCCGATGCCCTCGGCCGAGAATGGCGAGGCCTCTTGCAAGATGATGGCAACCTCTGTCTCTACATCGAGCGGGTAATGAGTGCGGACCTGCGAACCGAAACGGTCCTTCAGTGGGGTAATCAGCCGACCACGGTTGGTGTAATCCTCGGGGTTCGCAGAAGCCACCAGCATGACGTCGAGCGGCAGGCGAATCTTGTAACCGCGAATCTGAACGTCTCGCTCTTCGAGCACGTTGAGCAGGCCAACCTGAATTCGCTCGGATAGGTCGGGCAACTCATTGATGGCAAAGATGCCGCGATTGGTCCGAGGAACTAGGCCGTAATGCAGGGTGAGTTCGTCGGACAAGTAACGACCTTCGGCGACTTTGATGGGATCAACCTCGCCGATCAAATCTGCAATTGCAGTGTCGGGTGTCGCTAGTTTCTCGCCAAAGCGGAAGGAGCGGTGGACCCAAGAAATAGGCGTGTTTTCGCCGTGTTCAGCCATGAGCGACCTGGCGTGGAAGGAGACCGGAGCATACGGATCGTCGTTGATTTCCGATCCCTCAACGATCGGAAGCCATTCGTCAAGCAAGTCAATAAGTGACCGAATAATGCGAGTCTTGGCTTGGCCGCGCTCACCCAAGAAGATCACGTCATGGCCGGCTAGTAGAGCATTTTCTACTTGCGGGAACACTGTGTCTTGATAACCAAGAATCTCTGCGAACAACGGCTCACCGCTTCGGATCCGAGCAACGGCATTACGTCGCAACTCAGACTTGACCGACTCGGACTGCCACCCAGACTCACGCAGCTCGCCAAGGGTAGAAATCTTTGGCGGTGCGGTAGCGGTAGCCGGGAGAATCTGTGAGGCATCTGCTGAGGAGGAAGTTTGTGGCATCCGCGCAGGATACCCGTCTCCTACCCGCTACTCACTCGCGGCTAAACCGGACCGCTCAAACACAAGCACCAGCCAGCCCTCTTCCTGTTCAACCTGGTTCAGTTTGAACTCCGAGAAAACCTGCTCCACGCGCTCCTGCTGATGTTCCAACACCCCACTCACCATGATCAATCCTCCAGGGGCCACGCTGTTAGCTAGCTGTGACCCACTCTCTTCGATGATTGGCAGCAACAAGTTTGCCAGTACGAGATCAAACTCGGTCCCGTCACCGACAAAGCCCTGAGCGGGCAACGTCTGGATCTTTTCCGAGACTCCATTGAGTGCGGCCACTAGTTCGGTGACTCGAATTGCCTCAGGGTCACTGTCCACGGCGAGCACTGATTCCGCTCCGACTAGAACACTCGCCACACTCAGAACTCCCGTGCCACAGCCCACGTCTAGAACACGCGCATCGTCAAGATCTAGCTGCGCGATCTGCCCAACGCAGAGTCTCGTCGTTGCATGACTCCCGGAACCAAATGCCGAGCCTGGTTCCAGAACGATCTCAAGCAGCGACCCGTCATCTAGCTGCTGTTGTTGTTGCGCATCGTTACTGACCCATTCTGGCCGCAGCAGAATTCGATTGCCACAGACCCAAACCTGAGCGTGCTTGCGCCACTCATTACTGAGTTCAAAATCGGCTTCGATGGGATCAATTCCAACTACAAGGGAACCGGCCTCTAGGCCTCGAATCCCCGAGGGGGTCAGATCTCCGATCAACCTGACAAACCCTTCGCTGTCTGCGAGCTCGACCACAGCCGTGGCTCCGAATAACCAAAAACGGTCAGCCATGGCTTCAGCCTCGGCCCCTAGCAGCCGGACTGTCACGGTGAATCGAGGTTCAAAAATTCCTGGAACATAGAACACGCCGATGAGGGTAATGCGGGGCTGTGAACCGAAGGAATCTTGCGCCGGTTAGTCGCGAGAGCTCAGACGCACTAGTTTCGGACGTACTGAGCACTGCGTTCGGAGCGTGCTGGTCTGGCCAGGAGATATGCATGACCCAAGCAACGGAGAGTCGTCCGGGAGCTGACGCCCCGGAAGTGAACGGCCCCCCCAAACAATCCAGGTTCTGGATTGTGGAGTTTTATTCATCAGCCATTGGAAAAAAATGGGTGATGGCTCTCACGGGCATTGGCCTGATGGGCTTTGTGCTTGTTCACATGGTGGGCAACCTCAAGATGTTCCTAGGCCGCACCGAGTTTGACCACTACGCCGAGAGCTTGCGGACGCTTTTATATCCGATCCTTCCGCACGGAGTGTTGCTGTGGGGGTTCCGCATCGGGCTCATTGTCATGTTCGGGTTCCATATTCATTCGGCATACACGCTGACCCGGATGAATCACCGAGCGCGTCCCATCAAGTACCAGTCGCCACGTGATTATGTGGCGGTCAGCTTTGCTTCACGCACTATGCGCTGGACGGGCATCATCATTGGCCTGTACTTGATCTTCCATCTTGCGGATCTGACTTGGGGGTTTGCCAACCCCGACTACGTGCGTGGCGCCGCATACGACAACTTGGTAGCCAGCTTTGAGCGTTGGCCAATCGCCATCATTTACATCCTGGCCAATATTGCATTGGGCATTCACTTGTTCCATGGAGGTTGGTCGATCTTCCAGAGCACGGGCATGAACAACCCTCGTTACAACAGCGCTCGCCGAGGGTTTGCGGCGGGGTTTGCCATTCTGGTTGCAGGAATCAACTGCCTATTCCCTATTGCTGTTCTTGCTGGCGTGGTGCACTGAAATCGTGACTCCCACTTCGCCAACTCAAGCCCAAATGCCCGTTACTACTGCAGGAGGTTCACCCTCGTGGCACTGACCCTCGATTCCAAAACACCCGAAGGCCCGCTGGCTGACAAGTGGGATAAGCACAAGTTCGACCTGAAACTCGTGGCCCCGCACAATCGCCGCAAGTTTGAGGTAATCGTCGTCGGCTCTGGCCTAGCGGGTGCTGCTGCTGCAGCCTCTTTGGGTGAGGCTGGATACAACGTGAGCGTGTTCACGTATCACGACTCTCCACGTCGAGCGCACTCAATTGCTGCCCAGGGCGGTATCAACGGAGCAAAGAACTACAAGAACGACGGCGACAGCATTCAGCGGTTGTTCTACGACACCATCAAGGGTGGCGACTACCGCTCGCGTGAGTCAAACGTGTACCGCTTGGCCCAAAGCTCGGTCAATATCATCGATCAAGCAACGGCACAGGGTGTGCCCTTTGCTCGCGAGTACGGCGGACTCTTGGACAACCGTTCCTTTGGTGGTGCCCAGGTATCTCGAACCTTTTATGCCCGTGGTCAAACCGGGCAGCAGTTGCTCTTGGGTGCCTATCAGGCGCTAGCTCGGCAGATTCAGTTGGGCACCGTCACCCTGTATAACCGCATGGACATGCAAGACGTCGTGGTGCACGACGGCCGCGCTATTGGCATTACTGCGCGCGACTTGCTGACTGGCGAAATTAGCGCCCATTCGGCACATGCAGTCCTGCTGGCAACTGGCGGTTACGGCAACGTGTACTTCCTGTCGACCAACGCCAAGGCATGCAACGTGACCGCCACGTGGCGTGCGCACAAGAAGGGTGCGGCCTTCGCCAATCCTTGCTTTACGCAGATTCACCCAACGTGCATCCCGCCGGCTGATGAGTTCCAGTCCAAGCTCACGCTGATGTCTGAGTCTCTGAGAAATGACGGGCGCATCTGGGTGCCTTCGGCCATGGAAGAAACTCGCGCACCTGGCGAGATTCAAGATGCCGACCGTGACTATTTCTTGGAGCGCAAGTACCCGGCCTTTGGCAACTTGGTTCCTCGTGACGTTGCTTCACGCAACGCAAAGATTGTGGTGGACGAAGGCCGCGGCGTGGGATCGCTCAAGAACGGCGTGTACCTGGACTTCGCTGATTCCATTGGACGGCTTGGCAAGGAAACCATCAAGGCCCGTTACGGCAACCTGTTCGATATGTATGAGCGCATCACGGGCGAAGACCCCTACAGCGTTCCGATGCGTATCTATCCAGCAACCCACTACACCATGGGCGGACTGTGGGTTGATTACAATCTTCAGACCACGGTGCCAGGGCTGTTTGCGTTGGGAGAGGCGAACTTCAGTGATCATGGCGCAAACCGTTTGGGTGCATCTGCGCTCATGCAGGGCTTGGCTGATGGCTACTTTGTGGCGCCAAACACTGTGGCTGGTTACTTGTCGGGGCTACTCGGGGATGCCCCGGTCGAGACCTCTCATGAGGCGTTTACCAGTTCGCTTGCCTCCACCCAAGACATGGTCGATCAACTCGTGGCTATCAAGGGCACCAAAACTCCTGATCACTACCACCGCGAGCTCGGAAAATTGGTCTGGGATTATTGCGGCATGAGCCGGAGCAAGGCTGGCCTTGAGACCGCATTGAGCGAGATTCCAGCGCTGCGCGAAGAGTTCTGGAAAGAGGTCAAGGTGCTGGGCTCTGGTAACGGGTTTAATCAGTCCCTCGAGAAGGCCTTGCGAATCGCTGACTTCATGGAGATGGCTGAGCTCAAAGTGAGTGACGCTCTACATCGCGAGGAGTCCTGCGGAGGTCACTTCCGGGAAGAGCACCAGACTCCCGAGGGCGAGGCTCTTCGTGATGACGAGGACTTCGCCTATGTCGCAGCTTGGGAATACGGCGGCCCCGATATTCACAAGGACGCAATCCTGAACAAAGAACCACTCGTCTTTGACAACGTCAAGTTGTCTCAGCGCAGCTACAAGTAAACGGCACTAGCAGTAGTCGGCCCGGATAAGGGAAGAAGAATAATTGTGAGCACCACCTTGAATCTGAAGCTCAAAGTCTGGCGGCAGGAATCCGCCGATGACGTTGGCGCATTTGAGTACTACGACGTGGCAGTCGCCGACGACGCCTCCTTCTTGGAGATGTTGGATTACGTCAACGAAGGCCTGATCTTGGATGATCGCGAGCCGATTGCATTTGACCATGACTGCCGCGAAGGCATCTGTGGCAGTTGCAGTTTGATGATCGACGGCCAAGCGCACGGACCGCAGAAGGGCACGGCGACTTGCCAGCTCTTTATGCGCAAGTTCTCCGATGGCGATGAGATCGTCGTGGAGCCATGGCGTGCCGCCGGCTTCCCGCTCGTCAAGGATCTTGCAGTGAACCGGGCAGCGTTTGACCGAATCATCGAGGCGGGTGGCTACATCTCGGTCAACACCGGTGCAGCCCCAGATGCCAACATCACCCTGGTGCCAAAAGAGGCCGCAGATGCCGCAATGGATGCCGCAGCCTGTATTGGTTGTGGGGCTTGCGTAGCAGCCTGTCCGAACTCTGCCGGCAACTTGTTTACAGCGGCAAAACTTCAGCACCTCAATCTGCTTCCACAGGGCCAGCCTGAGCGGCTTGCCCGCACCGAGGCAATGGTTGAGAAGATGGAAGAATTCTTTGGCTCTTGCACCAACCATGGTGAGTGCCAAGAGGCTTGCCCGAAAGAAATCTCGGTTGACTTCATTGCGATGATGAATCGGGATTACCTGAAGGCCAAGCTTGCGAACCGAAAGCGGTCGGGTCAGAAAAAGTTCGGCTGACCCCGGTCCCGTTGGTTTTGTTTGGGACGTATAACCTCTAGAAGGTGACCCTTCAGGACCCGCAGATTGATGGTCCCCAGGTTCTTATTCCCGGGTCTGAGTTTTTACTCTCGGGCCTTGGGCGCATCTTGCTTCTGATCGGCCTCATCACTCTTGGGGTGCTGCTTCTGCTGGCCTTCCGCCGAAAGAAGTTGGGGCGCAAGGTGCCTTTAGTCTGTGCGTCGACGCTGCTGCTGATTGGCCTTGTTCTGGCTGTCGCATATCGGCCACCACCGTTTTTCGTTCCCGAGTTTCCGGCGCTTCCCCGTCTCCTTCCAGCAGAGTCGCTGTTTTACCGTCCGGTTACTGACCTGCCAGTTGCTGCTCAGAGCGACCAGTGGATTGCCTCACAGCAGGGCTTGGAATTGAGTGCCGGGTTCCGCGGCACGGTGACCGATGGGGTTGCTTTTGGCTTGCCATTCAACCTGGTGGACGCTCAGACGGCAGTGAAATCAGTGGAACTCACTCAGTACCCTGCAGCCTCGTTTGCCGGGCCTTACCCGATTACAGACCCTGCCTATATCGAGGGCATGCCGACCTATCACTTTGATCAGCACTACTTAGCTGTCGACCTGCAGAAGCGCCAGGCTTGGGAACTCATCGCTATTCGTTCTTGGTTTGGACACTGGCAGGCTGGTGCGGGAGCAACCTGGAGCATGAATTCGTTGGAATATCCGACAGGGTCGACTATTGCAGCGCGCATGCCCCTACTACCGGGCACGATCACTTTTGCAGAGGTTGAAGCAGGGCAGATCGAGCATGCGATTTTGGGTTCCACTGCCATCTCAGCTCCCGGCAAATTTCTCTGGCCTGCCCGAGGCGGTGACGGAGTTTCTGCCGATCCGAACGCACCACCGATGGGAGCTTGGTTGCGCCTCAAGGCTGATGCTGACCTGAGCGGGCTCGGCCCCCAAGCCAAGATCGTTGCGCTAGCTTCACAAAAATATGGCGTGATTCTGTCTGACACTGGCCCGGGGTTCAAGCTTCGCGGCACGGTCGATGGGCGCTGGAACGATACCGACTTAGCTAGCTTGGGACAGCTCACGGCAAGTGATTTCGAGGTAGTCGACACGTCCTCAGTCATAGTGTCCAAGGATTCTCTGGCAATCAAACAGCCCTAAGGTACACACCCGCCTTGAGCAGGTCACAGGGTTGCCTCGGAAGAGTCTCAGGAATGTCTCAACTAGTTCTGTTAGCTCGGTGCGTTCTGGGCAAGACTGACGGGCATGAACACGCTGAAGAAGGTTTCGAGCGCGAGTCTGGCTTTGGTTTTGGCTGGGGTGATGATGCTTTCCTTGCTACCGGGGTGCAGCGCCAACCCACAAGAGGTAAGTGCGCAGATGACCTCGGGTATGCGTCCCGAACCTTCAGTGAGCGACGAGTTTGGTGGATCAGGCGACTTGGGTGATCTCGGCGACTTAGGTGATCTGGGTGATCTGGGTAACCAGTTGCAGGATTTCGCAGCGGGGCTTGGCGATCTGAGTAACTGTGCAAGCTTGGGCCTTGCCTACAGCCAACTGATTGCCGTTGCCTACACCTCTGATAACGCCGATGCAGAAATCGATCAGGTTCTTGGCGAATTACAGTCTAAAGCGCCAGAGGATCTACAAGATGAGCTTGAGCTGGTGGCTCAGACGTTGAAAGATGCCGCCGGCGGGGACTTTCTGGAATCCACGAATGCACTCAGTGACCCCGAGTTCGTGAAAGCAAACGAGGCCATCATCACTTGGATCAGCACCGAGTGCGGGGGCTGAGCTAGTTCAGTGGAACGGCCCCGGCACAACATCAACGGCTGCGACAACCCTGTTACAAGACGACAAGCTTGTTATAAAACCGCGTTGTGACGAAATGCCGTCTGCGAAGAAGCAGGCAAGGACCTAGGGCTTGGGCGGCTGGTTCCATTCAATCCATCCGCCTCCTGTGCGGCCATCGGCATGGGTCACCTTTGCCATGGCCCGAGGAAAGCGCGCCTCTCGGCCATCGGGATGCACCAGGAGCACAGGTGAAAACGCGATCGGCTCAAACTGAACATCGAACTGTCCGAAGCGTGTTCGAGTGCCCGTTGGCATTCCCTCCCGTCCCTCTTCGATGTCAATCTGCACCTGATCGCTCTCGGCGAACTCATCTGACCCGGCCGGAAGCTCGTAGCCCACACCCCACTCGCTCTTGGGAGAGAATCCGCCTGCGCTATGCCAGCGCTCGCCATCTTCTAGGCGGCCAGCAGTCCAGCTCCAAGGCATGGCCCACCAGTCACGAGCAGCGCCCCACGAGTGATCACGCTGACCCCACCCATCAAACTCGATGCGCTCATCGCCAACAAGGATCTGCCCTTGCACTCGGCAGGGAATCTCATACCTCGGAGTGACCGGCGGCCACTGGTAGGCGCCCCGATCCGTGATGAAGTCCAGCTCAAACCCGAAGGGAACAACCTCACCACGAGGATCGTGATACACCTCTGCGGGGTCGTCCAAAGACAAGCCAAAGGCTTCAAGATTGATCGACATGTGCTCATTTGGCACCTCGATCACATGATCAGCCCAGAGCCCCTCGTGTCGCAGTTCAAGCGAACTCGCAGACTTGGGCATGGCAACCTCATGCTCGATCACCGTTACGAGGGGACGGTCAGGGCCAACCAAGCAAGCCCAGTACCAGACTCGGTTCAAGTTGGGGTAAAAGCCGATTCGAGCGTACCCACCCAAGGTCAAATCATCATTGAACCAGTCCATGTAATAGGACTCATTCCACAATTCCGTGGAGTCAGGAAGATGGCGCTGTTCATCACGAGGATCAGGAGTGCTCATCTCCAGAGTTTGTCAGGTGTCGCTTCCAAACGCTGCCCCGACCGACCCCGCTGCCCTGACCTAATCGGCAGCCTGCATAGGGAGCAACTGCGTTCGGGTAACTAGGATGTCTACGTGGCGCAGTACTTGAGCGAAGAATGGTTAGACCAAGCAGCGACGGCCCTAGCGGCCGATCCGGCAATAGCAGCAGCTACTGCCGAATCTGAGCTGATCATCTTGTACGAGGTGACGGGTTCACCCACAGGAAAAACCACCTACAGCATCCAAATGGATCACGGCCAGACCTCACTTCGGATTGGGCCTGCAAAGGACGCTCAGGTGAGCTTTGGAATGGACTACGACACGGCGGCTGCCATTGCTCAGGGTGAGCTTTCGGCTCAAGCCGCCTTTATGCAGGGTCGCCTGAAGTTGGGTGGCGATGTCTCTGTATTGATCCGCCAACATGCATGCATTGACGGGTTGTCGGACGCGCTTGCTCCGCTTCGCGACGCCACCACCTACTAGTTCGCTCCCGAGTTCAAGAGGGCTATTCAGCAGCTCGTCACCGAAGAGCAGTTCCAGAGATCACCGCTTGCAGACTCTGCAACGAGACGGGGTCCCTGAAGTAGGAGCCGTGATTTCTGAGGGGATTACCGAAACCCCCCTCGCCATCAACAAGGTTCGTTGCACCGAAATTAGGATCAGCCACATCCCAACCGAGCATCGAGTGCCCCAGAACCCCGGTTGCAATCGGGTCAACTCCCTCCTCCATGCTGAACACCGTGGAGTCTGATCCGGCACCGCCATGCAGGTGTAGCTGGGAAACATTTGACCGCAGCGAACCAGGGCTTCCAGCCAGAACTAGCCGATCAGCATCTAGGCCCGCTCCCGTGCCGGCAGCAACCGATGCCAAGTAGGCGCCGAGACTGTGACCGATCACCGTGATGTCCTGTGCACCCGAGCGGCGAAGAGAGGCAACAAAACTCTGCAAGGCCACGGCCCCCGCTAGGGCAGAACTCTGCGAGAACACCCCGGCGTTGAAGCCGGCCTGAAGCAGGTTGTTCGGTGGGTTATAGCCAAGCCATTGAATAGCTGCAGTGTCGGAATGACCCCGCTGCAGCCTTGCGGCGGGCAGATTCCTTGGGTCCGCAAAATCATTCGGATCAGTAGACACGCCTGGGACAAGGACCGTCACATGTCGGGCCTGGTCGAGTTGCCCAAAGACCTCGGCAACATGGCCACCTTCGGTGGTATCAAAGAACAGAAACTGCCGCTGCTCACCTGCCAAAGATTCCAACCAGCCCACCTTCTGATCGATCACTTGCAGCGGGTCAAAAGGTAAGAACCTGATCCCAGAAAGCAAACCCCCAACTAGTGACATGCTCAGCCAATCGGCCCGTTGAGCGCGCAGCAACTGCAACTCTGTGGCAATGGCCTGGCGATGAGCCTGATAGAGATTCTGCAAACCACCTTGCCCGGCTGCGTGCGCGACCGCCTGCGCGACCGCCTGTGGGACCGCCTGCGAGGCTGTCTGTGCGGCCCCTCTCGAAGTGGTCGCTCCGCTCGCGGTCGACTGCAATTCGCTGCTGCTCGCTAAGCGTTGCTGCTGAGCTTGTCCTCGTATCTGCTCGGCGCCAGATCTGAGCGCTGCTGCTACTTGCCGGAGGGATAGCTCATAGGACCGCCGCCACTCGCAGCGGAAGGTGACCGCCGCAGAGCCAGTCCAACGGGTATCACGGACCTCCCCTGCGAGCACCCTGCTCACGCGATCCAAGCGGGCAGCTACTGCCACCAGATTTGCCGAATAGTGCTCCAACTCTTCTGGGTCTGCTCCAAGAACCTGTTGGGGAGCGCTGCTCGACACAGCCCCAACCTAGGAATCAAGGCGCGACAGATCAATGGGGAACGCTCCCCCCTGCGCAGCCCCCTAGATCAGGCCCTAGATCAGGCCCTAGATCAGGCCAAGCTCTCGAACTGCGTCGCGTTCCTCAATCAGTTCTCCTACCGAGGCATCGATGCGTCCGCGAGAGAACTCGTCAATCTCTAGGCCCTGCACAATTTCGTACTTCCCGTCCTTGCAGATGCACGGGAAGGAACTCATGAGACCCTCGGGCACCCCATAGGAGCCGTCAGAAGGAACAGCCATCGAGACCCAATCGCCCTCGGGAGTTCCAAGGTGCCAGTCGTGAATGTGCTCGATAGCAGCATTCGCTGCTGATGCTGCCGAGGAGAAGCCGCGAGCCTCAATCACTGCTGCGCCGCGCTTAGCGACTGTGGGAATGAAATCGCTCTCGACCCAAGCCTGATCGTTGACCATCTCCGCTGCCTGACGCCCTGCAACCTCTGCGTGGAACAGGTCGGGGTACTGAGTAGTGGAATGATTTCCCCAGATGGTCATCCGACGGATGTCAGTCACGGGTGCGTGCACCTTTGCCGAGAGTTGTGCGATGGCACGGTTGTGGTCGAGCCGGGTCATTGCTGTAAATCGTCCGGGCTCAAGGCCAGCGGCATTACTCAGAGCAATCAGCGAGTTGGTATTGGCCGGGTTTCCGACAACGAGAACCTTGACGTCCTTCAAAGCCGACCGCCCAAGCGCTGCGCCCTGAGGCTTGAAGATGCCACCATTTGCAGTGAGCAAGTCCGAGCGCTCCATTCCAGCCTTACGAGGCATTGCTCCTACGAGCAGTGCGGCGCCGACATCGCCGAATGCAACATCGGGGTCATCCGTTTGAACAATCTCTTCAAGCAATGGGAACGCACAATCCTCAAGCTCCATGGCAACACCCTTGAGTGCCCCAAGCGCCGGAGTGATCTCTAGCATCTGCAGAATTACCGGCTGATCTTCGCCCAACATTGCGCCGCTAGCGATACGAAAAAGCAGTGAGTAACCGATCTGTCCGGCTGCGCCGGTAACGGCTACACGGATTGGAGTCTTTGCCACGGTGGTTCCTTGCGGGTAGGTGGTCGAAACAAGATCGACCGATTCGAGGGACTGCGCGTTCGCGACAACTGAGCGAAGGCGTAGCTGAGGCTAGCGACCCGAGCGCATCGAAAGGAAACGCAGCCTGAAAAACCCACAAGAATCCAGCGGTTTTGGCTTGCTCAGGCAGCTCGGGTGTTGCCAATCCAAGACTCGTAGAGCTTTCCGTAGACGCCGCCAACTGCGACAAGTTCTTGATGGGTGCCGATCTGCACGATCCGCCCGTCATCAACCACGATCACCAAATCCGCAGCCTCGGCAGTGGACAGGCGGTGCGCAATACTCACAGTGGTGCGGCCTTCGGACAGTTTGGCCAAGGCGTGCGAAAGTGCTCGCTCAGTCTCTGGGTCAACCGCCGATGTGGCTTCATCCAAAATGAGCAGCCCCGGGTCTGCAAGCTGGGCGCGGGCGAGTGCTACCAGCTGGCGCTCACCCACAGACAGAGCGTCACCGCGCTCCCCCACCTCGGTAGCTAAGCCCTCTGGCATGCTGTTGATCCACCAGTCCAGGTCGAGCGAGGCGAACGCCCGTTTGACATCTTCATCAGTTGCCTCTGGCCGACCGAATCGCACATTTTCTAAAATCGTGGTTTCGAACAAGAAGCCGTCTTGGGCAACTAATCGCACTGCGCGAGCTCTGGAGTCGTGCGAGACCTCTCGCAGATCAATTCCGTCAAGCAGGATGTGCCCGTCTGTTGGATCAGCAAGTCGAGCAAGAAGCTTGGCGAACGAGGTTTTGCCCGAACCTGTCTCTCCTACGATGGCAGCGTTGACTCCCGCTGATAGCTGCAAATCGATTCCGTGCAGAACCGGATGACCCGGCTCGTATTCAAACTTCACGCCAACGGCAGACACAGATAGAGCACCAGCGGGCAACTCAATACCGGGGACCGGCTCAACAACATCGATGGGCTCATCAAGCAGGTTCAAGACTTTGCGCCATCCAGCAAGCGCCGTTTGGGTTTGATCAAGCACCTCGCCAATTTCTGCCACAGGCTGCACAACCATATTGGCAAGAAACACCACTGCAATCAGCGTGCCGGCCTGCAAGCCCCAACCTGGGCCCCACCACACGCCAACGCCCACAATTGCGGCCAGCGTCAGGCCGCTAAAGATGTCCGAAATCGAGAACATAATCGCAAAGAAGAAGCGTGCTTTGAGCTGCGCTCGGTACTGCCGGTCAATCGCTCCATGCAGACGCTTACGAGCCGCTGGTGCATCTGCATAGGCCCGGATCACGCGAATTCCCATGACCGTCTCAGAAATCTCGGTAAGTGTGTCCGAGACTCGAGAACGCAGCGCGTCATAGGACTGCAGTTGGCGGCGCTGCACTGTCTTGAGGATGGGGATAATCGGAATCAGCACCAGAACCGTGAGAATTGCCAGTTGCCAGCTGTAGAGCGCAATCACCCCGACGGCCACAACGATGATGGTGAGGTTCACAATCCAAGACACAGCACCCCAGGATGCAAACTGCGCAAGCGTTTCTATGTCGGAGGTCACTCTGGCAACCATGATTCCGCGACGTGACTCATTGTGATTGGCAACGCTCAGCTTGTGCACATGAGAAAACGCACGGGTTCGCAAGCCGAAAATCACATTCTCGGCCGTGACCATCAGGCGCATATACGTGAACCTGTTGAGCACCGCGAACGCCACCATTGCTAGAGCGGCAATTGCGCACGTGGTGAGCACAAAGCTCCAGTTGAGGTCTCCATCGTTGATTCCCTTATCAAGAATCTGCTGAATCGCGATCGGGATAATCATCCGTCCAACGGCCATGACCAGAGCCATACCGATCGACACACCCAAACCAACTTTGAGTTCCGGTGTCGCGGCGATTCCTGCCTTGAGCACCTCGAGGGCTTTTACCTCGGCCGGGTCGAGTTCATCGCCTGGCAAATTACTCACGACGTTCATTCGGTCACCTCATCCGGAGCAACGGGGTGGACCGGGTCGACCGGGTGCAGCACTGCTTCGCCCCAGGTTGCGTCGACTTCCAGATCTGCATCTTCTGCAAAGTGCCCGTCATGATCTTGAAGTTCTTCAGACTCGTAAGCAGTTACCAGCGCTGCATACTCCGGGTCGGCCAAGAGTTCCTGGTGTGTTCCTTCGCCTCGAATCCTTCCGTCCTCAAGGTGAACAATTTTGTCAGCCAGCAAAATGGTGGAGAGGCGATGCGCCACAATCAGCATCGTCGTGTCGCTATTGCGAAGCCCAGCCAAGATCTGGGCCTCGATCACCGGATCAACCGCCGAGGTTGCATCGTCGAGCAGGAGCACCCGCGGTTCGCCAGCCAAGGCTCGCGCCAGAGCTACCCGCTGACGCTGGCCGCCAGAAAGAGTCACTCCACGCTCACCAAGAATCGTCTCTTGAGCCTTCGGGAGCTTGGCCACGAACTTGCCTGCGCGAGAACGATCGAGCGCATCATCGAGCTGTTCTTGAGTCAACTCCCGGCCCATTGAGACGTTGTCAGAAATGCTCGAGGCAAACAAGAAACTCTCTTGAAATGCAACCGAGACTGCTGACCGCAGCTCATCAGGGTTGAGCTCCGCGATAGGAACACCCCCGAGCAGTATCTGCCCGGAGCTGGGTTCATCGAGACGCATCATGAGATTTGTCAGTGTTGACCTGCCCGAGCCAGTTGAACCAACTAGCGCCACGGTTTGACCGGCCGGCGCAGTAAATGTCACACCGGACAACACGGACGTCTCGCCGTACTCAAACGAGACCGCACTCATCTCTACAGCTAGCGGACCATCGGGCAATGCAGATGTACTTAGCTCGTCGGTGCTGCCGGCGGCACTCACCTGTGCCTGCGCCGCAGCGTCAACTGGCTCATCAAGCAGTGCGTCCACACGCTCAATCGAAACCACCGAGCGCGGCATGGACTCAAACATGAATCCGACGATTCGCATGGGGAAGGCCAACCAGCCAAACAGCGCAACCGCCTGAACGAGTTGCCCCACGGTGGCCTCGTCGTGATCAACCTGCCAAGCCCCCACCAGCAACAGCGCAATGATTCCTAGGTTAGGCAGAAGATCAATAAGCGGCTGAAAGACCGAGGTCATGTTCGCCACAACGAGCCGATCAGTGCGTAGTTGGTTCGCAGCTGCCTGAAAGCGCAGGTCCTCATCGCCTTCACGGCCCAGAGTCTTGACAACTAACGCCCCGTCAAAACTCTCGTGCGCAATCGACGAGACCTGACCCAATCGGGCCTGCACCTGCGCCGCTGGCTCGTTCACCTTGTTGGTGTAGTAGCGGCTCAGAAACGCTAACGCAGGAAACAGCACCAGGGCAACGAGTGCAAACGACGGGTCAGCAGTAAACAAACTCACCAACGAGAACGCTGCAAGTGCAATCACACCCACAGAGAACGGCAGAGGCATCAGGAGTTGCGTTCCTGTAGTGATATCTACGTCGGCGTTGGCAAGCAGTTCGCCCGTAGGGTGACGGCGATATGCAGACATTGGCATGACGAGCAGACGGTCAGTCACCTCGGCTCGCAACGTGGCCTGTGCACGGGTTTCGGTCAGAGACCCAAACCAACGGCGGATTACAACCGACAGGCCTCGCAGAAAAGCGATGATAAACAGCGCCGCAACGGCCATCCAGACAGTAGATGCCGAGACTCCACCCTCGAATGCGGGCTCAATGACCTCGTCAGTAATGCGACCCAAAATATAGGTAGCAGCAACGACTAACAGGGCCCAACTCACGCCACCCAAGAGGGACATAAAGAACGAGGATGGGTGCATCCGCACAAATCTTGCGATGAGCGCCAAACCTTGACGAGTAGGCGATGCGGCCTTCTCGTCAAGGTTTGAGTCAGTCACTTGTGGAATCTCGTCCTCGGGGGGCGCCTCAGAAGAGTGAGAGAGTGCTGTCACCCGGGGAGCTGCAACGACTTCGTCTCGAGGAACTCCTCAAGGCCCCAGCGGCCACGCTCACGGGTATTGCCCGACTGCTTGTAGCCACCAAATGGCGCAACGGGATTAAAGCCGCCGCTATTGACGTCTACAGCGCCTGTGCGCATGCGCCGCGCGAATGCAATGGCACGCTCGTCGCTGCCAGACTGCACGGCGCCGTGCAATCCGTAGATGGTTCCGTTTGCGATCTCGAGGGCATTTTCTTCATCGGTGTAGGTCAGGATGGACAACACTGGGCCGAAGATCTCTTCTTGGGCGATTGCCATATCTGGGGTGACATCCACAAACACAGTCGGGTTGACGTAGAAGCCTTTTTCGAATCCTTCGGGCTGCCCTGGGCCACCAAGCGCCAGCGTGGCGCCCTCGTCGATGCCCTTTTGGATGAACGCGTTCACCCGGTCTTGGTGCGCCTTTGATGACATTGGCCCAAGCGCATGGAAAATATCTGGCTCATCAGCCTTGGGGTCGACCAGCTTCATAAGCGCTGCCTCGCCAAGGATCGCGTCAAGGAACTCGTCCTTGCGTGACTCCGGGATGAGGATTCGACTGAGTGCCGAACAGGTCTGGCCGCTATTGAGGAAGGCTGCGAACAGCGCACCCATTGCAACGGCTGCTGGGTCTGCATCGTCAAGGATCACGTTGGCCGACTTGCCACCAAGCTCAAGGCCAACACGCTTCACTGTCGCGGCGCCAGCCTTCATCACCTCGGCACCCGAGCGACCTGATCCAGTAAACGAGACCATGTCAACATCTGGGTGAGCAGAGATCGCCGCACCAACCACGGGCCCATTACCTGGCACCAGGTTGAACACACCAGCTGGAAGGCCGGCCTCGTGGATAACTTCAGCCAAGATGTAGGCATTCAGCGGAGTGATTTCTGATGGCTTCAGCACAATGGTGCATCCCGAAGCGAGTGCTGGAGCGACCTTGCAGATAATCAGGTACAGCGGGTAGTTCCACGGGGTGATCGCACCGACCACGCCGATTGGCTCAGAGATAACTAGCGAGTTACCGACTGTTTCTTCCCACTCATAGGACTCGATGAGGGCGGCAAAGTTCTCCCACTCGCCAAGCGCCAACCCAGCCTGCACCATCTGTGCAAATGACTTGGGCGAGCCAACCTCGGCAGAGATGGTGTCTGCAATCTCTTCGAATCGAATGGCCAG
>CAFBQW010000002.1_pt1 | contig 22062 bp, 16 predicted proteins | sample 7270031 | NCBI WGS metagenome assembly CAFBQW01 (sample SAMEA6814186, study PRJEB35770) | freshwater metagenome | biome: Freshwater; feature: Freshwater reservoir; material: water | place: Czech Republic | collected 2016-11-09 | depth 30m m
GAACGACCCCAAGGCGTGGGCCAGTGAGGAGCGATCCACCCCCCGTCGGCAAGCTCTCTGTTCCAGTGTTCTCGATCAACCTGCTGGAGTTGTGTAATGAGGCTGCGTACTTCAGGGCGAAAACTTTCTGCGGATGCAGGAAGGTCAACGGCCATAGACCTGCGCAAACCGGACTGCACCAGTTGCCACACTCTTCGCCGCCAAGGTACGGGATCACCGTTCAGATGCCGCGCCACGGTGGCACGCCGAAGGTACAAGTGAGCGTCGTACTCCCAGGTGTACCCGATTCCACCCAAAATCTGAATTGCATCTTTGGCGCACTCAAATGCTGCTGTTGCCCCTAACGCTCCTGCAACTGCCGCTGCCAATGGAAACTGCTCATCACTTGGATCTAGTTCGGCCGCATCCCAAGTTGCTGCTCGAGCTTCTTCCAAGCGGCAAAGCGCATCTGCGCAACGATGTTTGACCGCCTGAAACTGTCCGATCGGACGATCAAATTGCACCCGGTTTCTTGCGTACTCAGCGGCAGTACTGACACACCATGCAGCAACACCCACACACTCAGCGGCCTGTACTACTGCAGCCAGATCGCGGACTTGGTGAGTCTGAACCGGGATGCGGCGATCCGAACTAACCGAGAGGTTGTGCGCTGTCACCGCTGCCAGTCTTCGCACCGGGTCCGCCGAACGAAGAGGGGTCACCTGCAGCTCATCGCGATGGATCAGATACCAGTCAGCATCCGCCTCGCTCTCGGTGGCCTGTTCAACAACAACGGGCAGAAGAAACCACTCTGCTAGCGATCCGCCGTCAACTGGTTTCACCTCACCCGTCAACAGAACCGTAGAACCATGGTCGACCGCCTGCAGGGCGCCACCACCGAAGGCCACAGCGCCCACCGCGCCCGCAATGATCGGGGCGAGAAATTCCGGAGCATGTACATCCAGCAGGGTTGCAAGTAACGCTGAACCAGGAAAGGGCCCGGGCGCAACCGCCAGTCCCCACTCCTCAAGCACTGTTACTAGGTCGGCCAAAGTGCCCCCCTGACCACCATGCTCTTCAGAAACGCTCAGGCCAATCCAACCCAGTTCCACCAATTCTGGCCAGAATTCTGGCATCACCTCAGTCTCTGATTCCAAGGCCTGTCGCACGACCGAGATAGGCGAACTAGCGCCAAGCCATCGACGAGCAACTCGTGCCAACTCAAGACGATCTGGATTCAGGGTAGATGGTGCAGTTGCCCCCGAAAGTGGTGCGCTCACGACTCCCTCGATTCTGGTTCAGGTTGGAATGGTGGACCGCTGAGTTCAACAAATCTTTCATAACGATTCAACGCCGCCTCAGACCAGGCCGAATCAGGCTCAATTCTTTTTCCGACGCGAGCCCAGTTGCCTGCGCCCGATGCATCCGGCACTTCGCCGGCGGCCACGCGAGCCAGATATGCAGATCCCAGTGCGGCACCCTGAGGAACAGCCACACAGTCCGCCGCCAGGCCAGTGACATCGGCAATCGCCTGCACCCAGCGATTGTCCTGCGACCCGCCGCCAGTAACAACAAGGCGCTTCGCAACGGTGAGCCCGCCACCGCCCTCGAGCAGCCCTGCAAGCTCAAGGTGACGGCGAGTTACAAACCCGGCGGCTTCATAGACTGATCGCCACATGGATGCTGGGCCGTGTGTGATATCGACATCATGAAGCTCAGCCCGCCGAGTTGGGTCATGCAGCGGAGTGCGCTCGCCGCGGATAAACGGCAGCCAGACCGGCACAGAAGTTGGTTCGATTTCTGCGTTTGCTGGCTGCTCGCTCAAGGATCCACCTGCCCAGTTTCTGAACAGCCCACCGGCATTTGAGGGTCCACCCACAAGGACCATCCCCGGCGCCGTGTGCGGAACAGTCCAGAGTCCAGCTATTTCGACCCAGTCAGGAACAACCGCCCAGATGATCAAAGTGGCTCCAATGATGACCAGCACATCACCTGCTTGGTCGGCGCCTGCAACAAGCTGTTCCGCGAATGCATCGATTGTTCCACCGCCAATCACTGCGCCGCTGAGATCAGGGCCGAGCTGTTCTAGCGCCATGCCAGCAGGTTCGGCCCCAAAGGAAATCCTTGGAAGCTGCCCAGCCGTAGCGCCGGCAGCTTGGAGTACTGCCTCGTCCCAACCAGAAAAATCAAACAGTGGGACCATGGTCATTGCCGTGACAGAGTCCACAACTCCTGTACCGCACAATGCAGCATTCGCAACTGCCTGAGCAGGCCAGTAGCCGGCTGCCTCGGGGTAGAGCTGAGTCAGCAGCGCCAACATGCGTTCCGACTCAGCAGAAGTAGAGGGGTCCGCTCCACGCTTTCCGCCGATGGTGCGCTGATCGCCGTAGAGAAGACCCTCGCCGAGTGGAACCCCGGACTCATCTACAGCGCACATCGACGGGACCATGGCTGCAACCTGTACGCCAATCACGCGGTGGCCGCTGCTCACCGCTTGATGCGCGAGCCCCGTCGCAGCCTCCAGCACAGACTCTCGCCAAACTCTTGCAGCGTCATGTTCGACCCGGCCGAATTCGCCACTCATGCTGGTAGACCGGTCAGCATGTTCGAGCCGCACCGAACCAAGCACGGTTCCGTCCTCAGACGCGATCACAGCCTTCACAGAGGTTGTTCCGATATCTATTCCAATCGTTACTTTCATTGGCTCGCCACCTCCCCGAGAACCGATCTGGATAAAACCTGACACACACGTCAGTTTGGGAGCGTATCCTGTCAGCGCAGACACCACATCCGCCTTGGAGGAAAAATGCCGTCCTACGGTCCAGAGGTCCTCGGACCACCAACACGCTCACTTGACCAAGTCCACTGGGACCCAGAGATGCAAACGATGGACCCTGCCCAACGCAGGGAACTTCAGTTAGATCGTCTGCGAACCATGGTCGGAAAGGTATTCGACTCCGATGTTGGTTTGTTCCGTCGCAAACTCGAATCCGCTGGGGTAAGCGGCCCCGGCGACATCAAGAGTCTGGATGACCTCAACTCAATCCCAACCACGCTCAAGCAAGATCTCCGAGACTCCGAGGCCGATCATCCACCACTCGGCGACTATCGGTTCACCACAATCCACGACTGCGTGCGTGTCGGGCAATCCACTGGCACAACCGGTACCCCGACCGTCACCATGCTGACCCGGCACGACCTGTGGGTCGAATACGAATCCGCAGCCAGAAACTGGTGGCGCAACGGATGGAGACCTGGGCAAATTGTGACCCACAGCCATCCCGCCTACTTGTATGGCGGCGGACTCATGCTGTCGGGAACTCTTGAGTACTTTGGGTTTCTCAACTTGTGGGTGGCCCCGCCCGATACTGATGAGTTGGCCGAGCAAGGCATCCGGATGTGGCAGCGAATCCACCCAGATTTGTCGATGGTTACCCTCTCTCAACATCGTTTTCAGGAGGTCGCCGCCAAGCTGGGAGTGGACCTAAAAGTGGATTGCGGGTTCCCTGATTTTCAGATGGGCGGATTTGGTCGCGGCCTCATGCCGCTGATGACCGCCGGCTTTGAGTGCTATGGATTTATCGGAGGGCCCAACAACGTGAGCGATGGGGCACATATTCATGAGGACTGGGCGATCGTCCAAGCAATCAACCCCGATACTGGCCAGGACGTGCCCGAAGGGCAGTGGGGCAATTTGGTGGTCACCACACTCGACCGAGACAACGGCCTGCTTCGCTACGACCTCGAAGAGGCTGCGATGTTCGATAGTTCGCCATGCCCCACAGGCGAGACCACCAAGCGAGGATTCTGGGGTGGCCGGTTCAAAGATTTGCTCTCCTGTCAGGGTGTGCATTTCCAGGTGACTGACCTTGAACGTGTGCTGGCAACCGGAGTTCCCCAACTTGTAGATCCCACGTTGGAGTTTGTGGTTGTGAACCCACAGGGAACCCAAGGACCGCTTCAGATCCGCATAGAAGTAGGGGTCTCTGGGGGAGACAAGCAGCAGATCAATGATCAGATCTGCGCTGTTGTTCGTCAGGAACTCCAGATGCAAGCCGAGGTCTTGGTTCTCGACCGTGAGACTCTTCCTAGGTCCGGCTACAAGCTCAAGCGCGTGGTCGACGCCTAGTCAGCACCCTTCAATCAGCAGTCTGTTACTTCAATCACCATTGCTGCACCCATACCTCCGCCTGCGCACAGGGCAATCACACCGATACCACCGCCACGGCGACGAAGCTCGTGTACTGCGGTTACCACTAGGCGCGCTCCTGATGCAGCCACGGGGTGACCCAGCGCTATTGCACCGCCGTTCACGTTGACCTTCTCTGGGTCAATCCCGAGCACTTCGATGGTCCCAACAGTCATGGCGGCGAAGGCCTCGTTGATTTCAATCAGGTCGACATCTTCGAGTGTGAGGCCCGCTCGCTTGAGGGCCCGGGGAATGGCAACCGTTGGAGCTAGGCCCGTTCGAGCTGGGTCAACACCTGCAGCGGCCCAAGAGCGAATCCGAGCGAGCGGCTCGATTCCCTCTTGCTGTGCTCGTCCGGCAGAAGCCACAACGAGTGCTGCTGCTCCGTCATTCAATGGCGAGGAGTTTCCTGCAGTAACCACTCCGTCAGGCCAGCCTGACAGCACCCGAAGTGAACCGAGTTTCTCGAGAGTGGAATTTGCTCGTGGGTGCTCATCAGTATCAATCACTGACACAGCGCCACCCATACCGGGAACGGACACGGGGACGATCTCCTCGACGAACCTACCCTCGGCAATTGCAGCAACTGCCTTGCGGTGAGAGTCCCAGGCCCACTGGTCAACTTGCTGGCGAGTGATACCGAGTTCCCGAGCCGTGTTCTCGCCGACAGTGACCACCATGTTCATATTTGGTGCATCTGCAGTGTCTGGATGTGAGGGTGAAATAAATAGCTCGGGCGCACCATACGGGTACGGCGCCTTGCGATAGGTCAGCGGAGACTGCGTCATATTTTCAGCACCGCCAGCTACGACGACCTCATCCATCCCAGCAGCAATACTCGCCGCCGCCGCAGAGACTGCCGATAGACCAGATGCGCATTGACGGTTCATTGACAACCCAGGAGTGTCTGCAGGCAAACCCGCCGCGATAGCGGCGTAGCGAGCAATGCAACCGCCACCTTGCAGCACTTCTCCGAGGATCACATCGTCAACCAGGTTTGCATCAATACCCGCTCGGCGAATTGATTCGGTGACAACCAGTGCAGCCAAGTCGCGCACGTCCACACTTGCCAAGGACCCCTTATAGGAATCAGTGATCGGCGTACGGCACGCGCTCAGGATTACGGGCATTGTCGGGGAAATGCTTCCCGAGTCAGTCTGATTCGCCATGTTGGAAATACCCCCGGTTGGACTAAATAGTCATCCTACCTGACACATGCGTCAGCCGAGATGGCTACGATTCCTAGGTTGCCGGGGGGCAGCCGAATCAGGAGCGACGCACACATGCAAACGGATCAACTTCTTCTTGGACGCTCAGCACTGGTCACCGGTGCCGGCAGAGGGATCGGCCGCGAGGAGGCCCTCTACCTAGCCAAGCTCGGCGCACAAGTCATGGTCAACGACGTAGATACTGATCTCTCGCAGGAAGTGGTGAATGAAATCACCGCTGCAGGAGGGTCTGCTTGCAGGAACAATTCCGACATCGCCACTTGGGCGGGTGCAGAGGAAGCGGTTTCTGGTGCGGTCAGGGAGTTTGGGCAGCTCGACGTGTTGGTCAACAACGCTGGAATCATTCGCGACACCATGAGTTTCTCCATGAACGAGGAACAGTGGGATGACGTGATTCGCGTCCATCTCAAAGGCCACGCTGCCTGCGCCCACTTTGCCGGGTGCCACTGGCGCGACCGATCAAAGGCTGGCGAGTCAGGGGTCTCTGGCCGCATCGTGAACACGGCATCAGAGTCGGGACTCTACGGTCTCGCCGGACAAATCAACTATGCCTCTGCCAAAGCAGGGATTGCCGCAATGACGGTCGTACTTGCCCGAGAGCTCCACAAATACGGGGTCACGGTCAATGCCATCGCGCCTCGGGCGCGCACTCGAATGACCGAGAGCGTTCTGGGTTCACTGCTCCCCGAGGAAGGCGCCTTTGACGAGTGGGACCCAGCGAATATTGCCCCCGTGGTCGCTTGGCTCGCGAGTGATCAGTCCAATCGAATTACCGGGCAGGTCTTTGTGGTCAATGGAGACAAGGTGCACCTGATGTCCGGGTGGCACCGCGTTGGCCGCATCGAGAACGCGGGGCGTGCCTGGACTGTGGATGATCTGCAAGCCAAGTCTGCTGAGCTATTCGGCGAGCACTCCACTGGCCGCCCTGCCATGGGATTTGGGGAATAGCGCATCATGGCCCTGCTCATTGATCAGCTCAGCTACATGGCAACTACGTACCCCGACCTACCAGCGTATGTAGACCTCAGCTCCGGAGACTCGCTGAGCTTTAGCAAGTGGGAGGCCGAGTCCAATCGCTTGGCCCGAAAGTTAGTCAGCTCCGGTGTCTCTCCTGGGAGCCGCGTTGCTTTGTATCTTGAAACCACTCAGGTATTCGCGTGGATCATCGCCTACGCGGCAATCCACAAGGCCGCCGCAGTTGCTGTGCCGACAAACACCCGCCTCTCTACAAGAGAATTGGCAACGGTTCTCGGCCATGCCGAGCCAACGGCGGCTCTTACCTCGTCCACGCTGCGTGCTTCGCTTGAGGCCGCCCGCTCCGAGTCGATTCCCTCGCTGCAGATCACCTTTGAGGCTCTAGGTAACTCCTGGCCAGATGCAACAGCCGAGTCAGACTCAACGTTTCGGGTTCCTGTCACCGAGGACGACCTCGCTGACATCATGTACACCTCTGGCACCACGGGAATTCCCAAGGGGATAGCCGTGCGGCACTGCGGCCTTCACATCATTGCGAACGGCACACCGGAGTGGACCTCCAAGGCATGGCTGCACAGTTCGCCACTCTTTACTTTCGCAGGTCTGAGCTTCATCTATAACCCTATGAAGATGGGCATGTCCACCTTGTACCAGTCAAAATTCGATGCAGGGATCTGGCTGGAGACTGTTGAGGAGCGTCGGCCCACGATGGCGTTCTTGGTGCCGGCAACAGCACAACTCTTAATGAATGATCCGGGCATCAGTATGGCGGACCTATCGAGTCTGCAGTTGGTCTCGATCGGCTCAGCACCACTACCCGCAGGCCTACATCGTCGCTTAGCTGAGTTGCTGCCCGAAGCGGCGGTCACGAACAACTACTCAATGACCGAGTCGGGCACCTCGTTCACGTACCTTCCCAAAGAAGAAGTCGAACGAAGAGCAGGGTCAGTTGGAATACCTATGGGCACCAAGATTCGTATCGCCGATGAACATGGGATCGAGGTTGAAGCTGGGCAGATCGGCGAGATTCTGATTGGAGTCGGCGACTCTCAGCGCGAGTACTTCAAAGACCCCGCAGCTTCTGCTGCTACCTGGCAGAACGGCTGGCTGCACAGTGGCGACCTTGGACGACTTGATGAGGATGGCTATCTGTACATCGTTGGTCGGGCAAAAGAGGTCATCATTCGCGGTGGCAACAACGTCTATGCGACCGACGTCGAGACGGTTCTCTATGAACACGAAGATATCGCCGAGGCCGCTGTGGCTGCTGTTGCGCACGAGGTGCTCGGTGAAGATATCGGCGCATGGGTGGTGCTTCGAGCAGGCGCTACCCCTGATGCCAGCTCAATCATCGAGTTCTGCAGCGAGCGACTCGCTGACTACAAAGTGCCACGCGTCATCACGTTCCTAGATGAGTTGCCACGCAACCCAACGGGCAAAGTCCTCAAACGCGAGTTACCCGCACCCCCGACTTGAAGCGAATCAAACCAGACCAGACCTGACCAGACGAAGATTGCAGGATATTTCCATGAACCAAGAACGACTTCATAGCTTCACGTTGGCCGACACCTTCCGAGAGCATCGACGTAATTACCCCGATCGACTAGCCACGGTAGACAGCGAGATCAGCTTGACCTGGCCACAGCTGGACGACCGAATCAACCAGCTAAGTTCGGCACTCACACAAGCCGGGGTGGGCCAGGGCGACGTCATTTTGTGGCTCGGCCAGAACAGCTTCCGAATTGTCGAGTGCCTCGGGGCCGCTGCAAAACTTGGAGCAGTCTGCTGTATCGCAAACTGGCGGCAATCCGCAGATGAGACAGCGTTTGTGTTGCAAGATTCTCAGCCATCGGTCGTGATCTGGCAAGAGGAAGAGGTGGGCGACACCATCAGAGGCGCTCGGGATTCTGCCGGTCTCGGATCTGCTATTTGGCTTCAACATGACGCTCAAGACACGGGAACTGACTCCTCCGGCTCGCTCAGCTACGAGGCATTCTTGGCCTCAGGCGAGTTAGTGGATCCTCAGGATCGGCCGATCGCCGTCCAAGCAGGGGCCGAAGATCCTGTCCTCATGTTGTACACCGCAGCGTTCACCGGCACCCCGAATGGTGCGCTGCTCTCGCATAACGCCCTGCTGATCCAGAGTCTGATGATGGCGAACTTGCAGCGCATCGATGCAAGCTACCGGTACCTCAACTCCGGGCCGCTGTTTCATGTTGCAACCCTGATGACGACGCTGGCCACCTTGGTGATGGCCGGAACTAACTTGTTTCTTCCGCGAGTTGAGGCCGAGGCAGTGTGTCGCCTGATTCAAGACCAAGGCTGTACGGGTGCTTTCCTGATGGGTCCAACTATCGATCAGATCCTCGAGTTCAACGCAGCAGATCAAAACGGTGATTCCCCCTATGACCTCTCCACGCTGCGAAGCTTTCGCGGTAAGCCAGAGTGGAATGCGATGATCACCGTGGATGATTCACCCTGGGCTGTGAAACCAGCCGGCTTTGGGCAGACCGAAGTCATGGGGATGCTCACGTTTAACGCTGTCGGTGGCGACTGCGTAGGGTCCGCAGGCCGCGCATCTCCCATGGTCAGGGTTCGCATCCTCGACCCGGATGGGCAAGAGGTTGCCAGTGGTGAGACGGGAGAAATCGTGGCCGCAGGGCCGCAGGTGATGTCGGCCTACTGCAATCACCCCGAAGAAACGCAGAGAAGACAAGAAGGCGGTTGGCACCACACAAACGACCTTGGCAGAAGAGAACTCGACGGGTCGCTGAGTTTCGTGGGGCCGAAGGGTCGACTCATCAAATCCGCAGCAGAGAATATCTACCCTGCCGAGGTTGAGGCTGCACTCAATTCCCAGGATGCGGTTCGTGAATCTGCAGTCATCGGCATCGCTGACCCAACTTGGGGACAGTCAGTCTGCGCAGTCGTTGTGCTCAATGACGGTGCAGAGGTCACCGAGGCTGAGCTGATCGAGTCAGTGAAGTCGCGCATTGCCTCGTACAAGAAACCCAAGAGCATTGTGTTTCGAACCGAGCCGCTCCCCCGTCTGGGCTGGCCGATTGATTACGAGACACTCGATGCAGAATACGACGGCGGCGGATACCCGGGATCAGGCTGATTCAGCTCAACAGCACTGAGCAACAGCCCTGCGCAACAGCCCTGCGCAACAGCACTGCGCAACAGCCCTGAGCAACAGCCCTGCGCAACGGCTGAGAGCAACAACAGCTAGGCAGATGGTGCCTGTAGAAGCTGTGGTTCTTCACCTGTGAAGACAATCTCTCGAATGGCAAATCTCCAGACACCGTCGGGTTCGAGGCTGAGTTCATCGTGATACCGGCCAGTGGTCGTAATGACCCCTTTGCGGTTCACAAAAAGAAAATCACTCCAGCACTGAGCAGAACTCGCATCCTCCGAGACCAAAATGAGCGGATTGATCACCACGTGCTTTCCTCGGAGTTCCGGTGGTTGCCCTGCCTCGATGAACGCCTGCACTCGGTCCCTTCCGGAGTGGGTAGTGCCCATCACGTGAAGCTGTGTGCCAAGAGTGAAAAGCAACCCCCACTCTTCGAAGCGGCCATCGTCACAGAACATGCAGTAGCGAGCGAGAGTCTGCCGGATCGATTCTTCAGCCGTTGTCGATCTCACCACAGATGACTCGTGTTCGTTCATAGAAGAACCGTAGCTGAACCCAAGAAACATGACACGAGTGTCAGCTAACATCACTCAAGTAGTCGCGGACCAGGGGGATCAAGATGGAGCGCGAGCAGTGGAGATGGCTAGACCTGGGCCGGCAAGGACCCTACGAAAACGCCGCAGTTATGCCCGTTCTTGTGCGCTCGGTACTTGAGCAAGGCAAGCCCATTCTTCAAACAAGTATCTGGGGCGAAACCCACCTCAATGTGGGGTGGTTCGATGACGTTGACTCAACCTTGGACCTGCAAAGGTGCGAAGAACTCGATATCGCCGTCATGCGCCGCTCGTTCTATGGCGGAGGCACTGCTTACTATCAGGCCGAGTGCTCCATGATGTGGGGGTTTCTGCTGCCCAAAGACATCCAGATTCTTGGTGTTAGTACCAACGATCTTGACGCGTTACTTGCAAAGTTTCAGGTGCTGTTCTCTGACGCTCTGCGCCGAATTGGCCTGAGCGAGGTTCAGTTTGAAGGGTCCTCTGATCTGCGATGGAACGGTCGCAAGCTCGGTGCCCTCACTGCCCAAGACGTTGTTGCTTGCGTTTCGATCGGTGGATTCTTAAACCTCGCTCCTCCAGACCTGACCACCTACTTGCAGGTAGTGCGAATCCCTGAAGACAAGTTCAAAGACAAGATCGTCAAGGACATGACCGAGTACGTCTGCACGGCCGAACAAGTTGTTGGTCACCCGGTCAGCTACGAGCAGCTACGCGATGCAATCATCGAATCAATGTCTGCAGCCGGAGTCGACCTAGAACTCAGCGCCCTCTCCCCCGGCGAAGCCAAAGGGGTAGCAAAGGCTTCAGGCAGGGTCGGTTCACCTGAGTCCATTCGCCGTATCTCCTCGGATCAGTTTCTCTTGGATGCCCCCTCGGGTTCTTGCTGTGGTTTCGGCAACTTCAAGGGCCGCAAGCTCTGTCGTGCCGGAGTCGCCCTTGCCCCCGATGGGCGAGTTCTCGCAGCCATGATGGCTGGCGATATGCACGTGTCTCCACCTGATGTGATGGACCGTGTGGCTGCCGCTCTCACGGGTGCAGCTAGCTCCAATACGGACGACCTACGTCAACGGATCAGCACCGTGTTTGAAGCAGAAGATGTGCATCAGGCCGACCAACTTATGGGCGTTACCACCGAAGACCTGCTGGCCGCCGTACTAGTAGCTGTGCAAGCAGCAGCCTCTATCCCAACTGACGCCACGAAGGACGAGAACCCAACATGAAAGCACTTCAATTCCTTGCCGATCCAGAGCCCTGGCCCTACCCAGTTGGCCCTGAGGACCCACTCCTCCTGCAGCACCTTGCGACCACCCCGATGGCCCTGCTCGATCTCCCTGATCCGACCTTGATCGATGACGACTGGCTCGTGTTACGCACGCGACTGACTGGAATTTGCGGATCTGACTCCAAACAAGTTCTGATGGATTTCGAAGATGCAGGCGACAACATGATGACGGCCTTCATCACCTTTCCTCAGGTTCTCGGCCACGAGGTCGTAGCCACTATCGAACAAATGGGTCCGGCTGTGGAAGGGTTCGAACCTGGGCAACGAGTGGTGCTGTATCCAAATATTGGGTGCCGGGCACGTGGGCTCAGCCCGCTGTGCCCCGCCTGCGAGCGCGGCGACTACTCCATCTGCCAACGTTTTTGGGAAGGTCGACTCTCGACTGGAATCCACACAGGGAACGCTGTTGAGGCAACTGGCGGGTTCGCGGAATTCCTACCGGCTCACACCTCGATGTGCCTGCCAATTCCCGATCAGATTTCCGATGAGCTCGCCGTACTCGCGGACCCGTGGTCAGTTTCGTTTCATGCCATCACACGCAATCCGCCAGCACCCGGCAGTCGAGTGTTGGTCTACGGCTCGGGGGCCCTTGGCAGCACTGCTGCAGCCATCCTGACCCAGCTCTATGACTGCTCGGTGGCGGTGGTTGCCAAATGGGATGCTCAGCGAGACCTAGCAAGTAGTCGTGGTGCAACGGTGTTTCACTCCGACCCTACCGAGGCACTTATTGAGCAACTTGCCGAGTGGTCCGGCGGAATTCTCCGACACCCTTGGGAAGGCCTACCAGTTTGTTTCCCGGGAGCAATCGATGTGGTCTATGACACCGTTGGCTCACCGACAACAGTAGAGGTGGCACTTCGTGTGCTCGCCGAGCGCGGCAGATTGGTGCAACTCGGGGTGAGCTCACCGGGCCGATTCGAGTGGACCCCTTGGTACTTCAAGGAGCTACAACTCATCGGTTCTAACGCGTTTGGAGTTGAAACCTTCGAGGGTCAGACAAAGCACGCGTATGAACACTTCTTTGATCTGATCCTCGCTGGCAGGCTCGACTTGTCTGGGCTACTGACGCATCAGTTTCGACTGGAAGAGTGGCGAGAAGCCTTCACTGCCATTGTTCATCAGGGCGAAACCGGAGCGATCAAAGTGGCATTCGACTACCGCTAGATCACAGCCAAAGAGTGCCGCTCAGCCACAGTGGCCAGGTGCACCGTTGCCAGGTGCACAGTGGCCGGGTGGTGAGGGTGGCACATCCAGAGCAGGGTTGCGATCAAAGAATCCGTACGGCATCAACATGAAACCGGTGTACTCGACTGGCATGACTGGCCAGTCCTCGGGTCGGGGAATGTGAGTGATACCGAACGTGTACCAGAGCACAATGTCGGTATCCACAATCTCTCGGTCGGCGGCCGTCCATTCCGGCAGCCCCGCCCCACCCTCATGCTGATTTGGGAACTCGCCCGCAGCGCGCAGTTCCTCAGAGTCAAACGGAGTCACCCAGAGATTGTGCTGAGCGAATCCGGCTCTTCTGGCAACCGAAGACTCCGGCCGAGCCATCAAGGTTGGGGTCGACATCGTGGGAACCAACTTGTATCCGACCGGCCGGTTGAGGCCGTTGAGCACACCAGGATTTGTTACTCGCCAACTACGACTCGAGGCTGAGTCGGTCTGCCATTTCGCACCAGACTCGCGCTCGAGCAACTGCGCGTGAGCAGCGAACCCATTCCCCCACGGGTTATCCGGGCCGGCCGGCATGGTCTCGACATGGACTTCCTCAACTCGGTTCTCTTCTCCGTCAACATCGAAATCCAACCGAGCGCAGAACAGATGCTGATGCACAGGCGCCACCACACCAGATGCGATCCGCCCGGCGAACGGGTGAGGCTCAGAATCAGGCAGCCCCTGACTCGACATGATGCCGGTCAGCTTGGCCTCCATCTGGATATTGCCGTCTAAGTAGAGATACCAGAAGAAGCCGTACTCGTAGTTTCCGACCGTTGCGATATGGCTAATCACCAAGCGTCGGCTGCGGCGAACCTCGTGTCTACCAGTCAGCAAATCAACGTGCTTCCAGCCAATTCCATAATCCTCTTCGTGCATACAGATCGCATTTGGCACCACCCAGGCGTCGCCTTGTTCGGTAGCCATCGTTGCATCCATGTAGTAGATCTCGCCCAAACAATCACAGCCCAGTGTGAGCGATTGCGTCATGCGGCCAAGGCCCCATTCGCCGGCATCAAATGCGTTCTTCCAACCCTGCACCGGACCGGGGTCACCGTAAGGAACCACCATCTCCGAGATCGAGGCGCGATGCAGGATCTTTCGAACCCGACCGCTGTCGAAGTAACCGAGGTCATGCAAAACCAGACCCTCATACGGGTCCCACCCAATTCGCAGAGACCACTTCTGCCAAGAGACCAAGTTGTCTTCAACGGTGAAGCTCGCACCCTCTGGCTGCGTGATGGAGATTGGCTTCAAGTCAGTCCGCAATGGCCCAACATCATCGGGGCCGTAGCGTGCAGGAGTCTGCGGGACCGGGATGGGATCAACTCCGTCAAGCTGAGCGTGATCGATGACTTCGATTACTTCTCCAGTGCCAAGATCAACGTGGACCAGCAGTCCCTCTACGGGACGCGCGTAGCCGTTGTCATCGGCAGTAAGTCGAACAAAGCTGATGCAGCGCGCGATTCGTCGACCTTCTTCGGCTGCAAACCCAAAAGCACCAGCCGGCCAAGGATCAATCTGCACATGCTCCAAGTCGACGATCCCGCGACGAGCCATCGCTGCGATGTAATCCGGGTGTTCCTTGCAGGCCAACATGGCCATGAACGACTCGCCCATCAACAACGCCGGCCGCATGCCCTCAATGAGCTTGCGTTCCAGCACCCGCTCCTCAGAAACAGAGATGTGCAGCTCGATCATCGTGAGTTCAGCCCCCGGCAAGACCAGCATCTTGACTGTTCGCAAGACAGGGTCACCTTGGCTCCAAGCGGCCAGCGATTCCTTTGAAGGCTCCACCAGAATCACGTGGACAACTACGGCCCCCTCCCCTAGGTCTCCGGCCTTAGTAGTTACCTGTTTCGCAATGAGCACCTCTTCGGCGCTCAGCATGGAGAGCGGATGTGCGGCGCTCACTTGGTAGCGCCCGGGCCGACAGGCGGTGTCATACCAAGGTCCGAAAGGCGCTGCAGCGTGTATTCGGCTGCTCCCTGGAGGAACCCTTCTGGGTCACCGGTCTTTACCGGCGGCAAGTCTGTAAACCAGTCAGGCACGAATGCCTCGACCATGTTGGACCCGAGCAGGTCGATCAAGGGTTGAAGGATTGCAGATGCTGGTAGCGCCTCGATATCTGACAACGAAGAGTCGTTATCTGGATGGGCAAAAAGCTCGGTATCGAGCACACCGGGTTGTAACACGTGAACCCCGATTGGGGTTCCGGCTATTGAAAGGTCGACGCGCAGGCATTCCGCAAAAGCGGTAATGGCAGCCTTCGAGGATGCGTAGACAGCCTCAGCCGGCGGACTGAGCCTCGCCGCCACAGACCCGACAAACACAATCTGGCCGCTGTTGTTAGCGAGTGAATCCAACAAGCCCAACGTCAGTCGAATCGGAGACTCAAGGTTAATTCTCAACACATCCGAGATCTCATCTGGCCGGTGTTCCCAAGCCCACCTTCGTTTGGGAATACCGGCGTTGTTCACCAGCACATCAATTCCACCGAACTCCTGGGTCACCGACTCGGCAAACGAATCAAGCGCGTCCAAATCCGCTAGGTCAACTGCCCACGAACGGCTCTGCGGCGAGAAGGAGTGGATGTCTGCAAGGACTTCCGCCAGACGGTCCTCGCGTCGGCCGCAAATCCCAACAATGGCGCCGCGAGCAGCAAGTCCTCGAGCCATCTCTGCGCCGAGTCCCGCAGAGGAACCCGTGATCAGAACGCGCTTACCTACTGGGTCAAACATCTTGGACCACCTTTTTGTCTTGGCTTGTTGTGTCCGACTCTCATAGAACACCTGCGCCGGATTGCACCCGTGCTCTGAGAATCTCAGCCACTCGATCTCTATGCCATGCAGCAGAACCGAAGCTCACCCGATCTAGCTGTACTCGCTTTAGGTACAAATGCAGGTCACACTCCCACGTGAACCCCATGCCGCCATGAACCTGAAGGGCAGATTTCAACACTCGGTCTGCGGCATCAGAACACCAAGACTTGGCTACAGAGGCTGCAAGGGCCGTCTCGGGATCTGCCACCTCGGCACACCATGCCGCCCACCAAGTCGAGGACCTCATGCCTTCTAGGTCAACCAACATGTCTGCGCAGCGATGCTTCACTGCCTGAAAACTGCCGATTGGTCGCCCGAACTGAACACGCTCCTTGGCATGTTCAACCGTGAGATCAAGACAGCGAGAAGCCGCTCCTAGAAGCTCAGCCGAATAGGCAATTGCGCCGCGAGCGATGTAGCGATTGACAAGCTCGGGGCCACCAAGTTCTGTAGCCCGGGTGCCATCAAGACTCAGTCGTGCAAGCTCTCGCGTCTGGTCCATTGCAGACTCTGCAGCAGGTCGCGACTGAGCGTCTTGCTCGATCAGAAAGAGCCTCTCCTGGCCATCACCATCGACGGCTCGCACCACAACAACATCTGCTGATGAAGCGAAGGGAATTGGTTCGGTCTGGCCGCTCAGGATCCAGCCGGAGGAATCCTGCTTCGCAGCAAGGCAACCAAACCCAGCAGCAGCAATCATGTCGCCGGACACCAGACCACCAATCAAGTCGGATCGACGCGTCTCTGAAATACCGCCCACCACCAGGGAGATCTCAGTGGGTGACCCGTAACTCAGGACATCAAGAACTAGGAGCTGACCCAAGAGGGGTACCGGGGCCAAGTAAACCCCTAGTGCCTCTAGAAGTACGGCTGCCTCAACCCAGCCCAATCCAACCCCACCCAACAGCTCCGATGTTGCAATCCCTGACCATCCCTGTTCCATCAGGCTTGCCCAGAGTTCGCGATCCCAGCCGCCGCCGTTATCGACCACAGCACGAACCCGGGCTGCAGAGGACTGCTCACCTAAGATCTGGTTCGCAGCCTCACGCAGAACTATCTGATCATCTGACAACTCGAAGTCCATTAGGACCAAGCGTAGTGGTCACAACCTGACACGTGCGTCAGTTTGGTGGCCTAGCATAAAGATCCGATGGACTTACACCCTCAGGAGCACCACGAATCCCTGCGCTCAGAGTGCCGCGCCTGGCTTCAAGAAAATCTTCCCTGGGAGTACGGCTCGGGCCTGCCACCGCGGTTCACTGATCTTGGCGAGGAAGTTCTCTTTGGACGTAAATGGCAGCAGCGACTCGCTGCTGGCAAGTGGGTGGGCCTTGCCTGGCCCGAGGAATTTGGTGGCCGCGCCGCCGGGCCTATGGCCAACTTTGTGGTCCAAGAAGAACTCGCCCGAGCGCGCGCCCCCGAATTGGTCGGCAGAATCGGAGTCAACCTCGTCGGGCCAACCTTGCTCGCTCACGGAACACCCGACCAACAGCAGCGGTGGCTGCCCAAGATCCTGAATGCCAGTGAGCTCTGGTGCCAACTCTTTAGCGAACCCGATGCAGGGTCCGATCTAGCCTCGTTATCTACTCGAGCCGAGCGTGATGAGTCGCTGGGCGGATGGCGTCTTTACGGCCAAAAAGTCTGGACCAGTTACGCTCAATTTGCTGATCGCGGCTTATGTCTGGCCCGAACCGACGCCACGGCAGCCAAGCATCACGGCATCTCGGCGTTTGCTGTAGACCTCAGCAGTGAAGGAATCGAGATTCGGCCGCTCGTGCAGGCAACCGGCGAGGCTGAATTCAACGAGGTGTTCTTCGATGGCGCTTTCGTTGCTGATGATGCCCTGATCGGCCCCGTGGATGAGGGCTGGAGAATCTCTCAATCAACGTTGGGCCACGAGCGTGGAGTAAACCCACGCCAACTAGTGATTCATATCCAACACCTTGAGGAGTTGCTCCTGTTGGCTCTCCGAAAGGATTCCTTCTCCGATCATCGCCTGCGGCAGAAACTGGCCGCTGCCTTTACTGAGGTCAAACTCTTTCAACTCCACAACTGGCGCTCACTCACCCGACTCGAATCCGGACGCCCGCCCGGCCCTGAAGGCTCGGCACTCAAGCTGTACTGGTCACAAATGTCTCAACGTCTCCACGACACGGTGATGGAGGTGCTCGGCGAAGAATCCTCGTTGTGGCGCGGGGCGACGGGCATCGAAGGCGACGGGGAATGGCAGCGATCTTGGCTGTACTACCTGTCTTCTTCGATTTTTGCGGGCACCAACGAGATTCAGCGCACCATTATTGGTGAACGGGTACTGGGGTTACCACGAGAGCCTCGAGAGCCAACCGTGAGCCGAACAGGGAGCACCACACCATGAGCCAACCCTTCGACACGATTCTGTATGGCGCCGAGGGCCATGTAGCCACGGTCACCATGAACCGACCGGGCTCTGCGAACGCTCTGAACTCGAAGATGATCGATGAACTCGACGCAGCACTCGACCTTGTTGAGGCTGATGACCAGGTTCGAGTGGTAGTGCTGCAGGGTGCAGGGAAACACTTCTCTGCAGGCCACGATATGAAGGAACTGCTAGCTGCCGAGGAGCATTGGGTGGCTATGCGCACCACCCCCGAAGGCAAACGCCACCACGAGGAAGTCATGTACTGGGAGCGCTCCCTCCGATGGCGAAACCTGGCAAAACCAACCATCGCAGCCGTTCACGGTGCATGCTCAGCGGCTGGACTCATGCTTGCCTGCATGTGCGACCTGATCGTTGCTTCCGAGGATGCAACATTTTCGAATCCGGTTCTTCGAATGGGAGGAGTTGGAGTTGAACTCCTTGTCGAGCCGTGGGAACTCGGTGCTCGGCGGGCAAAAGAGTTCCTTCTCTGTGCCCGAATTCTGTCTGCCCAAGAAGCCGAGCGTGCCGGCATGATCAACCGTGTTGTACCTCGCGCTCAGCTCGAGCAGGCCGCGCAACACATGGCGGCCGAGGTAGCTCTCGTTCCACCGATGACTGCGCAGGCCGTGAAGAAATCGATTAACGCCCTCCTTGACCGTCAAGGCCAAACCGACTCCTGGGCGTACCACTTTGATCTCCATCAAGAGGTATCAAATTCCCCAACTGCGCTCGCGATGATGGCCAAGAGAACCCAAACTGGCATGGCTGGCATCAAGGCGGAGCAGGCGGGGACTCTTGACTAGGGACTGTCGACTAGGCACTGTCCCGTAGACACTGTCGCCTAGCCACTGTCGCCTGGCCACTGTCGCCTAGCCAATGCCGGTTCTGCTCAATCAGTTCTCGGTATCAGGCAGGAAGGCCCTGGTTGCGAGAACGCATCACCCAGACTGCAGCGATTGCCAGCATGGTCAGTGCTGCAGCCGAGAGAACACCGAAGGGCAACTCGGGAACAACTGCGGGCGGAAGCACGGGGCAGTTGTTTGCAGTCCCCTTGCTCGGCGACAGAGTGGTAATAAAACTGCCCGTCCCGTTCGGACAGCGCCCGTAGGTGGTTGTGGCATGACTAGTCCAGGTGTAGCTATCAAGAACCGTGGTTCCGTCAGTCGCAAACAGCCGGACAAGGTCGGAGGATCCAAGACCGAATCCAAGGGCGGCATCGGTGATGACAAGGTAAGCACCGGCAGCTAAAACGGTACCCGAAGGGATTGAGTACTTCGCGATGCTGCTTTTTTTCCCCTGCAATTTCAGACCAGAAATATCAACCGGAGTTGTTCCGTTGTTATACAGCTCAATCCAGTCTTCTGACACTGCGGGCCCGGAGACAAGCCAGACGCTTGTGGATTCGACCTCATTGATTTTGATATCAGAAGTGCCGGCCGAGGCAGTCCCGAAATTGATCAATGACACCAAGCTCAGCAATAGCGCTAAAGCCGCCATACGCAACAGAACGGTGTTTACATTCCTCACTGCCATAGCAGCCTCCGAGTAGTCAGCGCACAGCAGCGCTCGTATACCAACCAGAAAATAGAGGGCGGAGTTTGCCGGAACCCGACCGCAACATGAACCGCTACTCAACTCCTGCTGAATTTGTAGAGGAGCGGGTGTAGCGGAATTTCCTGAGCATGCTGGCCAGCCTTCGAGGTGTCTGTGTAGGTAACCGCACAGACACCCCGAAGGGTCTGACCTAGCCCGCAGAGATCAGGCAGCTACAGCAGAATTGCGGCGACGCAGCACCCAGAGGGCACCGAGCGCTAGCAAGGTAAAGGCCGCCGCTGAAAGTGCGCCGAGCGGAAACTCTGGCACGACTGGCGTAGGCAGCACGGTGTTGCTGCAAGGCACGTTACCAGAGCGCAATGAGTAGCCAGCAGTGTTTGCATCATCTGCCCAGAATGCGGGCTTGCGATTGTTAACACACTCTGTGGCTGCAGCTATAGCAAAGCCCTCGTTGTTGATATTTGGCATCGAGGCTGGACGCTCATACATGTTCGTGGACGTGAACTTTTTGGTCACGGCATCCACGTTGAACACTGCTGATCTTCCGGCGCATCCGTCGTCGCAGACAACCCACAGGTTATTCAAGTCCTGATCAAACTCGGTTCCCATGACACCGATGAACCCGCTGTTGATCGTGGCGATCCGGGTAAACCCGCCGCCGACGGTATCGAGCGCGTACACATAGAGTTTTCCGGTTGCTTCCACACCAACAATAAACAGGCCCGCACCGTGATTGGCGTAGTTGGCAGGGTTGTATGTGGACCCTGTGGACTCATCGAGGAAGCCTTGGGCGGTGAGGTAGGAGTCGGGGATCCAAGAGATGGTCTCGAGTCCGGTGTTGGCGGTGTTGACTGGCAGGTCTGCAGTCAGGTTCCACTCGTTGGTCGCAGTCAGTGTCGAGCCTGCTGCGGAAACGTCATAACGCAGGATGCTGTTACGGCTGACCGAGTTCGCTGAGTTGTTGCGCTCTGATGAAACGTACAGGCCATCTGTTGAGGCTGTTCCACCCATGGTGACGCCCTCGGCATCAACGTCGCCGGTTCCATCTGTGTAGCGAAGCAGCTTGCCGCTTCCCCAATCGTTCGTGGTGTCCGGAACCCAGTTGGCACCGTTATAGACCATACGGAACATCGCACCCGGGCCATTTCTTGTCGCCCACAGCACACCAGGAGTGGCAGTCCCAGAGCCTTCATAGTCAAGGCCGCTCAGGTTGCTGCTAAAGGTGTTGGCGACATCAACTGTCTGCACTGCCGCATCACCTGGCCAGGTCAGCCCTGGAACCAACGTGGTAGTAGTCGAGGTGGTCGTTGTTGCACCCGCTCCACAGTTGTTTGCAGCGGTCTTGGTAGAAGCAGCCGTTGTGGCGAAGCTTCCCGAACCGTCGGGGCAGCGGCCATAAGTGGTGCTGGCATGCGCTGTCCAGGAATAGCTATCAACAATCGTGGTTCCGTCAGTCGCAAACAACCGCGCAGAGTCAGCTGATCCAAGACCAAAGCCGAATGCTGCTTCTTCGAGTGTGTAGAAAGCGCCTGCAGCCAGCGTGGTTGAAGCGGGGATTGAGTACTGCGTGTGCGTGTTGTCATTATCTAGGAACTTGAGCCCCGAGATATCAACCGGCGCCGAACCGCTGTTGTACAACTCCACCCAATCCCCTGGTGAGCCACCGTTGGATTCAACCTCGTTCACCTTGATGTCAGACACGGCCGCCGAGGCCACCGAAGTGTTGAACACTGTCAGGGTGGTAAGCAGCAGTGCGAGTGCTCCCACCTTTGGCGCATACCTTGCAATCTTCTTCATCCTCACAGCAACTCCCCTATTCCCGTTCGCCCACAGCCGAGCGAAGTTGTTGCGAAACTAAACAACGCTGTTGGACGCCCCCTTACCTTTAGGTGGACAGAAGCTCAACAGTGAGCCAACCCTGCCCCCCTAGTCGCAGCCTCTAGACCCTGCCCTCTAGACACAGCCTCTAGACACGGCGCTGCTGGTCACGCAGACTGTTGGTTTAAGGTTGTAGAGCAACCCTGAGTATGAAAATGCGGCGCGGGATCTAGCTGCTGCGGGGATGGAGTGCAGGTGGGGAACCTTCGAGGGCTCATGAGAACCAGATTGGCGATGGGGGCTCTTGCAGTTCTCTCTGCAATCGCTTTGTTGAGTACTGCCTGCGTAGCGAGTGGCGCACCACCTGCAGTTGGCAACCCTGGAGACTCAAGCGAACTTCTGTGGCTCAAGGCCGTTCGAGGCCAGCAGGCTGGTATCTACGACAGCGCAGGCCGACAGGTACTTCTTCGAGGTACCAATTTCAACCACTTGGGCGACTATTTCTCTACTGATCCCAGCCTGCCGACCGTAGCTACCCTCGATGAGACTGACTGGGCTGATGCTGCGGCTCAGGGAATGAACGTTGTGCGACTCGTCACCACTTGGTCTGCCTGGGAACCAGTTCGCGACCAGATCGACCTGAACTACCTGGCACGGGTTCGCGCTGCAGTGGCCGCAGCAAATGCACACGGCATCTATGTGGTGATCGACATGCACCAGGACGCGTGGTCCAAATTTGTGTTCACACCGGCAGAGGAAACCTGCCCTGCTGGAACCTCGCATCAGATCGGCTGGGATGGCGCTCCCGCTTGGGCAACCATGACTGACGGCTACCCCACCTGCACACCCGGCGGCCGAGAGAACAGTCCGGCTGTTCGAGCCGCATGGGAAAACTTCTACAAGAA
>CAFBQW010000003.1_pt1 | contig 20071 bp, 18 predicted proteins | sample 7270031 | NCBI WGS metagenome assembly CAFBQW01 (sample SAMEA6814186, study PRJEB35770) | freshwater metagenome | biome: Freshwater; feature: Freshwater reservoir; material: water | place: Czech Republic | collected 2016-11-09 | depth 30m m
CGTCGGCTACACAATCTGCAGCAACTTCGGGATCTCCGCAGATATACGAAACTGATCGCACAAGCCGGCCGTACCCAGCAAGAAACAACGCGTCAAACTCACTCGGGACAACCCGCGCGTGAACCTCGGCTTCATCTGCTGACCATTCCAATACAGCCATTCAACACGTAGACACGATGAAGTGGCCTGCAAGGTTTGGTTTGGACTCAGAAAATCTTTTGGGTGATCTAGCCCAGCACTACCTTGCGGTGGTCGGGCACACCGAAGAGCAGGTACAGTACCTAACTCGTTGGAGAGGTGCCGGAGTCCGGTCGATCGGGCCTCCCTGCTAAGGAGGTGTGGGGGCAACCTCACCGTGGGTTCGAATCCCACCCTCTCCGCCATATGGCTCTGTCGCCAGCTTCGGCTGGCGGCAGAGCCAGACCAACCCGGATGTTTCTGGTCGAATATCGACCAAATTCATCCGAGTTGCTAGAGTCGTCAACTCCAAGCGTTCGTAGCTCAATTGGATAGAGCATCTGACTACGGATCAGAAGGTTGTGGGTTCAAGTCCCGCCGAGCGCACCACCGCAAGCCCCCGCAATTGTGGGGGCTTGTTCAGTTTTTGGGCGGCGCCGGGAGTGTTCATTTCCCCTTGGAGTTTTCAGGTAATGTTGCGGTTTCTGTTCCTGGAATCCCCCCCGGGAAGACTGCGAGTCCTAGCCATGGAACCAACTCACTGGTCGCTCAGCCGAAGGAGAGCAGTGGTTGAGCGCTGTTCGGCCGCCCTTCTCTCGCTGCTGACGCTTCCGCTTGTGTTGCCTTGTCTAGTAATTTCGGCGATCAGGTTTCGCGCCAATCCAGTCTTTAGACAGGAGCGCGTGGGCCTCCATCAGCAAACGTTCCTCTTGCCAAAGATTCGTTCCCTGCCAACGACGACCTCGAGCACCCTCGACAAATACTCCCTCAATGCCGTGACCTATGGAAGGTGGACTCGCCTGCTGCGGCGAACCCACATTGACGAACTTCCCCAGTTGTGGTCAGTAGCGGCCGGAAACATGTCGCTAGTCGGTCCGCGGCCTGAAATGGTGGCCTTGTCAAGCACGTTTGACCCCGACTTTGTCGAGATGCGAACTTCAGTGCTGCCTGGAATGACAGGGACCTGGCAGATCAGTGAGGCCTCTTCCGAACTCATCAATGAATCCCCCGAGTTCGACCGCATCTATGTTGAGTCTGCCTCGGCGAAGCTTGACTTCTGGATCCTCTGCCGCACGATTCAGATCCTCGGTTCTGGCGATGTCATCACGTTGGTGGATCTCAAAGAACGAGCTGATCACAAAACACAGCACAACTTGATCGGTGGATAACCGCAGATCAAACCCTGCGATTCGTACTTGTGGGATTCGGATTGACTGCATCGACCTAGACGAAGCAGTTGCGCAAACAATCGCTCAGGCAAGTGCTCTGCGGAGCAACCGGAATGAGCAGCGCGGCGTGGCTGTGCACCTGTGCAACGCATGGACTCTGGCCTACGGGCTCAAGGACCCAGCGCACGCAGACCGGGTCGACTCGGGCGATCTCAACCTGCCCGATGGCATGCCATTGGTCTGGTTGGGTAAACGCTTTGGACTGCCAATCAGCAATCGCGTGTACGGGCCCGACCTGATGAGCCAGACTCTCGATCAGGGTCGCAGCAGCGGGCTTCGCCACTACTTGTACGGAACTACTGAAGAAACACTTTCGCAGTTGCAAGAGAGACTGGAGACTCGCTTTCCCGGTGCTCAAATTGTTGGGAGCGAGGCTCCACCATTTCGCCCCTCAACGCGGATCGAGGAGCAATCCCTAGCCGCCCGGATTCGGGACAGTCAGGCGGATGTGGTGTGGATCGGTCTCGGTACCCCACAACAAGATGAACTTGTCCATCGGCTCCGACCAGAGGTCCCTGCAGTGCTCATTCCTGTCGGCGCCGCCTTTGATTTCTTGGCGGGAAACAAGTCACAAGCTCCGAAGTGGATGCAGCAACGGGGCCTCGAATGGCTCTTTCGCCTATGCAGCGAACCGAAGCGCCTCTGGCGGCGCTACCTCATTGGCAACCTGGTGTTTGTCCGTGGGGCGGCACCGGATTTTCTGCGAGCAGTTCGCCATGCCCCCGTTGCACCACGTGTCATGCGGCCTTGGGGTGCGGCTTGGGAAGCGACTCGCGACATCCCGCGAATATCTCTACCCCAGAGCCAACTCGACCCAGACGCAGACCTAAACACAGCCGCAGCCGCAACCGCAACACTCTGGTTGAGTCAGATTGACCTGCCCGAATCGCTGCAGACCTACGGTGCAGCAAAGCTCGCTCAGGAGTTCGCCTGTGAGGGCTCTGCAGCCGAACAGCTCAGTCAAACCCTGTGTTGCCCAGCAGAGGACTTCTCTGAAGCTGCGCTTCAGATTCTGGTCGAACAGTGCCAGAATTCACGCTCTGGCTCAGGAGTCCTGATGCAAGACTTCACAAGGCAACTCAAGTTGCGCCAAAAAAGGTAACGGTCCACAGAGATGGCAGTTTCACAGCAGCAGCGGATCTTGGTCACGGGTGCCGCTGGCATGCTCGGATCGCATATTGTCGATGTCTTACTTGCACGCGGTGATGCAGTGGTTGGCGTAGACAACTTTCTCACTGGCGCCAAAGCAAACTTGGGTGCAGCGCTGGAGCATCCAAACTTTGAGTTCCTCGAGGCAGACATCTCAGATGGGATTGAAGTATCAGGATCGCTTGATGCAGTGCTTCATCTGGCCTCGCCAGCCTCGCCACTTCACTTTCGTACCATGCCCCTTGAGATCCTTCGGGTGGGATCCATCGGCACGCTCAATGCCTTAGACCTTGCCGACCGAACTGGTGCAAAGTACTTGTTTGCCTCAAGTAGCGAGGTCTATGGCGAACCAGAGGTGCATCCCCAGTCCGAGTCCTACCTCGGCAACGTCAACACCCTGGGCGAGCGCAGTTGCTATGACGAAACAAAGCGGTTTGGCGAGGCCGCAGCAGATACGTATCGCAGAGACCGTGACCTAGACATCCGAATCGTTCGCATTTTCAACACCTATGGTCCGCGGAATCGAGCCGACGATGGCCGAGTGGTGCCCAACTTCATCACCCAGGCACTTGCCAATCGGCCACTCAGCATCTTTGGCGATGGTTCCCAAACCCGTAGCTATTGCTATGTAGAGGATCAGGCTGCGGGCATCTTGTTGCTGCTCGACAGCGAGCTAACAGGCCCCGTGAATATTGGAAACCCGACTGAGCATACGGTGCTGCAGCTTGCCGAGATTGTGCTTGAACTAACGGGGTCTACCGCTGGCGTGCAGTTGCTACCGCTTCCCCAGAATGATCCCGTCCGCCGTAGGCCAGATATTACGCGAGCACAAGACTTACTCGGATGGGCACCAGTAGTTGACCTAGAGCAGGGTCTTACCCAAACAATCGATTATTTCCGATCTATTGGTTCCCGCTAGCCCCTGAGTGGCCCCAGAGATCTTCCCTTGTCAGCGGCCTGAGTTGTAGTACCCTCTAAAGGTACTTTCGAAAGGTCAGGTTCAGCCATGATGAAGTCCCCCCCCTCAAGCTCTACCAAAGTCCTAGCTGCTTTGTGCAGTTTGGCTGCTGTTCTCGTGCTATCCGTAGGCACCGCATCCGCTGCGTACAACGTGCCGGCCACCGTTACTGCTAATACCTCTACGCCCGCTGCAGGTGGGCCCATCACTCTCACCGCCCAAGGGTTCGGCCCGGGAACAACGGTTCAGTTCAGCGTGGAATCAACCCCACAAGCCCTCGGGTCAGCCGTCGCTAACTCCAGCGGTGTGGCCACCCTGACCACTACCTTGCCGGCCAACCTTCCAGCAGGCGCACACACAATTCGCGCCGTGGGCACTGACGCATCAGGAGCACCGCTCAACGTGACGACCACCATTACGGTCGCCGCCGCTGGTGCTACCACTACGACCACCGCTGCAGCTAGCCCAACAGGATTGGCAGCAACCGGATCGAGCAGCGCCGGACTCGTGCGGATCGGCGTTGTGATTGCAGTTCTCGGCGGACTCCTGCTGCTTGCCGGCAAGCGCAGAACTGAATCAGTCTGATCCCTGCTCGCTAGGTGAGTGACGCTGGAGTAATCCGTCGGCCTCCGGTCACAAGGAAATCAACGAACACCACGCCAGCGATTGCCGCTGTGGTGGTTCTGAGTGCCGCTGCTGCCTTTCTTGCGAGTAGTAGCCCGACGGCAAGTAGATGGGTTGACTTCCTCTTGCTTGCAGTTGCTGGAGCAATCGTTGCCCTGGCGGCGAGCCGTGCAGGCGACGCATCCCTGATTTGGATCGGTGCAGTGGCAACTCTGGCGGCTGCACCGTCTTGGTGGACGATTCTGGCTGGAGCCGGGTTTGCACTTGCTCTTCTGTCTGCTGCGTTTCGCGCACCCGTTTGGGTTCGAGCGCTAGCTGGAGCACTTGCTTTTCAGGCCCTTCTTCGGCTGCCACCGGTTGGCCCTTTTGGCGCGTGTTCAGCCATTGCAGTAGCTGCCTGCCTGCCCCTACTGATCTCTGGCTACCGGCATTGCACGAGCATCAATAGACGTCGATGGGGGATCTCAATTGCGGCAATCCTTGTTGTTCTCGTCATCATCTGCAGCGCAGCAGGGATAGCTACCCTGCGCGCCGCTCCACAATTGACACAGGGTGCTGACCTTGCCCGCAACGCAGTGCAAAAAGCCCCCACGGATGAAGCTGCAGTAACAGTTGAAAAACTTCGGAATGCAGAGAGGTTGTTCTCCCAAGCACAGAACAGCCTGCAACCCTGGTGGGTAAAGCCCAGCCTTGGAGTTCCCATTTTGGGCCAGCACGTTCGCGCTGCCACTGTCGCAGCCACTGCGGGAGAATCACTGTCTTCAACAGCCGCTGCCACGGCGGAGAAGATCGACGGTTCGCAGAGTTTGGTGTCGAACGGCCAAGTCGACATCAGCTTGCTCAGCAGCTACCGGCCGATTGCTGAGCAAGCAGCACAAGAATTACAAACAGCCAAGCGAGAGGTTTCGAATCTAGCAAGCGGTTGGCTACTGCCCCCCGTTCGCCAGCAGTTAACGAATCTCACCGATGAACTCAGTTCCGCGGCCCCGGCAGCAGCAACAACTGCCAAAGTGCTTCGCAGTACAGACGGCATCCTCGGGGTAAACGGACCAAGAACCTATCTGGTGCTTGCCACAAATCCTGCAGAGACTCGTGAGCTTGGTGGATTTGTCGGCGGCTACGTACTCATCACAGTCACCAACGGTCGGGTCGAACTCCTGCAGTCCGGCAAGGCCAGCGAACTCAATGAGGCCCTCTCCGCCGCTGCACCAAAAATCGGTGACGCCCAGTTCAGCAATATCTACGGTCGCTATCAGATGGATAGGTACTTCAATAACGTCACCGCTCCCGCTGATTTTTCTCTCGCCGCAACGGCTGCTCGCGATGGTTTCGCTGCCGCAGCTGGAACGCAGGTAGACGGTGTGATCTTGGCCGATCCCGCTGGCGTAGCAGCCCTATTGGAACTCACCGGAGCAGTGGATGTTCCTGCTGCAGAACGCACGCTCGATGCCAAGACCGTGGAGCAGTACCTACAAGCTGATCAGTATGTGCAATTTGAACAAGACTCTTCCGGCCGAACGGACGTGCTCGTCGATGTAGCTCGAGCAGTCACCGAAGCCCTGTTCAATCGGCCGTTACCTGGTCCGGCAAAAATTGTCTCGACCCTTGCGCCGGCCGTTCGTGGTGGTCATCTTATGCTCATCTCTTTTGATCCCCAAGAGCAGCAGACTCTGGCCGCCACCGGAGTCTCGGGTGCGTTTGGCACCACGCCGGGACATGACTTCCTCTCAGTCAGAGGGTTCAACGCGAATGCCAACAAAATCGACTCCTTTCTGCACCGCAGTATCAACTACAGCGCTGAGTTCGACCCACGTACAGGCGCAGTACAGGCCACAGCTCAGGTCGTGATCAGAAATGATGCGCCAAGTTCTGGCCTACCCCCGATTGTGATAGGCAACGGTAGTGTCCCTGCGGGCAACAACAAGATGGTGCTTGCGGTTCACTCTGCGCTTGCTCTCAAAGGGCTTCTTGTTGACGGTGTCGCCACGCCTGTTGAAACGCACGAAGAGTTTGGCGGCTACTCCTACCGATTCATCCTCGAGGTTCCAGCCGGTGCCACTATGAATTTGAGCTATCAGCTCGCCGGCCGGATCAACCCAGGTCCTGAGTACCGGCTTGATGTATCTGCCCAGCCCATGGTCAACCCTGACCGCTACAGCCTCACAGTCAGCGACGGGGAGCAATTCCAAGCTTCAACCTCGAACCAAGTGGACATCCTCAAAGGACAAGCAACCGGTGTGGTTCCTTCACAATGGAGAACCCCTGTTGAAGTGACCTTCCGTCCTAACTAAGCCTTCCAAACATGTTCACCGGCTGCGGGCAAGGTACCGCAGAGAGTAGAATCGACTTACTTATGCCAGCGTCAGTTGCAGATCAAACAAATGGAATTCGAGATGCAATTGCTGTTGCTCGCCGACGAAAGTGGCTGATTCTGTCTTGCGTGGTCACTGTGGTCCTGACTGCAGTGGTGGCAACGAGCCTTCAGACTCCTCGGTACAAAGCTGAGTCGGACTTATTGATTCGTCAAGGGAGTAGCTCTGCCCTCTTGAATCCAGAGGTTGCGCAATCAGCACAAAATGCTCGCCCTTTGATGGAAAACGAGCTGGGTCTTGCTCGAAGCTTGCGAGTGGTTGAGGCAGCCACCAAAGAACTTGGATTTAAGCCCGAGGTCACCGTCTCAGCCAATGCAGAGTCCGACATCATGACCATTACGGCGACGAGCACAAATGCAGTTGCCTCCGCAGCCATCGCAAATGCCTACGCAGCGGCATTCATTGATGTTCGGCGAGCTTCGCTCGTGGACGAATACGTGGGTGCAGCCGAGACGATTCAGGCCCAGGCCGAGCAACTTGATGAAAAAATTAGTTCTTTGCAAGCTGAACGTGACAATGCGATTGCTGCACTTCCAAGGAGCTTCACCCAAGCAGAGGAGGCCTCACGGATCACTGAAGCCTATGCCCCTCGATTGACCGCCTTGGATCTGGAACGAACACGCCTCGATCAGCTCACCGCAAACTTGGACTTGTCAGCGGAACTCCTCCAAGGCGGTGGTGCCTCCATCATTAGCAAGGCAACAGTCCCCTCCGCTCCCTACTCCCCGAAGATGCTGAACAACATTGCCGTGGCAATGCTCTTAGGACTCTTACTCGGAGCAGCGATGGCTCTGCTGTTTGAAAACCTAGACACATCCCTGCGCTCAGAGGAGGAACTCAAGAGCGTGTCTGGCCTAGATGTTCTCGCTGTGATTCCGATCTACGAGGGCGACAGCAAAGGTGAGGAGATGTCTGTCATCAGCAGCACAGACCCAACTTCATACCCAGCTGAGGCATACCGGAGTCTTCGTACGGCGGTGCAGTTCCTTGCCATCGATCGACCTATTCGGACGGTGCAGGTCACCAGCCCGCGGCCGAGTGACGGAAAGACAACAACTGCTGCCAACTTCGCTGTAGCCGTAGCTCGGGCAGGGAAACGAGTTGTTCTGGTTGATTGCGATCTTCGCAACCCACGAGTTCACCGTTGCTTTGGCCTGAGCAATGAGCACGGATTCACCTCCCTCTTGCTTGGTGAAGGAACATTCGAAGGTATCGGTCAGAGAATCCCCGGCGAACCAAACTTACTGGTGGTCCCATCCGGTCCAATCCCCCCCGACCCATCCGAGCTTCTATCTGGCAAACGAGCCCAAGCACTGCTCGCCAGCATGGCCGACGTCGCAGACCTGGTAGTCATTGATTCTCCACCGGTTCTTGCAGTATCAGACCCGCTTGTCTTATCCGCTGTTGCCGATGGCGTCATCCTTGTGGCCTCTGTAGGCAATTCAGATCGCAACCAGATAGCCAAGGCCGTCAGCCAATTGAGACAAGTTGACTCTCCACTCATTGGAGCAGTCCTGAATCGCTTCAGGGGAGACAGCAGCACCTACGGCTACGGATACGGCTACGGATACGGCGCTCAAAACACTCAGGATGCAGCCAAGAAATCCGCCAAAAGCTCCGGCTCGAAGACCGAAGATGTTTCACCCAGCCTGATTGGTTCCAACGATAACAATTAGTTCTGCGCCATCTGGCTCAATGGGAGACGGGTCAGTTATCGGGAGAACGTCAATTGCGCTCAAACCGATTGCATTGGCGAGCACCTCGGCCTCGGCTTGGTGCGGGCCCCGGTAATAGACCGTGGTGGCTGCGAGGTCATTCACCTTGGCATCCGTTGGCGTTCGGGTTGTGTAGCCCTGAGCAGCGAGCTGTTCAGAGACTTTCGCCGCTGCTCCCGAAGTCCGAGTGCCATTGCCAACCCTGACCGTCAACTCCTGAGGCGACTTCACGACAACAATCGGGGCGGCGGCTGTACTCCTAGTCGACGCGATCACCGTCGTAGTAGGTGTGGTCGTAGAAGTAGTAGATGCAGAAGGGCTGGTCGTGCTGCTCGTTGCAACTGAACTACTGCGTTCGACTGTAGTCGTAGGGAGTGCATCGGCATCTTGGCTTCGGATCCCGGGGAATCCTGCAATTGCAAACCCGACAACGGCCGAAATGCCGATTGCAAGTACCCACAAACCCTTCTCGCCACGCTGCTGCATAGTGGCGAAGTTTAGGGCATCACAGATGGGCTTCCCCACATGCTCTGGGCAAATTGAGAACACAATTTGTCGAGTTCAGCCGCACAAGACTGAAACCCGATCGAACTCCCGCGATAGGGGTCAGCAACATCAAGATCCTCTGAGGACAGCACTCCATGAGCAGTGCGTCCCTCATTCAGAGCCTCAATCCACTCCTCAAGATCCAGATCACCCCTGGGACCAACGTTCCGAGACCGTCTCACAATCTCTGGAAGAGTGAACGTGCGGCGGAACAAGCCAGTCTGGCCATCCACAGCCCTGGGAATATGCGCTGCCTCCATCGTGAGGACTAGATCAGCATGTTCATCTAGATCAGCTAAGGGCATACTCAAGTGATTAGACAGATCAAGCCCGTACGCTGCAAGCGCCGTAACTGAACCGGAGGCTGCTGGCATATTTGGCCGAGCGAGGACGCCTGCCGATGACACCTCGACTGCAACTCCTCGCTGCTCTGCTTCACGTTGCAGCAGTCGTTCAGCCATCGGCGAACGACAAATATTTGCAGTACACACAACCAATATTGACTCAGGCAAGTTGTTCCAGATACCAAGAATACGTGTCTTCAATTCCTTGGTGGAGTGGGATCGAGGCATGCCAGCCAAGCGCGTCGAGCCGGCCTGAGTCGAGCAGTTTGCGAGGGGTTCCGTCTGGCTTGGAGGAGTCAAACACGATCTGCGCTTCGGGGTAGACGATTTGCCCAATTACTCGGGCAAGATCACCGATCGAGATTTCTTTGCCAGCACCGACGTTGATCGGACCGGGGTCATTGAAGTGATCCAGCAGGAACATGCAGGCGGCAGCAAGGTCATCTACGTGTAAGAACTCCCGCAGAGGCGTTCCGGAACCCCAGATGGCCACGGACTCTGCCCCGGTCAGTTTTGCTTGATGGAAGCGTTGAATCATTGCCGGGAGCACATGGCTTGACTCGGGATCGAAGTTGTCGTTGATGCCATACAAATTGGTGGGCATCGCAGAAATAAAGTTGCACCCGTACTGGGTTCGGTAGGCATCGCACATCTTGATCCCAGCGATTTTTGCAATCGCATAGGCCTCGTTGGTGGGCTCAAGTGGGCCAGTCAGCAACTCGTCCTCAGTGATGGGTTGCGTGGCTAGGCGTGGATAGATGCATGAACTTCCCAAGTAGAGAAGTTTTTCTACTTGGGTCTCACGCGCTGATTCGACCACGGTCGCGTGGATCATCAAGTTGTCGTACAGAAACTCGGCCGGCCGAGTGGAGTTCGCCAGAATGCCGCCCACAGTTCCTGCAGCGAGAATCACGTACTGCGGCTGTTTTGCCCGAAACCACGCATTGACTGCTGCCTGATCTCGAAGGTCAAGTTCCTCCCGACCTGCGACCAGCACCTGGCTAAAACCCTCTGAATGCAGTCGACGCACAAGCGCCGAGCCAACGAGTCCTCGGTGGCCGGCCACAAAGATTGGCGCCGACCGATCAATCGGTTTGGGACTTGGTGCGTTCATTCAGGCTCCGGGGGTGCGATCCAAGAAGTGCAACGGTCATTCAATACTACTCCCCCGCCGCAGACTCCTTTGCTCCAGTCTGGGCTGCTACGGGGGGCCGGCCAGAGCGCAATTCGTAGCGGTCTCTGACCCCAGAGCCAGAGCAGGCTCCAGCATTTGTGGTTGAAGCCTGTTCCAATTTTCCGTCCAGCAAGGGGCTCGCAGCGCTGAAGACTCCCCAAGGGCTCTCACACCCCGGGACTACCCAGGCATGGCTCATCCAGCCCTTTGAGCCATCGCTTTTGATGCCGCCGATTGCTGCGCACTGTTCAGCAGTGAGTGTCGAATCACCGATGACCCCCACGCCCTCCTTGTTACACAAACCCACATGCCGATGCGAGTGATCGTTAGCCCCCGTAAAGCCCTGACTGGGCTCGGCTTGGCCCGGCTGAATCATGTAGTAGCTCAGCCCAACCACTCTGGCCTCGGGAGTGTTCCCGTCATACAGAATCATCTCAGGCTGATCAATCTGGAATTTGCCATCAACGACGCCGTACTTCATGTAGTGCGCCGCAATGCCGGGTACATAAAAAGTCACTCGCTCCCAGCCTGCAGCCATTGCGTCGGCAGCTGTTGGGTACTTCAGGGCCGTCGAGCGAGCTAATGAAAGCTCTGCGTCCAAGGTGTCACACTGCTTCTGATCCACCATTGCCGTCCAAGGCTGAGGGCCAGCATGGCCACCGTGGCCACCGTTATCTGACGGAGCGGCAGCAGAACTTGCGGTGGCTGTTGCTGCGTGATCGTGGCCACCGCCAGCTGTTCCTGAAGCAGTCATGGATCCCATCCACCTCGTCCAGGCCGTGTAATCGGCATCGGTGGCATCGGAAAGGGAAACAATCAAGCCCGCCGCCGCGCCCTCACCACCAGAACTTTGCGAGGTGGCCGCTATCAACTTGTCAAGGCCCTCGGAGCCCCGACCTTCAAGGGGGTCCTCTCCAGAAACAATCTGGTTCAAGGTCGGAGCAGTTTTCACCTGCATCGTCCCTCCGCCATAGGTATCGACGCCCATTTTCGCTGCATCATCCCAGTAGGACTGTGGGTTAAAGCCTAAATCACAACGCGCAAGGTCAATCGCTGCCATCTGCGCGACATGCCCTGATCCTGCGGCGTGATCTCCATGGGCCGTGGTTGCCCCGGCAGCAGTAGCAGTGCCAGTAGCAGGGCCACCTGCGTGAGCACCATGAGAAGATGCATCCGGGCTGACAATGGCTGCAGTCGCAAGGCCAAGCACAGCAATTGCCGCAACCGAGGCGCCGAGCATGCCGATGCGCAAGCGAGACGGGGCGAACAACATTGCACCGGCAACAAGTACCGCTCCCAGTTCTAGAGCCGCACAAATCTGATCAACTAGTCCAACTGATTCAACAACTCCGGCATGTGCGCCGAAGGGAAGCCCGACTGTGCGGCTCCAAACCCACAGCGCAACAACCCCTGCGCTTCCAAGAATCACTGCTGTGTAGAGCCTGCGCGATCCTCGACCTAGAAGCAGCGCAACGCCTGCAGCAATCTGAGCCCAGCCCACTGCGGCAAAAGCGATTCCTTCGGCCCAGGACTCCCCGATGTGTGAGGGGATCATGACCAGGTGGATAACTCCAGCGCCCGCCAATAAGCCGGCTAGCAAGAACCCCATCGAGGGTTGTTGCACGGCCCCGGTTGGAGTTGTCGCTATCTCATCAACGTCAGCTACATCAGCCATAACAGACCCCCTAAAATCTGAACATCCGAAGTCTAATCGGATGGCGAATTAGATGGCTCAAACCAGCGCATTCACGCCCTTGGCAATGAGGTACAGCCCGATGAGCAGGAACAACCAGAGCAATACTTTGGGCCAATGTTCGAGCAGTAGTGCCCGCCACTTGGCAAGAAGTGGCTCGGGCTGGCGGCTGCCGAGTACGACGAGCAACGGGACCAGCACATCAAGCGAAGCAACGAGGGTGAAGATGACCATTGCGCCAAACTGCGCTGACTGGCTGCTGTAGTCCTTCAAAATATTGTTGGCACCAGCTACAGCGAGTGCATAGGGAGGCAGGAACGCACCGAGTACAAGGGCTGGAAGTGGCGACATCTGGTCAAGCCGACTCAGCCACTTTGGAGTCTTCTTTCCACCATGTTGTTCCTGCCGGCGTACGCGAATCGCTGCGAAAATTGCAATCACGCCAAGCAGAATGTCGATGACCGCTGTGATGCTGGCTGATGCGCTGCCGGAGCCGCTCTCGACCTGACCCTCAAGAAACAGGGTTCCAAACCCCACCACGGCCACTGCTGTGACCCAACCAACAGCAAGAGCCGCTGCCTTTCTGGTGCCTCGTTCAGAACTCAGCAGCAGCAACGAAGCAAGCGCAGCTAGAGGGCTCAGCCCAATGGTGAACGCAAGCAGTACCGTATTTGCGTTCATTCCTCGACAAGCTAGGACAGATTGGGTGGTTTTACCTACATCTAGCGGCACACTGAACGGGTGTTACCGATCTCGCCAGGCCATCGCAACCTTCTAGCAGCACTGAGTTTGACCCTCATCACGTGCATCTTGAGTTCTTGCGTGGTACCAACAGCGGGCCGGCAAACTAGCCGTTCCGCAACGGCGCCCTATGTGTCTGCTGGAACGGTCGAATACTCCCCCGGCCTAACTGGAGACCTCTACCTGCCACAGGCCGGAGGAAACAAAGGGGTGATAGTCCTCGTTCATGCTGGCGGTTTTTATACTGGTTCCCGACAGCAAATTGCGGCTTATGCAACACCAATCATGGATCAGATCGATCGCGGTTTTGCCGTGCTGAATATTGATTACCGGCTGACTTCTGGCAACCAGAATCAATTTCCCGCTGCAGTGGCAGATGTTTCAGCAGCCATTGACTGGACTCGATCAACCGGGCCGAACTACGGAATCAACCCAGCTACGGTCATTATTGCTGGACACTCTGCAGGTGGAACCCTTGCCGCACTCATTGGACTGGGCGCAAATAATCCCAACAGCCCACGCGGTAACAGTTCACCTGTCGACGGGTGGATTGCTATCTCCGGTATCTATGACCTGCGAGTTCCTGGTGTAGCACAGCTTCAACAGCGAGCGTGGCTCGGTCCCAATGCAAGCGGCGATGCCATTCAGGCAGCCTCTGCAGTGACTCTCGCTGACGCTGGCGATGCACCCGGCTATATCGCTCATGGAACGCAGGATCCCCTAGTCCCAGTGGCGCAACCGTTCACCCTCTTTGTCACAACCTGGCTTACAGGCACGAATCCTTGGCTGGATCTTGTGTCCTCAACGGACTGCAATGGCCACATTCCCACCTGCGCAATGAACACCGCATACCTCAACATGTGGGTTGATCAAATCGCCGCTTAGGCAGATGAATGGCTATCCTAGGCATCACGACTCTCAGGACGGGACTGGGCGATGTCAACTCGATTTTCTGCAAAGCAAAAAAGATCAGTTCACAGAATTTCCGCTGCGGCATGCGCCGTTCTTGTAACGACCGTGCTCCTTGTCGCCTGCGTGCCGCCGGTTGCTCCCGGCCCAACAGTTCGACCCCAACCAATCGGACGCGGCAAAGTGGCCAACTCGACGATCGAGCCCTCTGCTGGGTGCAGTTCAGCCACGCCAAGGCCCCCTACTGGACGATCGGTTCTCAGGGTCACTACTGCTCACGGAAGCCGTAATGCGTTGTTGGATCTCCCTGCCGCTGCTACAACGCCTGCGGGGTCTGCCGGGAGTGAGCCACTACCGGTTCTGGTGAGCCTGCACCCCTTCACGCTGAACGCTCGAGTGTGGGATCAATACTCTCAGCTTGCCGCTGCCGGCACCGCTCGCAACTACATCGTGATTACTCCGCTCGGCAGCGAGCCTGGTCCACGCTGGGCAGTACCGGGCGGCCTTGAGTATGGAGTGGACGATCTTGGCTACCTGTCCGCTGCCCTTGACACCGTTGAGGATTCCCTGTGCGTTGACCGCAACCGTGAATTTGCCGCCGGGTTCTCTGCAGGTGCCGCCATGGCACAAGCGCTCTCTTGCACGATGCCATGGCGCATGGCTGGAATAGCGGCTTCGGGTGGCTCAAATCTGACCGACCTTTGCCCAGAGTCAGCCGGGACTGACGTCATGATTTTGCATGGCAGCGCAGATCCAATTGCCCCCCTTTCAGGCAGCAAGGTGGCATTTGCTCCTCCGGAGGGGCTCTCTGTTGACGAGGTTGTCGCGACCAACGCTGCACGATCGGATTGTGACCCGAGGGCAGTCTCGGAGCAGTTGTTCCCATCCGTAATCGTTGATACCTATCAGGGATGCAGCGAGAACCACAGGGTGCAATATTGGCGCATGATCGGCGCAGGCCATACCTGGGCTGGAGCTACAACTCTGGTGGAATTTATTACTGGGCCAACCAATATGCAGATCTCTGCCACTGAACGAGTCTTGGATTTCTTCGACGCTCACACCCCCTGAGCAAGCACCGAAAGTTGAATCCCCTCTACTGTTCTGCAGATGTATCCCGCAGCACAACCCGATCGAGGTTCCAAGACCATCAGTTTTGTCGGGTGCAATTCTGCTGTTGCTCCCCTAGGAGTGGGGACATGGGCTTGGGGAGATCGCGACACGTGGGGTATGGGTGGGTACGACTCGGCTCTTACTGAGGCCTCGATCGAACAGGCATGGGATGCTTCGCTGGCTGCTGGGGTAACGCTCTTTGACACTGCCGAGGTGTACGGCAAGGGCGAGAGCGAGCGCATTATTGGCAAACTGCTTGCAGCGGATCTAGAACGCAAGTCCTCGGTACTGATCGCCACCAAATTCATGCCCCTTCCCCATAAGCCACGTTTACGGACGGCTATGCGCACAGCAGTACTCGGTTCACTCGAACGCCTCGGCCTTGAATGCATCGACCTGTACCAGATTCACGGACCAATCAGCCTTCGAACCCATGCCGCAATGGCTGATGCGCTCGCGACCATTCACGCCGAGGGGCTGATCCGTGCTGTGGGGGTTTCGAATTATTCCATTCGGGAGATGAGTTCGATCCAAGCGGCTCTCGCAGCTAGAGGATTGTCATTAGCTTCGAATCAAATTGAATTCTCACCGTTGCGACGCATGCCAGAGACTTCTGGCCTGCTGCAGGCCTGCAGAGACCTTGCGGTGGTGCCGTTGGCTTACTCGCCAATCGGTCAAGGTCGCCTGACCGGAAAGTACTCCGCGGCGAATCCACCTCCTGGCAAGCGCACCTTTTCAGCACATCCTATGGAGCGAATAGACCTAATCGTAGAGAATCTCCGCCAAATTGGAATTGCTCACGGGGGTAAAACTCCAAGCCAAGTTGCTCTGCAATGGATCATCTCGAAGGGTGCTGTGCCCATCCCGGGGGCAAAGAACGCTGGTCAAGCAACCGAGAACGCAGGTGCGCTTGGCTGGCACCTCAGCGCAGAGCAGATCGAGGCCATAGATGCCCTTGCCCTGGCTGGTCAACGAACCCTGCAACAGCGAATCTGGCAGCACGGCTAGATCACAGGGTTAGCAAACAGGGTTAGCTCAGCAAGATCTGATCGGCGATATGGAGTGCTTGGCTCCGCAACTCGGGAATTGCCGTTGTTTCAAAAAGCGTTCCCCGACGAGGTGGACCCATCACAAAAATATGATCTACCGGCAAACCGTCTTGCCCTAAGAGAGAACCCTGCGCCGTCGTCATGAGACCCAGACCATGCGGGTCAGGCTGAGCAAGTCCGCGGCTCATCAAGTCTGTCACGACCGGGTTTGCAGGGGGGAGCCAACTTCGACCCGGGCCGGTGCAGTTCACCACTGCATCTACGTACAGCTGCTGCGGGCTACCATTCATTTCAACACCAAGGTCGATCTCTCCCTCAGGCGAGTTGGCAGCTTGCAGAACCTGCCCGACATGCGTTGTCATCACGCCAGAAGAAATGAGCCCAGCAAGGCGGCCCGCAGTAGGGGGTGACATTCGATGACGATGCACATCCCAATCTCGCAGGACGTGACTCAGAAAAATGCTCTGCTGTGTATCGTCGAATCTTCGCCACAGAGCATTCGCGAACGGCCGGATTGCATCGATAACTTCGCGCCAGTTCTCATCGGGGTACTCAGCACCGACCCGGTCTTGAATCCGGGCGTGAATCTTGGCCTGAAGTGAAAGAACATCCTTTGCATCCTGCGCCAGGTCAATGACTTGCATGGGGCGCTGAGGCTGCTTGACGAGGTGCCTTTTGGGTAGCAACCCATTACGAGACAGAGCTATCAGCTTGAGCTGCTTCGATACGGTGCTCTGACGACTCAGCGTGAGTGCCACGTCCGCCATGGTGAGTCCAGTCCCGACCAACGCGATGCGCTGTTTGCCCTGCAAGCCTTGCAGTGCTTCTGGTGCCCAGGGATCCGGTACCCAGCCTGTTGTGCCAGCCAAGCTCTTGAGCGAATCGGGAATACCCGGAGCGGGATTTCCGATTGCCAGCACAACAAAGTCTGCAGTCAGACTCTTGCCTGAACTGAGCCTCACGTGAGTCCGACCACTGCTGGGTTCAAGAGCAACCACTTGGTCTTGAAGTACTTCCAAACTACCCGGTTGGGCGCGGGCGGCTGCTAGCTCAAGGTGCTGCAGGAGGTACTCGCGAAATTCTCGTCGCGGCAGAAACGTATCGGGGCCGCCGAGACTGCGGGCAGCCATCCAGTCAACAAGGTCACTGGGGCGCGAGGGGTCAGCACTCATGCCAGAGGCCCGCACATTAAGCAAGTGCTCGGGGTCATCTGTCCCATAGGCCACACCCGCCGCTAGCCGACCAGACGGTTCCACGATGCTCACGTGTACTTCCTTGGCAAAGCTTGCGTCGAGCAGGCGTGCAGCTAGCAGCACCCCAGAGGCTCCGCCGCCCACCACAACCACGCGGACTGCTTCGCCAAGGGCACCGCTGTGTTCATCCATCCCCGCCAGCATGCCAGAATCAGCGGGGCTCTTCGCTCCAAGTTTCGTCCTCAGCTCTCAATACTCCGGTCTCAATTCTTAGAAGGAACCATGTCTGAACTCATTCGCCACGATGCCGTCTTCCTTCTTCAATTCGATAGCGAGGAAAACCGTTTCAGCGGAGGCCTTCTGGAACAGATCGATCGAACCTTGTCCGCTGTAGAGGAACTCGCTCTGGGGGCTCACCCTGAGCCTGTTGCACTCGTCACCACGGGAACCGGAAAATTCTTTTCTAATGGATTGGATCTGGACTGGTTGATGGCCAACAAAGACAAAGCAGCAAGCAACGTGGCCCAGGTGCACTCCGTGTTTGCTCGTCTGCTGCGCCTACCTTGTGTCAGCGTGGCAGCCATCAACGGCCACGCCTTTGCAGGTGGTGCCATGTTGGCGCTGTCTCATGATTTTCGGATCATGCGAGCGGATCGCGGATATTTCTGCTTGCCTGAAGTGGACCTCGGACTGCCATTCACTCATGGGATGAGAGAACTGATCACCTCTCGGCTCAGCAAACAAGTTGCCCATGAGTCCATGGTGACGGGGCGACGCTACTCAGGTGAACAGGCAGCTGCTGCTGCAATCGTTGATCAAGCACTGCCCGAATCAGAGGTACTGACAGCCGCTCTAGCATTAGCAAACTCACTAGCGGCAAAAGCCGGACCTACGATTGCCAAGATCCGGTCAGATATGTATTCGGTTGCGCTTGAAGCCCTTGATCAAGACGCGGCAAGCTGAGTCAATGACCACATACCCTGCCGAAGAGGTTTCCGCCGCACTCGCTACCTACGTTGCTCTGCGCGACCAAATCGCTGCCGGTCAGGCAACTTGGACTGACCTTGCGGAGTTGTTCACAGAGGATGCCGTCTATATCGACCCCGCTTGGGGCCGCCTTCAAGGCAAACAGAACCTGCTTGAGTTCTTCGACGAGAGCATGCGTGGCCTAGAGGGCTGGGAGTTCCCCATTGAGTTCACTGCAATCTCGGGCAACACCGTGGTTATCAAATGGACGCAGCAGCTTCCCACCCGACGAGCAGACGGCAGCCGCTATGAACAATCGGGAATCTCAACGCTTGTCTACGCTGGTGACGGCAAGTTCTGCTACGAGGAGGACATGTTGAACATGGCGCACGTGATCGAGGACCTCACCGCAAGCGGTTGGCGTCCAGGCGAGGGCTTTCTATCACCGCCAAAGAACCCCGACCGCAATTTCGCTCGGCCGTAGTCAGCTCACGATAAACCGCTTGGGTACCCAGTTCTGGTCCTCAATCGGCGGGCGCTGATACGCACGTTTTTGTCGATCGGACAAGACGAATTCCTGCGTGGGCAGATCCTCATACGGGATCTGCGCCAAGAGATGGGAAATCAGGTTGAGGCGTGCTGTCTTTTTGTCTTCGGCATCCACTACAAACCAAGGTGCCTCTGCAATGTCGGTATGCAGCAGCATCTCGTCTTTGGCCTCGGCGTAGTCCACCCAGTGAGCACGAGCCTCTAGGTCCATCGGGCTGAGCTTCCATTGCTTCACTGGGTCGGTCATACGAGCACGGAACCTGCGCTCTTGTTCCTCATCACTAATAGACAGCCAATACTTGATGACCTGTATTCCGGAACGCACGAGTGCCCGTTCGATCTGCGGACAAGTAAAAAGGAACTCTTCATACTCAGCTTCGGTACAAAACCCCATGACCTTCTCAACGCCAGCACGGTTGTACCAACTCCGGTCAAAAAGCAGGATCTCGCCCGCAGAAGGCAATTGATTGACATACCGTTGGAAGTACCACTGGGAGCGCTCGCGATCAGAGGGAACTCCAAGTGCCACAACCCGGCAGTATCGGGGGTTGAGGGCCTCTGCGATTCGCCGGATAGATCCGCCCTTGCCGGCAGTGTCTCTACCCTCGAAAATCACCACAACGCGCTGCCCGCTAGCTTGCACCCATTCCTGCAATTTGACGAGCTCAACCTGCAGTTTCTCGAGTTCCTTCTCATACTGCTTCTTGTTGATCACCTGCGGTGTGAGCCCGGCTGAGTCGGGCACGAGATTCGCAGATTTGGTGGGCTTTTTATGTTTCTTCGAGCTCTTGTGGTGCTTGGACATTGCGGACGGCCCTTCCTATTACTTCAGCCTGTGCCTGAGATCAACCCACCGTAGCGAGCTTTCTTCACAGAGGTCGAACAACTTAGAGTCCTGATGTGTCCTCTGTGCCGAGCGCCCCTCGACCGATCACCTTCGGAGTGCAATGCTCCTCACCGGGTTCGGCCACTTCCAAATCTTGGGCCGAGCTTGCTCGCAAGGTAGAAGACTTGGGCTTTGTTCGCTTGACCGTGTCCGATCACCTTGATGAGCAACTTGCACCTGTTCCCGCCCTGATGGCAGCAGCTACTGCCACAAGTCGGCTCCGAATCGGCTCACTTGTTTTCTGTAACGACTACCGACATCCCGCAATGCTGGCCAAAGAGGCCGCAACTTTGGACCTGCTATCGGATGGTCGCCTGGACTTTGGCATCGGTGCGGGTTGGATGTCAGCCGATTACGAGCGTGCGGGAATTCCAATGGACTCTGCTGGCGAACGAATCGACCGCTTAGAAGAGGCTGTTCAAGTGATTCTTGGGCTGTTCAGCGAAGGTCCGTGCAATTTCCTTGGCGAGCACTATCGCATTGATGGCCTCAGTGGTCTCCCCAAACCACGGCAAGCGCCTCACCCTCCGTTATTCATCGGTGGCGGTGGGAAGAGAGTGCTGCAACTTGCGGCACGCTACGCAAACATCATTGGGCTCAACCCCAAATTGACTGCAGGCGTGATTGATTCTTCTGTGGGGGCTGACGCCACCGAGGCCGCAACGGATCGCAAACTCGCATGGA
>CAFBQW010000008.1_pt1 | contig 17993 bp, 14 predicted proteins | sample 7270031 | NCBI WGS metagenome assembly CAFBQW01 (sample SAMEA6814186, study PRJEB35770) | freshwater metagenome | biome: Freshwater; feature: Freshwater reservoir; material: water | place: Czech Republic | collected 2016-11-09 | depth 30m m
GCCGATGCCGCAGAAGAGCTTGCGAGCACCCTCTGGGAATCTGTTGGGCCAAGTGCTGCAGCGAGGCCAAGCGAGGGATCGGATTCCGCCAAGCGTTGGCTGTTTGCAGAAGGACTCTCAGCGCGCTCCGCTCTGGCAGCCTCGGACAGCAGTGCGATCACCAGCATTGTTGAACTTTGCCGCATTGGTGATCAGGCAGTGCTCCCTGATTGCACTGATGCACAAGGCCTTGCATGTGGAGCCATGGCGCTCGATCCTGCGGCTGTTGCAGTCCGTGTAGGTGCCATCTTGGACCTTGCCCTGGTCGAGGAACCCACGGGGCTCGTCATCTTGCCGGTCTGGTCAGACTCTTGGTTCGGGTCACCTGTCGAAGCTCACGGGTTGCGCACACGCTGGGGAGTGGCCTCGTTTGCTCTCCGTTGGCACGGGGAACGCCCAGCTTTACTGTGGGAGGTGATCCCCGGTTCAGGAGTTGATCCGACTGGGTCAGGACCGCACTTCACAGCTCCTGGGCTAGATCCAAGCTGGTCGGCAACTGGATGGACTGGCGAAGCGCTCTTGGCCCCGATGGGTCCGGTTGTGGTTGCGAGTCAGCCGGAGGCTGCTAGCAGCACCGATGATCAGACTGATCCTGCTCAGAGCGCTCCTGTTCAGAGCGGTCCTGATCAGAGCGCTGCTGAGACTGCTGCGAATCCTCAGGTGGAGGCCCCTCGCGAGGGTGATTCCTTCACCTGAATCGGCAGCGATTCAAGTCCGCGAAGCGTAAAGCTCGGTCGGAAAGTTGGCACACCTTCGGGCAGGGCCGCCGGATCGAGTGTCATCTCCGAGAATCGCTCGAACAGGGAGCGAAAAACAATCTCCCCTTCTGCGCGAGCTAGGTGAGCGCCGAGGCAGTGATGGCCTCCCCATCCGAAGCTGAGCGGCTGCGGGGCATCGGGGCTAACGAAGCGGGCGATGTCAAACTTTTCGCCTTGGGGGTAGACGTCTGAGTCGCGGTTTCCGCAGCTTTGCAACACGATGAACGATCCACCCCTTGGGTGCAGTTCTCCAAAGAGTTCAACAGGCTCAAGGGCCACTCGGACATTCATCTGCACTGGTGAGTCAGCGCGAAGCATTTCCAGAATGGCCGGAGCCAACAGGGCGGGTTCGTTGCGCAGGCGTTCCACCTGCTCCGGGTTATTCAGTAACAGGAGCAGCCCGTTTCCAATCAGGTTTGACGTGGTTTCAAACCCGGCGGCGTACAACAGGACAGTATTGGTGATCAGTTCTTCAATAGAGAGTTTGTCGCCGGCCTCCTCAACCTGAATCAGTGCGCTCAGCAACCGATCATCTGGGTTGGTCCGCTTTTCTTCAACGAGTTCAAGGAAGTACAGAGCGATCTCGATACCTGCGGCCTCACCCTGCGCTGTTAATTCGGGGGTCGAGGCAGGATCGATGAGTGCTGTGAGGGAGCGAACTAGCGGGAGGATATGTTCGTTTCCCTCTTTGGGTACACCGAGGAGTTCGCTAATCACGGCTACCGGGTAGGGGACAGCAAGATCGGCCATCACGTCGCCTCCGCCCTGATCTACAAAGCGGTCAAGCACCGGCAACAGCAAGTCCTCAATCGTTGGGCGGAGTTCTTCGACTCTGCGGGGAGTAAACGCCCGACTCACCAGAGAACGAATCCGGGTGTGGTCCGGTGGATTGAGCAACAACATGGTCGAGGTGTCTTCAGCAACCCGTCGCTCATTTCCAGCAATCGAAAGCGGCAAGTCCATATCTGCCTCAGCCCGACCAAGCTTGGGGTGGCGAAGCACCTCAAGGCAATCCTTATAGCTCGTGAGAACGATTGAACCCGCCTCGCTGCGCCACCGTCCTGGAGATTCACGCAGTTGGCTGTAAGCGGGGTACGGGTCTTGCCTTCCCTCATTCGTCTGAATCGTGTAGTTCAGAAGCTCATCGGCTTGTGCAGGTGTCATGAAAGAACTCTCGGGCATGAACACAGGATGTCACGAGCGGGTGGGTGCACGCATGACAGCAATTCAAAGGAGCCGCCCAAGGCGTGTGAGGGGAAGTCCTTTTTGCAATCCTGCGGTTAGGTCGGATCCAGAGACAGGGTCAGTATTTGGTGTGGTCGAACCTCGAGTTCCTCGGCGAACGGACCCAAGGTGTTGCCAAGCAGGTCAATAATCTGGCCGCTGCGTCCAAGTACTCGCATTCTGGCGGCATGCCCCCAGGGTTCATGGCAACGAACGACAAGTCTGCCGGTGCTATCGGTAAGGACTGCATCAACTTCCATTCCGCTGATATCCAGCTTGGAGCCTTCATTCGCCAAGCTGCCCTCACCGGCAGATGTACCAATCTGAAGTGGCGACCAGACCCGATCTGCAAGCTCGTATGGGTCGGGGTGATTGAGCGCAATTGCGTAATTCAGGGTGAGCGGCTTTTGCATCTGTGCTCCGAGTAGCTGATTCTCTGGCCCAGCTGGGAGCGGACGAGAGGCCATTGGTCCTCTCGACAACCAGCCTGTGCAGCGCAGCAGCGTCAGGGCAAGGGCTCCTGCAGTTGTGAGTGGGTTCTGCGGATCGCCATCTAGATCTACTAGTTCGTACTCGCACAGACCCTCGTGAGTGACAGTCAGATCCCCCGCCTGGACAAACCTTCTTGATGGGAACGTTGGCACTCCCCATTCGTTTGGACCACCCTCGGCGGCAAGTGGCCGTTGTACTAGTCCGAAAGCACACTCTGCCCGAGAGTTGCTGGCTCGCTCCTGCAGCGGGAAATGAACGCGCATCCGGTGATCTCGCACCTGATTGTTCAAGCTCGTGGTAACGCGCAGGATGCCCTCATCGGCACGCAACTCAATCACAGTCGTCACTACCTGCAGCAGGCTCTCCGGCTCGGGTGCAGGCTCAGTTGGGGCATAAGCAGGGAGCAGGTACTCGGAGTCAATACGCAGCCGGCCTCGAAGAGGTCCCTGCTCAATGACCTGCGCCCGTGTTACCTGCGGTTGACGTACTACCAACTCGGGCTCAGTCGGACACCAGTTGTAGGTATCTCCCACGTCTACATCGTCAATGATGTGACCGTAACCAGCTTGACCATTGACCGAGAAGGTTCCGTCCTCGGTGTTGACATCAACCGAGATCAACCCGTTTGTCAGGCCGTAGGGGCCAGTGCTCTGCACCAGGGAACTAAGTGGATGAGGCTCCCAGATTCTCCAGCCAAAACCGGGAACTCGACCTGAGATCGCCAGTGCCCGGGTTGAAGCCTCTGCGTGATGCAATACGGTGCGAATGAGCAGACCCGGGTCCTGTTCGCAGCGCTGCCCAAGTTGACTGAGTGCTTCAAGCGGACTGAGCGCCTCGAGTTGGCCGAGTGCTTCAAGGTCGCTGAGTGCTTCAAGTTGGCTGCTCACATTCTCGGCATTGGAAAACATGTGAACCTCGAGCACCCTGCGAGCATCGCCTACGGCGTTGGCCGAGTCCTCCCTCTCGATCAAGAGAACGTGAACAGTTTCGGGGTGTTCAAAGATCAGTTCTCGGGCAACGACCATCGGTCCATCTGCCGCTGTGGTCAGGTGCAACTCCTCTTGTGCAGGTCGTTCCGCCAACACCTGTACCCAAGATTGGCCTAGTGCCTCGAACCCCTCGGCAAGGGCGCTTGCTGTCAGGTCAACCTCGATGAGTTCCGTGCGCTCACGAGCACACGGGTTGAGCAACAGGAGTCCGGCCTGCTGGATCTGCGTTGAGGCATGCTCGATTGCAGAACTCGCAACTCCTTGAGCAGTCTCAGTGGCTTCGGCATAGCGATGCAGCACAGCATCTACAACCTCATCGTGACTACACGCGCAAATGGAGTCGTGGGCCGCATTGCGAATCACCTCCAACCAGGCCAAGTCCAGCAGAGGCTGATCCCGGATCGGCTCAGCAGACCAGAGAGTGCAGAGTGGCTCAGCTAGGCGTTCAAGAGTTCGTTCCGCTCTTGCAGCAGCAATCTTTACATCCACCCGGTTTGATGCCACACCCATCAGTAAGTTGGCACGCGCCCCGGAACGCAGCTCGCCACGGTGGGTTTGGAGGTTGGTTGAAGGTACCGACTCGAGGTACTCAGTCAGAGATCCGATGTGAAGTTCGTAGCGTTGCGTATCTGGGTGCGTGCTAGCTCTCAGGGTTTCTTTGGCCTGGAACTCTGCGACCACGCGAGACAAGTGCGCCGGCGGCGCCTCATGATCCATTCCGGCCATCCATAAACAAGGGTCTCCAACAAGTCCTCCTTGCACCTCGAGAAACATCTCGATTCGCTCTCGCAGTTGCGATGCTTCTGCTGGCATATCCGAGCCGTTTCCGTACCCAGCTGACAAGTACTCAGCACGAACCCGGCTGCCGTCAGGAGATTCCCACAAGAAGGCCGGCTGATCGATAGACAGCGGCACCCCGCGCCAGACCACGGCATGGTCAAACCCAAACAGCTTGAGAATCTGCGGCATGGCTGCGATGTGGCCAAACATGTCGGGTAAGTATCCAACCTGCATGGCTCCACCAAACTCCTCGGCCCGAGCAATTCCAAGTTGTAGGTTTCGAATCAGGGTTTCGCCAGAAACCAAGAACTCGTCGGGCAATACATACCACGGGCCCATAGAGAGTCGTCCAGCTGCACTCAGACTCTGCAGCGACTCGCGTTGTTCTGGTCTAACAGCCAGGTAGTCGTCCACCACGGCCATTTGTCCATCGAGTTGGAAGTGGCTAAAGCTCGGATCCCTGAGTAATCGAGGTAGCAGTTCATCGAGCATCTGAACGAGCCGGCCACGAAAAGTGGGGAAGGGGTCATACCATTCGCGATCCCAGTGGGTATGCGGCAACACGTGTACTGATCGAACCATTGCAGCATCGTAGGGTCAGGCATCACAGCGTGCTGAGCCACAGAGCCAACTAACCTCATGACGTGGCAGCACTGCGAAAAACTGGGCGAGTGTCACCAACGCTTGCAGTCGAGAATCGGCTCTATGCCCAAGGCTATGAGGTCATCGTCGGCATGGATGAGGTGGGACGAGGCGCCTGGGCTGGGCCACTCACTGTTGGTGCAGCGGTGCTCAGTCGTGAGCGAAGGGTGAACGGTGTGCGTGACTCCAAACAGCTTTCCGAAGCTCGTAGGGAACTGCTCTTTGACCGAATTGCTGACTGGTGCACAACTTGGGCGGTTGGGCATGCAAGTCATCAGGAGTGCGACGAACTCGGAATGTCTGCAGCGCAACGTCTTGCGGCGCGTCGGGCACTTGATGGGCTGACCCTCAAGGCAGATATGGTCCTGATGGATGGCAGGTGGGACTTTGTTGGTGGTGGGAACACCGAAACAATCATCAAGGGTGACACCTCGGTGTTATCAATCGCGGCAGCCTCGATTCTGGCCAAAGTGACTCGCGATAGAATGATGCGCGCTCAGGCCGATACCTACCCGGGGTTCGATTTCGACCGCAACAAGGGGTACCCCTGCCCCCGGCATCAGTTTGCCTTGCGTGGGTATGGGCCAACGCCGATTCACCGCCGGTCTTGGGCCTTTATGGACGCTATTCCGTGGCTTGGAACCCGGATCGAACCTGCCTCACACTCGCAAACCACAGTTAGCTAATGCTTGCTAAAGTTTGCAGTCGGTGACATACTGAGCGGGTTCGCCTGCGGGCAAAATGCGGAGCGGATACCGCCACCGAGTTATGGCTCAAAGGGTGATGTGATGAGCGAAAACAGAACACGCGGTATTCAGTTCGGAGCGCCCCGCGCATCCGAGGCCCCAGGTGGCACCGGCATTGAGCCTCCAGTCCCAGAATGGGTAGACGTTTCTCAAACCCTTGAGCGATGGTTTGCATTTGTGGACGTCTGCGGGTTTACCTCCTACACCGAACGCTACGGAACCCCTGCTGCGCTAGCAGTACTGACCAGATTCCGCACTGCCGTTCGCGGGGTGACGGGCAGGCGCGGCGTGCGAGTTCTGAAGTGGCTAGGAGACGGTGCGATGTTGGTTGGGGTTGAACCCGGACCGGTGATTGCAGCCGTTTGCGAACTGGGCCTTCGATTTGAAGAAGACAACTTTGATATCCACGCAGGTATAGCCGGCGGGCACGTGCTGCTCTTCGAGGGTGACGACTACATCGGGCCATCCGCTAATCACGCGGCTCGGCTCTGCGAAGCCGCGGAAGCAGGAGAGATTCTGGCGATCGGAGTAGCACCGCATTTGCCTGACTGGGTCAGGATTGTTGGTGAGACAGAAGTTCAGGCTCACGGCCTTGGGCTACTTCCACATGTCTCACAGCTTGACGTTGTGAATCTCTCATTCGATGAGCAGGCTGCCGGCTAAGAGATGGCCGCAGGGACAGACTGAATCAGGTGTCGGTGCGGTTGATTGCCAGATCTTTGAATGCAGTTTTGGAATCAATGCCTGGGTCTTTGGGAAGTCCAAGGACCCGCTCAGCAACGATGTTCTTCATGATCTCATCGGTCCCACCAGCTACACGCATGCCTGGAATTCCACAGAGCATCTGCGAAAACGCATAGGCGCCCCACTCGCCACCATCAGCAGTGATGCGCGGCCCGAGCACTGCAGAAACCCATTCTGTAAACGCCGAGAGATTGTTGGTGAGTGCCAGCTTTGCCGTGGACATTTCTGGGCCGGGCAATTGCCCAGCTCGAATCTTGTCGAGGGCTCGTTGGTTATTCCACTTTGCAACCGTGAAGTTCACATAAAGGCGAGTCGCTTGATCCACCAGTACTGCGTTATCAGCGGCTCCAAAATGCTCGAGCATTGCATGCAAACGCTGTGGGCTAAACAAGCCGCCGCCTCCGCCGCCCCCACCAGCTCCAATTGAGGAGCGTTCGTTCATGAGGGTCGTGAGAGCAACTCCCCATCCGCTGTTTACTTCTCCGAGTCGGTGGGTGTCAGGGATGCGCACCTCATCAAAGAACACCTCGTTAAAAGTGGCGCCACCGGTCATCTGTCGCAGTGGTCGGATTTCCACTCCTGGAGCGTGCATGTCGACGACAAATACGGTGAGGCCTTTATGCTTCGGCGACTCTGGGTCAGTTCGGCAAATGACTTCGCCGATCTCTGCCAAGTGGGCCGCCGATGTCCAGACCTTTTGCCCGCTCACGATCCACTCGTCACCATCGCGGATGGCCTTCATCGAAACTGAGGCAAGGTCCGACCCCGCTCCCGGCTCCGAAAAGAGTTGGCAGGCAACGCGGTCCCCGCGGTACAGGTCTTTCAAGTACAAATCCTGAACCTCGGGAATTGCATGAGCCAGAATCGTTGGGGCAACCATCCCTAGGCTGATGGTGAACACGCCCATGTTGGGTGTCAGGAACTGAGACTCGATGGAGTTATAAGCCCGTTCGTAAGCTGCTCCAAGCTCGCGACCGCCAAACTTTTCGGGCCCACCGATCCAACCGAACCCATGATCGAATCGTTTACGTCGCCACTCTTTCGCCCGCTCGGCCTGAGCAGATTCAGACTCTCGATCCATCTCATCAAACATTGCAACATCATCTGAGCCTTGACCCCAGACAAACTCTTTGACGGGCGGCCTAGGAGCTGCGTTGGCTTCAAGGAATGCTCGGGCCTGAGCAGAGAATTCCTCAATGCTGATGGTGTCCTGCTGTGTATCTGACATGAGTCCCCTTGAAATTCTTAGCGATGAATGAGCAGCGAAATCTGAAAGATCAACCTGTCCGCTGTCTTACTTGACTAGGCAGTCAACTTGGACATGAATCTAGTACCCCGGGCAAGGCTAACTTGGTCTGATGCGTACTCGGTCTGCGGTCAGCGTTGGTGCCTTCTTGGTCTGGACCATCTTTGTATGGGGCATCGTTCGGGTTCGTAACATCATGGGAGATGCTGAACTGACGAGCTCTGAACGCACGTGGCCGCTGATCTTGGCTGCAAGTTTGTGGGTTCCCGCAGTAGTGCTGCTGATCGTGTTGGTAGTAACTGTGATCCGCAAGAAGCCATTTGGGCAGGCAGCCACAGTTGGAGTGGCAGTCCTGGGTGTCTGGACCACCTTGGTGTGGATGGTGAGGGCCTTCGATATTGCTCTAGTCAGCGACCGTGAACTTCCCTTCATTCTGGTTCACTTGGTGCTTGCGGTGATCTCGGTCGGTCTTGCGGTTCTTGCCGCTCTAGCCTTGAGACCGGACCCAGCACTCACACCCAATTTGCCCTGAATGGGAACCCATCACCGGGGGGGGGGCTGGTCCGGATTCTCCTGCGACACGGAGCTTTGGAGGTACTGATGCTTGGCCGAGCGGGTAGCAGCTAAAAATGACGAATAGTTGTCAAGACAATGTGGCGTGAGGCACCTTGCCCTGACTCGCATTTGTAGGGTGATTGAGAGATACTGTTCATGTGGTGTTAACCACGATTTGTGTCATCCTCCCATTCACCCTTCCTCTCCCACGGATGACACAAATCGAGGGCCTTCCTTTCACTAGCGGTGATGGGGTCTAGTGCTTGGGCGGCCCTCACTATGCAATTCGCTGCGGGTTCAGTTCCCCAAAGGGGCAGACTGCTCGTAACGGTTCTGCTTGCTACAGGTCTTGTTTGATGGGAAGAACACAGGCCGTGTCTAGGCCGAGAACATGATTGAGCCGACCAAAAGCCAACCATGACCCCAGACACATGCTGAGTTCGACAATTTCGGCATCGGTGTATGCCGCTTTCATTCGTACCCAGAACTCCTGATCAAGACCATGATGGTCGAGGGCATAGCGCTCGGCATACTCTGCCGCCAGCTTGGATCGGTCGTCCAAGTCCTGGGTGGTACGCCAGTCAGTGACCGCCTGAGCGAAGGTGTCCTCAACAGTCTTCCCGCTCATCTCGGTGCGCCAGTCTTGGCAAAAAACGCACCCGTTGATCTGTGCTGTTCTCAGGCGCGCAGCTTCAAACTCGCGCAGACCCAGAGTGGTGTCCTCGTAGACCTTCTGCGAAAAGTTTGCGGCGGCGGGTCCAATACCGGGAACCATTTCTCCCCATACATACATGATGGGATGCTTGCCTTCGGGTACGTCAATAATCACGAGTTCTGCCCCTGCTGCTGTTGTTGTTGGCTTTGGATCTGGGCGGTGAGTCCAAGCCGACCGACTGCTGGACTGAGTGGCACATCAAATGCGTCGTATACCCCAGGGGTCGCGGCAAGAAGCCAAGGGATGGAGTTCACCAGACGGGCAGCGGCGGTTGCATTGCCACCTGCGGCGCGGTTGCCGCCTTCGTCAGTTGCCTCGATGTTGACTTCAATTCGTGGACGACCCTCTAGAACAACTTTGTGCGCACCGGCTCCGCCGTCAGGAGGTGAGGGCCAGTTGGGTGCAACGGCTGCATCGATACGCGTGATGTGTTCGATGATGATGAGTGCTTCCCCATCCACGATTCCTTGCACCTCGAAACGCAGCCCGCCCTGTGTGCCTGCATCGAAGGTTCCCATAGCGTTTGTCACCGTAGCTTCGAGCGGTACCCGGTCGACGGTCTCGCGGACCTCGTCCAGGGTCACTCCGAGAGCTCGCGCAATCATTCGAACCTGACCGCCCCAGACCATGGTGGGCACAGTTGGTGCAACCATCGGAGGCACCTCGTCCATGGGCTGGCCAAATCCCACTAGGTAGCGGACGGCATCTGGCTGGTCATAGGTTGAGTAGTCAAAAATCTCTTGGCATCTGATCTGGTCGATGGTGCTTGCTAGACCCGTCAGAATGACCGGCAGGATGTCGTTGCCCCAGCCGGGATCGATACCTGTGACGAGCAGTGATGCACCCCCCGTCTGTGCAATCTCGCGGATGGGATCGAGCAGTTCTTGTGGTGCGTTCCGAGGGTCATAGAGCGGGTAGACCGAGGGGGTGACCACGGTAATTCCCGCTCGCAGTGCTTGTTGAATATCTGCAACTGCGTCATCGGGCCGAATGTCCCCTGATGCTGTGTACACCAGCGCAGCGGGTGATCGATCAAGTACTGCTTCTACATCGCTACTAGCAGCGACCCCGAGCTGGTAGCCAAGGCCGGCAAGGTCACCGGCATCCTTGCCCACTTTGTCGGGGTTGTTGACGATCACATCCACAAGTTCAAGCCCAGGGTGAGCAGCTACTGCACGAATGGCAGCTCGGCCCATGTTTCCGGTGCCCCAAACAACAGTGGAGATACGTGAGTCCTGTGAATCCTGTGAAGACATGCGCCGATAGTACTGCTCGGTATGGACGGTAGTTTGTTCGGGCTCGGGCGCATCTGGCAGGTTTGGCTAGTCTGCAGAATTCACTAGGTGTTGTGCCGAGAGTTCAAAGTATTCACGCATTCGATCCCGAACAGTTTCTTGTAGCTGGGGGTCAAGGGGTGTGCCTGGCATCGTGGAATCGAGTGCCAAAAACATTGCGTGCACCCAGTGATCGCGTTCAGTCGCCCCGATGACGAATGGCGCGTGGCGCATACGCAACCTTGGGTGGCCTCGTTGTTGAGAATAGGTGTCTGGCCCACCCCAGTATTGGCCAAGAAACAGGGCGAGTCGCTCGCTAGCCGGTTCCAGATTCTGTTGATCGGGATACAGACGAAGGAGCACATCGTCCTGAGCAACTTGTTCATAGAAATGCCGAACCAGTTCGTCAAAGAAGCTTTGTCCGCCGACTGCTTCGTAGACCGTTACCTGCTGATCCGGTGTTGTGTCGGGTTGAGCGCTGTCATTCACCACTCCATGGTGGCAGTGAAGGGGAGCAGTAGGCCAGAGCGGCGAACTGGAGCAGTGAGGTACAGCGGTGGGGTACAGCAGTGGGGCACACAGTTGAGTGTGGCGCCCAGCGGGTTGGGCAGTACTGTGTGAGGTCTATGGGCCAGCCAGTAACTGTTATTGAGAAACCTTCTAGCCAAGGCGGGGTTGTCCGCTTTGAGATCAACCGCACGCTAACTGGGATGGGCCATGAGCGTTATCTGGCGAATCAGACTATTGAGGGTGATCGTCCGCCAGATGAGTTAGCGCGGCGGCTCTTTGCTCGGGGTGGAATCGAAGGTATTCACATCAACTCCAATCTGATTACTGTCACTCTTGAGCGAGGCGCCAACACCGAGGGTCTTGTAGAGATCATTGGCTCCTTGTACACCTTCTATGGCGAAGGTGTGGCCGTTCCCACACATGCAGACTTTGGGTATGTAGAAGAGGAATAATCATTTGTAAGTATCGAACAAGTGTTCGATACTTGGGTGATGCGTGCTGTTGACTCAAAAAAAAGCCCTGCTGCAATTGCTCGATTGCGCACAGCTCTAGCGCATACACGACCTGTTGTTCTTGCTGAACAGCGGAGACTGCCGCTGTTGCAAGCCTTCCAAGAAGTGTTCCCCGGTGGTGGGTTGCAACGCGGTTCCATAGTGCATGTCAGCGGGGCTGTTGGGGCAACGGCGGTTGCATTGGCCGTAGCAGCGGGGCCAACGCAAGCAGGTTCTTGGGCTGCTTGCGTTGGTGTAGAGCAAATGGGCTGGGCTGCTGCTGCAGAGCTAGGGGTGCAGCTGCAGCGTGTGGCCGTTATCCAAACTCCTAGCAAATCCTGGGCCACAGTAACTGCGGCATTGGTGGACTCATTCGACCTTGTGCTGTGCGGGGCACAACACGCACCATCTGCGCAAGATGCGCGGCGCTTAGTTGCTCGCGCACGCGAACGCGGATCAGTCGTGATGTTCATCAGCGGAGAATCGCTAGGAGCGGCTCGTCATGCTCGGCCTTGGCCCTCGGTTGCTGATGTGGAGCTTTCTGTCGTACATGCCGAGTGGTTTGGGATCGGTCAGGGCACGGGTCGGTTGCGTCAACGTCATCTCAGCCTTGATGTAACTGGGCGGCGAGGCCTAAGTCGTTCGCAGCGACTGGAGTTGTGGCTGCCAGATATTTCGGGTGCTGTAGCGGCAGCCGAGCATATTCAAGCATCGACTACTACAGAACTGACTCCTACAGAACTAACTCCTTCTAGTCCGCTACTGGATGTGGGTTGAGATGCCCAACACCGGCAGTGCTCATTCTGAAGGCAGTGCTCATTCTGCAAGCAGTGCTCATTCTGCAGGTAGTGCTCATTCTGTAGGCAGTGCAGCACGGACCTTGGTTGTGTTGTGCGCCGATTGGCCAGCAGTAGCAACTGCACGACCCGCCGAAAAACCGCTCGTCGTAGTCCATGCCAACAGAGTGATCTCGCTCAACTTGGGTGCAAGACGTCAAGGCATTGCTTCTGGGTTCACGATGCGTGAAGCACAAGCGCATTCCCCCGCTGTAGAGGTAGTGCAATACGACCAACAACGAGATGCGAGGGCATTCGAGTTGGTTCTTGCAGCAGTTGAAGAGTTCGTGCCACGAGTCGAGGTCATAGAACCTGGTCAATGTGCCTTTCCGACTCTTGGTCCATCGAGTTACCACGGAGGGGATCATGCCCTGGCACAACTTGTGCTTGCCCGAGTACAAACAGCCGTACTCAATACAGCAGGACTCAACACAGCAGGACTGCAAGAAAGTGGATTCGCTCATAACAGGGGAGCAACGCTTGCTTGTGTCGTCGGTGTAGGTATTGCCGATGGCCCACAGGGTGCTCAGATCGCAGCGAAAGAGTCGATTCTGGGTTCTGGGGTTCTGGGTTCTGGGGTTCTGGGTACTGGTGTTCCGCAACCGATGGTTGTGCAACCAGGAAAAACTGCCGAGTTTCTTTCTCCTCTTCCGATTGAACGTCTTGGCGTGGCAACTGACTCTACGCATTCATCGAAATCTGCCGCCGAGATGTTTGATGTATCTCGGCGTTTAGGAATCAGAACAGTAGGGCGCTTTGCAGCGCTCCCTATTGCCGATGTGAGTGCACGTTTTGGCAGTCTTGGCATGTCTGCGTATCGCTTAGCAACTGGTTTCGAGACAACACCGCTCAACCTTGCTGATCCCTCAGCGGATTTTTCTGTAGAGGCTGCAATAGACCCGCCGGCGGAACGAGTAGATCAGGTCGCCTTTGTGGCGGTTGCATTAGCTGAGCAACTTCATGCCGAACTATCTGGTCAGGGTCTTGCGTGCTCGCGCGTACTCGTGGTGGCCCAAACCGATGCGGGTGATCGTATTGAGCGGCTTTGGCGTCATGAAGGTGCACTTTCAGCAGCCGATATCGCTCGGCGGGTTCGCTGGCAGTTAGAGGGATGGTTGAGTACAGGTCGTTCTTTGGGTCGTTGTTCCGGTGGTGTTGAACGACTGCAACTCATCCCAGAGCAGGTGATTGCAGATACAGGTATGCAGCTTGGATTCTGGGGAGAGATTCACAATGCAACCGAACGCGCTGTTCAAGCCTTGGCTCGGGTGCAAGCGTTGCTCGGTGCAGATGCAGTGAAGTTGCCACAGTTACGCGGTGCAAGGTCGGTCTCTGAGCAGTGTCAACTTGTGCCAATCGACGCAGTGGATCTGTTCGCTGATGGGCGTTCCGCAGTAAATCAGAGTTCATCTAGTAGTCAGACGGCAGCTAATGGTCCTTGGCCGGGCCGTCTGCCGCTGCCCTCGCCAGCCGTGGTCTGGTCTGAGCCTGTAGAAGCAGAGCTTGTTGATGCCTTTGGGCGCAGCCTGGGGGTGAGCGGCCGAGGTGTGATGAGCGCAGTGCCAGTTCGCTGCCGTGTGGCCGGTGGACAGTGGCACCAGATTCAACATTGGGCTGGACCTTGGTGCACTGATCAGCGATGGTGGGATGCCATCGGCCACCGTCGGCGTGCTCGGGTGCAGGTGCTCTTTGATGCTGCAGCGCACCTGCTAGCGCTTGAAGCTGGTCAGTGGTGGTTAGAGGCAACCTACGACTAGGCAGAGTCACCGGACCCAAAATTTAGAAAGCAGAAAGTCCTTTTTGGAAAGCAGAAAGTCCTTTTTGGAAAGCAGAGAGTTCCTTCAGGAAACTGCTGATTATTCGACCCTGAGCCCCATTCCTGAGAAGAAACCTGAGAGACTGCTCCTGAGAGAATCTGTTCAGTGGGAAGATCCCGCTGTAGCACTATTCAGCAGTAGATGCGCACAGTCGCAAAGGAGCGAACATGACTACATCCGGTGCAGAGACCACTCCCTCCTCGGGGCGAATTCTTCTGGTCGAGGACGAAGCCGCACTGGCCGACGGTGTAGCGCGGGGTCTGCGGGCTGAAGGGTTTGATGTCGAAATCACCTATGACGGCCTGAGTGGCCTAGCGCGAGCGCGAGAGGATGACATTGATGCAATCGTTCTCGACATCATGCTGCCTGGGTTGAACGGCTACAAAGTGTGTCGGACACTGAGAGAAGAAGGCATCGGTACTCCCATCTTGATGCTCACCGCTAAGTCTGGCGAATACGACGAGGCGGAAGCCCTTGATACTGGCGCAGATGATTTTCTGACTAAGCCGTTCTCTTATGTCGTGCTGGTGGCCCGAGTGCGAGCCTTACTGCGCCGCTCAGCCGATGGTCGGGCCCAACCAATTGTGATCGATGATCTGCTGTTGGATCCCCTTGCTCGAACATGTCGGCGCGGGGAGACGGACATTCCGCTCACGACCCGCGAGTACGAACTGTTAGAAGCGCTCATGCGTAAACCCGGTCAAGTCGTTCCAAAACAAACGCTGCTTGAGCATGTCTGGGGTGAAGACTTTGAAGGTGACCCGAATGTTGTCGAGGTCTATGTGGGCTACCTACGCCGCAAAATAGATCGCCCGTTTGACCGCCAAGATATCGAAACCGTTCGTGGAATCGGTTACCGGATCGGTGAAGGGGCCAGTGTCTGAAGGTCTGGGGCCCCAGATTGCCTCTGAGCTAGGAACTGAGCCAAGAACCGACCCAGGAACCGAACCCGGAACTGCGCCGGCAGCGGCCTACTCCCGCCCGCGAAAGCGTGAGTCGGTTCGTCTGCAGCTCACTGCCATCGTGGTGATCACAGTTGGTATCGCGCTGATCTTTGGTTCACTGCTGCTTCGAACATGGGTCCAAGCAACGCTGACCAACGACCTACGTGCCCGTAATGAGCGCATCGTAAGTTTTATGGCCGATTCGCTCAGCAAAGGCCGCGTCCCTGCAGAGCTCTTTGCCTCGGTCAATACCCTCGAGGGTCAGTTGGATCAGCAGACCTCGGCTGATCTCTTTGGTCGCGCAGCAAACGCTGAGCAGGTGTTGTCGACCACCTACTTCTATCTAGATGGTCAAGGCCTGTCGGAATTGAACTTCAAAGTCGATGATCAGGGCCGCCTTGTACTGTTCGGCCGTCAAGGACCCCCGCGACCAACCGCCGCAAACGCTATCGAGGTCGTCCGGGATCTACCTACCCAATATGGCACCCTCCGGCTTCATGCCGTATCACCGGTGGACGAGATCAAGCGATCGGTATCGGCGCTCTCGAATGGGCTACTCATGAGCCTTCCGCTCCTGATTGCCGGAGCCGGTTTAATGACCTGGATCATTACAGGTCGGGCGCTTGCCCCGGTGGCGCTCATGACGGGTCGAGTCCAAGAACTGACAGCGAACAATCTTGATGCACGTGTGCCCGTTCCGAATACAAATGACGAGATTGCTCAGCTGGGACACATGCTCAACGAGATGCTGGGTCGTCTTCAGAAATCCTCGATCACACAGCGTCAGTTCATTTCTGACGCCAGCCATGAACTGCGTTCCCCGGTTGCATCAATTCGTGCTCAGCTCGAGACGGCGTTGCAGTACCCCCAAGATGTGGATTGGCCCGCAGTCGCTCGCATTGTTCTTGCAGAAGATGACCGCCTAGAACACCTTGTTGACAACCTCTTGGCTATGGCTCGCCTAGAAGAGGGTCGACTCGGCCGTCGCAGCGAAGTCGACCTAGACGATCTGGTCATGGAACAAACGCACCGGATGACTTCGGTTCGAATGGATGTCTCCGCCGTTTCGGCTGGGCGCGTCTGGGGTAACCCGGATGAACTCACCAGCGTGATCCGCAACCTGTTAGATAATGCGGCTCGCTATGCAGCCTCAACCATCAAAGTGAGCGTTGCCGAACATGGCCCTTGGGTGGTGCTCTCAGTGGCCGATGATGGCCCCGGAGTACCTGAAGAAGAACGGAATCAAGTATTCGAGCGTTTTGCTCGCCTGCAAGAAAGTCGAGAACGAGATAAGGGCGGAACAGGACTGGGCCTGTCACTGACCAAGCGAATCGTGGAGAGCCACGGGGGTACAATTCGCGTCGAGTCCGCCGCTTCTGGAGGAGCTCTCTTTATTGTTTCGCTGCCAGCGACTGGAGTCGCTGATCTGCCAACGTAGATGCAGTCCTAGAGCGAGGAGCGGGATGAGGTTGCCGAAGCGGCGATGGGCTTGTGGCTCTGCATGAATTTCTCGAAAGCCAAACGCGGCAGCGGGGGAGCATAGAAAAACCCTTGCACCGAATCGCATCCGCCGTCGATCAGGAACCGGCGTTGCTCTTCGGTTTCGACACCTTCCCCGACTGTGTGAATTCCGAGCCCTTGCGCCAGGTTCAAAATGGCGCGAGTGATGGTTTCTGATCTGCCATCACCAAGTTCACTGACGAAGCAGCGATCAACCTTCAAGGTGTGAAGCGGCAGCATGTGCAGGTGAGATAGCGATGAATACCCAGTGCCAAAGTCGTCGAGCGAGACCAAGAAACCCAGTTCGTGCAGGTCGCTCAGGCGTTGCGCCGTTACTTCGACATCACGCATGAGCAACGTCTCGGTGATTTCGAGTTCAAGCTGGGACGGAAGCACCCCAACGTTGTCAAGGGTGGCAGCGAGACGTTGAACAAATCCCCGCTGCTCAAATTCGGTAGCTGAAATGTTGATAGCGATACGTGATCCTGCATTGAGCAGGTTCTGCTGGTTCCACCCTGCTAGATCTTCCGCAACAGTTGTGACGACCATGTCGCTAATCGCAGAGATTGCTCCAGTGGCTTCGGCATCTGGGATGAAAATAGAAGGCGGAATCGGGCCGTGTTCGGGGTGGTTCCACCGCACGAGTGCCTCGGCCCCAGAGACTGCGCCAGATTGCAGGTCGATAATGGGCTGGTAGTACACCTGCAAATTGCGCTGCGCAGCAGCAAGGCGAAGGTCTCGGTCCAAAGCAAGGCCCGTTCGGCCCCGCTTATCAAGGGAACTTTCGAAAAAGCGAACCTGATGGCGACCTTCTCTTCGGCTCGCTGCAAGAGCAGTATCTGCTGCGCGTACAAGAGTTGCACCATCGCGTGCATTGGCAGGGTAGCGAGAGATTCCGACCGACGCAGTCAAGCGAAGCTCAAGACCTTCCACAACTAGTGGTTGTTCAATTCTTCGCTGTAATTCTTCTGCCAGTCGGCGAAGGCGAGTATCGAAAGAAAGGCTTGCATCGTTGCCAGTGATGACCACGAGGAACTCATCGACTCCAACTCGACCGATTTCAATGTGACGTTCTGTTAGATCCCGGATGCGATCGGCAACAGCGATGAGTACCTCGTCGCCGAAGGCAGTGCCAAAGGTGTCGTTGACGCTACGAAAGTCATCAAGGTCAACATGCAGCACGCCCACTCGTGCATCATCGGCATTGGATGAATTCCGTTCTGCTGCTCGAACTGCTGCGTCTACCTGAGCGGTGATGTGGTGCCGGCTGCGAAGAGAGGTGAGGTGGTCGGTTGCCTCGATCTGTTCGCGACGGTCGACTGACTGCAGCAGCGCAGTGAGATCACCCAGAACGAGCACAGCACCACGAAGAGATTGATCAGTTCCAAGGAGCGGTTCACAGCTGACCTCGACCGAGATGAGTTCACCCAAGACGCGGTTCAGGCCGTTACCTCTGAGTTGTACATGATCGAGGCGCTGCGGTTCGCCGGTTCGAAGGGCCTTGACGGGGGGAGTGTCCTCAATCTCTAAGAAATCCCCTTCCAGCGATTGCCAGATCCAAGGAGGGTCAAACACGCTGTGATCGAGCACCAGGCTTTGCTGCAAATCTACGAGTTGCAAGAAGGCAGTATTTGCCCGTTCAACCCGGCCCAGATGATCCAGAATTGCCACGCCTTCGCCAAGGGCCTCAA
>CAFBQW010000012.1_pt1 | contig 14137 bp, 15 predicted proteins | sample 7270031 | NCBI WGS metagenome assembly CAFBQW01 (sample SAMEA6814186, study PRJEB35770) | freshwater metagenome | biome: Freshwater; feature: Freshwater reservoir; material: water | place: Czech Republic | collected 2016-11-09 | depth 30m m
AGGAACCTCGAGTAATCAAGTACCCAACGCCGAGTTCTCGTTGGTGACCTCGGGTGATGGGGTTCCCACAGGAGCCCTGCTGCTCAGGAGCGACCGATGATTGAGGGGCTGCTCCTACCGGGCATGGACGAGGACTCTGAGCCATTCTTTGGCTTTACTGCAGTTCAGGAACTTCGTGTCCAGTGCTGCAGCGACTGCAGCGCTGCTCGCATGCCACCTCGGCCTATGTGCCCCCACTGCGGATCGCTCGAATCAATCTGGGAACTGCTGTCTGGGAGCGGGACTATCTGGTCATATTGCGTGCCACATGGGCCGTTGCTTCCTGCCTATTCGGCGCTCGCTCCCTACAACTTGATCATCGTAGAGATCCCTGAGTACCCAGCAATCCGCTTCTGCGGCAACCTCGTGGCCTCACCGAACGGTGAAATCAACGAGCTCGACCCAGCCGGAATTCGCATTGGCGAGTCAGTACAAGTGGTGTTTCCCGAAGCCGTGGAAGGGGTTGTACTTCCCCGGTGGCAACGACTGGAAGACGGTGAGTCATGAAGATTGGCCTTGCTTTAGCGCGTACCAGACCCGAGTTGTTTGTCGAGGCGACTGTTGCAGCTGAAGCTGCAGGCTTTGAGTCAGTCTGGCTCTCAGACCATCTGGTATTTCCGACCAATATGGCAGGAGGACCACAGCACTTCCGAGGATCTTCCGATGGGCAGGGCTCCGAAGTGATTCCTGGGCCACCGCCAACCACCCCCATTTATGAGGTGGGAGCGATGCTCAGTTTTCTTGCCGCTAAGACGCAGACAATCAGGTTAGGAACCTTTGTGTACCTGTTGGGCATCCGCCACCCGTTTGTGGCTGCTCGGGCCGTGAGCACGGTCGACATCTTGTCTGGTGGCCGCCTCGAACTTGGGGTTGGATCGGGCTGGCTTCGTTCCGAATGGGAAGCGGCTGGGCTTGAACCAAAGTCTCGGGGTGCGCGACTCGAGGAGTCAATCGCTCTGTGTCGACGTCTATGGACCGAGGATGCAGTGGAGCATGACGGCAGGTTCTGGCAGTTCGAGGAAGTGGCTTTCGAACCAAAGCCTGTTCAGCAAGCAGTCCCCATTTTGATCGGAGGCGAATCTGATGTCGCACTGGATCGCGCCGCTCGAATCGGAGATGGATGGATCGGCATGAACCACAGCCCAGCCACTGCGGCGAGTGCGATTGATCGCCTGAGATCCGCAGAAGCTCGAGTGGGCAGAGAATCAACCCCGTGCACCGTGAGCATCGGCGGCTCTATCACCTCAGCCGAAGAGTTTCGGGAGTACGAGCAGGCCGGAGTTGACCGAGTGATCCTTGCGCCTTGGAACCGAGTACGAGACACGCTGTCAGCTATAGAACAATTCGGTGAGGATTTTCTACGGTGACTACCAGGCGCGGCGCGCCTAGCTCGCCGCTTTTGGTACCGCACGCGCCGCAAGGTCGATGATGCGAACCGGTGTATCTGGCCGTATGACTTCCTTTCCGGAAGGGACAGGAGAGGTATCGACTCCAATGGCCTGCTTGCGCAGAGCAGCCACTGTTGACTCTTCGATTGGCAGATGGGCAAACGGGTCATAGTGAAAGAGCCGCATTGCATTCTGGTAGGTAATCGCCCGAATCTCGTCGTCTGGAATACCTGCGAGAGACTTTGCCAGCCGCTCCGGCGACTCCGGCCAAGTGGAATCTGAATGCGGGTAGTCGCACTCCCATGTCATCTGTTTGATCCCCACGTCCTCTCGGTTCTTGAGACCCGAGGCATCATCGATGAAACAGGTAATGAAGCGTTCCTGGAACAACTCGGAGGGCTTCATGGGAAGGTCTTGCCCAGTCCAAGCCTGATGGTGCTCATAGACGTAATCGACCCGCTCCAAGAAATACGGAATCCATCCGATTCCACCCTCTGAGAGCGCAAAGCGAACTAGGGGAAACTCGGTCATGACGCGGGACCACAACAAGTCAGCCGCCGCCTGCACCAGGTTCATTGGCTGCAAGGAGATCATCACGTTGATCGGTGCCTCCACCGAGGTGATCGTCAGCTGTGAAGAAGAGCCAATATGCAGGCAGACAACGGTGCCTGTGTCGCTGACTGCTTGCCAGAAGGGATCCCAGTGTTCGTTGTGAAAGCTAGGCCAACCGAGCTTTTCAGGATTCTCGGAAAAGGTCACCGCTCGGCAGCCTTTGGCGGCCATGCGATGAACCTCTGCGGCCATCAACTGTGGATCCCAAACTGGCGGAAGTGCTAGCGGAATAAAGCGGCCCGGGTAACTCCCACACCACTCGTCAACATGCCAATCGTTATAGGCCTGGAGCATGGCCAGAGCGACTTGCTTGTCTTGTGTACGAGCAAAGAGCTGCCCACAGAATTGTGGAAACGACGGGAAGCACATCGAGCCGAGTACGCCGTTGGCATTCATATCCTTTACTCGGTCGTGAATGTCGTAACAGCCAGTTCGCATCTCGGCGAATGTGGTGGGCTCGATTCCGTACTCTTCGTGCGGCTTGCCGGCCACGGCATTCAGACCAATATTGGGCAGTTGCTGGCCCTCATAGAGCCACACATCGCTTCCATCCTCGGCAACAACTACGCGAGGCGCAGCGTCTTTGTACTTCGCAGGCAGATGGTTCTGGAACATGTCTGGCGGCTCGACAACATGGTCATCTACCGAGATCAGGATTAGGTCATCAGTATTCAAGAGGTACTCGCTTTCGACAGGCCGGCTTGGTCATGTGTCAGGAACGATGGAGCAGGTTCATCACGGTGGTCACGGCTACTTCGTCAGAAGAATCGGTATACGTGGTTTCGATGACGACAAACGTCATTGTTCGATCGCCTTTTTCTTTCTGATAGATATCGCGGACGATTCCTTCTTGGCGGAGCTTTTCTCCAACCACGACTGCGCGGTGGTAGGTGAACTCCTGCTCGCCGTGCAAAATCATCCCGCCGGTGGCCATCAACGAGCCCATCACTTCTGCCATGGGGTTCGTCGCTCCCCGTTCACTCTTGGGCTGCTCTTCTTCCCACTGGCCGTAGCTTTGGGCGGCGGAAAAAAAGTACGTGGGCGGAGTCGGTATATTTGCAAATCCCTCAGCTACTGCCACATCAAGGTTGCGGTAGACCTTGGATGAGTCGAGTACTGCGGCGGCAAACGCGGTCACGGTGGCGCGCTCAATGGTGACCACCCCTTTCGAAGTCGTCTGGCCGATGTACTGTGCGAAGTCGATCTCTGTCATGGCTTCTGACTCCCCCTGTATGCAGCTTTGCTACGGTGTCGATCTAACTGACGTGAATGTCAGTTAGAGCCATCATCTAATCACATTGCCGGGATGTAGCGGCACCTAAAACACGAACCGCAGATCTGCTGCGAAAAAAGGGGAATCACTATGGGCATCGTTTCAGGCAAGATCGCCATTGTTACTGGGGCTGGTCGAGGGGTTGGCCGAGGTGAAGCCATGGAACTTGCGGCCCAAGGAGCAAGGGTCATTTGTAACGACCTTGGTTCGAGTTCGAAAGGTGAAGGCGCTGACGCTGCCCCAGTAGATACAACCGTGCAACTCATCAAAGATCGTGGTGGAGAGGCAATTGCGAATTATGAGGATGTGTCCTCTTGGGAGGGTTCAGAGCGAATTGTTGCTCAAGCGATCGACACCTGGGGAGCGCTCGACATTGTGGTGAACAACGCTGGGATCCTGCGTGACCTGACCATTGTGCGAATGGGAGAAGAGGACTGGGACAAGGTCATAGCAGTGCACTTGAAAGGCACGTTCAATATGACTCACCATGCCTGTGTCTACTGGTCGAATGAATCAAAGGCGGGTCGGGTTCGCAAAGCATCAATTGTCAATACCGTTTCCTCTGCTGGCCTGCAAGGTAACCCCGGCCAGGCGAACTACGGAGCAGCCAAGGCAGGTATTGCTGCTCTTACGGTCATCACTGCTCTCGAGGGCGAGCGCTATGGCGTTCGCGCCAACGCCATAGCCCCCGGTGGGGCAACCCGAATCGTCAACGATGCCATGCCACAGATTCCCGTTCGTGAGGCAAATGAGGTTGCTGATGGTGAGTTCGAGCGACTCAACCCAGGCAACTCGGCTCCCATGGCTGTCTGGTTGGCCTCGGATGAGTCACTCCTCATCTCAGGGCAAGTGTTCCGCGCCGTTGGGGCCGATGTCACGCACTACCACGGCTGGTCGCTGGGAGCTACTGCCTCGAACAACGTCAAGGGTGAGCCACAGAAATGGGACCCAGAACGCATGAGCAGTGCACTCTCAAAGAGCCTGTTCGGCCTTCGTCCCGGTGGTTTGCAGATCCCGAGCAAGGCCTAAGCAGGTGTCCTCGCTTCAATCCCAAGAGTTCGAGACCCTTCTCTACGAGGAGCAAGATGGTGTTGCCACCGTCACGCTCAATCGTCCCGAAGTTGCAAATGCTTTCGATTCGAGGATGCAGCGTGAGCTTCGCCACCTGTGGCGGTCGCTTCGTCACCATGACGATGTTCGCTGCATCGTCCTGACCGCAGCGGGGGATCGCGCATTCTGCACTGGAATCGATCGCACTGAACAGATGGGTAGCGAGTCAGAGCGCGACTCGGAAGTACACATTGGCTCGCGAAGCACGCCGTTCCATTTTGACGACCCCGGGGAGTGGATCGGCCCAAAAGCCAACGACTTGTGGAAACCCGTCATCGCTGCAGTTAACGGGATGGCCTGCGGCGGGGCGTTTTACCTGCTTGGCGAAGTGGAATTTATCCTTGCCGCCGAACACGCAACCTTTTTTGACCCACACGTGACCTACGGCATGTGCGCAACTTTCGAACCCATTCAGATGTTGCAGAAGATGCCGTTCGGAGAGGTCATGCGGATGTCCCTCATGGGGAATCACGAGCGGCTCTATGCAGAGCGTGCACACCAGATCGGTCTGGTCTCTGAAGTTGTGCCAGCTGATGAGCTAGCAGCGGCAGCCGCACACTGTGCACAGGTAATTGCCTCGGCCCCTGCGCTAGCCGTACAAGGAACCGTGCGGTCGATCTGGGCTGGCCAAGAACTCAGCAGAAGCCAAGCGCTCGGCTCCGGATACTCATTTATTGGCTTGGGGACAAGCCAGGAATCCATCAAAGAAGGTCAAGAATTCTTTGCATCGGGACAACGCATCGAGTGGCGATTGCGGTGATTGTCCGGGCAACCTCAGGCGGGAACGCCTGCAAAGAATCCGCGGTGAATCACAGTGGCAGCCGTGTCGAGAACGAGACCCTCATCACCCAAGTCTTGGTTCACAATCAGCGAGGTGAATCGTTCCATCATCGAGACCAAAGCGACCACCCTCAGCAGACCATCCTCGGGGTGCGAGCGAGACATGCGCTCGGTCAGCGATTCTGCAATCGAAGCAAACGAGTCCAGCCCCAATTGGGTGAGTTCGGGATTATTGAATTGGTTCTCAACCCAGGCGCGCACCACAACCCCATAGGAGCGGTAGATACTCACAAACTCGGTCAGCCATTCGCGCAACGCTTGCCGACCGGCAGCATCGGCGGAGATGTCTCCAAGGGCTTTGGTCATTGCGCCGAGCTCATCTGCGCAGCCTCTAGCCAACTCGAGGACCAAGGCCTCTTTGTTCGCAAAGTACAAATAAAAGCTGCCATGCGAGACCTGAGCAACAGAAACCACATCGTCTACTCGTGCAGCGTGATATCCGCGTTCGGCCAGTACTTGCATACCTGCCTGAAGCAGTTTGGTGCGAGTTGCGGCGCCTTGTTGACGCTGAGGTGGTTGCGTAGTTGCCATAAGGGATTCCTGTGCTTGCCACTACCGTAAGACAAGCGGGTCGTCGGTTTGGTAAGCGTAGCTTCCAAATCGCCCCATCTGGATGGGGTATGAGTTACGAGCAACTGGACCGATGGTCAGAGGAAGCAGCCGTTGGGCTTGCGGATCGGGGCGTGGGTGAATCCTCGGTGGTCGCACTCGTGCTTCCTTCATGCCCCGAGTACACGGTGCTCTACGCGGCTTGCGCCAAACTGGGTGCAATAACTGCAGGTATTAACCACCGTCTGACGCCCCTTGAACGCGACCGCGTGGTGACGTTGGCTCAGCCCGACCTCATCCTGAGCACGGCCGATCTTCTGGATCGGCGAGAGTCTGCGGAACTCATTCAACCCTGTGGCTACGTACCTGCAGATTCTGATTTGGCAGATTCTGATTTGCCTGAGTCTGAGGAAACTGAAGCAGAGGTGCTGGCCGGGCTGCGAGTTGTGGGTGGGGTTGTTGCACCACTAGCCGAGGACCTTGACCGACCGATCTGCATCGTGTTCACATCTGGAACCACTGGCACGCCCAAAGGAGCTGTCTTTTGCGGCCGACAACTGCAGTTCATCTGCCAGGTTGATACCCAGCACACATGGAACAGCCCGCAGGACCTTGGCCTTCATTCCTCCGCAGGAACCTCACTCACGCACCTCGGGCCGATGACCAAACTGCTAGGTAATCTGCACAGCGGCGGAACCAGCCACCTCATGAAAAAGTGGACTGCTCTCGGGGGACTTGAAGCTGTCGAGCAGTTCCGCATGCCTGTCATTGCGGGAATCCCCACTCAGCTTGCATTGATGCTGCACCACGACTCGTTTGATCAGTTCGACTTGTCTTGCGTGCAGGCGGTGATTGTTGGCGGCGGTCCCGCCACTCCGGCACTGATTACAGAAGCCAGAGAGCGCCTTGGTGTTCCCGTTGCAGTCCGCTACTCATGCACCGAGGCCGGAATTGGAGTGGGAACCTCGTTCCAGGATCCTCCCGAGGATGCTTTGGAGTCCGTAGGTCGCCCGCACCTTGGAGTGGAGCTCACCATCCGATCAGAGACCGGCGAGCTACTCGCACCCGGCAAAATCGGTGAGATCACACTGAAATCACCTGCCGTTATGTCTGGGTATTACAAGGATCCAGCAGCTAGCAGCGCCGCTTTTTGGCCCGATGGTGCAGTGCGCACCGGCGACTTGGGCCACCTCGATACGGCTGGCCGTTTACACCTTGTGGGTCGATCCAAGGAGATGTACATCCGCGGTGGCAACAACGTGTACCCAATGGAAGTCGAATCCGTACTCTCTCAACATGGCGGTGTGGCTCAACTAGTCATTGTGCCGCGGCCGGACCCCACCATGGGAGAGGTCGGCGTGGCTGTTCTCGTACCCAGCGATCCGCTGAATCCGCCCACGCTGGAAGAACTGAGGGGCTTCGCGGCTGAGCAGATCGCTCCGTTCAAGTTGCCCTCGGAGTTAGTGCTGCGGGATTCATTGCCGCTCACGCCTATGGAAAAAATTGACCGTAACGCAATCAGGGAGGAACTGTGACAAAGAGACTCAGTGCAGTCCAAGTGCAGGGGCCACATCGAGCATTGGTGACTGCACCGTTCCGTGGAGAGGGCCTTGACCAACTCCGGCACGTGGCGGATGTAGTGCTCGACCCGTGGATCGAGCATGTTCCCCTGCGGATTTGGGATGGCGTCAAGTTGGCCGAGCGGGTTCAGGACTGCTCGGCCAATATTCTGATCGTCGAGTCGGACTTTGTGATGGGTCCAGAGATTATGGATATCGGCCTGCAAATCATCGGCTCCTGCAGGGGTGATCCAAACAATGTTGACGTTGCCGCTGCTACAGAACGCGGAATTCCGGTGCTGTTTGCGCCGGGTCGCAATGCTGATGGCGTTGCCGAGATAACAGTGGCGCTGCTGTTCGCCGTAACCCGTCACATATTGCAAGCTGATGCAGACCTGCGTGCCGGACAGGTATTCAAAGAAGAAACCATCCCGTATCAGAGGTTCCGTGCCTGGCAACTTGCAGGCCAAACCGTCGGCATCATTGGCCTTGGGGCGGTTGGACGCGCAGCAGCATGGCGGTTTGCAGGCTTAGGCATGAATGTCTTGTCATTCGACCCGTTCAACCCTGCGGCCACCCACACAAACCTTGATGAGATGCTTCCTCACTGCCAGGTGGTGTCGATGCACGCTGCGCCCAATCCCAACACGCTCGGCATGATGGGTGCCGAACAGTTTGCGGCCATGCCTGAAGGCTCGGTCTACCTGAACTCCGCCCGCGCCGGTCTACACGACTTGACGGCGCTCCTTGAGGCTCTTGAGTCCGGACATCTCTGCGGGGCCGGGCTCGACCATTTTGATGGCGAGCAGCTTCCGCCGGGCCACGGGCTCTTGACCCGAAGCGATGTCGTACTCACGCCACACATTGGCGGAGCTACCTATGACACCGAAGTGAACCATTCCCTGATGATCGCCGCAGATGTGGCAGCGATCCTCACAGGAGAAACCCCGCAACACTGTGTCAACCCGGAGGTGCTCTAAATGAAGGATCTTGCCCAGGTACAGGCCGCTGTACTGGCTGCGTCAAAAACAATGTACAAACGAGGACTGGTTGAGGGCACTGCCGGAAACGTCTCGGGCCGCGTCGGCACCGATCGCGTTGTGGTGACCCCCTCTTCGGTGGGGTACGAGGAGATGACACTAGAAGACCTAGTTCTGGTGGATCTAGATGGGAACACCATCGAAGGCAGCAGGTCGCCTACTTCTGAAAAGGCCCTTCACCTTGAGTGCTACCGCGCCTACCCAGAAGTGCGCGGAGTTGTCCACTGCCACGCAACTTATGCCTCAATGTTTGCTGCAGCCCAACGACCGATCCCGGCGGGGATTGACGAGTTCGTGATCTACATCGGCGGCGATGTTCCTTGCGCTGAGTACCGGCAGAGCGGATCAGACGAGTTGGCAGCAGAGCTCGCTCCGCACCTACAGAACCGGTCAGCCGCCCTGATGGCAAACCACGGCATGGTCTGTGTTGGAAGCTCGGTAGAGGATGCGTTGAACTCGGCGCTCATCGTTGAGCACAACGCCGAAATCATGTGGGGAGCAGAGCTACTTGGTGGAGTAGTGGCGCTGCCCGAGAAAGCTGTCACGGACTTTCGAAATATCTACGCGTTTGTTCGATCAGATATCTGGTCCACCCGATAAGCAAAGGCAGTGCCGCTCAGCGCAGGGCGCCTGGTTCCTCTAACCACAAGTTGAGCGCTTGGGCTCGAGCGTTACGCAGCGTGAACACGTGGCGGACAGCCCTGCGCACGCGATGTTGCACAGCAGCCGTAGTTACGACCTGTCGCAGCAGATAGTCAGCGGCATCTCCGTGATCGACCTCGGCGTAGGCGTGCACTGCAAAATTTGGTACTTCAATCCCGTAGTGATCTCGGAGACCCTCGTACATGAGTTGCGCATAGCCCGTAGATGCGGCGAATCGCTCCCCCGCCCAACCGAAGGCAGCCAAACCCTCTTCGTAGCTACGGCGCATGTAATACATCGTTCCGAGCACTGCCCCAAGAGTTGCTGGAACTGGAACGTAGCTCAGCAAATCCTCGTCACTAATCCCCAACATGCGTGCCCACTCGACCTTCATGGTTACGTGGTTCGCATCACCGGCATAGCCAGTCTCGTCCGCCAGGTTTTGGATCCAGTGCGCAAAGTGTTCGCTCTGATCCAAGGTGAGTGCGTCTGGGTCGGGTGCGTTCGCCACAAGCGAAGCGAACTCACCTGTGTACGTCACCCCTAAGAAGTAGTACTCCTTGCAAAACCGGCGGAGGTGCTCCTCAGAGAGGGTCCCGTCAGCGACATGAGACCAGAGTTGATTCCGTGTGACACAGACGCTGCCCTGTATGTGATCAAGTTCAGCCATGAACTCTTCAACCGGCAGCGACTCAGTAGTCAGCCCTACCCGAATGTCCTTGAACTTGCGGATCTCATCGGCCATCTCTCTACCATAGAAGGTAACTGACGCTCATGTCAGTTAACTTGAAGGCCGTTGCGCTCAAGCGCCTCAAAACCAGGTGCGCAGGCGGCATTCAAAGCGTTTGCAGACTCAGCATCAAGCAGGTTGAAGCGGGTTGGAGGGAGTCCTCGTACCAAGGCCGCTGCAGTTTGCGAAAAGCGAGTATCAACGGGCAACTCAAAGAAGTCTGCTGCCCGTGCGATGACCTCGGCCGGTTGCTCGACAAGGTCTTCAAATGCGACTGTCTGCAAAGTGGTGTCGGACAGCAGCTGAGTTGCCTCGAGGCCACGCACAAGTTGCTCTGACCAGTAGCGCCCAAAGAGTTCCACCGGAGGTTCAGACTCGAGCCAAGCCCGAATCAGGCGGTCTACCCCTTCGGCGGAGTCATCGGCGGGATCAACTCCTTGCGGGATCTGCCCGTAGTACAACTGAACGGCTAGGCGGTAGAAGGGGTGCTCCCTCATACTGAGGGCCACCTCTCGACCATCGCGAAACAAGTGCAAGATCTTGGCCTCTGGGAACAGTCGAAGAAGTTCCCCGAGATAGTCAACAGAAGAGCCGGAGCGTTCGATCCACACTGTTGCTTGCACAGTGCCAGCCCAGAAGGCAAACAGAGCTCGATAATGATCGGCCAACGAAGCCGACGGGCGGTTGTTCAGCCAATTCATCGATGTGTCAAACAGGGCATCGGGCTGCTCAGTCAGTGCTGGCAAAGTCGAGACCAGAATCCAAGGCAGTGGGTCTGCGGGGCTATAGCGATCCTGCGGGCGAAACGGGTACGTGACCTCTTCCGCTCGATACCCGCGGGACAACACGTCAGTCATGACTTGGTTCGGAGCTGCCAACATCTCTGCCACTGCAGCACCCTGATGGACTCCCTCGGCGAATCGCGCCCCCCAGTCAAGGCCAGTGAACACCTCGTGAAGGCTGACGACTTCACGGTGTTGAGCCAGCATTCGCGACAACAGGGTGGAACCGCATCTGCCAGTTCCCACCACAAAGCGTGCTGGTGACGGGGTAGAAATCATCGACGGAGCCTGCGTTGCAAATCAGCGCGCCGCGATCGGAGGCTTTGTGAGCGCTGCTCAGGAGTCACAACTTTTGTGCCAGGTGGCAGCTCCCGTTGCACGTGCTCGAAAGGGACTTGCCGGTAGCTCAGCGCTGGAAGTTGATCTGCCCACAGGAAGCGAACGGCGAGCGTGCCTTGTTCGTAGCCAGCGGGATCTAGCCAATTCGCTACGCCAGGATCGCGCTGCGCTATCACGAACCGGACCACTCCGTCTTCATCAGTAACTGCTTGGGTGTGATTCAGTGACACTTGCCGCGAACCCACTGCTGCTGACTCCCAGAACCATGTGGCTAATTGGACTGACCAGTACGCACATGTCGGGGGAACCAGTTCAAGAATCACAGCCTGATCTGGCCCGCAGGCATAGCCACCCATTCCGTATGCCTGACCTGTAAGGCCGGTGGCATTGCTCGGTGGCAAGAATGCCTGAACTGGTCCAGGGTCGGACTGAGCTAAGGCGCGTCCCCATTCGGACCAGCATCTCGCCCCCGCGGTGAGCCATAAGCCAAGGAGATCAAGTCGCCGGCCAAACTCCTGTTGGTCAAGCGCAGGTGGCGGGAGCAATAGGTCCAACCGTTCCACACAGAGTGAGGCCGGTTCCTCAGTGGCCCAGTCCCCAAAATATTGCCGAAGGAATAGGTGTGTGGCTTGTGGTTCAGTCTGCAGCCAATATGCCCAGGGTTCTGGGGCATCGCTCGGAGTCGGCGGCTCAGGACTTACCCAGATCTCAATCGACCCGTCCGGTCCTCGATTGAGCCGGTCGCCCTGAACCGAAGAAACTGACTTCCACTCCGTGGCGCGCCCATCTGCAAAGTGTCCCGTGTTGAGCTGCAATTCGAAGGTCAGCGCACTACCAGGACTGCCCCAAATGCGGTAGCTACCACTTGGGTCAACACCGCAGAGGGCGTAATTGCAGTCGGGGTTATCTAGCCCCCAGGACATGCGCGGATCGATACAAGGAACGAACTCGGGATCGTATGGGTCCATGTACTCAACGCAGTCAAGAATCCCTGCTGCTAGAAAGCGCAACGCATACCTACTGCCCTCGGTTCGGTGCAGTTCCGAGTCTGGAAGTTCGCTTGAGAAAAGCACTGAACCCAACTCGTTGAGATTCCCTACAAACTCTGCCCAAGACTGCGAACCAAGAGGTTGAGACATTCGCCTACTCGTCTCTGAACTGTGGGAGGCGACCCTCAAGAGATGCTCGAACTCCCTCGGCTGTGTCAGACATCGACATGAGGTCAACGGCTTGTTCCATACCTCGCGCTAACGACTCCTGTGGTTCAGTGAAGTTGCTAGCCAGAACAAGTTCTTTGAAGTGCCGCACTGCTCTCGGCGCCATCTGCCCAATCCGGTGTGCCAGGTCGAGCGCAGTAGCCCGTGCTGTCCCATCCTCTACCACTCGGGCGACCCATCCCATCTCATAGAGACGCTTCGCTGGGAGACGTGCATCCCCAAGCATTGCTAGCTCGAGGGCATGAGCGGGAAGCAACTGACGACCTAACGCACCAAGCCACTGTGCAGGCAGATTCCATCGCGACTCGGGCAAGCCAAACACGGCAGACTCACCTGCCACACGAAGGTCGCATCCGCAGGCGAGCATCATTCCTCCGCCTAAACAGAAGCCCTCGATAGCGGCAAGAACCGGCTTCACCGACACATTCTCTGCGAGTTCTGGATAGGGCGGATCACTGAACCCACCGGCAGCAATAGACTGAAGGTTCGCCCCAGCACAAAACGATCGCGTCCCTGAAGCTGTCAGAACGGCAACGCGCAGTTCTGCAGTGCGATCAAGTTCTTTCCATGCATCACCGAGTGCTTTCAGGGTTGCTCCGTCATAGGTATTCAGAGCGTCAGGGTCGTCCAAGGTAACGACCAAAACAGTCTGGATTTGTTCGAGGAGCACCGCTGCGGCCAAGAGACTTACACCCTGTCGAGAGACAACATCTTGATGGCGTTACCGCGAAGCACCTTGTAAATAACCTCGTCGGACAACCCCACGACCATCTTCTCGACATACTCCTTTGTAAATGGCCAAGAAGTGTCTGTATGTGGGTAGTCAGTCTCGAAACATATGTTGTTCTCGCCCACTGAACTGAGGTTGACAAGGCCGTGATGATCTGCAGTGAAACAACCGAAAATACGGTCCCAGTAATAGGTCGATGGGGGCTCCGGAATGCGTTCCTTTGTATGCATCCACGCATCGTGATGCTCCCAGACCATGTCAGCACGCTCGAGGACATAGGGAATCCATCCGATCTGGCCTTCTGAATAGGCCAGGCGGAGTTCGGGGAACTCAATGAGTTTGCCCGAGAACAACCAGTCCACCATCGAGGTGAACGCGTTGTTGAATGCCAGCGTTCCACCTACAGCAGGAGGAGAGTCAGGGGATGCTGCTGGGTTTGTCGAGGAGGAACCGATGTGCATGCAGATGGTGACGGCATGATCGTTGCAAGCCGCAAAGAACGGATCCCAGTAACCAGTGTGAATGCTCGGAAGCTTGAGCTTGGTGGGGATCTCTGAGAAGCAGACAGCATGCACCCCCCGCTTGGCGTTACGAATCACTTCCTGAGCAGCTAGTTGCGGGTCCCACATCGGGATGATGCAGAGTGGAATGTTGACCCCATTCGATGGCTCGCACCATTCCTCAACCATCCAGTCGTTGTAGGCACGCACGCAGGCCAGAGCCAGATCTTTGTCTTGGCCTTCCATAAATGTCTGCCCGCAAAAACGTGGAAACGTTGGGAACGGCAGCGACCCATCAACCCAGTTGACCTCGAACTCTTTCACTCGCGCATCCCGGTCGTAGCAGCCCGGTCGCATCTCGTCATAGGTAAGAGGCACCATCTGCATAACAGTTCGATCGAACTTGCTCAGATCGCCGTCTGGAGTTGCAGAAAGCGGGATGGCAACAAAGCTCTTATGCACATAAATAACGCGATCCTCGTACACCCAGTAGTCCCCTGGTTGCCCGTCTGGATCCATCGTGTTGTCGTAGCGAGCTCCCGCTTTATGAACGAATGGCCCCCAGTTGGCGCGCTCCACGCGGGGACCTTTCTCACGATGCTTTTCGGGCAGCCAGGTCTGCCAGACATGCGGCGGCTCCACCACATGGTCGTCCACACTGATGATCTTTGGTAGCTCCATTGCAAGCGACTCCACTCAGTAGCGATTCTTTACCCGTCCCAACAGGGTAGCCTTCTAACTGACGTCCATGTCAGTTAGAAGGGGAGCAACTATGCACATTGATCCA
>CAFBQW010000013.1_pt1 | contig 13353 bp, 9 predicted proteins | sample 7270031 | NCBI WGS metagenome assembly CAFBQW01 (sample SAMEA6814186, study PRJEB35770) | freshwater metagenome | biome: Freshwater; feature: Freshwater reservoir; material: water | place: Czech Republic | collected 2016-11-09 | depth 30m m
CAGTTGCCTCGGTCCAACCGATCAAGGCCGGAGGGAGTTCATCCTCGGGTAGTTCTGGCACGTTGTGATCAGCCAGAATCTTCTTGACGAATCGACGGTGCTCATCGGGCACCATCGTGAGCAAGTCCTGCTCCAACTTGATGGGATCCATCTCGCCCATTCCCTCGTACTTACCAGGGATCACCACGTCTACCCCGTAGGGCTTGTCAGTGTGCTCATCGATCCAAGCCAGTTCAGTCTCGAGTTGTTCAACGGTGTAACCCACCGCGCCCAACACGCCCATGCCGCCAGCGTTACTCACTGCGGCAACAACATCACGACAATGCGTGAAGGCGAAGATAGGGAATTCAATACCGAGTCGATCACAAAGTTCTGTACGCATGAGGCCAAGGTAATGCAAAACAGGAACGCGTTCTAGTAGCCCCCAGATCCAGGTACTGCGAGACCGCCAAGATTCCGGCGCGGGCTGAACTGACCTCGCTACGGTGATGCCTAACTACATCGACAGCACTGCATCAACAGCACTGCATCAACAGGAGGTCAGTTGTGCCACGTTTACGCGAGGTTCCACGTTCAGAGGTTCACCCGTTTGGCGAGGTGATGTACGGCCTTTTGTTTGGTGATCGAGACCCAACGGTGGAGCCCGGCACAGCCTCGGGCACACCCGGAGACTGGTGGAGCGTCACAGCGCTCTCCCCCGATGCTTTCGATCACATCGCTGGCGGTATTCAGTACTACCGATCACCGGATCGTCAGATTTCACCCGTCTTGCGGGAGTTGGGGCAGTTGCGGGTTGGCTGGGCACGCTCCTCACTTTTCGTTTACTCGCAGCACTGCAAAGCGGCCCGAGATGTCGGCCTCACCAACGAACAGGTTGACGCAATTCCGCACTGGCAAGTTGCCGACTGTTTCACCGCGATCCAGCGCGCCGTGCTGGCCTATGTCGACTGCTTAGTTCTGCAAGGCGGACGAGTGCCCGATGGTGTCATTGCGGCGCTCAAGGCTGAACTCTCAGAGGTTGAAATCTTGGAACTCACGTACATCACGACTACCTACGACATGTATGGAATCATCTCAAAGGCGCTGCACCTGGAGTACGACAATGTGGAGGACCCTATGCAAGAAGTCCCAGACCTTGACGGAAACTGCGCAGGACTTGAAAGATTTGCCCAGTAACTCAGCTTGCCCAGTAATTCAGCTAGCCCAGTTCAGCTAGCCCGGAAAGCTGGCAGCACATATTCGCCAAAGAGTTTGCACTCGTCAATATGTGGGTAACCAGAGAGAATGAAGCAGTCCACACCAAGGTTCTGATAGCTACGAAGCTTTGCAATGATCTGGTCGGGGTCGCCAACCAGCGCGGCCCCGGCCCCTGACCTTGCCCGCCCGATTCCTGTCCACAGACCAGGCTCGATATAGCCCTCATCATCGGAGCCCTCACGAAGCTCAGCCTGCCGACGTACTCCGGCCGAGTTGCTGTCCAAGGAACGCTGGCGAATCTGTGCGCCCGTTGGCTCGTCGAGTCCGGCGAGCAAGTGGCGAGCAGCAGCCTTTGCTTCTGCCTCGGTCTCTCTCACAATGACGTGGGTTCGAAACCCGAAGCGCAGAGTTCTGTTGAAGGCAGCAGCGCGAGCACTCATATCGGCTACGAGTTCCGACACTGCAGCCTCGGTATCGGGCCAAGTCAGAAACACATCAGCGTGTTCAGCGGCAACTCTGCGCGCCGGTTCGGAGTGACCGCCAAAATAGAAATCAGGACAGCGACCAGACACGGTTGGTACCCGAGGTGGCTCCACCTCAAGGTCAAAGAACTCTCCGTGGTGGTTCACTTCTTGGCCGTTGAGCAGTTGCCGAAGGATGCTCATCACCTCTGCAGTTCGGCGATACCGAGGCTCGGATTCGAGTGCTGCTCCGGGCAGATCGCTCGAGATGATGTTGATGGTGAGTCCTCCGCCGAGCATCTGATCCAACGTGGCTAGTTGCCGAGCCATCTGAGGTGGCCACAACTCACCACACCGCACAGCAGTCAGTAAGCGCATTCGGCCACGAACCTCTGCTGCAACCCCTCCGGCAAAAACCAGAGCGTCAATTCCGAGCTGATAACCCGAGGGCAGCAAGATGTTGTCAAACCCCTGATCTCGCGCCGTTCGCACAATCTCTGCGCAGTGTTCAAAGGAACTCTGCAACTCCGGTGCATGCACCCCGAGTTGCTCAAAATCGTCATCACATAAGGCCGAGAACCAAGCAAACTCTGCGCTGTTCTGGCTTGGCGAAATACTCATGGAAGTTGCTCCCCCGTGCCTGCCTGATACAGCGAATACCACTCCTGGCGACTCAGCTTTACGGTCAAAGCCTCGGCGGCTTGGTGAATCCGCTCCAGTCGCTGCGTACCAAGAATTGGGATGGGCCCTGCAGGATGACCCAGAACAAATGCAAGCGCAATCGAAGCCGGTGCGACCTCGTAGTGCTTCGCAAGTTGTGACAGGAGTTGCTCAACACTGTCCACCTGTTGGGCCGGAGTGGGCTGGGCCTGTGCGCTCTCAGAACTCACTCTGCCTCCGCCAAGTGGACTCCATGCCAAGGGAGTCAACCCCATCTCGATGCACTGATCCAGAGTTCCGTTGCGAGCAGCTTCGCTGTTCCACAGGCTGAACTCGGGCTGGCTGCACACCAGAGGCCTCGGAAGAAAACTCTGGACAAGTCCCAGCTGAGTTGGAGTGACATTCGAGAGCCCAAACTCGCGCACCAGTTGCCGGTCGTGCAGATCCATCAAGGCACTTGCAAGCTCTTCGGGATGCGTCAGCGTGTCCGGCCGATGGATTTGATAGAGGTCGATGACATCGACACCGAGTCGTTGCAGCGAGGCCTCGCAAGCCAAGCGCAGGTACTCAGGAGAGCTGTCATAGGGCACCCCGGGTCGGATTCCCCCCTTCGTTGCCAGCACTATCTGCTGGCGAAGGGCGGGTGCTTCAGTAAGCACCTCGCCGAGTAATGACTCTGCCCGTCCGAAACCCTCCTGGCCGTCAAAGCCATAAATATCGGCTGTGTCAATCAGATTCCAACCCGCATCTAGAGCAGCTTCGATTTTGCCTCGAGCCTGGACGGAATCTCCCTCGGCTAAGCGCCAGCACCCGTACGCAATCGGTCCAACTTGCAGCTCGGAACTGCCAAGTCGCCGATTGTTGGGCATTTCAGCAGGTACTCGCATGGTTGCGGGCTGGCCTGTGGTTGCTTCGGTACCGTCTTGAGGAATCATTGGCTCGCACCATACTCAGCTCATAGGGGACACTGTGCCCATGAGCGAAACGCCAGCCAGTTCAGACCAGATCCGATATGGGTTCATCGGGGTTGGAATGATGGGCCAAGAACATATTCGAAATGTGCAAGCACTGCCCGGTGCCACCGTCGTAGCGATCGCCGACCCAGATGCCACCTCGCTCGGTGCGGCGCAAGAACTCGCGGGCGAGACGGTCTCCTCGTATCTTTCAGTGGCCGAGATGTTGGCACAGGAATCACTCGACGCAGTCGTGATCTCTTCACCCAATTTCACGCATCGGTCAGTACTTGAACCGCTCTGGCAGACCCCACTTCATCTGCTCATCGAGAAGCCACTTTGCACCACAGTTGAAGACTGCCTACATGTTCAGGCCGCTGCCGATTCCCATGACGGGATTGTGTGGGTGGGACTCGAGTATCGATACATGCCGCCGGTGCAACGCTTCTTGCAGGAGCTCGGAGTGGGGCAGGCCGGCACTCATTCACCCGAGAAAAGTTCGACCGGCCGAGTGCGGATGCTCTCGATTCGCGAGCATCGGTTTCCATTCCTCGACAAGGTGGGTCACTGGAACCGCTTCAGCGCAAATACTGGCGGAACCCTGGTAGAGAAGTGCTGCCATTTCTTTGACTTAATGCGAGTCGCGATTCCCAGCCGACCCGTCCGTGTCATGGCCTCGGGCGCCCAAGATGTCAACCACCTTGATGAGCGTTACCCAGAAGGAACACCAGATATTTTGGATAATGCCTTCGTGATTGTGGAGTTCGAAAACGGCGCCCGTGCTTCTCTTGACCTGTCCATGTTCGCCGAGGGATCGGCCTTTGAACAAGAACTCGTAGCGGTGGGCGACCTTGGCAAAGTGGAAGTCAAGATTCCGGGTTTCATGGAACTCGCACGCGGCAGGCAGGCCGAACTCATTATGGGGTCACGATCAACCGGTTGGCCCGTAACTTCGGAGCAGATCGGCGCCGAGGAATCGGTCCGCTACCTCGGCGCACATCACGGAGCCAGCTACTTGGAGCATGTTGATTTCTGTAGCGCAATCCGCAACGGTACCGCACCGCTCGTTACGGTTACCGATGGGCTGTGGTCAGTGGCGATGGGCACTGCAGCTCAGACTTCTCTTGCCGAGGGCCGGGCAGTGACTCTGGCAGAAATTGGCCTCAGCTAGCAGCTTCTTGCGCCGTTAGGGCTGTTTGGGCCGTTTGAGCGGCCAGGTCTAGGCAAGTCACTGTTAGCGAATACCGCTGCTCAATGTCTTCTAGGTCACCACTCACAAAGCTTCCCGCCCTTGCAGTTTCTGCAACCAAGTCCGCATGCTTCCTAAGCGGAGCTAGGTGTTCCGGACGAACCACCGGCGCCATGGCAGAGATCGCATCAAGAATCCGGATCAGCACTGCGACGTTGTGCGCAGCAGACTGACGGATCAAATCAAATGCTGTCTTCAGCACGCGGTCAAACTTGAGCGGCGGAATGACTAACCGCAGAGTTCCGTCAGCACTACTGATGCCACCCGTGCGCTCTGGATTAGTCCCGACCTGAACCATCGCCGCCCCGAGCCAATCCACACAGGTCAGGCCGGTATAGGTGTCATTGATTGCCGGAGAGAGCGCTCGCAGCGCAATCTCCACTACTTGCGCGATAGCGAATTCCAAATCTTGCCGCAGTGTTCGATACCTTCCGATCTCAACCGCCTGGGCCACGACCTGCTGCAAGCGATCATCTGCTGAACTCGGGCTCACCCAAGCAAGAATCTGACCTTGCTGCGTGAACTGCCCCGGCCGACGATTCAGCACAATCACCGCGTCAGCCGAATCTGCTGCCTCGAGTAGCCGTTCGACATCAACCAATTCAACGTATCCAGTTTGAATGGCAGCTATCGGGGCTCCCGATTCACGACTCTGAGTGACAGCCGCAGAAACTTTTTCCGGATCATGCTCCCGCAGCAGGACCCGCATAGATGCAGACCTCTCTGCAAGGACTTTTCCTAAATCCGCGACCACTGCAGCTACCACCGCAGGTGCCTGAATTGTCGACGCGACTCGATGAACGTAAAACACCAGCAGGCCAAAGCAACACAGCGAGAGCACCTCGACGAGGAACACGCTAAAGGCAGGAAGCTGGCTGCCGGGAGAGCTTCGAATTGCTGACAGGGTCAGTACGTTGAAGATCACAGTCCCGAGAAATGCACCCAAGGTGATCTGGGTTATCGGGTCCTTCATAAACCGGCGGATCAAGCGTGGTCCGAGCTGTGTCGAGGCCAATGAAAACGTCAGAATGCTGGTTGAAAAAACTAGTGCTAGGGCCGTCGCGACGGCTCCAAGCAGTGCCGTCACCAGAATCGCAGCATCTGATGCAGAGTCATCAATCAGCGCGCTGGGGAACCAACTCGACAGGAGATCAACGTGCCGATCGACCCAGACCGAGAATGCGAATAGCAGCACGGACCCGATGGACATCAGCAGCGGAGTGACCCACAGGTTGGGTCCAACCCGATACGAGATCTCCCACCACCATGTTGAGGACCGCGCTCGCAGTGAGCGCCGTGACGTTGTCATGTTGCTTCACCCTCAACGACTTCGGTAGGCCCTGACAATAAGCGCCCAATTATCGGCACTGACACTATGCCTTCAAGCCAGGCATAACGCAGACCAACCTTGGGTAAATCTGCAGGATCTGCATAGATCAAGACTCTAGGGAGCCATGTTGGTTGGAACTTCTCGTTGAAGTCTCGCAGCGCACGGATCTGATAGTAAGGATTCAGCAGGTCAACGAGCTTCCTCAAAAACCGATTCCCGCGCGTCAACTGCACATCGTTGTCCAACAGTCTGCCAAAGGCGGCAAAGTTGAGCGACAACCTCACCACGCCTAATTCGCGAAGATCCTGGACTGTGTGAGCAATCAAATACTCAGTCAGCCCGTTGGCCGCATCAGGACGCCTTCTCATCAGGTCAAGCGTCTGCCCTGGAGCGAATCTGTCGGTGACTGCACTTGTGGGTACCAACCGCAAAAAGCCTGCCGGTTCTTCAGAGCCATCTTGGTTAATCTGCCAGGCAACCGCTAGGAGCCGGTTTGATCCAACCGCTGACACATCAGAACTCATACTCATGGTGTACCCGCGCTCGTCCTCACCCTTACGCCAAAGCAGACTGATCTGATTCAGTGCCGATACAAGTGCAGGAGAAGCCGACTCCTCGGCCATGAGTTCAAAGCGGTGGGCCTTCTCTGCGCGGCGCACCGCTTGTCGAACCGGTGCCATCCCCTCAGCTTCTAATGAGAATGTTCGGCAATCCAAGATTGCCTCGTCGCCTAGATAGAAGCTGCGGAATCCACGCTCCGCGTACAGCGGCACATCCACTTCTCTGGCGGCCAAAAAGGCTGGCTGCCACCCATGATGCTGACAGTGAAGAATGAACTCATCAACAACTAGAGGGATGGACGCATCCTCGCCGATCGGATCGCCGGAGACCAAGGCAAATCCGCCTAGGTACCCGTACGCCACCATGGCTAGGCCATCAGAAGAGAAGAAATAACTCTTGTCATCGCGACATGCAAACGGAGCGAGGGTGTCCCAACCGAACTGCTCGACCATTGCAGCAGCGCGCTCACGACCCTCTCCTACCCGACCTCGCACCGCCGGGCGAAGAAGGAGCCACAACAACAACAACAGTCCCAATGCGCCCAAGACTTCCAGCGAGACCGGAAACAGTCTTGCGAACCGTCCGGAGTACTCATAGGGCTGCTCGCCGCCGACTAGCCCCACCGTGACTGCCCAGAACGAGTCGCTCAGGTTGATCGATGGAGAGAGTGTGCCCTGCTGAGCCCACAACGCAATCAGTCCATACACATAGACCAACAGAAGAAATCGCGGAATCATGCGAGCAACACGGACCAGGGATGGAGGGTCTGCAAGCCCGGTGAATTCACTTCGTGTGAGCAGGAGTATCACGATCATGCTCAGCGAAGTGGTTAATGCAACTGCCTCGCCACCTCGAGCAATGCTGAACCCGGCAGAGAGAACAAACAACACGAGGGCCAGGTTCCATGCGCGGCGCTTGCCGCGCAGTAGCTGACCCGACAACAAAACCATGCAGGAGCCGAAACCGACCGAAAGCACAGCAGTGTCAAGCACCAGTGGCAGGGGAGAAATCAGCTCGTCTAGCAACAACGTGCGCGCGCTAATGGCCGGCACCGCACTCAGCATGGTGAGCACACCCACCAGGCTGGTCAGCATCGCTACCACCCGCACCAGCCCCGACAGCCTGACTGCGGCCACTTGGGCCCCAGGCGCCGTTGCAGTGGGCAGCGGAGCAGTAGGAACTAAGTCCGAACGGCCATTAGCAGCGGGTGTCTCTGCATGAGGTGAGCGCATCGTGGGAAACAAAATCACATCACGAATAGAACTCGAATTGGTTAGAAGCATGACGAGACGATCGATTCCGATTCCAAGGCCACCTGTGGGCGGCAGACCCCTCTCTAATGCTTCGACATAACGCTGGTCTAGTGAGCTACTCAGAAGGGTTTCTTCGCCAGCCGCTTGCGCTCGTGATCTCTCGCTCATGAACCGTTCGCGCTGCTCCACGGGATCATTCAGTTCGCTATAGGCATTCGCAAGTTCCATCCCGCCGACAATCACCTCGAAGCGCTCGGTGAGCGAGGGGTCTGTGCGGCAATGACGTGCCAGTGGCGAAGTCTCAACGGGGTGGCCCGTGACAATGGTTGGAGAGATCAGATTTGCCTCGACACGGTCCTCGAAGACTGCGACCAGGCACCTTCCCGATCCCCAGACTTCATCAAACCCCAAGCCCAGCCGCCCAAGTGCAGCCCGTGATTGACCCAACTCCATGCGCGCTTCGATTCGCTCACCAGTGTGTTCGAAGACCAAGTCAGACATGGACGCACGCCGCCAAGGAAGCGCCAGGTCAACCTGCTGCCCCGAAGGAATCCGAACAGTCGTAGAACCCAGCGAAGCTAACGCTGCTTCAACAACAACGTGCTGAACGAGTTCCATCATGTCGATGTAATCGGCATAGGCCTGATACACCTCGAGCATCGTGAACTCGGGATTGTGCTTCGCACTCATCCCCTCATTGCGAAAGACTCGGCCCAACTCAAAGACGCGATCCATGCCGCCAATGACGAGTCTCTTCAGGAAGAGTTCCGGCGCAATCCGCATCATCAAGTCTTGGCCGAGAGCATTGTGCCGAGTCACAAATGGACGCGCAGTCGCTCCCCCAGCATCGGCCGCAAACACAGGAGTTTCGACTTCAAGAAATCCTCGAGCCTCAAGGGCAACACGAATGCCAGAAATCGCCTCTGATCGCATCGTGAACACCTTGCGACTCTGCAGGTTTTCCATCAAGTCAGCCTCGCGATATCGCGAGCGGTGCTCGACCGATCGGGGTCGACCGCGCTTATCGCCAGGGGCCACTAATGATGCAGAGAGCAACTCGAACTCTTGCACCCGAACCGACAGTTCACCCGTTCGAGATGCAACAATCAGGCCGGTCACTCCAATGAGATCACCTCGGCGCGGAGGCTCCACCCGAGGACGCGAGTCGCACATCAATTGCAGCTTCGCCCCACCAGACTCCAGCGTGACAAACCAGATGCCGCCATGATCTCGCAGCAGCACAACGCGTCCAGTGCAACTGACTCGCTCCTCGGTCTCTGCCGAGGCGGGAAGGTCCACAAACTGCGCACGCAATTGAGAAATCGATGTGGTTGCATCAAATCGGCCGGGGTACGGGTCCACCCCAGCGCACCGCATCCCCTCGAGTTCAGCCAACCGCGCAGCACGCCAACTTGTGCGAGCGTGTTGCAACTCACCCATGTTCAGACACCCAAGAAAACCGGCACCCGGCTCTTTGGCCGTCCAATGATTGCCCGATCACCATTCACCAAGATGGGCCGTTGAAGTAGAGCCGGATGTTCAAGCAATACGGCAAGCACTTGCTCACGGGTTTCAACCATCTGATCGGTCAATCCCAGTTTTTTGAAGTTGGCATCACGACGGACAATGTCCGTGGGCGGATCTTCTAACTTGTCCAGAATCTCGTTGAGCTGTAGCGCTGTTGGGCGCTCTGCCTTGAGCATGTATTTCACGACCTGATAATCAACCCCGGCCTCTTCGGCCTGCTCTACTGCGTACTTCGAGGTGCTGCAGCCCGGGTTATGAAAAATGGTGACCTGACTCATGACTCTCAAGTTAGCTTGCGCGCTCAGGATCGGTCTGATCTGGCCACTCTTCGGACGTGAGCCAACCCATTCGGCCAGTTCCCCAAGGTCAAACTACTGCTCGCAGCCGGGTACCCTCGGGCAATGTCTTCCGTCACGCCCTCGCCAGCAGTAGCCGGTGGGGACGGTAATGGGGGAAGCGCCACGTTGGCGCAAGGTCCCGGCTCCTCGGCCACACCGCTTGGCATGGCTGCTGCGGTAGCCGCTGTGTGTGCATGGGGACTTGGCAACACCATCATTGCGGCAATCCCAATGACTGGGACGGCGATTGCCTTCTACCGACTCGCGTTTGCTTCGGTTCTTTACACGCTGGTCCTGTACGCCCGCGGTGGCAGACTCAGCCGGCGCAGCTTTCGTTTTGGCAGGGAGGGCGGTGTGGCGTTCGGCGCAAACATTTCCGCTTTCTTTGTTGCAATTCACCTCACCAGCGTTGCAAACGCCACCACAATCCAGGCTTTGCAACCGCTAGTCATCGTTGGCTTTGCGGCAGTGATGTTCGGCGAACGCATCCGAATGCGGCACATCGTTTGCGCACTGATCGCTCTGGGCGGAGTGATTCTCGTCGCCTATGGCGCTGCCCAAGATGGCAACGGTGTGGGCCTTGGCGACCTGATGGCAGTTGTGGCCTTGGTCTTTTGGGCTTGGTATTTCATTGCTTCAAAAAAGGCCCGCCTCCACCTCGACACATTCGAATACATGACAGTGATGAATCTGGTGGCCTTTGTGGTGGTCATCCCCATCACACTGATCACGCATGATCTCTTCAAGACCGAGAATCACCTCAACTTGAAGTCGGCCCTCGCCATTCTTGCAATCGTGCTGGTCCCCGGTTCTGGGCACATTTTAATGAACTGGGCCCACGCTCACACAACACTGGTGCTGACCTCGCTGATTACTCTGGGCTTGCCAGTCATAGCGGCGATCAGCGCAGCAATCTTTCTGGGCCAATCGGTCACCCCAGTGCAGATCTTCGGCATTGCGCTCGTCATTGCGGCACTCTCGGGAGTGATCATTCTTGATGCAAAGAGAACCGCTGATGCGACTGAGCCCGCTGTCTAGATTCACCACCAGGTCGCAGAGTCCGTCACTTCATTTTCAGGGAGAGAGAACACTATGAGTGCAGACAATGACGAGCACCGCACAACTCAGGTCGTGCCATCCTCGGCGGCGTACCGAGATGCTTCATTAGCAATCGAGACTCGGGTGGACGACCTGATCACTTGGATGACCCTCAGTGAAAAGCTCGCTCAACTGGGAGGAGTCTGGTCAAGCGAACTTCTCGGTAACGAGGGTTTCTCCACTCAGAACTCAGCTCGCCTGATGCCCGATGGAACTGGCCAAATCACTCGCATTGCCGCCTCAACGGGTCTACGACCCCAGGGCATCGCAGCACTGCATAATCAAATCCAGGAGTGGCTGACTAGCCAGACGAGACTCGGGATTCCCGCCCTAGTTCATGAAGAGGCAGTGGCTGGTTTCTGCGCTCGAGATGCTGTGCAATTTCCGCAAGCAATCGGCCTTGGAGCAACTTGGGATCCAGAGTTGGTTGGCCAAATCGCGACGCACATTCGTGGCGAGATGTTGGCCGTGGGAGCGCGACAGGCCCTTGCACCCGTGCTGGACATTGCGCGCGACCCCCGGTGGGGTCGAGTCGAAGAGACCTACGGCGAAGATCCAGTTCTGACTGCTGCACTCGGTGTTGCCTACGTGCGCGGTCTGCAGGCAGATGCAGATGACGCAGTTGGGGGGACGACACGAACTCACCTGCACCAGGGAGTCATTGCAACGGCCAAACATTTTTTGGGTTACGGCCTGAGCGATGGTGGCCTCAATCATGGCCCCGTCCAACTCGGTGATCGCGAGCTTAGAGAAGTGTTCGCAGAGCCCTTCGCTGCTGTGATTCGGGAGGCTCACATTGCCTCAATCATGAACTCGTACGCCTCGGTAGATGGCCTTGCACCCGCCGGGTCTAGAGGTCTGCTGACGGAATTGCTGCGAGATGAGCTCGCCTTCGCGGGCAGCGTTGTGGCCGACTATTTCTCTGTAGACATGTTGGTCACGCATCACAAAGTCGCACCTACCAAAGGTGTAGCTGCCGCCAAGGCACTGCTCGCCGGACTCGACCAAGAACTCCCCACCTTGGATTGTTATGCGCAATTACCTTCACTGATCCAGGCCGGAATCGTGCCTGAGGCAGTGCTCGACTTGTCGCTACGGCGAATCCTGCGGCAGAAGTTCGCCCTTGGGCTCTTTGAACAGCCGCTCGTGGATGAGTCGACTGCTGCTGCAGCCTTTGGAACTCCAGCTGGTAGGTCGCTGGCTCGATCGGCCGCACAAAAATCATTGGTCCTACTCACCAACGACGGGATTATTCCTCTCAACCCAGCCGCTCTCAGCAGCATTGCCGTGATCGGCCCAGCCGCAGACAACCCACGTCTACTCGAAGGCGACTACCACTACCCGGCTCACCTTGAACTGCTTTTCGACTCCGCCGAGAACGCAACCGACAGCACCGCAGAGAACACCGCAGAGAACACCGCAGAGAACACAGCCGGCTCAGAACTCGCTCCGCATGCAGCCGTGAGCGCAACCGGGGACTTTGCTCCAGGGCCATACTTGCCAGAGATCACAACTCCGCTCAAAGGCCTGCAAAGCGCGCTCTCTGCTACCGATGTGCAGGTGCAGTTCGCGAGCGGTTGTGACATCACTGGTGAGGACCGCTCGGAATTTGATGCCGCTGTGGCACTTGCTGCATCGAGTGATGTTGCAGTCGTGTGTGTCGGCGGCCGCTCTGGGCTCACGCTGGATGCAACCGTGGGTGAGGCCCGAGATGCGACCGACCTTGGGCTCACCGGCATGCAACTGCAGTTACTCGAGGCAGTTCACGCGACTGGTACCCCCACGATTGCAGTCGTGATCTCTGGACGAGTTCACACCTTGGCCGCAGTCGAATCCGCTAGCTCTGCAACGTTGCTCGCATGGCTACCAGGATGCGAAGGAGGCTCGGCAATTGCCGATGTGTTGCTCGGCACAGTTGCCCCGTCGGGACGGCTACCTGTCAGCCTGCCCAGATCTGTTGGACAACTACCGGTGCACTACAACCACAGATCCGGCGGAGGGAAAAGCAACTTCTGGGGTGAGTACACCGACTCGTCTACTACTGCGCTGCACCCATTTGGCTTTGGGCTCTCTACAAGCAGTTTTCGCTATTCAGACCCAGTCTTTTCAGAGGGCAGCACCACCGAGTCGACGGTGGTTCAGGTGACGGTAACGAACACGGGTCAGGTTGATGCCGACGAGGTTGTGCAGTGTTACGTCCATGATGAGGTGGCCTCGGTGGCGCGACCGGTTCGACAACTCGTGGGGTTTGCGCGGCTGACAATTGCTGCAGGTCAAGCTCGGAGTTTGCGATTTGTGATTCATCCATCTCGTCTTGCTTTCTATGACGAACAGATGGACTTTGTTTGTGAGCCAGGAGCATTTCGCATCGAGCTCGGTGGGTGCGCCGGCCACCCTGAACTGGTAACCACCTGTGACCTCTCAGGCGAGGTTGCCCGCTATAAACAGAGCGAAGTCATTGCCACGGTAGTTGAGCTGATCTAGCGCAAAGATCACCAGAATCAAGCTAGAAAGACTCGAGAGCCTGATCGCTAAACGGGAACGGTCCTGAAAGGGGAATGTTCGGGTCTGCCTAGGACTTTCTGACCCTGCGTGTTTCTTGGTTGCGTGTTTCTTGGCTGCGTGTTTCAGTGTCACAGGGTGTTTGTACTGTAGAACGTATGTTCGATCCTGAAGACTCCGAAGCAATCCCCTCCAAAGCTGATCAGGCAGCGCCCGGGTCTGGG
>CAFBQW010000019.1_pt1 | contig 12893 bp, 10 predicted proteins | sample 7270031 | NCBI WGS metagenome assembly CAFBQW01 (sample SAMEA6814186, study PRJEB35770) | freshwater metagenome | biome: Freshwater; feature: Freshwater reservoir; material: water | place: Czech Republic | collected 2016-11-09 | depth 30m m
CGTGGGCCAAGACTTAGAGAAGGTCCTGCAGGGTTACACCGGAGTCGAGGTGCAACCCGGAAACTTTATTGGTCAGATTGTGGGCACCGTCTTTGATTTTCTGATCGCCGCGGTGAACGCCCTGCTTGCCATGAGCGTGATCGTCGCGCTGGTCGGGATTGTCAATACCATGACGTTGTCGATCTTTGAGCGCCGCCGTGAGCTTGGCATGGTGCGAGCACTCGGCATGACCCGCCAACAAGTCGGACGTATGGTCCGCTTTGAAGCCGTGCTGATTGGTTTGCTCGGCACACTTGTCGGGATGGGTGCTGGCATTTTGTTGAGCTGGGTAGTGATTTCGAGCATTGCGGACGGAGCGATTGACCTGTCCTTCAACTGGGCACGCGTTGGCTTGATCTTCTTGGTGGGCATTCTTGTGGGCGTGGTTGCGTCCATCCTCCCTGCTCGCAGAGCCACTCGTTTGAACATGCTCGATGCAATGAGCGAAGCCTGACCCCCTAGGGCTTCGCAGTTGTTCCGGCAATAACCCAGTTGCTGGCGCCGTCACGTTCTAAGAGACCATCGCTTACTAACGAGTCTGCAACGGCTCGAGCCTGAGCTTGTGCATCAGCTTGACCTTCTAGTCCAGCAGCAGCACTCAGCCCCTCAGGCGAAACTGCCCCCTGTTGCGCAGCACGCAGAAGTCGGCCCCGCGCTTGGCGAGCCGAGCCCTCAAACTTGGCTTGCCTGGTCGAAACTGCTGCCGAGCCCGCAGCCGGGTCGGGTGCAGGCCAAGAAGCCCGCGCCCAAGCGCATGTGCGCCTAACCGGGCACCCTGTGCAGACCGGAGCTTGCGGCCGACAGCGCAGCGCTCCGATATCTAACAAAGCTTGGTTCCATGCCCAACTTTGTCCGCTAGGTAGCCATGCATCGGCCTGAGCCTGTGCCTCTGCCCGGCCAAGTGGTCGGCCTGCACGGCGCGCCAGAATCCGACCCAGATTGGTGTCGACAATTGCGGCATCTTGTTCAAAGGCAAAGGCCAAAACTGCTCTTGCCGTATACGGTCCGACGCCCGGAAGTGTGAGCAGATCTTCGAGTCGATTCGGAATGACTCCGCCGTTTGACTCCACCTGAATCGCTGTCAACTGCAGGTTGCGCGCACGACGAGGGTAACCAAGACCAGCCCATTCTTCTAGCAACTCCGATAGCGGCGCTTCAGCGCATGCAGCAGTGGTTGGAAACCGCTTAAGAAATGCCACCCACCGGTGCTCGGCACGTGAAACCTGGGTCTGTTGCAACATCACTTCTGCCACGAGCACTGCCCACGGGTCTCGAGTCTGTCGCCAAGGCAGGTCACGAAGACCTGACTCTGCGGAGAGCAACACTCGCCGCTGTTCGCCTGTCAGCCCGGCATCCACCCTCAGCCCGGCATCCACCCTCGGCACGGCATCCACCCTCAGACAGCTCGCCAGTAGCGCAGCACCGTGTGCTGCGGGCGCTCAAGCGAACCCGAGGAATCAGCCTGAGCAGTCAAGAGTTCTTTGGCTTCAGCTAGCACGCCAGTTTGTCGCTCTGAGGCCATGGCTACAGCATGTAGATCTGCCCGAAGCCGATCCAGCTCATGGCCAACCGAGCTAGGAACCGAGTTCGGAAAGAGCTCCACTGTGGGTTCGGCGAAACACGCAGAGACCTGTTGTGCTTCTAGCCCTTGTGACCTGCTGCCCGCGCTAGGCGTCAAGGCTGCAAGATTCTGCACCCAAGGAACGCTGCCATCGATCAAGTTGATCACCTGAGCCAAGGCTGCCCCACAGCGAAGCACCCGACGGATTTCCGCAAGAGCACTCTCGGTGAGAGCCAGCTCAAACCCACCGCTGATACAGAGAAGCTCAATTCCACCGCTCCGTATGGGCAGCGCAGACAAAGCCGCAGAAGCGACTCGAACCTGAGGCAACGAACGTTTCAGTTCCAACGCAACTGCCTGTTGGTAGGCCAAAGCCCAACAGCTCAGTCCAGCACGGGCCAGTTGGCCCACAAGAATTCCGGACCCAGATTCAAGAGAAAGTACTTGGCTGGATTGTGAGTCAGCGCCCAAGCGAACAAGTTCCTTGAGGCGTCCGATGGCGGCCCGAGCGAAGGTCGGTCGAAGGCGAGTCGAGGTTCCTGCTGCAGACGAGAACCCGCCTTCAGCCGCCCCCACTCCACTCACATTCAGTCCTCCCAGATACCGTCGCCATAGGGGCGCTTGCGAACAGGCGCTGCCTCGGCTTTCCAGACCATGACCTTACGACGGAAATAGCAAACCTCAACTCCGTGCTGATTAAAGCCCTTTGTCTCGACCGTGACAATGCCACGATCCCCCTTTGAGGATTCGCGAGTTTCGAGCACGTGTGTCTCGGCGTAGATCGTGTCACCGTGAAAGGTGGGGTTCTTGTGTTTGAGTGTCTCAACCTCGAGGTTCGCAATTGCAGCGCCCGAAACGTCGGGCACACTCATGCCCAGAATCAGCGAGTAGACCAGGTTTCCGACCACGACGTTCTTGCCATGCACCGTCTCGTTCTCGGCAAACCAAGCATTGGTATGCAGCGGGTGATGATTCATGGTGATCATGCAAAACAAGTGATCATCGGCCTCGGTGATGGTCTTGCCCGGCCAATGCCGATAGATGTCACCTGGCAAAAAATCCTCTAAGTATCTTCCGAAGGGGCGGTCGTAGATGGTCATCTGATCCTCCATGTGATCTTGTCTGCACTCTGTGTGCGCATCTTGGAAAGGTACTGCGAAGTGCCACAGCCTGCCGAATTACCATCCAAGGCGGGGATACAACCGCTGCACGCTTGAAGACTCTTCAACTGGCCACTACTATCTGAGGAAGGGGCTTACTTAGAATAGATTTCACGATCCTCGTCAGGACTAGAGATGAACCTCAGTAGCTCTGAGATAGGTAGCGCCCCTCAGCTTGATGGAGCTGAGCTTCAGGATCTGGCATGGCGGGACCATCTGACAGGACTTCCAAACCGCGCGAAGTTCAACGAGCAGTTCGAAGCAGCTTGTGCACTCGCTGCACAGACAGCAGACCCCGCCGGCGCCTTAATCCTCTTCGACCTCAACAAATTCAAAGAGGTCAACGACTCTCTGGGCCATGAGACTGGCGACCTCCTCCTTCAGGGCGTTGCACACAGACTGAGGACTGAGCTCGCGGATTGCGACCTGTTCGCACGATTTGGAGGCGATGAGTTTGCCGTTCTCATCACAGGTGAAAATGCTGCTGGACGTGCCGACGTGGTGGCAGAGAAGATCTTTGACCTGCTCACTCAGCCATTCGAGATCGAGAATTATCGGCTTGTCATTAGCGTAAGTGTGGGAATCGCACTCTGCCCGCGTGATGCCACGGACGCTCGCGGCCTAAAGACTCATGCAGACGAGGCGATGTACGCCGCAAAGGCCCAAGGTGGAGGAATTGTGCGAGATTGCCCAGCGACCGGCTTGTCGCTGACAACAAAAGCGCAGCTCCTGAGCGAACTCCCATCGGCAGCTGTGACCGAATCACTGCTCGTGCACTACCAGCCCAAACTCGACTTAAGAACCTCGAGAATTACGGGAGTGGAGGCACTCGTTCGTTGGGATCATCCCGAGCTCGGCATGCTCCAACCAAAGGATTTCATACAACTTGCCGAGGTATGTGGCGTGCTTGACCAACTGACCAGAACCGTCACAGAACGGTCGCTGTTAGATGTCAGTGCTTTTGACTCCCGACCGGACCTCAGCGTGACGATCAACTTGTCGAACCGACTCATCCAGGACCGAGATTTTTCGGCTTGGGTGGCGAGGCTACTTGCGGAGACGGGCTTCACCCCGCAGCTACTGAGGTTTGAACTAAACGAGCGCCACCTCACTCACAGCCCGGATCGAACTCAGAAGGTACTTCAGGAACTCCACGACCTAGGGATCGGAATCGGCGTTGACAATTTTGGCATTGGCTGCGCGTCGCTCGACTTTGTCTACCAGTTGCCGATCGACGAGCTCAGTATGCAGACTGAATTTGTTTCGGCGATCGACAACGGAGACGAGACCCTCGCGAAGGCGCTCATCGATCTGGGACACACCCTTGGGGTCAAGGTCTCTGCCAAGGGAGTCGAATCCGCAGAGACCCTCGAGACCCTGCGCTCGCTGGGTTGCGATAGCGCTCAGGGTTTCTGCATCTCCCCTCCCCTGCCTATCGAGGGACTTGCGCAGTACCTGCTTGGTTGAATTCATTACTGCTCGGTAACATGAACACATGAACGAGACGATTGACCTGACCTCTGCTTCTGCGGTTCTAGATATTGCACAGAAAGTGCTTGATGCTGGCATCGGTAGACTTGCCGCAGACGGCATCGACGAGAACCAGGTCTTGGCCTATGACATTGCACATGCTGCAGCGGCTGTGATGTCTGCTCGCGGCCTGTTGTCATACGGTGCGCTTGGGGAGACCGAGGCCCGTGTCTGCTGCGCCTTTGCGGCAGACGTGCTCGCAGATCTTGCAGGCAAAGTATTCGGCCGCGAGTCGGAGTGGAACGTTGCTGATGACGCCCTCGACGGTGTCCGACACTTCGTTTCTGAGTACCGATCACCAGAGTTTCTGGCAGCGCTAGCCGACACTGATGGTCCACGGCACCTGTCTGGTGACTTCGAGATGGTTCAAGACACGTTCCGGCGATACGCCGAAGAGAAACTCGCCCCAATCGCCGAGCACATCCACCGGGACAATTCCGATATACCCGAAGAAATCATCAGCAGTCTGGCTGAGATGGGCGCTTTCGGGCTCTCTATCTCACAGGAGTACGGCGGGTTCGCATCAGGTGACGAGTCCGACTACATCGGCATGGTGGTTTCTACTGAGGAACTCTCTCGAGGCTCCTTAGGTGCAGGTGGTTCGCTAGTAACTCGGCCCGAAATCTTGGCGCGCGCCCTAGAGGCAGGTGGCACCGAAGCTCAGAAACTGCACTGGCTGCCGCTCTTGGCTAACGCCGATGTCATGAATGCAGTTGCAGTCACAGAGCCCGACTTCGGGTCAGATGTGGCAGGGGTCAAGACCACCGCTACCAAGGTTGACGGTGGCTACCTGATCAATGGCGTCAAGACCTGGTGCACATTTGGCGCTCGCGCCGATGTGCTGATGGTGCTTGCTCGCACCGACCCCGACCGGTCCATTGGTCACCGTGGACTGTCCATGTTCATCCTGCCCAAAGAACGTGGCGATGCCCATGGCTTTGAACTCACATCCGAAAGTGACCATGGCACCGGAAAAATGGAAGGTCGCCCAATCGACACCATCGGTTACCGCGGCATGCACTCCTACGAGATTGCCATCGAGAACTGGTTTGTTCCCCAGGAGAACCTCATCGGCGAAGAGAGTGGCATCGGCAAGGGTTTTTATTACCAGATGGCAGGGTTTGAGAATGGGCGGCTGCAGACTGCCGCTCGGGCCCTCGGCGTGATGCAATCCGCACTCGAAGAGGCCCGGCAGTATTCGCTTGATCGTTCAGTGTTTGGTGAGCCAATTCACAACTACCAACTCATTCAAGCCAAGCTCGGCCGCATGGCCATCACCATTCAGGGTGCTCGACAGTTTGCCTATGAGGTTGCTCGCATGATGGCAAAGGGCGAGGGCGCACTCGAGGCTTCGATGATTAAGGCCTACGTGTGCAAGGCCGCTGAGTGGGTGACGCGAGAAGCAATGCAGATTCATGGCGGCATGGGTTACGCCGAGGAATACACAGTCAGCCGACTCTTTGTGGACGCGAGGGTGCTGTCAATCTTTGAAGGCGCAGACGAGACCCTGTGCCTCAAGGTCATAGCGAAGCAACTCGTAGCCCGTCACGCCGAGACTCACGCCAGGTAAGCCGGCCTGTGGGTGGGGGTCTCCTCCTGCACCACTCGCAATAACTGCTGACCTTGGGTCTAAAACTTGATCATCACGTGTTTGAGTTCGGTGTAGTGCTCAAGGGCATATACCGACATATCTTTTCCGTACCCTGACTGCTTAAAGCCGCCATGAGGCATTTCGGAAACGATTGGGATGTGATCGTTTACCCAGACAGTGCCGAATTGCAGGCGCTTGGACATCCGCATGGCCCGGCCAACATCGCTAGTCCACACAGAAGCAGCCAGACCAAAGTCCACGTCATTCGCCCATGCCAGGGCCTGGGCTTCGTCGCTAAACCGCTGCAGGCTCACTACTGGACCAAAGACTTCTCGCTGCACAATCTCGGCATCTTGTGCTGGGTTCACGAGCACGGTTGGCTCGTAGAAAAACCCTGCACCTGCACGGACAGATCCTCCGGTAGTGAGCTCGGCGCCAGCGGCTACTGCCCGATCCACCATGCCCGCCACGCGAGACTGTTGGTCTGCAGAAATGACGGGCCCAACTGCAACCTCCGGGTCGAAGGGGTCGCCAACTTTGAGCGCTGCAACAGCAGCCGTCAGGCGTTCTGCTAGGTCATCAAACACTCCAGGGCCGGCAATCACTCGGCAAGGAGCAGTGCAGTCCTGGCCAGAGTTGTAGTAGCTGGCCTCGGCAAGTGTCGAAACCACTGCCTCAATATCTGCATCGTCAAAGACAATCACCGGAGCCTTACCGCCGAGCTCAAGATGTACTCGCTTGAGATTGTCAGATGCAGATTTTGCAATGAGTTTGCCAGTGCCGACATCTCCGGTGACCGAAACCATGGCCACATCTGGATGCGCCACAAGCGCCGCCCCCGTTGTCTCACCTTGACCAAGAACCAAGTTAAAGACTCCCGGGGGAAAGATGTCTGCAGCGAGTTCGGCAAGTCGAATAGCAGTCAGCGGAGTGAGTTCCGATGGCTTGAGTACGACCGTATTGCCAGTTGCCAGTGCGGGACCGATCTTCCAAGTTGCCATGTTGAGCGGGTAGTTCCAGGGCGCAATCGACGCGATCACTCCGAGCGGGTCGCGCCTCAGAAACGAGGTGTGATCAGCCATGTACTCCCCTGCCGCTCGACCATCTAGGAAACGCGCCGCAGCAGCGAAGAATCGAAAGTTGTCCACTGTGAGGTCGAACTCAAAGTCGATAATCGACAGGGGTTTACCCACATTGAGAGCCTCGAGTTGCTTGAGTCTGTCGAGGTCACCTTCGATTGCGTCCGCAAGGGCGGAGAGCATCTCGAATCGCTCCCGCGGCGTGGTCTCAGACCAAGTTGTGAATGCCTCTGTGGCTGCGATGACGGCCTCATCAACGTCAGCAGTATCAGAACTAGCTACCTGAGCAATCACGTTACCCGTGGCCGGGTCGAGCACCTGATCTGTCAAGCCGGAACGAGCAGGCCTGAACTCACCATTGATGAAGTTCATGCCATTACTCAAGTCAACGCTGTTGGGTGTATTCATGGGGAGGCTCCTTAGCTGAATCTGTAGATCTTTTCACGCTGTTGAGTCACCACCAACCGCGACGTTTCATGACATAAAGCGACCCAATTACTGTTATGAGGTTCAGTCCGATCCCAAGGATCAGGAATGCCATCGAAGAATTCACGCTTCGCACCAAAAAGGCAAAGTTCATGCCAAAGAAGCCGGTAATAAACATGAGTGGCAAGAACACTGTGGACACGGTTGCCAGCTTCTTCATAATGTCGTTCTGGCGATAGTTCACCTGGTTCATGTAGATATCCATCACTGCAGAGAGACGATCACGTTCGCTCTCAACTTGATCACCCACATGGGCAAGATCAACTGCAAGGTCGCGTAAATGGCGCCGTGCATCCTCAGAGACATCCGCAAGGGCATCGATGATGACAAACCTTCCGGCTCCCACTAAGTCTCGAGCGGGGTCAACTGCTCGGCGGAACGTATTCACCCTCTTGCGAAGGTCCAGTAGCTTTTCGATCTGACTGGTGCTCGGGTCATCGTGAAGGATGCTGGTCTCGAGCTCTGTGAGTTCCTCATCAACGGTGTCGAGCGCATCTGCGAACGTGCCCACCAAAACTGACAGGATTCGAGAGAGTATCGCCGGCACCGTAGTAGTGGGAGTCATCATTTTGTCGGCTCGGTCGTGAAGAAGCTCCACCGGAGGACAAGGCCCATTGCGGACAGTCACGACGCGGTTCTTCATCACATAGACGTGCACCTCCATCATGGTGCGGGCATCTGCGGCTACCCCATAGGCCACTAGCAGCACATAGCTGTCGTACTCAGAGAGTCGAGTGCGCTGATTAAAGTCCGCTGAATCAGAGAGCATCTCATCATCAATCCCAAACAGTTTGACCATGCGCTCTAGGTCACCTTGGTCCGGTGTCGCGCAGTCCAACCACATGAGTTGGTTGGAATCCATCGCCGCTTTGATCTCGACCCAAGTGGGATGTTCCGTGTGGGTTCCATTCACAAGCAGCGAGGCATGCTCGAGCACCAAGTCCTCGACAACCTCTGGTACCTCTTCGATGGTCACAACCTCACACCATAGGTTCTCGCCCCACGGACATGCCTGCAATCTGCTGGAGCGAACTACTGCGGATTCAATGCCTGAATAGCTACATCAATTGCTAGGGCGCGTCGGGCATTATCTACATGCAGATTTTCGATCATTTTTCCATCCACAGTCACGACCCCAAGTCCCGCTGCGACTCCCGCCTCGAATGCCTCGATCACCCTGCGTGAGTACTCAATCTCTTCTTCAGTGGGAGCAAAAGCTGCGTTCGCTGGCTCCACCTGAGTGGGGTGCACAAGCGTCTTGCCATCAAAGCCCATCTGCGCGGCCTGCTCTGCCTCAATGGCAAACCCCTCTGGGTTACGAACCTCGTTGTAGACCCCATCCAGAATCACTTTGTCGGCGTAGCGAGCTGCGTTGACGGCACGAGCTAGGCCCCAAAGTAACGGCTGGCGCCCGGGTACCAAGGCAGCGCGTAGTTCCTTTGCAAGATCGTTCGTTCCCATAATCAGCACGGTTAGACGCTCCGAACAGGATGCAATCTCAACTGCGTTCTCTATCGCTGCTGGAGTCTCGAGCATGGCCCAGATGGTGGTGTGGCTGGGTGCACCAGCTGCTTCCATCAAGGACTCGACGGCAGCAACATCTGCTGCGCTATTGATCTTTGGTACCACGATGCCCGAGGGTGCAGCGGCACAGGCAGAGCGAACGTCAGCCTCGTGCCACTCGGTATCAATGGAGTTCACACGAATGGTCAATTCACGCTGGCCGTACTCTCCGCTCGTAACAGCGGCAGCCACCTTGTCTCTCGCAACGGCTTTCATATCAGGCGCTACCGAATCCTCGGTATCAAAAATGATCGCGTCTGTGGGAAGGGTCTTGGCCTTCTCTAAGGCTTTGTCATTCGCACCTGGCATGTAGAGGACGCTTCGGCGTGGACGGAACTCACTCATGACATTTCTCGTTTCGTGTAGCAGGACAGGTCAGGACAGAATTTCTAGGGAGAGAACTAGAAGCCGTAACTAGCTGCAAGTTCGGGGTCGCGCTCGGACAGTTGCCTAGCCAGTTCAACCACAACATGGCACTGCTTGACCGAGGCATCGTCCTCCATCTTTCCGTTCAGCATGATGGCCCCTGTGCCGTCGCCCATGGCTTCGATTACCTCGCGGGCATGGTCAACCTCGGAAGGTTCTGGTGAGAAGACCTTCTTCGCAATTGCAATCTGTACTGGGTGCAGCGACCACGCTCCCACGCAGCCCAGCAAATACGCGTTGCGGAATTGATCCTCGCAGGCAAGCACATCTTTGATGTCACCAAAAGGCCCGTAATAGGGAAGGATCCCATTCGCTGCGCAGGCATCCACCATGCGCGCAATGGTGTAGTGCCATAGGTCCTGCTGATAGGTCGTGCGAGGGCCTTCGTCTGTATGCGGATCTTCACGAACTAGGTAACCCGGGTGACCGCCACCCACTCTTGTGGTTTTCATCCGGCGATTCGCAGCCAAGTCCGCCGGCCCAAGTGACAGGCCCTGCATGCGTGGCGAAGCGGCGCAGATCTCTTCGACGTTGGCCACTCCACGCGCTGTCTCCAAAATTGCATGGACCATCAGCGGCTTCTTCAGGCCAGCCTTAGCTTCGAGCTGTGCCAACAGGCGATCCACATAATGGATGTCTTCGGGCCCTTCGACCTTGGGAATCATGATGACGTCAAGCTTGTCCCCCACTTCACCAACAAGTACCTCAAGGTCATCAAGTGCCCATGGCGAGTCCAAGCTGTTCACCCTGGTCCAAAGCTGTGTATCCCCCATCGGGACAGTTTTTGCCACACGAACGAGTCCCTCTCGGGCTGCCTCTTTGGCATCCATAGGTATTGCATCTTCCAAGTTGCCCAGCAGGACATCCACCGTCGGTGCAATCTCGGGAAGTTTGGCCGTGACCTTCTCTAGGTGTGGCGGGAAGAAGTGAATCATTCGAGATGGGCGAAAGGGAATCTCTCTGAGTGGATCGGGAGCGCCAGCAGCGAGAGGCTTGAAGAAATCTTTGGGGTTACGCATAGTCATCTCCTGTGAAGCGAATAGCCGAACTGCCGAACCAGAACACTCTGACGTTACGGAGCAAGAGCAAGGATGAGCAATTCGCTGGCATCCGAGAGACTGTACGGGTCTAGCTATCGAATCCAAGCCCTAGAGCATCCAAGGTTCTCAGCCAAGCACCCCGCCGGCCTTGCTGAGCATCGGCTCGGGCAATTGCCCGGCGCGTGTACTGGATCCCAGCAGTGCGAATTGGCTCCGGCGGAAACGGCAACATCTTCTTGCGTACCAGGTCAAGCTGCAGCAATTCCGATTGCGGTTGATACAGCAAGTCAAGACATACACGAGCACCAAACCTGGTAGCGCCCACCCCTAGGCCGGTATAGCCAACCGCATAGGCAACTCTGCCATCTAGGGCAGTACCAAAGCCCACCGAAAACCTTGTCGAGGTGTCAATCACTCCCCCCCAACGATGACTGAACTGCAAACCCTCTAGCTGTGGAAACGTCCGAAAGAACTGTTCGGCCAGCAGTTGATGCGACTCAGGGCGTTGATCAAGCGTTGGATGCACTTTGCCCCAGTTGTAGAACACCGCGTCGTAGCCGCCCCAGAGAATTCGGTTGTCTTGAGTCAGGCGGTAGTAATGGAATTGATTGGATGTATCAGCTAGGCCTTGGCGGCCCTTCCAGCCAACCGAGTCCAACTGCTGGGAACTCAACGGTTCGGTAGCAAGGACATAGTCGTACACCGGCACCACACGCCGATTGATGGCCCGTAACGGGCTTTGGAATGCGCCGGTGCCGAGCACCACGGCATTCGCTCGAATCTCTCCACCAGGACTGCCCGGGCTCTGAGTGCGCAGCAAAACTCCTGCTCCACTGCGCAACATGGTCACCATGGTGGTGTTGTCGAAGATTCGCACCCCCAGTCGCCGGCAGGCAGCGGCAAGTCCCCAAGCGAGGCGAGCCGGATCTACTAATCCCTCACCTGAGTCAACTTGGGCCGCAGCAAGATAGGTCGGAGAGTGCACCTGAGCCCGAGCTTGTTCAGCCTCAAGGAATTCAGCCTGCTCGCCATACTCTTTGAGTAAGTCAACAAACTCAGCAACCCCACTGACTTGCCATGCGGCATCGGCCACAATCAGGTTGCCAGTCAGCTCGAGAGCAGCGTCAATCTGGTGAGTCTGCAGGCTGGCTACTAGGCCATCAAAATTCTCTTGACCCAGCCGCACGAGTTCCCTGACCTGTTTCGGAAACCTAGCCACACCGTTGGCTAGCCCATGAGTCAACGTGGCGGATAGAAACCCGCCGTTCCTAGAGGAAGCCTGCTCGCCGATTCTTCCGGAATCGATCAGGATGACTTCAAGGGATGGGTCCCGCTCTTTCGCCTGCAGGGCCGTCCAAAGTCCGGTGAAGCCACCACCGACCACTGCAAGATCAGCCTGGACAGTGCCCTCGAGAGACTCATTTTCTGGTGGTCGGTCTGCACGATCGAGCCACAGGACTGATCCATGTGAGTGCTGCAATGCTTTCCGAGCGTGTTCCTTCTCAATGTCCATCAGTTCCTACAGCCTAAGCTCATCTCATGCGTGCTGTGATGTGTCGAGAGCTAGGCGAGCCCGAATCCCTTGTTGTAGAACAGCTTCCAACTGCACCATGTTCGGCACATCAGGTCAGAGTGCATATCTGGGCTAGCGGGCTGAACTATGTGGATGCACTGTTTGTGCAAGGCAAATACCAGATTCGGCCGCAACTGCCGTTCATCCCAGGATCTGAGATTGCTGGCGAGATTACCGAGATAGGCGAACAGGTTCAGGGCTTCAACGTCGGCGACCGGGTCTTTGCATCCATTGGACTCGGCGGATTTGCCGACGAAGCAGTTCTGAGCCCTTCTCAGATCGTTCCCATTCCTGACCGCCTGAGCTTTGCGCAAGCAGCGACGATGACACAGAGCTATGCAACAGCTTGGTACTCGCTCACCCAACGAACTCAGCTTGCGCCAGAAGAATGGGTGGTCGTGCTTGGCGCCGCAGGCGGAGTCGGTCTGGCAATGATTGACGTTGCGAGGGCTCATGGAGCCAAGGTCATCGCCGTGGCATCGACAAGTGAGAAGCTTCGACTCTGTATTGAGCGAGGGGCGCACGGGGTGATTGATTCCTCGACTGAGGACCTGAAGACTCGGGTTCGAGAGTTGACCGGCGGCGGGGCCGACATCGTGGTTGACCCAGTGGGCGGACCACTCGCAGAGTCTGCATTGCGCTCACTAGGAAACAATGGCCGATACCTGGTCATCGGGTTTGCCTCGGGTGTCATTCCATCGCTTCCCGCTAATCAAATTCTGCTCCGCAACCGTCAGGTCATTGGTGTTGACTGGGGCGCTTGGGCAATGGGAAACCCTGCAGACAACGCCACGCTCCTTGGAGAGGTCATAGCGGCAATAGAAGAAGGAGCGATTACCCCGGTC
>CAFBQW010000024.1_pt1 | contig 12405 bp, 10 predicted proteins | sample 7270031 | NCBI WGS metagenome assembly CAFBQW01 (sample SAMEA6814186, study PRJEB35770) | freshwater metagenome | biome: Freshwater; feature: Freshwater reservoir; material: water | place: Czech Republic | collected 2016-11-09 | depth 30m m
AGCAACACAAGTGTTGCGTTTTTACCCATGCGTGAACGAAGCGCAGAGTTCCAAGCTGTATACCGTTCCCGGCAAGGCCTTCTTGCAAGCAGACCGAGATGCCGAAGCGAACGGCTGGCAGATTCTGGGAGTCATGCATTCTCATACACACACCGACGCATACCCGTCTCCGACCGATGTGGCTCAGGCGCCCGACCCTGACTGGCACTACGTCATTGTGTCACTTCGAGATGACCTGCCCTCGCTTCGGTCGTACCGGATTGTTGATGGCGAAATCACCGAGGAGCAAGTGACGTTGGCACCATGAGTCGCCAAATTGCACCTGCTCGATTCAGCTCTCGGATGTCACAGCCCCCCGAATGGTTCTCGACTCAGGAATTTCCTAGCATTCAGGTCAGGATTATGACTTCACTCCGAGCCAACCCATGACTGTCTATAACTCCGTGCTCGAGATGATTGGCAACACGCCGATTGTCGACTTGAGCCAACTCAGCCCCAATCCCAACGTGCGAATTCTGGGCAAGATGGAAGGGCAGAACCCTGCAGGCTCAGTCAAAGACCGCATTGCGCTTTCGATGATTACCGAGGCCGAGGCCGAAGGGCGCATCACACCCGGATGCACGATTCTTGAGCCCTCCTCGGGCAACACCGGCATAGCCATGGCCATGATTTGCCGGATTAGAGGCTACAAAATCAAGATTGTGTTGCCGGGCAATGTATCCATTGAGCGCCGTCAACTGCTCGAGGTCTACGGTGCTGAAATCATCGATTCCCCCGGCGAAGAAGGCTCAAATGGTGCAGTCCGCAGGGCAATCGAATTGGCTGAAGAGCACCCCGACTGGATCTTCTTGTATCAGTATGCAAACGAGGCAAACCCCCGGGCGCACTACAGAACCACCGGCCCAGAAATCCTGCGAGACGTTCCTGACATCACTCACTTTGTTGCTGGGCTAGGCACCTCTGGAACGCTGATGGGAGTGGGCACCTTCTTGAAGGAGCACAACCCCGAGATAAAGATTCTCGCTGTCGAGCCTCCTACGGGAGAAAAAGTTGAAGGGCTGCGTTCGCTCGAGGATGGTTATATCCCGCCGGTGTTCGATAAGTGGGGCGGATACGACCTGTTAGACGGCAAGTCCATAGTGCGTCCGAGGGAGTCACTCGAATACACCCGCAAGCTGGCCGATGCCGGGGTCTTCTCTGGCATTTCTGCCGGTGCAGCCCTTGCCGGCGCATGCAAGGTGGCTCAAAAAATCGAGTCGGGCGTCATTGTCTTCATCGTCTGTGACTACGGCTGGAAGTACCTCTCGACCGGAGCTTGGACGCTCGACTTGGATGAGGCGACTGCAAACGCAGAGAAGGTTATCTACTTCTAATCCGGCCGACTCCTGCGAAGTACAATCCTTGCTCTGCTGCCAAGGTTGAGTGCAGCACCGAGACTGGACCACAGACATGGCGTCATCAACTCAGAGTTCCCAGACATCGACACCACTGTTTTGGATTGACGGCAAGATCGTGGACTCGGATTTGTTGAGCCAAGACACCGAAGCCCGCCTTGGGCTACTGCTTGGGATCTCGCCAGTTGTCTACATCAGCGCCGACCCTGACACGGGGGTAGATCGAGTGGCGCAAACGGTTCAGGCGCATGTTCAAGTTCTGAGCGAGGCGGCGCAGACCCTTGGGTACACGGGCTTTGACCCTGCTCTGGCAGCATCACAAATTACTGCGGCGCTCCCGGGCTCTGAGCAGGACGGCTCTGGGCAGCCGCCGTATTTGTCGGCTGCACTTGTGCCTAGCGCTATCAGCCATAAAGCAGCCCCGCCGGGTGGAGACTGGTTTATGCACCTCGCTGACTTCACGCCTCCTCGGGTTCTTTCCCCGGATTCTCCGAATGGGCTGCGAGTGTCCCTGGCCTCGCATCGGCGCAATCAGAGCAGCCCTGCGGCCAGACTTCTGCTGTCTCAGGACACCGAATTGATAGCGGGCAGAGTTCAAAGTGAGCAGACTGACGCAACTCTGTGGCTAAATCTGGAAGGCCATGTTGCTTGTATCGACCAGCACAGTGTCTTTGTTCGGATGGGTAACGCAACGATCCTGACGCCCCCGCTTCAAGACGGAGCCATTCACTCGGCGTGCAGAAGCGCGCAGATCGAATCAAGCGGAGCGCAGGAGCAGAGCCTGACACTCGCAGACTTACTCGGTGCGCAGTCCATTACTTGCTTGACCCCTTGGGGGCAGACTGTGCCGGTGTCTTCTCTTGCCGGTAGGGAATTTCTATGAGCGAGCAGCAACCCTCAGGACCTTTCATCATCAGCCACAGCAGTGTGGACGGACCCATAGTCCGACTGCACTATGGGTTTGGCAGCACGCAGGAGTTCACCGAAGTCATTGAGTTTGACCGCGACCTTCCACAAGAGGGCCAGGTCGGCTTTGAGGATTTCAGCCGGGCCGTGCGAGTTCTCCTGCTGATCGCAGGCGTCTCGTACTACAAGTCGATTGCCCCAACTCAGATTGAAGCTCCCGCTCTGAACGCCGCCGAGAGCGCCTTGCTGCTCGCAATGTATGACGAGGGGCTGCGCGAGTTTGCCTATCGAAACAATCTGCCAGTCCCGCTTCCAGTGGACTTAGTTGAACGCCCGGGCATCGCCCCCGAACTGACAGTCGACTCACCGACCGTTCGAGACGGGTCGTTGATTCCGGTTGGCGGCGGCAAGGATTCGGCGCTCGTTGCTGATCTCGTTCCCGACGGTGTGCTCATGGCGGTCAACCCAAAGGGTGCACATCAACATCTGGCAGAGCACCTTGGGCGACCATTGTTGAGCGTTCAGCGCACACTCGACCCACAGTTGCGAGAGCTTGTTGCTGCTGGTGCACTCAACGGGCATGTGCCGGTGACGGCAATCAACTCGGCAATCGCCGTTGCGCTTGCTGTGCTGATCGACCGTCGCGACGTGCTGATGGGCTTGGAGCGTTCGGCTTCGGAGCCCAGCCTGGTGATCCCCGCAGAGGCAGGCCGGCCAGAAATCGAAGTGAACCATCAGTACTCAAAATCGGCCGAGGCAGAGCAACTCCTGCGAGCTGTGTTCGACCCGATTGGTGTTCGCTACTTGTCGTTGCTGCGGCCCATGACCGAGCTTGCAATCGGCCGCAGTGTCGCCCAGCGAGGCCTGGCATCTGACATCGTTTCCTGCAATCGCGCCTTTACGCTTTGGAATGAAAACGAATCCAGTCGCACGCAACGACCATGCGGGGATTGTGCAAAATGCCTATTCACGGCACTGATGCTGGCACCATCTCTGAGCCCGGATCAGGTGCGCGAGCAGTTCGGTCGAGACTTACTTGATGAGTCCGACCATCTGGACCCTGTCCGAGAACTCTGGTCAGCAGAGAAACCGTTCGACTGTGTCGGGGAGCGACACGAATCAGCCGCAGCAGTTGCGCTTCTAGCTGAACTGCCGGAGTGGAAGTCCCAGCTCATCCCCAAGCAGCTCCAAGCCGAGGCCGCTCAGGTACTGGCCGAGGTTGGGGCTCTGCCAGCTCAGTTCTTACAGATCGACTCGGTAGAAGATTTGCCGCCGGAGTACCAACAGATGATCGCCAATTTAGAGCGCTAGCTGGCATCGGGTTGCGAGAAAGCTTGCGACCCGAGGAGCTAGCGAGCCATCGGCGCACTACACACCAAGAAACGAATGGATTGACCTCATGAGACTCGATGATCTAACTCAGCAGCGGGTGGTGCTGCTCGGCATGGGCAGCGATATGCAAGCAGCGCTGGGGGCGATTCTTGCGGCGAATCCCGCAGAGATTTCCCTAGTGGACGAGGCCGCAAGTCAAGGCTCCGAGATGGGGTCACGGGCGAGTGTTCACAGTGGCTTGCACAGCGAACTTCATGGCGGATCCACCGTTCATGCAACTGCTGAGCAGTTGCCGCTGATCAGCATTGATGAGGCTGTCACGACTGCCCAGGTCTTTGTGCGTTCCCCAGGGTTTCCGAAGTATTTGCCGCAGCTTGTAGAGGCCATGGAACGCGGTGCTTTGATGACCACTCCGCTCGATCTGTGGATGGGCTCGCTTGATCCTTCGCAGCGTGTGGTCGCAGTAACTGGCACCAAGGGAAAGACAACGACCACCGACTTGATCGGGCATTTTGCCGCCGAGGCCGGACTGCGAGTTGGGCTGGCAGGCAATATTGGGATTCCAGTGTTTTCTGCTGACTGGGATTCCGCTGCGCCGATTCTTGTACTCGAGATTTCGAGCTATCAGGCAGCAGACCTGCAACTGGTGCCCTCGATTGCAGTGCTGACTTCGCTCACAGAGGATCACCTTGATTGGCACGGCGGAGTAGAGCGCTATCACGCAGACAAGTTGCGAGTGCTGAGCAACAACGGCACCGCTGCCAAGGTCATCATTGTCTCCGCTGACAGCCCCGAGGCCCTTGCTGCGGCCGAACCATTCGACCCCGTGATTGTTGTCCCCCCGCAGAGCGCCGCAGCTCTGCCGCAACAACGAGTCCAGAATGCCGCACTGGCCGCAGAAGTCGTGTTCCAACTTGGCGGTGGTCGCATGACCGAGCAGCAGATACTTGCCGGTGCGGCGCGCTCCATGCCTGGTCGCCTAGATGAGTGCCCAGGCCCAAGTGCCTCAAGTTCCGCAGCCGGAATCAGATTTGTAGATGACGCCTTGGCCTCAAACCCGTCTGCTGCTGCTGCAGGGCTTGCATGGTCACGGCAACAAAATCTGCAAACGGTGTTGATCCTGGGTGGTGCCGAACGCGGGGTGGCTGCACGTCCGCTGGCCGAAGAGGTATCGCAGTGGCCTGCCGGGCAACTCGTTGCAGTCACCCTTGAAGAGAACGGCCGCTCAATGGCTGAGCGTTGCGGAATTGAAGTAGTTGCGGCCGCAGACAGTGTTCAGCAGGCAGTGCAGTTGGGAGTCAACGCGCTCGCCGATCTCTCGCCTGCAACTGGAATTCTGCTGTTCTCGCCAGCAGCACCCACTCCTCGCGACGCTGGAAATTGGCAGGATCGATCGGCAAGCTTTCGCAAGGCCGTGCTTGAACTCCGTTAGAGTCTGCCGGCAGTTCCCCACAGATTCAGAAACGAGACTCCGTTGAGACCAGATGGCCGCGCACTAGACGAACTCCGCCCCCATAGCTTTGAGCGTGATTTCACCGCCTATGCACAAGGTTCGGTACTCGTGACCTTTGGTGAAACCAAAGTGCTGTGTACTGCCATGTTGGATGAGGACGTACCCCGATGGATGCGCAACAGCGGCAAGGGCTGGGTGACTGCCGAGTACTCAATGCTGCCCGGAGCCTCACCTGAGCGAATCCGCCGTGAGACCAAGGGCCCGAAGGGTCGTACTCAAGAAATTCAGCGACTCATCGGTCGAGCCCTGCGGTCAGTGGTGGACATGAAGGCCCTCGGCGAGCGGCAAATTCTGCTGGACTGCGATGTGCTGCAGGCCGATGGTGGAACTCGCACCGCAGCAATTTCTGGGGCGTATCTTGCTCTGCACGATTGCATGACACGCATGGTGCAGGCTGGCTTGCTCAACTCGGTGCCGCTCATTGATGAACTCGCAGCGATCTCGGTCGGGATTGTCGGCGGGGAAGCGTGTTTGGATCTTCCCTACGTCGAGGATTCCACAGCCGAGACCGATATGAACGTGGTGATGACGGGCAAGGGCTTATTTGTCGAGGTCCAAGGAACAGCCGAAGGTGCGCCCTTTAGCCGTGACGAGTTGGACTCGCTGCTCGGGCTTGCCGAGGGTGGCATCCGCCAGATTCACAACCTGCAGCGTGAGTACATCTCGGTCCCGCCTTCCCCTCGCAATTTCGGTCGCTGACCCGACCACAGTTCATGGCGGATCACGGCGTTCCGCGCAGGGTCGTGCTGGCCTCGGCGAATCCAAAGAAGGTTGCAGAGCTTTCGGCAACGTTCTTAGGTCTTGGGATCACTGCATCTGACGGGTCACCTGTTGAGTTGTTGCCGCGCCCCGATTCTGTTGCAGATGTGATCGAGGATGCCGACAGCTTTGTGGGCAACGCCCGACTCAAGGCGACTGCGCTTGCTCTGGCAACTGCTGAGGTTGCTATTGCTGATGACTCCGGTTTGACGGTGGATGCACTTGCCGGCGCACCGGGTGTGTACTCAGCTCGCTATGCGGGGGAAGGCGCTAGCGACGATGCCAACCTGCAGAAGTTGCTGAGTGAGTTAGATCTGCTTGCAGGCATGGCAGATCCTGCACACACAGTCAGTCGGGCTGCGCAGTTTCGTTGCGCCATAGTGCTGCGCTGGCCCGATGGGTTTGAGCTCTGCGCTCAGGGTTCGGTAGCTGGCCGAATCTGCGAGCAGCCGGCGGGGTCGGCAGGCTTTGGCTACGACCCAGTATTTGTTCCGGACCTTGGCGATGGCAGGACCTTTGCTCAGATGTCACCCGAGGAGAAGCAGTCGATTTCGCATCGGGGCGAGGCACTGCGAAACCTTGCAGCACAGTTGGCGCGCTGAGGACCTGGTCGCCCCGGTATGGCGTTTGGAGCGGTTTTTCGACACATACTGTCGAAAAACCGCTCCAGACGCGGTCCCGGCAACTAGTTAGCCAGACCAAGTGCTGATCGAATCTGCCCCACCACCCAGTCAGGCTGGAAACAGATCTGCCTCCAGGTAAACCGCAGGACTCGCCAACCGGCAAGCACCAAGTCATTTTGGCGGACCCGATCAGACTCAAATGCCTGCCTGCCGCCATGAAAGCTAAACCCGTCACCTTCAATTGCCAGCATGCAGTCGGGGTAGCACAGGTCAATTCGGTAGTTATGGCCATTCGCAGTCACCCTGTACTGGGCAATGGGTGAGGGAAGCCCGGCCTTACGGATGGTCAGCACGAGGCGAGTCTCTAGATCGCTTTCTGCTAGCGCAAGGTCTTGGTTCAGACTTCGCAGAAAGCGCCTTGCTGCTGCGGCTCCGGGTCGCCCTGGGCGTGAGATTTGCAGGAAATCGTCCGTCAGTCGATCAGGGTGAGTCAGGCGCATGCGTGAGGCTCGGTCAAAGAGGACCTGCAGTTCGGTAAGGGAGACGCGCCCTGCTAAGTCAAGAATCGTTCGAGTCGCGTCGGTGGCGGGCACTGTCTGCACCGTCGTGATGTGCGCCGAGTACAGGTCGCGGCTCTGGTAGATCTGGATGCCCCGAGCTGAGCGGCCACCAGTCCGGGCAGTGCTGATCTGTGGCCGCGCTGGCGCAGAGTCGCGCAGGCCGAGCAGCCAGGCGGCGCTCAGGTGTGAAGCAACGCCACCTGTTTGCCATGCCGCAGCAAGGAGACTCCGGCGAGCCGTCTCGACTGACCCTGCAATAGCAAAAACCTGTGGCGAAAGTCTGATCAACCTGCCCTGTGCAACTCGGTGCGCAATCTGGCGGTCAGTCAGGCCCAATCTTCGAGCGCTCTCGCGGTTGATGAGTCCGTGATGCAGTGCGGCGAACTTGTTGATCTGGGCCTCGGTCATGACAGCCGAAGTCAATCGGATTGCAGGTTCAGTGTCAGCGGGGAGCGCGCCCCGTATCGCATCTGGTATCGCGTCTGGAGCGGTTTTTCGACACATACTGTCGAAAAACCGCTCCAGACGCGTCTATGCGGGCTGACAGCTTGGGCAGAACCAGATCGGCCTTCCGCCAATTTTGAGTACCTCGATGCTTGAGCCGCAACGCTTACAGACCTCTCGGTGATAGGCATACAAGCGATCCTCGGCGATCATGCGGGATCGAGTCACGCCGATCTCTGCAGGGTCGGTTGTGACAATGCGACCCATACGCTCCCCGATACGCAACAGGCGCACGGTCTCGCTCCAGAGCAGAGCGAACTCGCTCTCGGTCAGGCTGTTCGATGGTCGTGCGGGGTGAATCCCGCAGAGGAACAGCAGTTCCGCGCGGTAGACGTTGCCAATTCCTGCGATGACTGATTGGTCAAGAACGAGAGCACCCACAGCCTGTCGGGATGAAGCGAACTTGGCTTGAGCGGCCGATACATCGGCATCGGAGCGAAGCGGATCTGCCCCGAGCCGGCCGACAATCTGCTCTTGCTCGCTGGGGCTGATGAGTTCGCATCGAGTGGGGCCCGAAAGATCCCAAGCAATTGCCTCATTCTGCAGGCGCAGCCGGACCTGCCCAACGGGGTCGGGGACGGGCGCTTTCCGAGAGCGAAATTTGCCGATCAGACCAAGGTGAACATGCAGGACGTCACCCGAGTCGAACTCGCAGAACAGATACTTTCCCCAGGCCTCTGCACTCAGCAGGGTTAGCCCGTCTAGACGCTCGGCACCCTCAGCGAAACGCCCCTGTGGAGAGGATGCCAGAACGGGGTTCCCCGCTAGCGAGTCGTTGAGCTGCCGAGCGAGCCGGTGAATAGTGTGACCCTCGGGCATGAGATCAGTCTGCCGCAAGCCCAGCTCACAACCAGCTCAGCTCACAAGCAGCCCAAGCTCAGCCCAGCTTGTCGGACGGAGCGTTAGTGGAAGACCACGGTGCGATTGCCGTAGGGCAGTACCCGGTGATCTAGGTGCGCCTCGAGTGCTCGAGCCAGGACCACGACTTCTAGGTCTCGGCCTTTGCGGGTCAGTTCCACGACGCCGTCTCGGTGACTAATCGGCGCCACATCCTGAGCAATGATCGGCCCTTTATCTAAGTCCTCAGTCACAAAGTGCGCAGTCGCACCGATTACCTTGACTCCCCGCTCAAGAGCCTGACGGTAAGGGTTTGCGCCCACGAATGCTGGCAGGAAGGAGTGATGAATGTTGATAATGCGGTTTGGCCATTGCTGCACAAACTCGGGTGACAGGACGCGCATGTACCTAGCAAGAACAATCTGTTCGATACTCATGGACCTGAGAAGGTCTTGCATCTTCTGGTCTTGTTCGGCTGGCGAATCACCAACTGGAAGTTCATGAAAGGGAACCCCAAAGAACTGGCACAACTCCCGATGGTCTGGGTGATTGGAGGCCACGAGTACAAGCTGGGCTGCAAGCTCTCCCATGTGCCAGCGCGAGAGCAGGTCAATCAGGCAATGAGGGGCCTTTGAGGCCAGTACTGCCAGACGAGGGAGCTCATCAGAGCACCGAATGAGCACGTCCATGTCGAACTGATCTGCAATGGGTTGGAATGCCTCGGCCAAATCCTGCCGCTGCACAGCAAACCCGGAGAGCTCAAACTCAACGCGTTGAAAAAAGAGCCCCGGTTGATCTGCCCCAGCTTGGCTCAGATCAGTGTGTTGTTCGGCGTGAATGATGTTGCCGCCGTTACGCCAGACGAAATCGGCAACCGAGGCCACCACCCCAGGCTGATCCGGGCAAGAAAGAAGAAGAACTGCTGTTGGTCCCATGGGCTGCAACAGTACGGGTTGCAACGGCACTGACTCCAACAGCACTGAATGCAACAGCACTGAATGCAACAGCACTGAATGCAACAGCACTGAATGCAACAGCACTGAATGCAACAGCACTGAATGCAACAGCACTGAATGCAACAGCACTGACTGCAATACTGTCTCTGTGGCGGGTCCAGAACGAGGGCGCCTACTGATTCATACGGACAAGGGGATGCGGACATGTCGCATGATGTGGTCATTACAGGTGGAACCGTGGTCGACGGGACGGGAGCTGCAGCTCGTCGCGCAGATGTCGCCATTGACGGAGATCGAATCACGAAGATCGGTGAACTCACATCGGCGGACCTGAGCGATGCCGGCCGAGTGATCGATGCTACTGACCGCTTAGTGACTCCAGGCTTTGTTGACTTGCACTCGCATCTGGATGCCCAGATCGGCTGGGACCCAACGATGTCATCTTCTTGTTGGCACGGGGTGACCTCGGTAGTGATGGGCAACTGCGGCATGACTTTTGCTCCAGTTCGACCTGGTCAGGCGGAGCTCTTGGCCACCGCAATGGAGTCAGTGGAGGACATTCCGGCTTCGTGCATTCTGGCTGGGCTGCCTTGGGATTGGGAGAGTTACGGCGAGTACCTCGACACCATCTCGAGCTTTCCGCTGGGGCTCAACGCTGGTGGGTATGTAGGCGACGTTGCGGTGCGCTTCTACGTCGCGGGCGAGGCTGCCTGCGAGCCGGATTTCCAAGCCACAGAACAACAACTGCAAGAGATGGCAGCCGAAGTTGAATCTGCAATGCGGGCTGGAGCATTTGGCTACTCAATCTCTCGCAGCCTGTTTCATCGAGTCCCAGATGGTCGCAACGTGCCAGGTACTTGGTCCGACCCTGCTGAGTTCTTTGCGATCGCAGCATCGTTGAAAACGCTCGGCCGGGGAGTGCTTGAAAGTGCGCCCCGCTACAACTTGGAAAATCTGCCTGGATCACGGGTGGCAGAAGAACTCGCTTGGATGGCCGAGATCAGCCGAGTGTTGGGCCGGCCGTTTAGCTTCAACCTGCAGCAGATTCGTTCGCTCGGGAACCATTACCGTGAGGTGCTGGAGCTCGCCACACAGGCAAATACCACGGGCGCTCAACTGCGACCGCAGATCACACCTCGCAGCGTTGGCGTGTTGTTTAGCTTCGCCGCTAACACGCTCATTGATGACTTGCCAAGCTTTCAACAACTTCTCGGTTTGGATTTGGCCGGGCGCCTAGCGGGCATTCGCGATCCGCAACTGCGGGCACGTTTGATTGAAGAAGGCAGTTCCAAATCGGTGGACCCGTTCGAGATCATGTTCTTGATGTCAGCTGAAGGCAGTGCTCAATATGTGTACAGCGAAGAGGATTCCCTTGCAGGAATTGCGCGCCGAACAGGTGTCACGCCAGTCGAGGCCTACCTCGATGCCATGGACCGCTCCGATGGTGCAGCCATTGTGAATTGGCCTGTGATGAACGAGCAAGAAGACGCGATCAGAGAGATGGTCTTATCGCCCGTGAGCATTATGGGGTTGGCCGATGCAGGTGCTCACGCCACTCAGATTATGGATGCTTCACAGCCCACGTATTTCCTGTCGCATTGGGTGCGCGATGAGCAGGTCATGAGCCTAGAAGAGGGTATTCGGCGTTTGACCTCGGATACTGCTTCCTTTATTGGCTACCGCGATCGCGGGGTGCTTGTAGAGGGTGCCTTTGCTGATCTGAATGTGATTGACCTAGATGGATTGGCACTTGAAGTCCCCGAGATTGTTCATGATTTCCCCGGGGGAGTGCCGCGGTTTGTGCAGCGGGCTCGCGGCATTGACCACACCATTGTGAACGGACAGCCGTTCATGGACCATGGCGTCCATACCGGTGCGCTAGCCGGACGGGTCTTGCGCAGCACTGACTGAGCGGTCTGGCCGATCTGGGCTGACTGCTGGCCGACTCAAGATTGCTCAGGCCAGATACAGGCCCCGCGCATAGGAGTAGCCGAGGAATGCCAGCATTGTGCCGCTCACTGTCCAGACGCCCGCTCGAAGCCAGACGGGTCGCTTACTCAGCCACTCGCCAGCGACAGCTACCACGGGAAACGCTGGAATCAAATAGCGGCCCAGACCGTAGAAATCCTTGCTCGAGATAACCGGGATGCCAATGAGCACAATGCAGAACGCACCGTAGCCCCAACCAAAACGGCGGATCACTTTAGGCACAAGCAAAACAGCGCCGACAGCAAGGAAGCCGTGCAGCAACATTCCGCCGGTCTCTCGGGTTAGCCCGACATCTCTGATTCCGGCGATCACGTTGAGCTTGAACCAAGTCGCTGGGCCGGGCTTGTGATCCCAGCCGGGTGCACTCTCGGCATCGGCAAAAGCAAAGGGGGTGCCCTCGGTCTGCCACAAAAATCCCATGTACATCAGTGGCCCGAGCAGCGAGAGCAGAACTCCCGCATCTTTGGGTTTGAGTTTTCGGAATAGAATAGATCGGGGGAAATGCAGCCATAGCAGAGCCCGTCGCCAGTTGGGTTCGATGCCTGTAGATGTGCGCTCGCCCTGCGAGTCGGATCGGCCTTGAGTGTCTGATCTTGCCAGCATTGGCAGGAAGGCTTCACGCCGTTCAAGGGCGAGTACCAAGAGTCCGGCCACAACAGCTAGACCCATCGGGCGACCGGCTGCCGCAAAGGCGCCGAGTAGTCCAGCGAGCACAGTCTTGTCTCGCTCGAGCAGTAAGAAGGCGCCAATTGCACATGCAGCAAATAAGGCATCGCCGTATACCGACCACTGCATGTACCAGGCGTAGGGGAAGAGCAGCAGGGTGATGACTGCGGCAATTGATGCCATGCGGGTCATGCGGTCTTGGCACCAGCGCGCCAGCAGGGTGATGGTCGCAAACCCACTGAGCCAGGTGATGATCAGGCCAGCGTCGTACTCGTCGTGGGTGAGTAGAGTCAGCCCGCGAATCGACATGGGGTAGGAAGGCCAAAAAGCAACGGCCCGCTGCTCGCCAGCAGTAAAGCTGTAGCC
>CAFBQW010000026.1_pt1 | contig 12212 bp, 9 predicted proteins | sample 7270031 | NCBI WGS metagenome assembly CAFBQW01 (sample SAMEA6814186, study PRJEB35770) | freshwater metagenome | biome: Freshwater; feature: Freshwater reservoir; material: water | place: Czech Republic | collected 2016-11-09 | depth 30m m
ACCCCGCTGGCCGAAGCCAGCGGGGTTCTTTCTCGTAGTTCTTGATATGGATCAGATGATCCCTGAATCAGGGAACAATTGTCAGCTGGGCCGAGGCTTCGGCTGTGCAACCTTGAGCAGTTGCAAGTACATCCCAATCGCCTGCTGCCAGGGAACCAGGCAGGGTGAGTGGTGTTGACCATGTTTCATCAGGCTGAACGGTTGCGGTGGTTCCGGGGTTCACAACTGTTCCCGTGGATACGGAACGAAGGGTGATCACCACGAGCTTGCCCGCCTCGCCAGTTCCCGAGACGTTGATGCCTCCACCTGCAGAAGCTGTGCTCGAGCTGAGCGCCAGATTCGTAGGTGTATACGCACCGCAATTGGGGTCAATCGTGGTAGTCGTGGTGGATGCTGTCGTGGTTGAGGTGGTGGTAGTCGTTGGTGTCGGGGTTGGCCCCGGGCATGCAACAGCTAGTCCAGCCATCAGAGCAACAAGCCCGGGCAAGAGGAGACGATTTCGAGTGAGAGCTGTGATGTTCATGATCCCCCTAGGAAGCAATGAATTTCGCCGATTAGTGCTACCCCGCGCAGCACAAGTTCCGCCATTATCATGCAAAACACTGAACGATGTCCAGCAATTTTTTCTAATTGTTTCTAGTTGCAGCAGTCGCCTAACTCAGAGGCCCGAGTTCGCGAAGGTGTAGAGCTCATCCTGATCCCCTGGGAAACGATGGAATGAACTCGCAGAACCCTGTCCCGTTCGGACATCCTGAGTGATTAACTCCATTTTCATGGAATCTGTGCGGTTTGCGGTCGGTTGCCCAATCCACGCGATTCTGTAGGGCAGTTCTTGATCTGTTGTTCCTTGTAGCTCTAGCTCAATCACTCGAGTTGAGCCGGGCGGAAGGTCAACTAGGAGGTTGTGGCGCAAGATGCCCGCAAGCTCTGGCTGGGTTCCAACGGTCGTGAGCTTGCCATCCAGTGATGCAGAGTCAACCGTCCAAGGACTCAGTACGGACACGATGGTGCGGTTTGTCCCCGGCGGCAGAGTTGGAATCTGAGTAGCCACCACGTCAGCAAGGTCAGTAGCGGGCGCAGAGTTCGTCAGAGTGACCTTTAATTTGGCAGTCAGGTCACCCGATAGCGGGTCCCAGTCGACGATGTACTCCGACTTGCGCTCTAAGTAGACGTCAATCTTCGACGGATTCGCATTACGAGTCAGGACCGAGAGCAAGTCTCCGCTACCAGGCCTTTGAACTCTGCCTGTTAGTCCGAGCCGTTCGAGTAGGGGCAGGTTCTTCTTGTCAAATGAGTAGAACTGCAGACTGCCTCGTTGTACCAAAGGGCCGAGGGTATTGACTAAGGATTTCGGAGAGGGGAGTTGTGTCGTTCCAAATTGCCTCACCACCTTGTCAATCAAGTCCGAGACCACCTGATTGGCTTGGGTCTCGGTCTTGAACACGGTGAACTGATCGGTGGTAAGAAACTTCTCGGCGTTGTCGGGGGTCAAAACCAAGTTGGTTCCCGGCACTGGCTCTGGGCCGGTGAAGTTTAGTAGTGCGGCAAATGCGGCTGGGTCGGCATAGATAACGCCATCTACTGCAGCGCCGGGACGGGCCTGCTCAAAAAGGTCCTGAGAGAGGGCTGCCACGGTTGGGAAATCGGCTGTTCCACCCCAGTTCTGCGGAAAGTACTGTGGACGAAGTTCCAGAAGCGAGGGCGGGTAGGCCCCAGGCTTGAGGGTAAGCGGCGGCGATGTGGCTGGGCTGGCGAGGTCGTAGGGCTGACCAACTTTCACAAGCGTGAGGCGGCCGTCCTGAGCAGTGATCTCAGCCCAGTTTCCGATGTGGCCACCGATATCTCTGGACTCTGCGGGGTTGCCGAGCAGCATCACATATCGGCGCGGGCCATCGGCTCCGAGCAGATTGGGCAGGCGCATGACGCTCATCTCGGCAGTACGAGCTGTTTCGTTTGCGTTGTTCAGTTCGGTACTCAGGTCCTGAAAGGCTGCGTTCAGGGGAGGGAGCAACCATGGCGACTTACTTGCATCAAGTGACTGGACTGCAGCATCGACCTGCGCCGCAGCGTTTGTAACGGGCAGTTGTATTGATTCGACCTCCGCTAGGTTCACGCCGCCGTTCGGGGAGCGCAAGGCATCCTTGGTGACCGTGGTACTCAGAGTGCTTCCAACCAGATTGAGCTCGGTGCCTGATTGGGCAGCAGTTCGGAGTAACTCCAGATTGGGCCCCAGTATCGGTGTTGCCTTTGCCGGAGCTAACCACCATGAGTTCAGCGTGGATTCAATCTTATTGAAGCTTGCGCTGGCCTGAGTAAAAGCAGCAGTTGAGCCTTCGGGTGAATCGGAAGAGGCGATCTCTACTGCGGTTCGGGTTTGTGCCACTGCGGCCTCGACTGCTGAACGCTGGGTCAGCCCCACGAAAACGGTTGTAGCTAGGGCAACTGCTCCGAGCAGTATGAAAATGCCAGTTATACCAGCTACAACTCGCCTTGGCTGAGTCCTTGACTGTGCGTAACCGGTCACGAGTAGTGGGAGAATTGCCACAGCGGCGATTAGGGCTGTGATGCCAGAAGTGGTCGGCCTCGAGAGTCCAAGAACAGCTAAGCCGCAGAGTGCGCCAACTGCTGCACCAAGAACGCGTTGACGGAACTTGAACACCAGCATTGCACCGGCCAGTAACGCCGCAAGAAGAGCAAGGTACTGACTCGGGGTATAGCTCGCCGCTGAGGCCACTAGCCCGCCCCAGAGCAAGGTCCAACGTCTAGCCCTTGAGCCCGCTAGTGCGCAGAGCCCAACAAGCGCTGCACGGTAAACGGCGTCAGCGGCGGGCCACAAAGTGGGACTGTCCTGAAAAAGCACAATGCCAGCTACTGCGCCGGCCACGGCGATAAGTCCCACCAGTACAAGTACGAGTGGCGTAGCCCTGCGATGCCCAGTCGCAGAGCGGGTGTTCCTTGTAGATGAATTAGGCATTAGCTGACATTCTGCCGGAGATTGCTGAAAAAGCGTGGGAGCAAACCCTCAATTGACTGACTTATTCTCAGTAACCTCTCAGCGCCTTCTCAGCAATTTCCCGACCTAGCTAGCGTAAATATGGACTTGTCTGGCCCCTGATCTGATGAGGTACTACTTCGCATGGTACGAATAGTGCATGGCAAGACAGAGGTCATCAGCTCCCCGGCAGTTCAGTCGAACCGACCGAATTGGCGAACTCATGCGAGAGATCGTTGCTTCCGAACTCGAAAGAATCGGAGACGAGCGACTCGAGATGGTCACCATTACTGCAGTCAAAGTTGACGGATCCCTAGAGCACGCTGACGTTTTTTACTCTGCAATGTCAGCAGAGGAAGAGGGACGCTCAGAAGAAGTAGCCGAGGCGCTTGATGAATTGCGCTGGCCAATACAGAAGATCGTGAACCGAGAGGTTCGCACGCGAAAGACGCCACAGATCCAGTTCCGGCCCGATCTGGTCTTGAGCTCGGCCTTGCGTATTGATGAGATTTTGCGCGGTATGAGCGACCGTGGCGAGCTCGATGATCGAGTGCCGCTTGACTCGGAATCCCCGGAGGCCTCGACCAAACCAGGAGAGCCCGAGGATCAAGCCAATCCGTCAGGAGATGACGGGACTCACTCCGAGTGAGCCGCTCTCGCGGTAACCGGCCAGGTGACCCGGTCGGAATCTGCATCGTAGATAAGCCAGCAGGGATGACGAGCCACGACGTGGTCTCAGCGATCCGCAAGTTGCTCGACACTCCACGTGTTGGCCACGCTGGCACCTTGGACCCAATGGCTACCGGGGTTTTGGTCATTGGCGTTGGTGCAGCAACCAAGTTGTTGACCTTCATCACAGGAGTTTCTAAAACCTATGAAGCCACCATCAGGTTCGGGGTGGAGACCGATTCCCTCGACGCTGATGGAGCAGTAACGGCCACCTATGAGATGGCAGGACTTTCTCCGGCGCAGGTTCATGCAGCAGCTAAAGAACTGACCGGAGAGATACTTCAGGTTCCTCCGATGGTCTCTGCTTTACGAGTGGACGGTCGGCGCTTGCACCAACTTGCTCGAGAGGGAATCGAGGTTGAACGCAAACCTCGGCCGGCAACGGTTTCCCAGTTTGATCTAGTTGCCACTGCTGATCCCCTTGTCTGGACGGCCACCGTTGAGTGTTCCTCCGGAACCTATGTGCGCTCCCTAGCGGCTGATCTTGGCCAAACCCTCGGCGGGGGCGCACACTTGAGTGCACTCCGGCGCACCTCCGTTGGCCCGTACGAGATCGCAGAGGCTCAGCCGATAGATGCTGCAGTTTTGCTTCCGCCCGTTGAGGGGGTCCGGCAGTTGCAGCATCTGCAGGTGGATGAGCAGATCGAGGATTTTGTTCGTCATGGACGCGTGCTTGAACAGACACAAATTGGAGCTACTGGTCTAGGACCATGGGCTGTTCTGAGTGCAAGCTCTGCGCTGCTCGCTGTGTACGAACCGTTCCGGGAAACCAGATGCAAGCCCTCGATAGTGCTGTCCAACGAGGTCGCTGAGTAGCGTGGTGGTGTGAGAGTTCTTCGTGATACAGATGCATGCCCATCTCCTCCTGAGGGATCCGTTGTCACTATCGGCGCCTATGACGGTGTTCATTTAGGTCATCAGGCAGTGATTGCAGAGGTTCGCAGGCGCTCCGAGGCGGCAGGGCAGCGTTCGGCGGTGGTCACGTTTGATCGGCACCCTGCTCAAGTCATTCGCCCAGATTCAGCGCCACTGCTGTTGACAGACCTTGACCAGAAATTGGAACTGCTAGCGGGAACTGGCGTGGACTACGCACTCGTAGTGCGGTTCGATCCGGATAGGGCTTCTGAGTCAGCAGAGGATTTTGTGGACTCCGTATTGCATCGCTGCTTGAACGCTCGGCAGGTTGTCGTAGGGGAGGATTTCCACTTTGGATTTCAGCGTCGCGGCAACGTGGATCTGTTGAACCAGATGGGTCAAACGCTCGGGTTCTCGGTGCTCGGTCACAAGCTTGTTGGCCTAGACGGGCTGGCAGCTCGAGATGATGCGCAGGTGTCCTCAACAGCAATTCGCCGTTCGTTGCATGAGGGTCGGCTTGTAGACGCCAATCTCATGCTGGGCCGCTCACATGAGATGCGCGGAACGGTTGTCGTTGGGGATCAGCGCGGACGGACTCTCGGATTTCCAACAGCAAACGTGGCCATCCCAGATGAGATGCTGATGCCGGCTGATGGTATCTATGCCGGGTGGATCCAGCGACAAGACACGGGGTCGGTTCCTTCGGCTAGCAGCTTGGGAACTGAGGCGTTACCGGCGGCGATCTATGTGGGTAAGCGGCCGACGTTCTACGAGGATCAGGCAATGACTCTGCTCGAGGTTCATGTTTTGGACTTTGCTGGTGATCTGTACGGGGAGCAGGTTTCGGTCAGGTTTGATCACAGGCTGCGTGCGGACGCGAAGTTTGCTTCAGTTGCGGAACTCACTGAGCAACTACAACTCGACTGTGAGAAGGCCCGCAGATTGCTCGGCGGACGAGCAGGTTGACGCCTCGATTTGAGCAGGCCCCATTTCTTGCCGAGAAACCCCTAACTCGGCCGGATTCCCGTTACGATCGGAGCTAGGTGGCCATGGCGGTGGCAGCAGACGACCGGGCTTGCCTGCCCGGACCTTGCTGGTAGGTAGAGAACGCTGAGAGTTAATGACTGCTGAGAGTTAATGACTGCGGGTGAGTGAGAACGAGATGGATCAGACTGACATCGATGAGAGCGAGATCTTTGATCCCATTGAGGGCCCAGTTCTTGATGCGCCTCTTGCCGCTGAAGCCATCGAGGTTCCTCGCTTAGCTCGCCATGAGATCACTCTGGATGACGGTCACCGGGTAGGGGTCACCGTTGCAGGCAAGGGCGTACCACTTGTAGTAGTGCATGGGTTCTCCGTGGAGGGGTTCTTATACGCGCAGTCCCTATCCCGTTTAGTCAAGATGGGATTTCGAGTGATCGCTGTTGATACTGCTGGCCATGGCGCCACGCAGGGACTACCGCTGTCTGGGCAAAGCTTGAATGACTATGCAGACCTGCTTGGTCGAGTCATTGATGAACTCGGAATCGACAGATTTGTAGTTGCGGGTCACTCAATGGGTGGGCAGCTGATTACCCGCATGGCGGCAACCCGGCCTGAACGGGTAATCGGCGTGGTCTTGATCGATGCGATTGTCGGTGATACCTGGGACCTGATGGTGCAACTCTTTCGAGTAGCACCGCCTCTGCTCGGAGTGTTGAGCGGGCTGCTGCTAGTGGACTCACTGACAGTGATGCCGACCTTTAGTGATCCGGTACAAGCTACAAAGCTCTTTCGTCTGCTGGTCCCAACGGTTGCAGGCCACATGGTTCAGCCTTGGCGGCTTCTTGGACCGATGTGGACGATTCTGCGCAGCCGTTCAAGCAGATATGCCCTAGACGCCTTGTTCGAAAATGATGTTCCGGTATTTGTCTTGCATGGATCGCGAGACCTTGGTGTACCGCATCGAACGGCACGAGACACTGCACGACGCACTGAGGGCGTCCTCGTAACCATCGAAGGAGGAGGCCATTCTTGGATTTTGAGAGATCCAGAAACGCTCCCAGCTGTCATTGCCGAGTTGCTCGCCGCCGAGCTTGGAGAGAGCATACGGATCTCGTTACGGTCAGCTGGTCTGGATCAGGAATTCCCGACGCTGGAAGATGTTGAGCGTGTTTGTTATCAGCCAGATGCTCGAATCTTTTCATTGTCACCCTCTGGACGATCCTCCAAAGTTGTGGGTCGTCATCGTAAGCCCAAGTACTCCTGGCATACCGACCGCTAGGGGCAATCCTGCTGCTGGTTTTACGCAAGAGACCGTGGGCATCTAGACTTGACATTCCTCGGCTGAGTAGCCGTGCCGCTCTGGGATACGAAGCTGCACCAAAGAGTCAATACTTTGTGTGCAGTCAACGATCTTTGGAGCCGGGTCAGATACCCAAGAAAGAGACAACATGAGTAACCGTCAGGCCACCAACCTTCCCCCGAAGGCCGACACCATTACCAAATTTGGTAAGAATTCGGCAGATACCGGATCAGCCGAAGTGCAGATTGCGCTTCTGACTGATCGGATCGATCACCTGACAGAGCACCTCAAGAAGCACAAGAAGGACCACCACTCTCGTCGTGGGCTCCTGATGCTCGTGGGTCGCCGCCGCCGGTTCCTTGATTACCTCAAGACAAATGACATTGAGCGCTACCGCAGCATTATCGCTGAGCTTGGTTTGCGTCGCTGAGCGGGTCCTCGGGCCAGCAATCCTTTGCAGTATCTGTTGAATCGGCTGGCCTTCGGGCCAGCCGATTCGCGTATGGGGTGTTGAGCGCGGGTAGTCTGGTGGAACTAACAACAATAAGAGAAGTGCGGCGAGCCGGTCAGTTACCGGTTGCCGACCTCTGAGCAACCCGGCTGAGCAGATTCGCGCTGGCTGTGAATGCCTCGGGAGTCGACCACTGGGAACTGGCCTTGTCGCACCTAGACGATCCCGAGGGGGATCGAAGGAGGGCCACGTGGCCACATTCATTCGCGTCGAAGCACCAGTTGGTGAAGACGAGAACAAAACAATTTCATTCGAGACTGGCAAGCTTGCTGGTCTTGCTGGCGGAGCAGTACTCGCCGGCATGGGTAACACCAGAATCCTGATGACTGCAACTGCAGCGGGGCATGTTCGAGAGGGCATTGATTTCTTCCCGCTGACAGTAGATATCGAAGAGCGCATGTACGCCGCTGGAAAGATCCCTGGGTCATTCTTCCGTCGTGAAGGTCGCGCGCCTGAGTCAGCCATCCTGACCTGCCGACTCATCGATCGGCCGTTGCGGCCTTCGTTCCCATCAGACTTCCGTAATGAGGTCCATGTTGTGGGAACTGTCTTTGGTGCAGATCAGAAGAATCCCTACGACGTCCTTGCCATCAACGGAGCCTCTGCTGCGTTGATGATCTCGGACATTCCATTTGACGGCCCAGTTGGCGCCGTGCGTTTGGCCTATTCAATCGATGGCACCTGGATTGCGCATCCAACCTATGAAGAGGGCGATGAGTCAACCTTCGAGATTGTGGTAGCTGGTCGGGAACTCGACAATGGCGACGTTGCCGTGATGATGGTCGAGGCTGGCGGTACCGAGGGCGCGTGGGGTTACTACGAAAATGGCGCACCCAAGGTTGACGAGGCAGCCCTTGCTGATGCCTTGAACGAGTCAAAGCGTTGGATCTCCGAGGTCATTGCGTTGCAGCGCAAGCTTGCCGAGGAAGTACTTGCAGCAGACGGGCCAAAGGCCGTGATGCACTACAACCCTCAGGTTGATTACAGCTCAGAGATTTATGCTCAGGTTGAGTCCCTTGGCGGCAAGCAGATCGTCGAGATCATGCAGATCGCTGATAAGGCCGATCGCACCGCTGCTGAATCTGCGTTGCGTGACGATCTGCTCGAGCGAATCGTTCCTGGACTCGTGGAAGCAGCAGTTGCAGACGGTGTCTCTGCGGATGACGCAGCAGCGAATGCGAACAAGCAGACCAAGAACGCTTTCCGCTCCTTGGCTAAGTCCACAGTGCGTTCACGCATTGTCAACGAGGGTGCACGAATCGACGGTCGCGGACTGAGCGATCTACGTGCATTGTCGGCCGAGGTTGACGTCATTCCAACCGCTCACGGAACTGGTTTGTTCCAGCGTGGAGAAACCCAAGTCCTGAACGTTGCCACGCTTGGCATGGCCAAGATGGACCAGATGATCGACGGAATCGATCCGATTACTCGCAAGCGTTACTTGCACCACTACAATTTTCCTCCGTTCTCTACTGGAGAGCCTGGATTTATGCGTGGTCCAAAGCGTCGTGAAATCGGCCACGGTGCGCTTGCAGAGCGCGCTGTGTTCCCAGTGATTCCTTCACTTGAAGAGTTCCCCTACACCATTCGCTTGGTCTCTGAGGTGCTTGGTTCAAACGGTTCCTCCTCGATGGCTTCAGTCTGTGCGTCAACGCTTTCCCTCATGGACGCTGGCGTGCCGATCAAGGCTCCAGTGGCTGGAATCGCGATGGGCCTTATCTATGCAGATGACAAGTACGTCACGCTGACAGACATTCTTGGAGCCGAGGACGCCTACGGCGACATGGACTTCAAAGTTGCCGGTACCTCTGAGTTCATTACGGCTTTGCAGCTTGATACCAAGATTGACGGCATCCCCGCAGACGTTCTTGCAGGGGCGCTCAATCAGGCAAGAGAGGCTCGTTTGCAGATCCTTGAGGTCATGGCGGCTGCGATTGCGGCTCCACGTGACGAGGTCGCTGCGACTGCTCCAAAGATCATTAGCTTTGAGATTCCGATTGACAAGATCGGTGAAGTTATTGGTCCAAAGGGCAAGGTCATCAACGCCATTCAGGCTGAGACCGGCGCAAACATCAGCGTTGATGATGACGGTATGGTCGGCATGGTTTCGATCGCTGCAGTTGATGCTGGAGTGATGCTCGAAGCCGAGCGTCAGATCAAGCTCATCCTCGATCCGCCTACTGCAGAAGTTGGCGCCATCTACGAAGGTCGAGTGGTGAACATCACCAAGTTCGGTGCCTTCGTGAACATCCTGCCTGGCCGAGACGGTCTGCTACATATCTCCAAGCTCGGCGGCGGAAAGCGCATTGACCGGGTTGAGGATGTCGTTGACCTAGGCGATGCTGTTGCTGTGCGCGTTGAAGACATCGATCCGAACGGAAAGATTTCTCTAGCGTTAGCAGGAGATGAGTCCCCAAAAGCGAGTGAGGGCAGCGCGACGAGCGCTGCTCACTCCACAGCAAGCTCCGACTCCTCGGCATCGCCTGATGAAGCAGCGGGTTCTACTGATTCACAAGGCAACTCTGCTGATACACAAGGCAGCGAAGAAGCCTCATCTTCCGACCGGATTGAGGTGAGCTTCGCTGACTCGTTCGATGCCGAGTTGTCTGAAACCTTCGGCGACCTGGGGCCTAACCCAGTGCGCAGTGGCGGAAGAGGACCAGGCGGCGGAAGCGGCGGCGGAAATGGCGGTGGTCGAGGTGGCCAACGCCGTCGTCGATGAGTCCTGAAATCTCAACGCAGCTTTTCTCGTTCGATTATTCGGGATTAGCTGATGAGTACTGAGCTTACGCAGCGAGGAGCGAACAATTCGCTCCTCGCTGCGAACGTTGAAAAGACAGTTCTATCGAACGGAGTTAGGGTCCTTACTGATTCTGTGCCGCACACGCACTCCGCCACTTTTGCAGTCTGGGTGGGCGTCGGCGGCAGGGACGAGCCAGCAGAGATAGCCGGTGCTTCGCATTTCCTTGAACACCTTCTCTTTCAGGGGACTGCTCGTCGCAGTGCCGTCGATATCGCCATAGCAATCGATGGTGTTGGCGGGGACATGAACGCCTATACGGCCAGTGAATACACTGCGTTCTTTGCGAGGGTTCCTTCGAGTGAATCTGATCTAGCGGTCGACGTTCTTTTGGACGTTGTGTCACACCCTGGCTTAGCTGAAGATGACGTTGAGGGCGAGCGTGAAGTCATCCTTGAAGAGCTTGCAGCAGCCGAGGACGACCCAGAAGATCTAGTGGGTGTTCGCCTCTTCGAATCACTCTTTCCGGGCCATCCCCTTGGACGAGAGGTGCTCGGGACTAGCCGAACCGTAGAAACAATCCGGCGTGATCAGATCGCGGGTTTCTTTGAGGATTGGTACCAGAGCCACAACCTAGTTGTAACTGGCGCAGGGGATGTCGATCACTCGGTACTCGTTGCTGCGGTTGAGTCTGTGTTTCCTGAGCATCGTGCCGGCACTGCACCGCAACGGATTGCCCCCAAGGAGCAAGTTGAGTCTGTGCTGACAGAGACTAGGTCGGGGGAGCTGGTGCACTTGGCTTTCGGCTGGAGATGCGGTGGGGTGAACGACACCGACAGGTTCGCCCTTGCACTGTTGAACCACGTGTTCGGAACAGGTCCCTCGAGTCGTCTGTTTCAACAAGTTCGGGAAGAACGTGGCCTGACCTACTCCATCTCTTCTGGAGTCTCTCAGTTCAGCGATGCTGGTGCGCTCTCTGTTCAGTGCGCCACAAGTCCCTCCAAGGCTGCGCAACTGATTGCAGTGGTGACTGAGCTAGTAGAGGACCTCTGCAGCGTTGGTATAACTGCCGAGGAGTTGTCCCGGGCAAAGCGATCGATCCGAGGCGGCGTGTTGCTAGGAATCGAAGACTCTGGGGCAAGGGGCGCCCGGCTCGGGATCTCTGAGACTCTGCGAGGTAGCGTGACGCCCCTTGATGAGCATCTCAATTCGATCGACTCCGTTACCCAAGAGCAGGTGCTCCTTGCGGCTCAACGGGTGCTCGGCTCTGGGACAGTTTTGGCAGCAGTGGGACCCGCTTCGCAAGGCGCCGCAGAGGGGCAGTTGGGGTCAGCTATCGAGGGCCTTGAGCATCTCGTTTAGCCCTAGGAGATCTGGGGATTACCTATCGGATCCTCTGAGTCCAGATCGGCTCGCTCGACCTCATCGCGACTGACTCCCAGAATAAAGAGAATCGCATCCAAATAAGGAACGTTCACTGTTGTGTCGGCAGCGAGCTGCACCACAGGTTTGGCGTTGAAGGCAATACCGAGACCAGCAGCGCCGAGCATGTCCAGGTCATTCGCCCCATCGCCCACGGCCACAGCTTGGCTAACCGGAATGCCCTCTTCTTGAGCAAACAGCCTGAGTAGTTCAGCCTTGCGTGCACGGTCCACCACTCTGCCAAGCACCTGCCCCGTCAGCTTTCCATCTTGTATCTCAAGCTGGTTCGCCTCGGCGTGGTCGAGGTCCAACTCGGAAGCTAAGTCATCGGTGAAGTGCGTGAAACCACCAGAGACAATCCCAACGCTGTAACCGAGTCGTTTGAGAGTGCGCACAAAAGTTCGTGCGCCAGGGGTGAGTCGCATAGCGGACTTGGCTCGATCGAGCGCAGACTGATCGAGGCCTCTGAGCAGCAGAACCCGTTGACGTAAAGCCAACTCAAAGTCGAGCTCCCCGGACATTGCTTGTGCTGTCAGTTCTTGAACCTGGTCCAAACAACCGGCTTCGGTTGCTAAGAGTTCAATCACCTCGTCCTGAATCAGCGTGGAATCAACATCAAGGACGACCAAGCGCTTTGCGCGGCGCTCAATACCTTCGGGCTGGACTGCAATATCTAGGC
>CAFBQW010000027.1_pt1 | contig 11947 bp, 11 predicted proteins | sample 7270031 | NCBI WGS metagenome assembly CAFBQW01 (sample SAMEA6814186, study PRJEB35770) | freshwater metagenome | biome: Freshwater; feature: Freshwater reservoir; material: water | place: Czech Republic | collected 2016-11-09 | depth 30m m
AGCCAGCGCCCCGAAGGGCGCCGGGCGGGCGAACCGGGCGGCGGGAGCCCTGGAACGCCATTTACTAGGTGGCGGGAACCTAGTAACTCATAAACCTAGTGGGATTTTTGGACCGTGTCGAAGAGTTACAAGTATTTTTCTGCAGTGACTTTTTCTGAATCTTATTCAGCCTCAATTTAGAAGGTCTCGCAAGGAGTGAGCGAGCTCTCACCCTGAGCGACAGTGCGTCGGAGCACAGATCACTCACACTCTCTTCGGGAATCTACAGAGCAACAGAGGGGCAAAAATCGGCCAGCACGCATTCAGAGCAGTTTGGCTTGCGGGCAAAACAGACACGACGCCCATGCAAAATGATGTTCAAGCTAAATGCTCCCCGCTCGTTCAAGGGCACCATTGGATTCAAGGCCATCTCAACTTTGACGGGGTCGGTTTCTTCGGTGAGGGCAAGCCGCTTTGAGAGCCGCAGCACGTGAGTGTCTACAGGCAATCCTGGAAGCCCGAGAGCCTCGGCCCGGACCACATTCGCAGTCTTGCGACCAACGCCGGGCAGCTTTACCAAATCGGCCATGGCACCGGGCACCTGACCGTGGTGATGCTCAACGAGCGCTGCAGCCATAGAAATAATGCTCTTCGTCTTGGCCTTGTAGAAACCAGTCGAGTGAATGAGTTCCTCAACATGATCTGGCTTTGCAACAGCGAGTGCCTCGGCTGTTGGGAATTGCGCAAACAGTTCAGGGGTCACCATGTTGACCCGCTTATCTGTGGACTGCGCCGACAAAATCGTGGCCGTCAGCAGCTCAAATGCATTCCTGTGATCAAGCTCACATTCAGCATCTGGGTACTCAAGAGTGAGGCGCTCATGAACGAGCCGAGCACGGCCCTTTGGGGATCGAGGCTTGCGAAAGGAAGTCACAGTTCAACGCTAGCCTCAGAGCCTCATGCCGCCTGATACTCCGCAACCTGATACTCCGCAACCTAATACTCCGCAACCGGAATCTCCGCTGGCTGGCCAGACTGCGGGCGAACTCATCTGGGTAAAGAATCACCTTGCAACCACAGATGCAGATCAGGCCGCACTCGGCCTTGAGCGTGTCCGCCTGCTTCAACAAATGAGGAGACCACTGCCACTCACTGAATCCGAACTTTCAGGAACGCCCAGCGTGTATCTGCGCGCTTTCCAAGTTGGAGATGACGATGCTGGGCTGCTCCGAGTGAACAACCGCGCCTTTGCTTGGCATCCAGACCAGAGTGGTTGGGATAGTGAGCGCCTGCATGCCCAAACAACCATGCCCGAGTTTGACCCCAGCCTGCTTCTCATCCACGAGAGTGAAGCCGGAGCGATCGACGGGTTCTGCTGGACCAAGATCCACCCCGCAACGCAGACTGAGCCTGCCTGTGGCGAGATCTATGTGATTGCAGCCGACCCAGACACACATGGGACAGGTCTAGGCCGTGCACTCACCGTGGGTGGGCTGAAATTGCTGAGCGCCCACGGCCTGCTCGTGGGGATGCTCTACGTTGAGTCGGACAATGAATCTGCAATCAAGCTCTATGACCGCTTGGGCTTTACTGTGCACCACTTCGAGTCGGCTTACCGCTCGGCTGACTCCGCCCTTTAGGATCCTGCTGTGACTCAGCCAAGCTTGTACGACCTAGACCGCAGTGACTGGGGCGAGTTCCTGAGCGATGAGCCAAAGTTCCGAGTCGACCAGATCTTCAACGGGCTATACCACCAGGGTAAAGAACTTGATGAACTCACTTCTTTACCGCAGACCCTGCGCTCGCGCCTGAAAAGCGAACTACCGACAGCGTTGCAAACGGTGACTCAACAGGTCAGCGATAACGGCGAAACCACAAAGTTCCTGTGGCAACTGTCTGGCGGGGCTCGGGTCGAGACAGTCCTCATGCTGTACCCCGACCGTGCCACTGTCTGCATCTCGAGCCAAGCAGGCTGCGCAATGGGCTGCAGCTTTTGCGCAACAGGGCAAGCTGGGTTTGAGCGGCAGTTGAGCGCCGGGGAAATTATTGAGCAGGTCGTGCGCGCTCGGCGAGTTGCAGCTGAGCAGCAACCTCCCCGAAGAGTGTCCAACATCGTGTTCATGGGCATGGGTGAGCCCATGGCCAACTTTGATAACACCTGGGCTGCTGTGCAGAGGATCCATGACGACATGGAGATCGGAGCACGCCATATCACGGTGTCTACTGTTGGTCTGATCCCAGGAATCAATCGCATGGCTGCCGAAGCGCTGCCCGTGAACCTAGCTGTTTCCCTTCACGCTGCCGATGACGATCTGCGCAACGAGCTCGTACCCATTAACCGCAAATACCCGCTTCAGGACTTGATGGATGCCTGCGCAAATTATTTTGCTGCAACTCACCGCCGAGTGAGCTTTGAATGGGCAATGATCCACGACGTCAACGATCGGATCTCGGATGCTCAGGCTTTGGCAGGCCTTGCTCAACCGCTACGAGCGCATATCAATTTGATTCCCTTGAATCCAACCCCTGGCTACGCAGTGCGCGGGTCATCTAGGAACCGAGTTCGAGCATTTCGAGAAGAACTCGAACGTCTCGGAATCAACGTGACAGTGCGAGACACACGTGGGACCGAGATTGACGCAGCATGCGGGCAACTTCGAGCGGGTCACGAAGCCACGCCTGTCAGCAGACCTCAGCGTCGCACCCCGCTTGCCGAGTAGAGAGCGGACTGCTGCCCGGTGCGATCAGCTCACAAGAGTTGCGATCAGCGCACAAGAACAGTTCGGGAATCCGCTCGCACTGCATCAACAAGGTGCTCGTTCGAACCCACCTTCGAACCCGGCCACACAACCGATCGGGTCAGGCTACCGAGCACCTCTGCATCCTCGCCCACGACCGACTCGCCACCCGACCACAGCAGGTTTGCTTGCAGATAGCGCCCGACAGTGCCGCAATCAATGACCGGATTTGGTTCGTAGACGGCATCAAGGGAACCCTCGGCTAGTGCCTGCCTCCACACCAACTCCCACAGCCCACTTGGCTGTGGCTCAAGGCCTGAAGCAAGGCGCCATGGAAGCAGCGATGCCACCACCGAACTGCGTGGCGTGAACGGCAGCGCAGTGGCAGTCAGAATTCGCGCCCTCTCCCCGTCCCATGAACTCAGGAACTCAGCCAGGTCGCTCCGCTGAAAAGTGTCAGCATTGACGATCAGCAAGCCTCGCCCATCGAGCCAGGGCCGAAGAGCGCCGACAGCGCCTGCAGTTCCGAGTGCCTCTTCGCGTTCAATGCTGAGATGCACCGCCTCCCCCGTGGCGGCAGGAAGCGAATCAAGATGCTGCTGAATCTGTTCGACCTGATGGTGTGCGTTTACAGCACGGTCAACGCCGGCGGAAGCGAGCGATTCAAGTGCCCAATCCAGCAGCGTGCGGTCACCGACAGGACAGAGCGGCTTCGGTCGCAGCAAGGTTAATGGGCGAAGTCTCAGGCCCGCCCCGGCCGCGAGTGCGAGTCCTGCTACATCACCTGTCAGACTGTCAGCCATGTCGAAGCGCCGCTGGTACAACCCGAATGTTCCTCAGACTCTGGCAATTGCCCAGATGCTGTTGTATCTGGATGCTTTCTGGCTGGTGATTGCTGTGCTGTTCGGGAGTCAAGCAACTGAGATTGGTTCCGGCGGACTGATCGGTAGCTTGCTCGGCCTGGCAGGCATAGCTGCTTATATCTACGGTGCTTCCGGAATTGCGAACTCCGAGAAGCGTGGCTACCAAGTCGCCATTTTCGCCTCGTTCCTCCCCCTGATCCGGCGAGTGGTTTTGGTTGTGCTCGCTGGGGCCTCGATTTTCGGAAAACTGGGATTCATATTCTTGGCCGGCAACGTCTTGAACGTGATGTTTGAATACGCTTTGATCGGTCTGCTGCTGCATCCCATGTCTCGCAATCATGAAAAAGCCTACTTCTCCTAAGCCGAGTCGAACCCTGACTAAGCGCTGAGTTTGCTAAGGGTTTTGCTACGGGTTTTGCTGGGAAGTGGCCGAGCAGCACCTTGAGCGGCCATGATCTGTTCATGGCTACAGAAATTGCAGGACTCGCTGGACTCAGAGAACTCGTCGGTACGCACCTTGGCTACTCCGATTGGCTTGAGATTACTCAGGAACGTGTCAATACGTTCGCAGATGCGACAGGGGATCACCAGTGGATCCACATTGACCCTGAGCGTGCCAAAGACGGCCCCTTCGGCGGAACGATCGCCCATGGTTACTTGACCCTTTCGCTCGGGCCCGTGCTGTTCCCCTCAATTGCAACCGTCACAGGAATCAAGATGGGTGTGAACTACGGAGCGGGCAAGGTTCGCTTCTTGTCTCCCGTCAAGGTTGGATCGAACCTTCGCCTCGGCGCAGAACTCACCACTCTCGAAGATCTTCCCAATAACGGCGCACAGGTGTACATGACGTTCACCTTCGAAATTGAGGGTAGCGAGAAGCCCGCTGCAGTAGCTGAGATCATCTTCCGCTACTACGCGTGAGTCGAGCGCGAATCCTGAGACAAACATCAACCCCGAAGCTGCCAGCAAACGATGCGGTCAGCGCAGGGCCTAACGTGATGATGTGAATACCCGAACCGTTCGACCTGCAGGACTGGCCCGAGGGTTGGTCGCTGCGATGCTCGTATCGATACTCATCGGCGCGTGCGCCGAGTCCGAGGCAGGCACAACAGCGAGCAAAAGCTCGAACAATCGCGCAACCGCTACTGCTCAGGAGACCCCCCCACCTTCGGAGCAACCAAAATCCAAGCTGGACTGGACCGACTGCGATGTTGGCCGAAACACGCAGTGCGCCACCCTGCAGGTACCCCTGGATTGGGCAGAGCCGACGGGTCCCAAGATTGGACTGGCTCTGGTTCGGGTCCTCGCCACAGGCGATCGCATCGGCAGCCTGATCGGCAACCCGGGTGGTCCCGGCGGTTCCGGGCTTGAGTTCTTGGCTGCAGACCCATTCTCAGAAGCCCTAACTCGCCGGTTCGACACCGTCAGCTGGGACCCACGAGGCGTTGGCAAGTCCACCCCGGTCAGTTGCAATGAGTCGGTGCCAGACTTGTTGGCTCTTGACCCTGACCCAGATACAGCGGCAGAACAGGCTGCCCTCGATCAGGCCGCTGAAGCCATCTCAACCGACTGCGCAGACTCAGATTTGAGTCTGCTCGAGCACATCAGCACAGCCGAGGTTGCAAAGGATCTCGAGGCAATCCGTGTGGCACTTGGAGATGAGCCGCTCAACTACATCGGATTTTCATATGGAACTCAGATCGGTCAAACCTACGCAGAGATGTACCCCAAAAAGATTCGCAGCATGGTGCTCGATGGTGTAGTTGATCCCTCTCTTGGATATACCGAGTTTCTGCTCGGGCAAACTGCGGCCTTTGATGCCTCATTCGAGGAGAACGTCAAACGCTGTGAGCAGGCTGGCCCCGAGGAGTGCGGTGTGCGAGACCTTGGCGCCGCTTACGATCAGGTGCACTCAATGGTTGAGCAAGAGCCCTTGGGTTCTGGGGATTCGGTGCTCGGCCCCGGCGAGCTTGCCACGGCCGCCATCATGACCGGCTACTACGAAGACGGATGGCAAGACCTAGGGCCAGCACTTGCTGCAGGACTCAAAGGGGACGGCTCGGCTCTTCGTGATCTTGCCGACCAGTACTACGACTTTGGTGCGTTCACTGCCTACGTCGGGGTGGTCTGTACAGACACACCTCCGCCAGACTCCCCTGCAGCGTATGAGAGCTTTGCCGATGCAGCCCGGGAGCTATCTCCGCGATTCGGAGGCAGCGTGGCAAATGAACTGCTTCCCTGCGCTACCTGGCCAGTTGAAGCCGCTGCTGCCGCTGCTGCTGTAACAGCAGCCGGAGCTCCGCCGATTCTGGTCATTGGAAATACTCGAGACCCCGCCACGCCATATGACAACGCCGTAGCTGTTTCTGAATCGCTTGAGTCGGGGGTCCTCGTGACTGCCGAGATCAGCGGGCATACGGCTTACGGAACAAACGCTTGTGTCACAAAAATCGTTGACGATTACCTCATCAACCTAGCCGTGCCAAAGGCCGATCCGCGCTGCACCTAATCTGTCCCCGGGGCAGCACAGTTCGCGGCTAAGGGGTCACTGGTGGAATTCAATCTGGCGCAGGTACATGAAGCTGTCGAGAGGGCCGTTCCCGATCGTGACTGCATCGTTATTGGTGAGCTTCGCCTGACTTATGCCCAAGTCGGCGAAAGGACCCGCCGACTAGCAAACGCTCTGATTGACCGAGGACTGGGCCAGGTGCGCGACCGTTCCACCTTGGAAACTCACGAGAGCGGCCAGGATCAACTCGCCGTCTACCTACATAACGGCTCCGAGTACTTGGAGTCCATGCTTGGTTCATACAAAGCCCGAGTTGCCCCATTCAACGTGAACTACCGCTACGTGGCCGAGGAACTTCAGTACCTGCTCGCAGACTCCCAGGCTCGCGCAATTGTCTATCACTCGCAGTTTGCTCCCACGCTCGAAGCAATACGCCCGGGCCTTGAAAACCTGAGGGTTTTGATTCAGGTGCAAGATGAGTCAGAGAACGAACTCCTAGAAGGCGCCGAGTGGTACGAGGATGTCCTCGAGTCAGCGTCGGCCGACTTGCCGGTAGGGCTTGCAGAGAGTTGGTCTCCGGACGACCTCTACATTTTGTATACCGGGGGAACTACGGGGATGCCCAAAGGTGTGATGTGGCGGCAGGCAGACATTTTTGTGGGCGCTCTAGGTGGCCGGCGACTCGACACCTCGCAGGAATGGGACTCCCTTGAGCAGATCACCGATCAAGCCGTCAGTGGAGGTATGAAACTCTTGCCGAGCGCACCGTTTATGCACGGCGCTGCACATTGGATGGCCTTCAACGGGTTCACCAACGCCAACACCATCTGCATCTCATCCGTCACTGATCACCTGGACCCAGTTGACGTATTGAATCTTGTCCAAAAAGAGGGAGTGCACCTTCTCCTCATTGTGGGCGATGCGTTCGGACGGCCAATTGTCCAAGCGATCGAAGCCGGCGACTACGAACTCGACTCCTTACTGATAACAGTTTCGGGTGGCGCCTCGCTGTCTCCTGGAATCAAAGACCGACTGCTTGCCGCTGTGCCAACCATGATGGTCCTTGACGGCCTTGGGGCTTCAGAGACTGGTCAGCAGGCCAGCCAACTGAGCTTTGCGGGGCAATCCGCACAAACTGGAATATTTGCTCCCGCTTCCGGGATGTGTGTGCTGTCCGAGGATTTTTCCGAGTTGTTGCTGCCCGGCCATGACGGGATTGGGTGGGTGGCTCAGACTGGCCGAGTTCCGCTGGGCTACCTCGGAGACAAGGGCAAGTCTGCGCTGACTTTTCCCCTTCTGAACGGGGTGACCTACTCAATTCCCGGGGACCGCGGGCGTCTGCGGCAGGATGGTCGAATTGAGTTGTTCGGTCGCGACTCGGCCACGATCAACTCCGGCGGCGAGAAAATCTTTGCCGAAGAGGTTGAGCAGGCATTGCTCAGGCATCCTTCCGTGGCCGACTGTGTAGTTGCTGGTCGGCCTTCGTTGCGCTGGGGGAACGAGGTAATCGCCATCGTGCAACTCGGCGAGGGGATTGGCGCAAGCGATGCAGACCTTCTGGAAGAGGCCGCTCGACACGTCGCTCGCTACAAACTTCCAAAGGCCATCCTGCGTGTCGATCAGGTGCATCGCTCCCCGTCCGGCAAAGCCGATTATCGCTGGGCAGCCGAGGTTGCACAGGCCGCACAGTCCTAGCTCGCGCAGAGTCGATATCCATACAGAGTCCGGGCTCGCGCACAGTCCAGATCCATGCAGAGTCCGGGCTCGCGCACAGTCCATGTCCATGCAGAGTCCTAGTCTGTAGACCAATGACCGCTCCCACCGACCCCCGCTCCCTGATTCCTCGAGCCGATCAGCCTCTGCCAACTGGCGATGAGAAGACGCGCTCGGTGCAAGCAATGTTTGATGTCATCGCACCGCGATACGACCTTGTCAATCGAATCATGACCTTTCGCATGGACGTCGGCTGGCGTCGCCGCACAGTGTCATCGTTAGGCCTACCCCCTGGGTCAATCGTGGTCGACTTGGCATGTGGAACCGGAGATCTGTCTCGGGATATTGCTGCTCGAGGATTGCTACCAATTGGGGTGGACCTGAGCTTTGGAATGCTTGCAGCGGCGCCCGTACCGTTTGCTCGTGTTCAGGGAGATGGCTCGAAGCTACCGTTCCCTGATTCATCGGTGGACGGCGTGACCTGTGGTTTTGCGCTCAGAAATTTTAGTGATCTGGACGCAACTTTTGCTGAACTTGCTCGAATCGTCAGGCCTGGGGGGCGAATCGCTCTGCTTGATGTCTCGACTCCGCCCAACCCACTGTTGAAATTCGGCCACGGAATTTACTTCGGTCAGGTGGTTCCACGAATTGGAGCGGCACTGTCCGATGGCGCTGCCTACCGTTACTTGCCAAGATCCGTGGCTTATCTTCCCGAACCAGCAGCGATGCTGGCCTCGCTTCAGGATCAAGGATTCACCAACCTTCGTCGGCGGCTGCTGACCTCGGGAATCTCTCAACTCATTACAGCAACCTGCGGACTACCCGAGTAATGGAACAACTTCGGGCAGTCACTCGCTTGGCTGACCATGAACCCGGCCAGGACGACTCAGTAGAGAACATTGTTGCCTTCAGTTCTCCGAGGAGGTCCGTCTGGGGTACCGGCACTGCTGCTCTGATTCACTTACCGGCTCCTTGGCCAGAGAACGTCCATCTGGTAGCAGAAGCGTTATCGCAGATTCAGATTGAGGATGAGGTCGGTACACCCGGCTCGGGACCGGTTGCCTTTGGCGCGCTCCCCTTTGATCGATCCGCCGCTGCGAACCTTGTGATTCCACGGATTATCCATGGCCACGCTGCCGAAGGGGCCCGCTGGCGCACTGAGATTGCCCCGACAGGGGGCACAGGCAGCAGTGCAGTCACTCCCGAAGGCAGCGGTGAAGCCCTTCCTGCTGTGGAGTCTGCAACCCCATCCACTGTTGACCTACGCAGCGTTCGTTCTGCTCGGGACTGGTGCGCCGCAGTGCAATCCGCGACGACTCGCATCAAGGCTGGCGACCTGACCAAGGTAGTGCTCGCTCGGGAACTGCTCGTGCAGACAGACACTCCCATCTCTGCAACGCAGCTCTACCGGAGACTCCTCCAGCTGTACCCGGCTGCGCTGTGCTTTGTCATTGATGGATTTGTCGGAGCTAGCCCGGAGCTTTTGGTTTCACGAGTCGGCGAGATTGTTCGTGCTCATCCCATGGCCGGAACAACCCCTCGCACAGGCGATGTCGATCTGGATCAGCGCAGGGCTAACGAACTGCTGAGTTCTCAGAAGAACCGGAAGGAACATCAGATCACCATAGATATGGTGCATGAGACCCTGTTGCCCTGGTGTTCGTACTTGGATGCCGAACCCGTTCCTTCGGTAGTGGCCGCCGGGCCGGTGCAACACCTAGCTAGCAGTGTCGAAGGGCGATTGTCTCGCCCGACACCAAACGTGCTGGACCTTGTTGCAGCGCTCCATCCAACTCCTGCCGTTGGCGGATGGCCACGCGAGCCTGCCCTCAAGCTGATTGACGAACTCGAACAAGCCGACCGCGGACCCTATGCCGGTCCCGTCGGCTGGACTGATGCTCAAGGGAATGGCGCATTTGCAGTTGGTATACGTGCAGTTGAATTGAGCGACTGCTCGGCTCGGCTCTTTGCCGGCGTAGGAGTAGTTGCCGACTCTGACCCAGAGTCAGAACTAGAAGAGACTCGAGCCAAGGCGCAGGCGTTACTTGGTGCAATCGTTCGAGTGTGAGGACCAGTTCTGCTGGCGCGTGAGTCTGCGGGGCTCTGAGTCTGCTGGGCTCTGAGTCTGCGGGGCTCTGAGCAGCTGCCAGCACTACTCAGAGGTAGCCTCTGGTGGCTGTTGGGTGGATCGAGGCCCCGAAGCGGGCGTTGTCACTGGCTCTGCAGTCTGCTCCGCCCAGATTTCTCGCACGCGGTTGAGTACCTCTGTCGCATCTGAGAAGCCCGCAAAGTGGCCTGCGCCAGAGCGAACGTGAAGCTCTCCATGTGCGACGCGTGCAGCCTGATGGTGGCCGTGACTCGGTGGCACAATTACATCAGCGAGACCGTGCCACACCACGACTGGCACCGTCACCTCGTCGAGTTGAAAACCCCAATGGCGGGCAAAGAGCGCTAGATCGTGCGCTGTCGCGCGCAAGTCTCCGGCAGTAATGAGGTCGTGCAAGAACATGGCTTTGAACTGGGGGTTTCCCAGAATGGGACGATCAGCAAACCCTAGGAATCGGGCATACAGCCCAAAGACTGGGTCAGCGATCGGAGTCGCGACAGAGACCACCCGATTGAGCAGGCTACCCACGGGGGTACGCAGAACTTCCAGACTCGGGGCCATGAAGCGCATCAAACGGGTGTACGAGAAGACCGCATCAGGCCCGCGAACAGGGCCCATGCCGCCCAGAAGCGTGGCCATGACTACTCGGTCGGGCATGTGTTTGGCTACGGCGAGCGTGTAGGGCCCGCCACCTGACAGCCCAACAACGGCAAACCGCTCAACTCCGAGTTCATTGGCTAGCGCCTCTAGATCGGGTGCAAAGTCAATAATTCGGTCGTACCGGTGATTGCTCGAATTTCCTGTGCCGGGTCGCTCAACTGCGATCACCCGAAAGCCGCGTTGCAGCGCTACCTCATCGATTCTTGGCGGTACCTGAAACCGTGCGCCTGGGGTTCCATGAAACCAGAACACGACATCGCCATCTGGGTGACCAAACTCTGCCCAACCAAGCTCTCTGCCGGGTGCGACGAGTGAGGTTCCCACCAACCGCGCTACTGGCGGGCCGACCTCAGGTGAGATTTCTTCTTGCATACTGCCCCTTCAGAACACTGATACTTCAGGTTACTGCTGCAGGCCTTGAATCGCTTGGCTAACGGCCAGATTCAACTGCTGATGCACTGTCAGATTCTGCTCGCGATCTGTACCAACGATGATGATTCTGGGACCGCCACGAGTGAGCGCCCCGGCCACGGCAGCTTGGACTCCAGTGCGAGTTGTGACTCGCTCAGCTGGGATGTGATGCGCTTCGGCAATCTTGACTAGGTCTACTCCGTGAGGTGTTCCATAGAGCTGCTCAAAGCGTTGCGTCTCGAGCAACTCATGGGCCGGCAGAAAAGAAAATATGCCGCCACCGTCGTTATCAATCACCAGGATCACCAGATTCACCTGCCGCTGCATCAAGCCAATCAAGCCATTGGTGTCATGCAGGAACGCAATATCGCCGATGAGTAGCGCTGTGGGCGCACCCGTCAGTGCTGCACCCACTGCAGTAGATGTCACCCCGTCTATTCCGTTTGCGCCTCGGTTGCAGAGAACCCGCAAACCCGAGCGGGGTGGCGAATACCACTCGGCATCGCGCACGGGCATTGAGGATGAGACCACCAGTATCCCATCGGCGTCCAGCAGAGTGAATAGGTCCACCGCCACGCCCGGCTCACTGGCCACAAGCTGCTGAGCGAGCACTGCGTTCATTGCATGCACAGCGAGCCGCTCGGCTGTGATCCACCCGGAACGCCAGGACGCAGGGGCTTGATGGTCCACTACTGATCGAAGCTGATTGCAGAAGGTTTCAATGTCGACCGGGAGCTTCTGATTGAGAACGGCATCGGGGTCGGGGACAGAACCAAACGGATCCATACCGATTTTCAAAGCCGGTGCACTTGTCACCCAAGCGTTGAGCGCCTTAGAACTCAACAAGCCTCCTAGCCGCAGGATGACTTCGGGTTGCTGGCTCGCGGCAAACTCGTCGGATCTCAGCAGAGCATCAAAGGCCGTAATCGTCCCCTCCTGCTCAATCCGACATCCCGAAGCGGGGTCG
>CAFBQW010000029.1_pt1 | contig 11588 bp, 8 predicted proteins | sample 7270031 | NCBI WGS metagenome assembly CAFBQW01 (sample SAMEA6814186, study PRJEB35770) | freshwater metagenome | biome: Freshwater; feature: Freshwater reservoir; material: water | place: Czech Republic | collected 2016-11-09 | depth 30m m
GCTCTGCTGATTGGCGTGGCCACTGCATTCCTTAATGCTCACATGCCGCCTAGTTGGTCGCCTCGAGCCTCAAGGATCATGGGCCACGTAGCTACTGCTGCCCTCGTCATCATGCTTGCAGTGGTTTTTTCGGGAACCTACCTAGCAAAGTTGGTCGGCTTGTACGTCCCCTTCCTAGTCCCCGAAGGCGGCTCTCTCCACGACGGCCTGTATTGGGGTGAATTTGGATTCACCATCGTCTCTGGATGCATGGCGATTCTGGTGCTCACCATGATCCGCTGCCGAGACCACTGGCTAGTTCCGATTCTCTCTTATAAGGCTTTCACTGCAGTCGGAGTTCGCAGTTATGGCTTGTACCTGATCCACGTTCCTCTTGGTGTTCTGCTGATCGAAACCGTTGGCAGAAAGTCTGAATTACTCGCACTCATTCTTTATGTGCCGCTGCTGGTGCTCTGCACCGAGATTGCCCATCGCTGGGTCGAGAAGCCCGCCATGAAACTCAAGACGCGCATGGCAGCCCCCGGCGCCTCGGGCACAGCTCAGCGAGACGCAACTCCGCTTTCCGAGTAGCAGAACAACAACTCAGCTAGGCCTGCGGGCAGGTTCGCTCGCCAACCATTCGAGACATGCCATTGGCAAAGTCCACGAACGGCCCCGACCCTGCTACTACGTCCATATCTTCAATCACACAGGTGTGATCAATCGGATACACGTTCCACCCATTGCGCTCAATCGCTGCGTCAACCTTGGCATTCGGAGTCAGATAAATCACGAGCCAGACGTTGCCATCAACCTGCGGAATCTCAATGACCTGAGCAGTATCAGGCAGATCATTCAGATCAGCGCTCGGATACAAGAAGGTCAGTTCCGACAATCGATACGATGCACGGCCGGGTTGAACCTCGGTCGAACCCGGTTGAGCAAGCACCAGATTTGCTCCCTCATCAATCAGGTGCTGCACCGTTGCCATTCGCACATGACCTGGATAGTACGGATTGATTGGGTAACCAGTCCGCGCCGTAACGGGGTCGGTCAAACCCAACATGTCAATCGTGGGAAGGTCGGCGAAGTAGGGCAACACTCCAAGCGGCGCCACTGCCAACACAGGTTGCCCCGCTAGATCCGCTCCACCAGGGAACTCCTTAGCAAGCAACTCCCCCTTGCCCTTCCATGAGGTGGTGGACTCATTTGGCCAATGACTCAACTCTGTAAACGTCAACACCGGGTACGGAATGATGGTTGGCATCACCCGATGAATTCCCGAGAAGAACAACAGCACCACAATGAGCAGTACTTCTTTGCGCGGGCTCTTGTACTCATCGATCAGGTAGGCCGCAACCATGGCCAACACCGGCAGCACGGGCACCATAAACCGGTACTCCATAAAGTCGCCGCCCACCGCGCAGATATAGAGGAACCAGATGGGAATCACGGCCATCACCTGCGCAACTCCCGGAATGGCGAAGAGTTCTTTGCGCTGGCGACGGAACCGGCCAATCAGCAAGAACGCGGCATATGAGACAAAGAACGCCGCTATGTAGAACAAGCCGTATAAAGGTGGGACCAGCGGGTTCGAAGCAGACTTCGCGTAGAACGTATTGGGTAACAGGTTTCCGTAATACGAAAGCTTCCAGATAAACCATGGCAGCACCAACACTGCTGCGGGCAGACCAATCTGCAGCACAGCCACGGCCACGGCCTTCGTCGGCGCTGCTCTGTTACCAGCATCACGACGCCAGAGCGCAATCAGATACGCCAGTATCCAGACTGTGATGAGCACCACAGAATCCATTCGCGTGAGCACAGCGAGTCCTGCGCACAGCCCCGCCCCGACTCGGCGCGCTGCTACCCCGCGCGCACTCTCGGTGACTGGCAACAACAGCGCCGCTACCGAGACCACCAACAGCGTTTGCTGCATGGTCTCAAGTCCGCCCGTGGCATAGGTCAAGAACGTCATATTCGCCAGCAGGGTCAGTGCAACGAGAAATCCAAAAGATTGGCTACTGAACAACCGTCGAGCTAGCCGAAGCGTGACTGCAACAGTGGCCACCATGAGCGCAATACCAATGACTTGGCTAAAGATCGGCGAAGACCACCCCAGCTTCTCTGGGATGACATGCATGAGCGTCCACAAAAAGTTCGTGTAACCCTCTACACGCTCTCCAGGATTGAAGACCAGGCCATTACCTCGGGCCAGATTGCGCGCATATCGATACGTTATAAACGCATCGTCTTGAACAAATCGAACGATCCAAGCGGCAATGGCCGCCAGCACGTACAGGCCAATCTCGGCCTGCTTCCAGTGCCCCTCAAAGCGACGATCAAGAATATTTGAGACTCGCTTTACTTCAGCAGTCACGTTGCCCCAACAGTCACCTAATCATGCTACTGCTCTGGGCGACAAACTCCGTCTGCGCGTGCCGCTGCAGCACTCGCCGCAGCTACCGAACTCGCCACCGTTGGATCAAACACTGATGGGATGATGTGGGTTGGCGAAAGGTCCTCAGCACTGACCGCATCGGCGATCGCCCCAGCCGCAGCCAACTTCATATTCTCGGTGATTTTGCGAGCACCAGCATCAAGTGCCCCGCGGAAGATTCCCGGGAATGCCAACACGTTGTTGATCTGATTCGGGAAGTCCGACCGACCAGTGGCAATCACTGCCGCAACGTCTTGAATAAGCTCGGGACGGATCTCTGGGTCGGGGTTTGCCATCGCAAACACGATTGGGTCCTTGGCCATAGAGATCACATCTTCACGAGTAATCAGGTCAGGCCCGGACAAACCAATAAAGACATCTGCCCCCGGCATGACCGAAGAGATCGTTCCAGAGAGACTCTCAAGGTTTGTGTTCTCTGCAAACCACTGCTTGGACTTGTTGAGGCCCTCACGACCGGTATGAACTGCGCCTTGGCGATCACACCCAATCACGTTGCCCACACCTGCATTGAGCAAGATCTTCGACACAGCAACACCAGCAGCACCGACTCCGGCAACCACAACCGTCACCTGCGACATGTCCTTGCCAACAATCTTGAGCGCATTTTCCAAGGCCGCTAGCGCAACGATTGCAGTTCCGTGCTGATCGTCGTGGAACACAGGAATGTCCATGAGTTCAACGAGGCGCTCTTCAATTTCGAATGCCCCGGGCGCTGCAATATCTTCCAGATTGATTCCACCAAAAGTTGGCCCCAAGCGAAGCACCGTTTCAACAATCTCGTCTGGGTCAGTGGTTGCCAAACAGATCGGAAAGGCATCCACTCCAGCAAAATGCTTAAACAACAGCGCCTTGCCCTCCATGACGGGCATAGCTGCCTCGGGCCCAATATCGCCAAGACCCAACACCGCAGTGCCGTCAGAAACAATGGCGACCGTATTGCGCTTGATGGTGTAGCGGTGCGCAGTCTCTGGGTTCTTCGCAATCTCTAAACACACCCGGGCGACGCCTGGCGTATAGGCCATCGACAGATCTTCAATATCTCGCACGGGTGCTAAGCCCAGCACCTCGATCTTGCCGCCCTCATGCATATGAAAGGTGCGGTCTTCAAACTCAAGAATCTCAATACCCTCAATACCCTCAACTGCACCGCGCACCTGATCCTGATGCGCCTCGCTGCGACAGTTCACGACGATGTCTTCGTCAAGGGTTTCAGTCTTGACTTCAAACCCTCGCAAACCAGAGATATTGCCGCCAACATCGCCAATAGCTACGGCAAGTCGCCCCAACATGCCGGGCTCATTCACCATGCGGACTCGGATGCGGACAGAAAATGCGGGAGTGGGGGTGTCGGCCATAACGCCTCCTAACCTAATACCTGCGCGGCCAACTCATGAAGTGCAGCCCTCACGAGGCGCTGCACTGACGTACCACTAGGGGGCTGGGTCCCATCCCTCAAGGCCATACTTGCCAAACTCGCCGATGAAAAAGAACTCGTGCAGGCCGTGGCCCACTGCCCCAGACGCAACCCCGCCGCGCTGTTCAAATCTGCCGACCTGATCAACCAAACCAAACAGGCGATCCTTGTCTTTTTCGTAGTCCACTTGTTGGCCCTGCACCACAAGCTCGCCCTGATACATACCGTGTCGCCAGTCGGCTTCTAGGCCGTACCCAGTCCCTAGCATCAGCCAGCAGTCGAGCAGCGGCGTGACCTGAATCTCGAACGCGCCGCCAGGCGCATCCGGAAAACTCAGCGTCGAGGACTCAATATGGCGAGTTCTTGGGGTAACAACTGCGGCGTGTTCTGGCCTCCCGAGGTACTCAGGAGCACGGTCTGGATCAGCCCAGATCCGTGTTGCTTCTTCTAAGACTCGAGTCCCGTCCGCATGCTCGTTGACCATGTACAGAATCGAGTGATCATCGAACTGCATCGGCACGTAATTCCAAAACCCAACCATCTGCCCTTCGGTCCGAATCCCTGCGGGCTCTTCCTCGCCAACGGGACGCACTCCCCAGCTGCGGTCACGAGTTCCCCACCACGAATCAGGAGTTACCTCGAAGGTGTGCTCACCACTCGTAATGGTGCCAGACCAACGCCCAGTCTGAGCCAGCCGCGTGGTATCGAACACAACTCGGCCGTGCGTGCGCACAAACTGCCGAGGTTCTTCATAGGCCGGCATTGCCCCAACCCAAGTCAGGTCGAAGGACAGATCAAACTCATTCGGCTCACAGACAATGCGCAACTCCTCAAGCGGACGAATCACCTCTACCCGTAGCGGACCCACGCGGTTTTCCATGCGGTCGCCTAGCTCTCGAGATGCGCGTACTACCCGATGGTCGTTACCCGTCACGACCACTGCAAAGGAATCTTGAACCCCAAGGTTTGGGTACTGACCCAGGCCAAAAATCAGGAAAGCCTTGCCATCATTTGAATGGCAGTTGAAGTAGTAGCGGTCATAGAAATTGCGATCACTCGTGGCGGAATGCCGAATGGTTTCAGCCACTTGATGCACGGGGTAGTCATCCCAAGATGACAGTGACCCATGTGATCGGGGAGCAACAAAGTCTCCGTTATTCGGGCTGTTGAGAGGGGGGGAACTCATTGGAAATCCTTTACTCAGTTATACGAACGGCTACACCGTGAAGTGAACAACTCCATGGCCAGAAACCACCGTGCCGATACTGCGAGCGCGGTGACCGCTCGTACGCAACACATCAATTGCCTTGTGCGCCACTTTTGCGGGAACTACTGCGACCATGCCGATACCAAGGTTGAACACCTTGCGCATCTCATCGTCTGAGACCGAGCCAATCTGTTGCATCTCAGTAAAGATTCTTGGCCACTCCCAAGACCCGGGGTCTACCTCTGCATCACAATGCGATCCGAGTACACGATTCAGGTTTCCGGGAATGCCCCCACCCGTAATGTGCGCCACTGCGTGAACCTCGACATGGTCAAGTAGTGATCGAATTGCGGGCGCATAAATCACCGAGGGGATCAAGAGTTCATCGCCCACGGTCGGAGCGTGTGGATCATCCCAAGCCGGGTCCGAGACCGTTCGACCAGCGATGTCAAACATCAAGCGCCGCGCAAGGGAATAGCCATTTGATCGGATACCCGGCGAAGGCAGGCCAATGAGTACATCTCCGGGTTTCACGAGTTGCCCTGTGAGCATGCGTTCGCGTTCCACCACACCGACTGCAAAGCCCACTAGGTCAAACTCCCCTGGCTCCATCGATCCGGGGTGTTCGGCCATCTCGCCGCCGATTAGCGCACAGCCTGCCTGACGGCAACCATCGGCCACGCCGGCGACGAGCTGTTTGATATGGGTGGGGTCAAGGTGGCCAACGGAGATGTAGTCCAAGAAAAACAACGGCTCTGCACCTTGGCAAACAAGGTCGTCAACACACATGGCCACGAGGTCGACGCCGATGGAATCGAATCGCCCTACGGAGCGGGCCACTAAGGCCTTGGTCCCAACGCCGTCGGTTGAAGAAACCAGAATCGGGTCCTTGTACTTTTTGGGATCAAAGCGGAACAAACCACCGAAACCACCGATGTCCCCAATGACCTCGGGTCGAAATGTGGATCGCACATCGGCCTTGATTGCATCAACGGCGGCTTCGCCAGCACCGATAGAAACCCCAGCGGCCTCATAGGTTTCACCCATCACTGTCACGGTCTCCTTGTTCTGCCTGAGCGCTCAGTAGCGCTGCCTCTTCCGCTGGCAGCAGTCCCGCTCCCGCATCAAGCAGGGTGAGGGGGGCTTGCTCCACACGAACGGGTGCGGCGGCGGCACCCTCCGCTGCCTGGGATGACGAGCTCTCTACTGTTATTGCAACGGGGTACTCGCCGGTCAGACACGCCGTGCAAAAACCCGCTCCCGGGGCTCCGACGGCATCAACGAGAGCATCAAGGGTGAGGTAGGACAGGGTGTCTACACCTAGGTAGGTGCGGATTTCTTCAACATCCATATTGGCCGCTAACAACTCGGACCGAGAACCAGTATCCATGCCATAGAAACAGGGCCAACGATACGGCGGAGATGAAATCCGCATGTGTACCTCGGCTGCGCCGGCCTCTCGCAACATGGCCACCATGGCCCGTGTCGTGGTTCCGCGCACGATTGAATCATCAACAACAACTAACCGCTGCCCAGCAATATTTTCTTTCAGCGGATTGAGTTTCATGCGCACACCGAGCGCACGCAGTTCTTGGCTCGGGGCAATAAAGGTGCGACCGATATAGCGGTTCTTTACAAGACCGTGGCCGTAAGGCGTACCCGAGAAACGAGCGAAACCCTCGGCGGCGGGGATTCCAGACTCGGGAACACCCATCACCATGTCGGCTTCAATCGGGGCCTGTGCCGCCAACTGCTCGCCCATCCGAACACGAGCCTGATGAACGTTCTTCCCGTAGAGCTGAGAATCTGGCCGGGCAAAATATACGAACTCAAAGAGGCACAGCTTCGGCTCAACATGCTCATCATCAAAGGGGCGCACCGAGCGCACGCCATCTGAATCAATGATCACCATCTCGCCCGGGTCCAACTCCCTAACAAAATGGGCGCCCACAACATCAAGAGCAGGCGTCTCCGAGGCGAGGACCCAACCGGTATCCAACTTGCCCAAACACAGCGGGCGAAAGCCATGCGGATCGCGCACACCAATCACGTGTTGACGGTCAAGCAAGACCAGTGAGAACGCTCCCTTGAACTTGGGCAGAACCTTCAGCAGAGCTTGTTCGAGCGTGTCGGGGTTTTCCTCGGTTCCGATCCGCTCGCATTCCAAAGCTATGAGTTCGGCCATGGCATCGGTATCGCTGCCCACGGTGCCGGGCAGCATGCCTGCCTGATCGGCCAGATCCGAGGTATTTACCAAGTTGCCGTTGTGACCCAGCGCAAACTGCGTATGCGCAACATCGCGGTAAATCGGCTGGGAGTTCTTCCACATACTTGACCCAGTGGTGGAGTAGCGGGTGTGGCCGATGGCCAAGCCACCATCTAGAGCGGCCAAGGTGCGGTCGTCGAAAACATTCGACACCAAGCCCATATCTTTGACAACAGTCAGATGGTCACCATCTGAAGTTGCGATTCCAGCGGATTCCTGGCCACGGTGCTGCAGCGCATAGATGCCAAGGTACGCCAGGTGAGCCACAGCGCTTCCCGGTGAGAACACGCCAAAAACGCCGCAAGCCTCGCCAGGCTTTTCGTCGAGTTCTTCACCCTCAGCCAAGCCGGGATCAACATTCACGACCCCATGTTCGCACATCACCGAGGCTCAGCCCGAACGCAGTTCGCTTGGGTCGAAAACCCAAGGCTGAGTGGGGATGTTCTGGGCCGAAAACTCCTTCAGAACAGCCTCGGCCGTGACGGGGCTGTCCTGTGGTGTTGCGCCAAGCGAATTGGCCAGATAGCCCAAGACCTGTTGCGGGCTGACCCCAAGGGCTCTGAGTTCTTGTAGCCCAACCGCGCCGTGTCGCTTCGACAAGCGCTCGCCGTCAAGTCCCAGGACCAGCGGCACATGCAGATAGGTGGGCGTGGGGTAACCAAGGAGTCCTTGAAGAAGAACCTGCCGTGGTGTGGTCTCTACTAGGTCATCTCCTCGCACAACCTGATCAATACCCTGAGCGGCATCATCGACGACGACTGCCAGGTTGTAAGCAGCCACGCCATCGGCTCGTCGCAGCACGAAATCGTCCGTGTGAATCCCAGCCGAACTCCCGGCCGAAGGATGCAGCCGGAGAGCTGGGCGGCGGCCAGCGCGCTCATGCTTGCGCACCTCTGCCTGTGTCAGGCGCAAACATGTTCCCGGATAGCTGCCTTCGGGTGCGGCCCCGTGCGGTGCCGCTGCGGCTTCTCGTACCTCTCGTCGCGAGCAGTAGCAGTCATAGGTCAGACCAAGCTGTTCGAGTTGGTGGATTGCATGTGCGTACAACTCGGTTCGCTCAGACTGACAACTCGCCTCGCCATCATGGGTGATCCCCAGCAGGGCGAGGTCCTCTAGCTGTTCAGCTTGAGCCGCCGGAGCAGCACCAGTAGTCAGATCCTCGAACCGGAGCAAAAACTCTGCACCGCTGGCTCGCGCCACGAGCCATGCAGCAAGGGCCGTTCGCAGGTTGCCCAGATGCAGGCTTCCCGACGGGCTAGGCGCAAAGCGTCCGGCCGACACCTGACTTATCCCTGAACAGTCCCTGACCCGAGTGCATCTGGCAAGTGGTCCCGCCAGCTAGCAGTGACCTCATCTAGGCCCAGATCGAACTGCCCCTTCACGCTCATGCGGTTGCCGCCCGCAACCCCGATGCGAGAATGCTCAATTCCGCGCTGCTCAAGTAGGTCAAGAACCTCGCGAAGCTTTTCGGGGTCGATGCACAACACGGCGCGTCCCGAGGATTCAGCAAAAAGATCTGAGTGATCAGCCAAGCGTGCAGCAGTGAATCCGACTCCTGACCGAACAGCCATCTCGGCAAGCGCTACAGCAGTTCCACCCGAGGAGACATCGTGTGCTCCTTGCACCAAGCCAGCAATAACCAAGTCCCGGACAGCATCGGCCACGCTCGCCACCGCTTCAAGGTCGACCTCGGGCAGGCGCCCACGACCTCGATGGCCCTGCAGAGCAGCCCAAGCCGAGCCCGAAAGCTCGGGTTCTGTGTGACCGAGCAGCAGCAGGCGACTCCCCTCAACCAAACGCACGCCTGGCGGTGGAGACTCCAGCGCATCAACCACACCGAGCAGACCGATGACTGCGGTGGGGTCAATATCAGTGCCGCGGCTCTCGTTGTACAGGCTGACATTGCCGCCCACGCAGGGTATGCCAAAGGCCAAGAGAGCCTCGGATAGCCCATCGATAGATTCAGACAACTGCCACATGACCTCGGGGTGCTCTGGGTTTCCGAAGTTCAGACAATTCACCAGGGCCAGCGGCCGAGCGCCAACTACGGCCAGATTCATAACCGACTCAGCGACGGTCATCACTCCACCCCGATAGGGGTCCACCGAACCCCATAGGTGGTTTCCATCGGTGGTCAGCGCTAGGCCACGCCCAGTATCCAAGCCCGTAGACGGGTGCTTCAGACGAAGAACCGCTGCATCGCCACCGGGGCCTTCAACTGTGTTGAGAAAAAGCATGTGGTCGTACTGCGAAGACACCCAGGAGGTGTCGCTCAGCATCGCGATCAGGTCGGCGCCAGGATCAGATGGCGCGTCCAAGGAGTTCGCAGAGTCAGCCTGTCGTTGGTCAAGATCTGCTGGAGCACTGCGTGGGCGGTCGTACAGCGGTGCATCCTGTTCGAGCGCCTTTGCAGGAACATCTGCAAGGACTTCACCGTTCACTTCGTCAAGCACGCGAAGCCGACCTGTGTCGGTGACGATTCCAATGACGTTCGCGCGAATCTCCCAGCGCTCAGCAATTGCAAGCACTGCTTCTAGATTTCCTGGCTCCACAATGGCAAGCATGCGCTCTTGGGACTCCGAGGTCATCACCTCGAAGGGCTGCATTCCGGGCTCGCGCTGAGGAATCGGAGCAATCATGACGTCCATGCCGGCGCCGCCTTTGGCGGCTGTCTCGGCTGTGGCACAGGTAATTCCCGCACCGCCTAGGTCCTGCACACCAGCGGCCAGATTCGAGTCCAAGAGCTCGAGACATGCCTCAATCAGACGCTTCTCCTCGAACGGGTCACCTACTTGCACACTCGGTCGCTTATCTGCATCGGAGGCTTCGTCAGAGAATCCTGCCGATGCCAACACTGACACTCCGCCGATGCCATCTCGCCCGGTGGTCGACCCCAACAGCACTGCAAGGTTGCCGACCCCTTCGGCTCGGCCGAGCACGAGGCGCTCAACAGGCAGCACGCCCAGGCACAGCACATTCACCAGCGGGTTGCCTGTGTAGCACTCATCAAAGACCGTCTCGCCTCCCACGGTTGGGACGCCTACAGAGTTGCCATACCCAGAGATACCCGAGACCACGCCCTCGGCAATCCAGCGCGAGCGGGGATCATCGAGTGGGCCAAATCGAAGCGGGTCCATGAGTGCAATCGGGCGGGCACCCATCGAGAAAATATCTCGCAGGATTCCTCCGGCCCCTGTCGCTGCACCTTGATAGGGCTCAATCGCCGATGGGTGATTATGGCTCTCGATACGAATCGCAGCGCCGATCCCATCGCCTACATCAACCACGCCGGCACCTTCACCCGGGCCCACAAGTACCCACGGCGCCTCGGTGGGAAACCTCTTCAGGTGTATGCGCGAACTCTTGTATGAGCAGTGCTCGGACCACATCACTGAGAACATCGCTAACTCCAAGTGATTGGGCTCGCGATCCAAGATGGAACAGATGCGCTCGTATTCTTCGTCGGTCAACCCCAACTCGCGGTGGAGTGATCCCTCAAGTCCTTGCTCGGCCATATGCGGACGCTATCGCAGCGCCGATCGGTTCCGCGACTCCCGAAGGGGATCAAATAGGGTGACTTGAAATAATCAAACAGATGATGTGGAATATATCTATGGCAAAACGAGGTCCTAAATCACTTTCACCAGAACACAAGGCCGCAATGGCTGAAGGAAGAACCGAAGGCAGGATAATTAAGGGGTACCTCGAGGCTATTCGGCGTACAAAGCCAACACCCGGTCGACCTAAAACTGCGGATTCGGTCAACAACAGACTCGAGAAGATTAACCACGTCTTAGACACGAAGTTGGACCCGCTCAAGCGCCTAGGTCTCCTTCAAGAGCGCATAGAATTGGCACAGGAACTCAAAAGGATTGAAGAGAATTCCACTGATCTCGTGGCTGAACTTCAGCCGGAGTTTATTGCAGTAGCAAAGAGCTACGGCCAGCGAAAAGGTATCTCCTACGCCGCATGGCGAGAATTTGGTGTCCCAGCAGCAGTGCTCAAGGCTGCTGGAATCACTCGAGTTGCTTCGGCCTAATTAGGCAGGCCAGCATTTAAGCCGGCTGCATGTAAGAGTGAACTCATCAGGACAATGCCGTCCCGAGACCCCAGCAGGTCATGACATGCTCGCTCGGGGTGAGGCATCAAGCCCACCACGTTGCGGCCCTCATTGCAGATTCCGGCGATGTCATCCACCGAGCCATTGGGGTTCGTGACATATCGAAACAGGACCCGATCCTCTCCTTGGAGTTCAGCCAGA
>CAFBQW010000030.1_pt1 | contig 11518 bp, 9 predicted proteins | sample 7270031 | NCBI WGS metagenome assembly CAFBQW01 (sample SAMEA6814186, study PRJEB35770) | freshwater metagenome | biome: Freshwater; feature: Freshwater reservoir; material: water | place: Czech Republic | collected 2016-11-09 | depth 30m m
CGAGGAAGCATGAGCTTTGATGAACTCGTGGCCCGTGTCGCGAAAGCAACGGGCAAGGACCCGGCAGTGGCTGACCTAGATGAGTTGGCTGAATTTGTGGTCGAGGGTGTGCGCAAGCGCAGGTTCATCATCGCTCGAGACCTAGATGCCACCGCCGAGCTCTTGCACCTTCGTGCTGATTCGATCGGCCGAGGAGAGTTGCCTCCCCAGCACGGGTTGGTTCTGGGTTAGCGCCGGCTCGTGGCGAACTAGTCGCGAGGTGATGTCGGCCTGAGTGCGGCGGCAAAAACTGCAGCAACCTCGGTTGCGTAACCCGTCGTGGCAGTGCTGCCGAGCTGCACCACGGACATCAGCAACGCCAACATGATCGCAACGATTCCGTTTGCCATGACGAGCGGGTCAACGTCAGCGCGGACCGTACCGGAGGCCTGCTCGGCGCGCAGGCGATGGGCGCAGGCGGCACGTAACTCTTTGAGTGCCGGAATCTCTAGGACTCGATCCGTTGCCTCGGGCTCTAGGCCGGCGAGGAGCCGCCGTGACAACGGGTGCTGCTCGGCCGTGGCTACCAGGGTGAAGAACAGGCGCTGCTGCCAGTCGGCCTCGGGCTGTTTCCGGCTGCTCTGAGAGTCAGTCACGAAAGCAAGGCCTTCTTGGATGTGAGCGGCAACGTCTTGGTCTACTGCTGCCAAGAACAGCGCCTCTTTGTTTTTGAAGTAGGCAAACGCAATCGTTCCCCCTACCCCAGCATCACGCGCGATATCTGCAACCGAGGTTGAGCGGTAGCCGCTTCGCGCAAAGCGAAGCACTGCTGCATCAAGGATTGTCCGGCGGGTCTGTTGCCCTTTGCGTGTCTGAGACTCAAGAACAGGGGAATCCACGGATTTATCTTTAGCATAAAAATTGAGTAATTGACGAAAGTACTCAAATCGCATAGTTTTTGAATCTGAGGAATTTCTCCCATCTGGGAGTCTCTGCCCATTTCACTAGCGAAGGCTCGGACACTATGGAAACTCTTGATGCTCAAGACCCACAGAAGCCTGCGGAACACCTTGATGTCTTAATTGTTGGGGCTGGGTTGTCAGGGATCTCTGCGGCGCACTTTGTGAAGACCGAGTGCCCATGGGCAAGCTACGCACTCTTTGAGGCAAGAGATTCAATCGGGGGAACCTGGGACTTGTTCCGCTACCCGGGAATCCGCTCCGACTCAGACATGTTCACGCTTGGATTCTCGTTCCGACCTTGGCAAGGCGAAAAGTCCATTGCTGATGGCGAATCAATCCTGCAGTACATCAAAGACACAGCTGCGGAGGAGGGCATTGATCGCAAAATTCGGTTTGGCCACAAAATCATTTCTGCTGATTGGTCCTCGGCAGACTCGCTCTGGCGGATCACTGCAGAGCGAAGCAGCAGCGGCGAACAATTTGAACTCACTGCAGGCTTCTTGTACTCCTGCACGGGCTACTACCGATACGATCACGGCTATCAACCAGAGTTTGCAGGCCTCGAGGACTTTCAGGGCGCAGTCATTCACCCCCAGCAGTGGCCCGCTGACTTGGACTACGTAGACAAGAACGTTGTTGTAATCGGCAGTGGAGCGACAGCGGTGACGCTGGTCCCCTCACTGGCTCGCACGGCCAAACACGTCACCATGCTGCAGCGTTCGCCAACGTATATTGCAACCCTTCCCGCCAAGAATCCGATAGCCAATTCCCTGCGTAAATATCTGCCTAAAAAGCTATCTGGGCCAACCATTCGCTGGATGCTCGCGCTGCAGACCCAGGCCTTTTACACACTCAGCAAGCGTCGCCCGGAATTTGTCAAGAAGACGCTCCTGAAGGAAGTAACGAAGCGTTTGCCCGAGGGCTACGACGTAGAGAAAAACTTCACCCCGAGCTATAACCCTTGGGATCAGCGAGTTTGTGTGGTTCCTAACGGCGACCTCTTCAAGGCGATGCGGGCGGGTTCGGCCGAAGTGGTGACTGACACGATTGATACCTTTACCAAGCAGGGAGTCCTGCTGAACTCGGGAACTGAACTGCCAGCAGACATCGTTGTTACGGCAACTGGCCTTGAGTTGCTGTTCCTGGGAGGAATCGAACTAGCCGTAGATGGCGAGCAAGTCGATATTGGGAGCAAGCTCACCTATAAGGGCATGATGCTCGAAGGCGTTCCCAATCTAGGGGTTGCGATTGGCTACACCAATGCGTCATGGACACTGAAATGTGAATTGACCTGTGCCTATATCTGCCGGCTCCTGAACCGTATGCATGATGATGGTTACTCGCAGTGCACGCCCAAGAATTCCGATGGTGCAATGGCACCCGAGCCGCTGTTAGACCTGACCTCGGGCTATGTGCAACGTTCAGCAGCGCTCCTGCCCAAGCAGGGCTCCCGCTTTCCTTGGAAGGTGTATCAGAGCTATGTGCGTGACTACCCCTCGCTCAAGTTCTCCAAATTGGATGACGGGGCCATGCAGTTTTCTGGGTCCAAGAACTTCGGTCAAGCGGGCTCCACACCAGCCAAGACGGGAGCATCACGATGAGTTTCAGGTTTGCAGGAAGCGTGGTAGCGATCACCGGCGCCGGGTCTGGAATCGGACGCGCATTGGCTCAGGATCTTTCAAGCCGGGGAGCGAACCTGTCCTTGGCAGATATTGACTCCGATGGCCTAGCCGAAACAGTTCTGCTGATCGAAGCGAACTCGACGAGCACTCTAAAAACCAAGGTCACTGCAACTGTTCTCGACGTCTCAGATAGAGATGCGGTCGAAGCTTGGGCCGCGCAAGTTGTCGAGGAACACGGCAAGGTCAACATGATTGTGAATAACGCAGGTGTTGCGCTGAGCGCCACGATCGAGGCGATGTCCTATGAGGACTTTGAGTGGTTGATGAACATCAACTTTTGGGGAGTTGTGTACGGCACGAAAGCCTTCTTGCCGTATCTGAAGGAGTCCGGCGCTGGCCATGTGGTGAACATCTCAAGCGTGTTTGGGCTTGTGAGCATTCCCACACAGTCGGCCTACAACGCAGCCAAGTTTGGTGTGCGCGGTTTTACCGACGCACTGCGCATGGAACTCGAGATTGAGCAATCCGGAGTCTCCTGCACCACGGTGCACCCTGGAGGAATTCGTACGAACATTGCGCGAAACGCTCGCACAGATCTGTCGGTGCTCTCGATTGCGGGGTCGGCCAAAGAACTGGCAGATAATTTTGATCGCATGACGCTCACCACCCCCGAAAAAGCAGCGGGGCAGATCCTGAAAGCAGTAGAGAAAAACCGACGTCGAGTACTCGTCGGGCCGGATGCCAAGGTGTTCGATCTGGTCTCACGCTTGCCCGCGCCGCTGTATCAGCGAGTCCTCGTTGCGGGGTCGAAACGCTCTTGGGTCGGCAAGAAGAAGTAGACCGACTGCAAGTAGGCTTGAACGCTTACTGAGCGTGTTCGTGTTCGAGTGGCAGGTTGAGTCGAGCCACGGTTTCTTTGTCGAAGTCGAACTGAATCAGGACTGCGGTTTCATCGCCGATTACCGTTGCATCATGGCCGGGATGAATGATCACGGCCTGCGGTGCAATCAAGTCAATGCAGCACCCGTCCGGGTAATCAATGCGCATATGGCCCTCAGCAAGGAACCCCACATGGGCGTGCATGCACAACTCGGTTCCGACGATAGGTTTGAGGTTGGTGGACCACTTGTAGCCGGCCGGGTAGACCACACGTTTGATGTGTGCATCACCTGCAGAGAAGATGTCTTCAGAGACTCCTCCGACCTCTCTGCGCACAGCGCCTCCGATTGGTGGAATTAGTCTTGCTTCTGAATTGGTGTTGGGCTGCTCAGTGCTCATCGCTACAGAATAGAACCTTGGTCGGCGCGGCTGTGCGCCAAGGGTGCATCTGAATCTGAATGCAGCCCAAGGCCGCCTTGGAAGAACCAGTTGGGGTTAGGGGATGTCCCTTGCAAGGCGAACCCCAGAGAACATCCAACTCTTGGCCGGTGCAAAAAAATTACGGTAGGTCGTGCGCGCATGGCCTGCGGGTGTCGCAAAACTGCTGCCGCGCAGTACTTGTTGATTCATCATGAACTTGCCGTTGTATTCCCCGATAGCTCCAGAGCTTGCCCGGTAACCGGGGTACGGGCGATACGAAGATTCAGTCCATTGCCAGAGTTCCCCGAACCACTGCTGTGAGTCAGGCGAACTACCTGCCGAACGAGGGGCCAGTACGTCCAGGTTGAGGTGGGCGCCAGCCACCGGGGCATTGGCAGCAACCTCCCATTCGGCCTCGGTTGGCAACCTTGCGCCACTCCACCGGGCGAACGCATCGGCCTCGAACCAACTAATATTGCTGACCGGCTGTTGGGGGTTCAGCGGCTGCTTCCCAGCTAGTCCGAAGACCTTCCACTCAGTGTCTTCGGCTCGCCAGTACATCGGCGCTGCCAGTTCCTGTTCGGCAACGAGAGCCCACCCCTCGGCCATCCAAAACTCTGAGCGGCAGTATCCGCCGTCCTCTAAGAACTCCAACCACTCACCGCAGGTGATCAGTCGATCAGAAATCTCATAGGGGCTCAGATACACCTGATGCTGAGGGCGTTCATTGTCGAAACAGAATGTGGCCCTATCTGCTGGCGCAGACTCGGCTTGGCCGATTGTCGCTAGGCCGCCCTCATGGCGAAACCAATTCATCGGCGCAGGCGCAGTTGCATGCGCCACTACCTGCCCCGCTGCAGGAGCAGACGACTGCCCCGCATCAGCTCTGCCTTCATCAGCGCTGCCTTCATCAGCGCTGCCTTCATCAGCGCTGCCTTCATCAGGTTTGTAGGCCGGCCAAGCGGGGTGCAGTGAGAGAAGATGCAGTGCATCCATGCACAGCAACTCCTGATGCTGCTGCTCGTGATGCAGACCCAAGGTCAGCAGGTCAGCAACTTCAGCTGAACCTTCGGTTTCGAAGAGTCGGTTGAGTTCTGCATCCACGTAGCCTCGGTAGCTGCCGACCTCCTCAGCACTCGGCCGCGAAAGTAGGCCGCGTTCAGCACGCGGGTGGCGTGAGCCCAAGGATTCGTAATAGGAGTTGAACAGATGAGCAAACTCGGGATTGAACGGCTCGTAGCCCTCGAGGTGGGGCTGCAGAAGGAACGTCTCAAAGAACCAAGTGGTATGGGCGCGATGCCATTTGGTGGGTGATGCATCCGGCATGGACTGCACGGTTTGGTCCTCTGGGCTAAGCGGTGCTGATAGCTGCTCAGTCAGTTCGCGAACGCGAAGCAGATCATCAACCTGGGTTTGGTTCTGGCTCAGCTGAGAATCAGGTTGTGAGACTTCAGGTTGGATCATCGAATTGCGAGCCACAGGGCAAAGTCCTGCGCTGAGTCCGTCCAACAGTGATGAGTTTGGAATCCGGCTTCTGTGAGTTCAGATCGAACCTGCTGAGGATCAAACTTTGTGCTGATCTCGCTCAAGAGATCCTCTCCTGCAGAGAAGGGAATCTCTAGGTCTAAGTCGCGAATCGGAACGAGTTGCTCGCGGCAAGAACGCAGGCGCATCTCGATGCACGAATCCTTCTCGTTAAAGCAAGCCACATGCTCAAAAGCATCAAGATCGAACTCTGCGTGGAGTTGGGTGTTCAGCACTGAGAGCAGATTCTTGTTAAACGCTGCAGTCACCCCAGAACTGTCGTCATAGGCGGCAATCAGCCGAGACCTGTCTTTCAGCAAGTCTGTGCCGAGCAGCAGTGAATCCCCGGGTTGCAGTATCTGAGCGAGGGATGCAAGAAAAGTTGCACGGTGAGCCGCGTCAAAGTTTCCGATCGTTCCTCCCAGAAAGGCAACCATGCGAGTTCCGCCAGCGGGGAGTGCCCAGAGGTGTTGCGTGAAGTCCCCGACGATGCCTCCAACTTCTGCTTGCGGATAGTCCGCTTGGATGTGAGCGACAGCGTGACGCATGGTCGCCTCGGCTACGTCAAAGGCCACAAAGCGATGCAAGCTCTGCGCATCCTCAAAGGCCTGGAGTAACAACTGAGTCTTCTCAGAGGTTCCCGAGCCCAGTTCGATCAGTGTGGTGGCAGCGCTGAGTTCGCAGATTTCTGTAGCGTGGGATTCAAGGATGGCTCGTTCAGTTCTTGTGGGGTAATACTCCGCTAAGTGCGTGATCTGCTCGAACAGTTCACAGCCCTGCTCGTCATACAGCCACTTCGGGGAGAGTTCCTTTGGGTAGCCAAGCAAGCCGGCGGTTACCTCTTGGCAGAGTTCTTCTCGTTGTTGCTCCGGCGACAGGTGCACCGCTATCTGCGATGCGTCGCGCTCAGTGGCCTGAACATGAGTCATGGAAGGGGTTCCTCGGGGTGTCGGGCTGAGGGGACTCTGCCGGCGGAGTTGAATGACAAGAACCTATTGCGTAAGTCCCCTAAGGGCAGGTCGGCTTGCTCCGAGGGGCGAGCCCAAATCAGGAGAAGCAACAACATGACAAGGTTGATCCACGTGGCGCGGTGTTCGAGAAGTTGTCCGAAAGCACTCAGCGGACGCTTTCCTGCCCCATTCGCATAGGCAATCAACAAGAACCCAGCTTGGACTTGCAGGAGAAGTGCCGAGCGGGAACTCCAAGCAAGCATTGCAACCGGTAGCAGCATGGCGCCGTACCAAGGCATCACGTAGGCGGCTGAGATGCACAGGAGCAGCCCTGCTGCGGTGGCAGCCTCGCCAGGGTGGCGTGCTCGTCGGTATTGCCAGAGCACAACAACAAAACACAACAGGAGCAGCAGCAGTGAGTACCGAGAAATGTTCTGAGCTACTGCGTCAATTGCCGCATCCCGGGTTGCGCCAAGGTCTTCCAGCGAGGTGATCTGTCGGGTGCGTACAGACTTCCAAATCGAGAATCTGCTGTCATCTCCGGCGCTTTGTTGAATCGGACGAAGAGAGTCGATTCCCCCGACAAGCAAGTAGGCCAAGCCCACCGCGACTGCGATGGGCGTAGCAAGGCGCAATGCGGGCCGGGTTCCTCGTCGCCAGAACACCCAAGCCAGGATTGCAACAATGGGAAAGGCTACGGACAGTTTGATGGCGATCGCTAAGGCCGCCAAGCCGCCCGCTAGCCCATGGCGGTGGTCTTCGGCCAGGAGCACCACGCCGAGCAGGGCTAGGCCGATGAGTACGTCATTGTGGGCATCGTTCACGGTTGCAAGAATGACCGGCGAGCATCCGAGAGCTAGCACAGACAAGCTGCTGTTTGTCCTTCTTGCAATAAGGAGTACAGCGGCAAAAGCCGCAGAGGCCATGAGGCTTTGCCAGAGCAGCCGAATTGCCAACTGAGATGTTCCCGCAAGGCTTGCCACCACCGCTGCAAGGCCAACAAAGGCGGGGCCATACATGGAGTTCTGATCATGCCATCGATCAGCTACAAACCCCAGGGTTGGGTCTGTGGGTGCGGAATTCGGTGGGTGAAAAAATGGATTCAAGTGATGCACCGAAACTAAACGGCCGTAGGAGTTGTAGAGGTATAAATCCTGGGAGTGATGGATTGGTGCGATCGCAACCAGAACTAGGGCTATGCCACTCAAGGCAATCGCAGCATTCATCGGCACAGCAGTTCCATGACGAGAACTGACAAGCATTGCTAGGTATGCGGCGACTGCAGCCACAAGAACAATCAGACTGGTGGCCCCCGGTTCGTTTGCCCCCCAAAGGAGCCAGAGGACTGTCAGACCAACGGCTGCAATCGGCGTGGCCCATTGCAGGGCCGTTAGTAGCCGAGTGGATTTGAAGGTAGCGGCCCGAGGCGATGCAGTGTCGGGGGCAGTCACAGAAATCCGATTTTACACCCCTGCAACTTGCCCTGAGTTCTCAAATCAACATCCTGATCTCTGGCTTTCAAAAACTTGCCTCGGCCTCGTCGGGGAATTAGTCCAACAATTCTTGCACTTGATCCCCAATCGGGATCTTCCCCTGGCGAACAGCGGCTTGATTGGCAGCGCGATCCTCGGGTTCGTACAAGTAGTTCGCCATGATCCCGAACGAGCGCTCAGTTCCTCGATCCGACAGATCGGCATGGGCGTTTATCTGAACAAGGCGCGCCCCGTTTCCTAGGTGGAACCTGGCCACGGGGTCGATCGGGCGTCCAGTTTCACCCAAGCTGCACAAGTACTTCGCGCAGCCTTTCAGGAGTTCCTCGGGGCTGTGACGCACAGCTTGCTCTCGAGAGAGCCACTCTCGGAACCCGGGGATGGGTGAAAGCGTGACGAACTCACTCAGCCCAGGAAACTCCGATGTGAGCAGATCCATCGCTCCAGTCAGCAACGAGGCGCCGCCAGGAATGCCGCTCAGTCCAGCCTCGACATTCCAAATTGAATAAAAGACAGCGGTGGTGGCGTCTGATGGCTCGAGGTGGGTTCGGTTGGGGTCGAGAATTTGAGGCATTGCTGCGGGCCTGGAATCAAGAAGCGCAACCCACACCACGTTCAGCGGATGCCCCCGAAGCAGGGGATGCTCGAGAACGAAACAGCGCCGGTCCGGAGCGAATCGGTCAGCAATGTCAGCTTCGCGATCTGCTGGGCTGCTCGAAGCAAACGGATGAATCGGCTCAGCCAGAGCCAGACGGTCACACAAGTCCCCAGGCTCGCCGAGTGTCAGCCTGCGAACGGCCATTGGAGCGCTCTCGAGTCGTATCTTCAATTCTGCTGTCGCTGCGGCGAGTTCCTCCGACTGGTCCGCCGCCGCCGAGGTCAAAGGCACTGTTGCATCCCTACTTGCCAACAGTTCGGCCCTTCGAAGGACCAAGTTCAGCAGGTCAGGCTGGTTCGCTCGGTCGATCGTCACCTCTGTATTGAATACAGCCTGAGTAATTCAAGCAAGAGCGGGCTCTCAGTTAACTAGAACAACGCGGCGGAGTTGGGGCCCTCGGGCAGTACGCTCAACAGGGCCATGAAGACCCACCTCCGCATAGGAAAGCTGCTCGGTGTCCCCATCGGTCTGAACTGGGGTGTGCTGATTGTTTGCGTGCTGTTGGCCTTTAGTCTGGCCACCATCTCGTTGCCGGTAGCCGCTCCCGATCATCCGTCAAGCGCTTATTGGTTTGCAGGGGTGATCGGCGTCATTGGTTTTCTTGTCTCTCTAGTCGGCCACGAACTGGGACATAGCTACATCGCTGATCGAAACGATGTGAAGGTAGTTGAGATCACACTCTGGCTGTTTGGCGGAGTAGCCAAGCTAGAAGGCGATGCGGATAACCCGGGTGCGGAGTTCCGCATTGCTGCTGCAGGGCCCGCAATGAGCCTTGTGATGGCAGGCATCTTTGCTGGCTGCTTCTGGTTTGTTGATCAATTGAATGGTTCACGGGTTCTGCTGAGTCTGTTGATTTGGCTGAGTGCAATCAACGTGGTTCTTGCCATTAGCAACCTGTTGCCGGCGTTTCCTCTAGACGGCGGCAGAATGCTTCGCGCCATCTTGTGGCGCCGGTCACGCCGCAAAATTCCCGCAACTCGCTTGGCTGCATTAATCGGACAGATTCTTGCCGCCGCTCTGGTGGTCTTCTCGCTTGCCTGCATTGCTTGGTGGTCGGTGTGGTCTGGATTCTGGATTCTGATTCTTGCGGTGTTCCTCTTCGTTGCGGCCCGCTCCGAATGGAAGGCCTCTGCAGCGCAGCCCGAGTTATTAGACCGAGCAGTTGGCGGACTTGGAAGAAAGCTGCCTAGCCCGCTGGCTTGCACAGCTTCGATCGCGCAGCTTGAGCAGACGCTGAAGCGACACCCTGGCGCTCCGCTAGTTCCTGTTGTGGATTCACTAGGTCACGTGGCTTCGCTAGTCATGCCTGATGCGGTGCTTCGCGTGCCGCCGGCACAGCGTTCAGTCGTCCCCATCGAGTCTTTTGTTGAGCCAATGTGGAGCTTGCCACGGGTGCATCCCAGCGAGTCTGTTGCAGAGGTACTGGGGCGATTGGGGTCGGGTCAGTCGTGGCGGGCCGTGGTTACTGACGGAACCACAGTTCACGGAGTGTTGTGTTCCGAGGACATGGAACAAGTGCTCGAGCTGGCAACCTCGTGAGGCTCAACATGTATAGCCTCACCGGGTTCCGTCACCTGCAGGAGTAGGGTTCGCAGGATGTCGTTCGTTTCCGGTAAGCGGCCCGGAATCGGGACCTGGAGGATGTCTGTCGCTGTGCTGCGACAGCGCCGCCGACTAGCACTCGCGACTGTTGCTATTGCGCTGAGCGTTGGCTATTTGGCCGGCGCTCTCACATTGCTTGATCGGGTCTCTGAGGGACTCGCAGACTTGGCCGCCGCTGGCGCTGAACCGGCGGACCTTATTGTCGAGGGAGACGTTGCCTATGAGTCTGCCCTTGAGCAGACCCGTCGACTCATTCCAAGCTTTATTGCACAGTCCCTTGAGGGGCAACAGGGCATAGCTGCTGTCTCGCCGCGAATCGAAGAGGCCACTGTGTTGCTCGATGCAGACGGCGACCCGATCGTCGCTCCGGGCCTGTCGGAGCAACCACTTGGATCGAATTGGCCCTCGGATGCGCAACTGACGCCCTACGAATTTGTGGGCAAGGGTCGGCCACCGGTGGCTCCGAACGAGGTCGTGATCGACAAACGGTCGGCCGCTAAAGCCGGGCTACAAGTTGGCGATCAGGTGGTGGTGGCAGGCAAGACCAAAATTGCACCATATGAAATCGTCGGGATCATTACTACCGACAAAGGAAACCTGCCGGATGGGTCAAGTTTGGCGCTGTTTTCCACCGAGCAGGCTCGCATTCTCTTTGACCTTCCGGACAACGACAACCGGGTAGCAATTCGCCTGACCAAAGACGCAGACCCTGCGCTAGTCCAAGCCAGGATCGCAGCGAGTCTGCCCGCTGGAGCAATTGTCGTTGACGGGCCAACTGGGGCAGTTCATCGCCAAGAAAGCCTGACTCGCAGCTTTGCTCTGATCCGAGGGCTCATTATTGGTTTCGCGGCACTTGCGTTGTTGGTGGGCATGGCAACCGTGGCCAACTCGCTCACGCTGTTGTATTCCTATAGACGGCAAAGCTTTGCGACATTCCGCTTGTTCGGAGCGAAGCGGCATCAGTTGATGCAAGTGGCCCTGCTCGAAGCTGCAGTGTTAGCCGTCATCGGTTCTCTCATCGGTGCCCCGGTCGGACTCCTGCTTGCCAGGTTGATCGAAGCGGTTTTGGGCTCGCTCGGAACAGCGATCCCAGTAGGCGGGTCACTTGTTTCACTACCAGCATTGGTTTTGGCCGTGGTGGTTGGGTGTGTTGCAACCCTTTTGGCGGCCGTATTTCCAGCGTGGCGAGCATGCTCGGTGGCGCCTATCGAGGCTGTTGTAGAGGCCGATACTGCGCGCTCACCATCGGTCTTCTTCCGCTTTGTGCGGTCAGTGCTGATGGGCGTTGCAGCGGCGGTACTAGTTGGTGGCTTCATGATCATCACCAACAGCGCCAACAGTGTTGCCTTCTCTGTTGCCATCTTCGTCCTCGTGGCCGTTGTGTTTGTCTCGATGGTGCCAACGGTGCTTGCCTCTGCGGTTGCACTTGGGA
>CAFBQW010000031.1_pt1 | contig 11495 bp, 10 predicted proteins | sample 7270031 | NCBI WGS metagenome assembly CAFBQW01 (sample SAMEA6814186, study PRJEB35770) | freshwater metagenome | biome: Freshwater; feature: Freshwater reservoir; material: water | place: Czech Republic | collected 2016-11-09 | depth 30m m
GCCATTCCTGTTGGGCGCGATGTGCGGTTCAAGATTCAGTCCAATGACGTGATTCACAGCTTCTGGATTCCGGCGCTGTCAGGCAAGATGGACGCCGTTCCTGGCCGCACCCACCAGGTGATTCTGCAGGCCAATGAGGTGGGTATGTTCCAAGGGCAGTGCACCGAGTACTGCGGGCTCTCTCATGGCCTGATGCGGATGCAGGTTAAGGCTCTCACCCCAGAGGATTACCAGACTTGGCTGACTGCGATGACGACTTCGCCTGCTCAGCCTGACCCGAAGAACGAACTTGCGCTGCAGGGACAAACACTCTTCGTTGCGCAGTGCTCCTACTGCCATCAAGTTGATGGTGTGACACCCACATCTAAGTCTCCGTACCCTTACAGCACGGTTCCAGACCCGAACTACGGCAAAACAGTGGCCATCACGATGGCCTCTGGAAACGCTCCAAACCTGACCCACTTGATGATGCGCCAGCACTTCGTCGGCGGGTTGTTGGACTTGTATCAAGAGGGTGGGTCAGTGGCTCAGGCCATTCCCGAGGGAACTCCCGATACCAACAACATCAAGAGTTGGCTGCGAAACCCAGAAGATGTCAAGCCAATGAACCCAAACAACAACCAAGGCATGCCGAACTACAACTTGAGCGAAGCTCAGATTGAACAACTCACGGCCTACCTCCTCACCCTCAAGTAAACCTCACCCTCAAATGAACCTCACCCTCAAGTAAGCCTGAACGATTCAGTAGAAATACATGAACGAAATGATGCACGTATGAGTACTCAGCAGAACCGAAAGAAAGGTTGATCTGATGGCGATCATCGAAGATCAGCGTCCGCTTGAACTGACCACCGGACACGACCCTGTTGCGCCCGAGGCGCCAAGTCCCCTTGGTGTGTTTGCCCGTCCGAAGGCAAACACCGGTTGGAGGTCTTGGGTAAACACCGTGGACCATAAGAAGATCGGCATCATGTACGGCGTTGCCTCGTTCTTCTTCTTACTTGTGGGTGGCTTTGAGGCACTCCTCATCCGCTTGCAGTTGTCGGTTCCGGGCAACCAACTGCTCTCGGCTGACTTGTATAACCAAGTCTTTACAATGCACGGCGTCACCATGGTGTTCATGGTGATTATGCCAATGGCCTCGGCCTTTGCGAACTACTTGATTCCCCTGCAGATTGGCGCTCGGGATGTGTCGTTCCCAAGGATGAATGCGCTCTCGCTGTGGATCTGGCTTGCTGGCGCAATCTTCTTCAACTCCTCATGGTTGCTTGGCGGCGGTGCGGACGGGGGTTGGTTTAATTACGCACCAAACGCCGGGGTTACCTTCTCGCCCGGAACGGGCATTGACTTCTACGCAATTGGTTTGCTCATCATGGGTATCGGGTCCACTGTCTCGGCAGTCAACCTGACCGTAACAGTGCTCAACATGCGTGCCCCTGGCATGACGCTGATGAAGATGCCGGTGTTCACCTGGATGAACTTTGTGGTTCAGGTGTTGCTGGTGTTTGCACTTCCGGTTATTACCGTGGCGCTCTTGCTCCTCACCTTGGATCGCATGTTTGGCGCAGCATTCTTCGATGCTTCCAAGGGTGGAGATCCGTTCTTGTGGGAGCATTTGTTCTGGATCTTCGGTCACCCCGAGGTGTACATCATGGTGTTGCCGGCGTTTGGCATGGTGTCTGAGATCATTCCCGTGTTCTCTCGCAAGCCCATCTTTGGTTACCCCTTCATGGTTGGTTCGGGAATCGCCATTGGCTTTATGGGTTGGGGTGTGTGGGCTCACCACATGTTCGCCTCGGGCATGGGCCAACTTTCCGTGCTGGCCTTCTCGCTCTCAACGCTGTTCATTGCAGTACCAACCGGTGTAAAGATCCTGAACTGGATGGCGACCATGTATGGCGGTCGCATCAAGTTCTCGGTGCCGATGCTGTTCTCGATAGGACTCGTTGGAATGTTCACCATCGGCGGGCTTTCTGGAGTCACCCATGCGTTTGCTCCCGCTGACACGCAACAGACTGATACCTACTACATCGTTGCTCACTTCCACTACGTGCTCTTTGGTGGCGCACTACTCGGAATGATGGGCGGCCTGTACTTCTGGTGGCCAAAGATGTTCGGTCACTTCCTCGGTGAGCGCACAGGAAAGTGGCACTTCTGGCTGATGCTGGTTGGGTTCAACCTGACCTTCGGCCCCATGCATATCCTTGGCCTACAGGGAATGATGCGACGCACCTACACCTACACATCGGTCCAAGGTTTCAGCATGTGGAACATGGTCTCGACCATCGGAGCCTTCATCATTGCGCTGTCCCTACTCACCTTCATGGGCAACGTGGTGTTTAGTTATCGCAAACACCGCAAGAACCCCGTCAACCCTGGTGCAGACCCGTGGGATGCCCGCAGTCTGGAGTGGATGATTCCCTCGCCCACACCCGAGTACAACTTTGCTGAGATTCCAGTAGTCGAAGAGTTCGACGAGTTCTGGCACCGCAAGTACGGCCACGATGAAAACGGCCGCCTCGTGCGAATTGCCAAGACTGAGGATGTAGTCGAGTCGAGCGATCCGGTTACCGTTCACCTGCCTTCACCCTCGTATTGGCCACTCGTACTTGCTCTAGGCATGCCTCTTGTCGGGTACGGGTTGATCTTCAACCTCTGGTGGGCCGTTCCAGGAGTAATCCTCATCGTTGCTGGTATTTACGGATGGGTCATGGAACCCTCGACCGATCCGGACGCTGGTCATGGTCATGATGATCATCATGGCGAACCGGATGAACCGGAGGCGACCGAGCTTGCTGCGCCTGAAACCGTTGAGGCCGAGCTTGTCTCTGCATCTGCTGGATCTACCGGAGTTACTGCTGAAGAAGGCGATTCGAAATGAGCGATCTCGCATACGAATCTCTCGAGGATGTTGAGTTCCCCGATGACATCCACACGACCTCAACTGGTATCTCAAATGAGAAACTCGGTATGTGGGTCTACTTGGCATCGGATTGCTTGCTCTTTGGCGGCATGATTTCCACGTACCTCATTTATAAGAACCGCCCTGGCGAAATCGCTGGTTTGTCGGGCAACACGCACAAGGTGTCGGAGTATTTCGATATTCCGTTCACTTCTATGACCTCGTTCATTCTGCTGATGAGTTCACTCACCATGGTGCTCGCTGTGAACTCAGTGATCCGTGGCGACCTCACCCGACTGCGATTGTGGTTGACTTCTACTGCAGTTCTCGGCGGGTTGTTCCTTGGTGGGCAGATCTACGAGTTCACAAACTTTGTGGTCAATGATGGTCTTGGTTTCACCTCGAACGTGGCCTCCTCGTCCTTCTTTGCACTTACTGGATTGCACGGAGTGCACGTAGTTGTCGGTGTGATCATGCTGCTGTCGATGCTGGCGATCTCGTTCGGCACGCGGATTCGCGCCGAAGCAGTCGAGGTAGTCGGCCTGTACTGGCACTTCGTCGATATTGTTTGGGTACTGATCTTTACGATCGTGTACCTCATCCCATGAGGAGACTTCAATGAGCGCAGCAGTAACCGAACTCGATGATGACTCCCCAGTAAACCCTGGCGAGCACCATACGCATGGCCCGACCGATGGGCAGTACTTCAAAATTTTCTTCCTGCTTGTTGGGCTGACCGCACTCGAGGTGAGCACCTACTGGTGGGACGACATCTTCAACGCCGATACCAAGAAGATTGCCGTACCGGTTCTCCTCACCTTGATGGTGATCAAGTTCTTTCTGGTGGCGTTGTACTTCATGCACCTGAAGTTTGATTCGCCGCTGCTGAAGCGGACGTTCTATGTCGGCATGATCGTTGCAATCTTTGTGTACGTGGTTGCGTTGAGCGTTATGAACTTCTGGGGTGACTCGGGAACAACTCATTTCAACGATCCGCCGATTGATCCGCCGGCTCCGTTCTGCGCAACATCATCTAAGCCCGGTCCCTGCCCGGCTGGATGATGCTGAGCAGCGCATTTCCAGCTTGGGTGCCGCACTTTGAAGTGTGGATGCTGGTTCTTGCGCTTCTGGCTCTTGGTCTGTACGCCAGTCGAGTCATTCAGCCTAAGGCTGTTGCCGCTGGTGAAGCACCTATAACTACTCACCAGAAGATCTGGTTCTTCTTTGGTGTGTTTGTCTTCTGGGTTGCTACAGATTTTCCGCTGCATGACCTTGCTGAGCAGCGCCTGTATTCGATGCATATGTTGCAACATTCGTTGCTCATGGTTGTCTTTCCGCCAGTCATGTTGCTGGCTACCCCAACTTGGCTAGCGCGCCTGATTATTGGTGAAGGCGGGTTCAAGCGGTTTGTGTACTTCTGGGCGCGCCCCGCTCCAGCCCTGTTAGTGAATCTGTTCCTGACAGCAGCCATGCATGCTGCTTGGGTGGTCAACACCTCGGTAGCGAATGCTTGGATGCATTACAGCGTGCACTCCCTAGCCGTGTTTACCTCACTGCTGGTTTGGATGTGCATATGTGGGCCAATTCCCGAGTTGCAGGTTGGGCCACCACTCAAAATTGTGATGGTATTTCTCATCTCCATCATTCCTACGATTCCAGCGGCGTTTCTCACCACAGCAGAGTCGGTTTTGTATCAGGGGTATAACCATGAGCCCAGACTGTGGGGGCTGAGCGTGGTCTATGACCAGCAACTAGCGGGAATCATGATGAAGATCATCACAGGGTTCTACCTGTGGGGGATTATCGGTGTGATCTTCTTCAAGTGGTCGCTGGGAAGTAAAGCGAACCAGTCCAAGTTCCGCGGAAAGTTGGTCCATTCTGATGGATCTACGGCCACCGAACTTATTCCCACCGAACTTATTCCCAGCGGAACAGAAGTGCCGCCCCAAGCGGAGCAATCACTGCCCAGCAAGTAAGTGAAACCCAGGCCCAACTGGCAACGCTTCCGCCGACAGTGAGAGATCCGATGATGATTTCGGCAAGGGGCGCAGCGGGCAAGAGTTTGGCAACCGCAGCGAGTGGGGCCGGGAGTTCGCTGAGCGGAATAATCATTCCTCCGGTAAGCAACAGAATTAGGTACAGCCCGTTCGCCGCTGCGAGGGTAGCCAATCCGGGCAATGTTCCTGCCATGAGAAGACCCAGACCGCTAAATGCGGCAGTACCGAGCAGAGCACCGGCTATAGCAGCGGCCCATCCGCTCATCGGAGGTGACCAGCCCAGCAGCATCGAGGCGCTGATCAGCACGACCCATTGGATGACTTCAATGACGAGAACGGTGGCGATTTTGGACATGACCCAGCGCCCGCGGCCCAAAGGAGAGGCACCGAGTCGCTTCAGTACGCCGTAGGTTCGCTCAAATCCTGTTCCGATTCCTAGCGAAACCATCGCCGTGGACATGACAGCCAGAGCGAGCACTCCAGGTGCTAGGAAATCGATGGGCTCGTCGGTGCCAGTTGGGAGCAGGTCAATCGAGGAAAAGAACACCAGAATGAGTAGTGGAATACCAAGTGAAACAAGGAGCTGCTCCCCTTGCCGAGCGCTCAGTGCTAGTTCGGTGCGGATTTGAGAACGAATGGCTCTCATGCGTCTGTGCTGTCTGTGCTGTCTGTGCTGTCTGTGAGGCGGCGGAATACGTCATCGAGGCGCTGTCGTTCGGCCCGCAGATCGGTGAGTTGGATGTTCTGGGCTGCAAGCCAGCTTGTGACTGCTGCGACTAGAGCGGGCGAGGGTGGAGCCTCTACCCGGTACTCACCATGAGATGTCTCTGAAGCTTGGGACCCGACTGCAGCGCTGAGTGCGGCGCAGTCAAGGTTTGGGGTGGCGCCGAACAACAAGTGGTCAGAACTCGTTGCCGACATCAATTCGGTCGGAGACCCCTGAGCTATGACCTTTCCGTGGTCGATGATGATGACCTTGTCTGCGAGGCGTTCGGTCTCGGCTAGATCATGGGTCGTGATGAGCACGCAGACACCCTCTTGGCGCAACGTCAACAGTAAAGACCTGATGAGGTCACGACCTTCTAGGTCGACCCCTGCAGTTGGCTCATCAAGAAACACAACCTTGGGTTTACCAATCAGAGCGAGCGCTAGGGAGAGTCGCTGTTGTTCACCGCCTGAGAGGCGGCGGTACGGGGTCTTTGAGCGACTCGTGAGACCTACCCTTGCCAAGAGGTCTTCCGGGTCAAGCGAGTCAGGAAAGAAGCCTGCGTATTGTTGAAGGAGCTCGCGAGGGCGAATTGCAGTTGGGATTCCGCCTTGTTGCAGCATGATCCCCACCTGTCTCGTGAGCTTGTGATGATCGGTAATGGGATCGAGTCCTAAGACGCTGCTCGACCCCGAACTCGCTGCTCGATAGCCTTCAAGGTGTTCAATCGTCGAGGTCTTTCCAGCCCCATTTGGTCCAAGCAGCACGGTGATCTGACCGGCTTGGGCTTCGAAGCTCACCTGATCGACTGCCACAGTCTGGCCGTACTGGATGCTCAATTGTTCTGCGATAACTGACACAATGCGACGCTACTTCCCGCCTGTGCCTCTGGCACAGTTCCGCTTGCAGTTCTGGAACAGATAGTCAATGAGGTTCAGCCTGCTGCCCGATGCCAACTAGGTTCCACTCATGCTTGATGTGCGTATGATCCGCGCCGATATTGACCAGGTGAAAGCAGGGCTCGCAAGACGAGGCCAAGACACTGCTGTGATTGATGAGGTTGCCGGCATCGATGCCGAGTTGCGATCGTTGTCAGGCCAGCGTGATTCGCTGCGAGCCGAGGTTCGGGCTTTGTCTAATGAGGTTGGCAAACTCTTCCGGGAGCAACGCCAAGACGAGGCCACTGAGCTTCAAGAGCAAAGCAGGCTGCTTGGCCTAGAAGAGAAGCAGCTTGATGCTCGGGCCGAGGAACTACAGGTTCTGCTCCGTGATCAACTGTTGCGGATCCCTAATCTCCCAGCGGCGGATTGCCCAGATGGTGCCGGCGAACAAGACAATGTGATTCTGCGCGTTGAGCAGTATCAGCCTGATTCGTATGTGGACTGTCAACGAGTGCCTCATTGGGAGATCGGTGAACAGCTCGGGATTCTCGACGTTGAGCGTGCAGTCAAGATGTCGGGATCAATGTTTGTGATGTACCGCAAGCAGGGAGCTGCGTTAGTGCGGGCGTTGTGCCAGCTAGCGATTGATCGCAATGTTGACCTGTACGAAGAGGTGCGCCCGCCAACGTTGGTGCGCACTGCAACAATGATTGCAACGGGCCATCTCCCTAAGTTTTCTGAAGAGGCCTATGCGGTGGAGCGAGATGACCTGTGGGCCATTCCCACTGCTGAAGTTCCTCTGACTTCTCTTGGCCAAGACGAGATCGTGGCCGAGGCGGACTTGCCGCTCCGGTTCTGCGCCCATACCAGCTGTTTCCGGCGGGAGGCCGGTTCGGCAGGAAAGGACACCCGCGGGCTCTTGCGGGTTCATGAGTTCGACAAAGTCGAGATTTTGGCTTATTCCACTCCGGCACAGGCCGCGGACCTACACGCCGAGATCCTCTTGCGAGCCGAGAGTCTGATTGCGGAGCTTGGGTTGGCCTACCGCGTGTTGGATCTCTGCGCAGGTGACATCGGTAATTCGGCTGCCCGCACCTTTGACATTGAGGTGTACTCGCCAGGGGTTGACCAGTGGCTTGAGGTGAGTTCGGTCTCTTGGTTCGGTGAGTACCAAGCGCGCCGGGCCAATCTTCGTTACAAGCCTGAAGGTGGGAAGGGGACCGGGGTTCTGCACACACTGAATGGTTCCGCTCTAGCTGTGCCACGCGTGTGGGCGGCAATCGTCGAGACCTATCGGCAGCCGGATGGTTCGATCAAAATCCCTGAGTTGTTGCTGCCCTATATGCGAGGTGCAACAGCGATCTCAGCCGGGGTGTGAGCCCGGGTATGGGGCCGGGTATGGGCCCGGGTATGACGGGTTCCGGAGTTCAGTATCTGCCCGCCAAGCTAGAGGCGGTTGGAGAGCCACCGGAAGATATCGGCAGCTCGCATCCAATGCGGAAGGTCACCGAGGACGTTGCAGATGATCCACGAAGTTGGACGCCCGCGGTTGCGAAGCAGGTGGCAGGCTTCTTTGATGAGATGGCAGCAGGTTGGGCTGCTTCGGGGAATCGAGCTCGTGGTCAGGTAGTGCTCGAGGATCTGTTGACACGCTCGGAAGTTCCCTCTGGGCTTGTGGTCGAACTTGGAGCTGGAACTGGGTCTGGCACGGTGTTGCTGCAACAGCATTTTGAGCACGTCCTTGCAGGGGATTTGTCCTCTGAGATGCTCAAGCGGCTACCACCGGAACTAGCGAGCAGGCTGCAGTTGGATTCCAGTGCACTTCCATTCGCCACTGGGAGTGTTACCGCGGTGGCCTGTGTGAACATGATGCTGTTTGCCGACGAGGTGGTTCGAGTCCTTACAGCCGATGGGGTGTTGATTTGGGTGAACTCCATCGGAGAACGAACACCTATCTACTTGTCTGCGGACCGGATTGCTCAGGCCCTCGCGGTGCAGGTAGCTGATTCCGAACTTGGTGGCAGCTTCGAGGTGACGGCTTCAACAGCGCACTGGGGAACATGGGCCGTTGCCCGCCGCCAACGCTGAATTGCTGGGTGGGGAGGGTCCCGCTACATGTTTTAAAACCGGCTTATGACGAAAGTAGCTTCTGCAAAGCTGCCGTCTCAGGGCTGCGCTCCCCGGTGACATCGGCGCTGAATCTGGACAAACTTCCGAGATGAACTTAACCAAGGTAAAAAGAACCACCACGGGCGCTGTGTTGTGGGGCGCCGCGTTGTCGGGCGCTGTGCTGTCGGGTGTCGCGTTTTCGAGGGTGGCGGTCTTGAGCGCAGTTGTGTCACCTCCAGTGTTGCGCCTGGCACAATGAACTACTCGCCTCGAGCGCCCTATCTGCGCCCCCATGATTTGCGCGGCGCAAACCTGCGCTACTGCCTGCTGACTTTGCTCTATCAGGCTGGGAGCCCACGCAGCATTGCTGAGCTGCGAACTGCTCTCGAGCACGTTGGGTTGACCGTTGGCGGCACTGATCCCAACAAAGTCATCTCCGATGTTCTGCGCTACGAGTCGCGCCTCGGCCGCGTACGGCGGACCGAGCGAGGCCGATATGAGTCTCGCTATCGCCCGAACACGACGGTTCGGCGCCATAGAGCACGACTCCAGGATCTAGTGGCCAAGGCCCGAAGCCAAACCAACGGTACTAACTGACCGCAGTGAGGGTTCTCGATCGCGTGTGCTGGCGGTCGTGGGAGTTGGTGATCGTCGGGGTTGTTGGTCGTGCAGGTGATCAGTCATGACTGGCCTCTACCTTCGGAGGGCCTTTCGTCATAAGCCGGTTTTAAAAGTGTGTTTCAACCCCAGCTACCTGCATGTTTCAGGGGACGAGTCGACCAAGAAGCGCCTCGCTGGTCAGCCATATCAAGCCAGCAGAGCATGCGATCCCAACGGCTATCATTCGCCACCGCCGATCCGCCCACATGGCGAGCGCCACGATGAATGGCACTACAAGCAGCCCGTAACGCCCGAGCGAATCCGTCACTTGGGAGGAGAGCATCAGGAGAAGCGATACCCCTGAGTATGCAATCCATGATGTCGGAAGCTTGGGTCCACTCCTGCGTGCGCCGAGCAACATGAAGACGAAGAGCGACAGGAACACCACCATGAAGCCCAAGTTGTAGACATCTCGAAAATTGCCTCTGATGAGTTCGCCAACCGGCTCGAGTACCCGCGTCAGCGGGTCTTGGAACCCTCCTCGAATCTGCCGCTGTAGACGCAACGGGAGTAGTAATTCCCCAGTGGACCGTTCAATCCAAATAAGAGCCAGCCCAAAGCCTAGGAATGGCCCACCCAGGCCAATAATCCAGTTCCACCAGCGGGGCCGAGGTTGAGCGCGTAGCAACTCAATTGCGATGGGTACCAGCAGTAGGCCACCGACCGGTCGAATAGCCGCCGCAAGGAGTGCCAGTAGACCAGCCATGACAAAATTCCGGCGCTGCAGCGCCAGAAGGGTGCCGGCAACCACGAGGAGTGCCAAACCCTCTGAATATGCAAAGGCCAGGACAAACGCCGCAGGGAAAATTGCGATGAGAACCGCTGACCGATCTGCAACTGACCGGCCTTCTACTGACCGGCCTTTTGATGACCTGCGGAGTGTTGAGGCCGCTTCCCCTTGGTCCTGATCCTGATCTTGACCTTGAAGAACCTCGGTTGCGAGCTTCCAAAGAACCCAAGCTCCTAAAAAAGCTGCGATGTTGCTGATGGCGATGAGCGCCCAATCGGCGTGACCGCCCAAGAGTGGGCCCAGAGCCTTTGCTAGAGCAGGGTAGACAGGGAAGAACCTTGCTTCCTCACCTGCCAGTGAGCCGGCTGCACCCCCAAGGGGGCGTGTGTACCACTGCTGTGCCAAGCCCCGATAAAACGCACCGTCCCAAGTAAACAATCCCTGCTGAATCTGTTCTGATCCGCGAGGGGTTTCGAGCTGATCCACCAGAAGATGCGCAGTCAGGAACCCGCTAGCGATGCACAGCCGTGCCCAGACCCAGCCAAGAAACACAGCAGGAAGACCAGCGCGCCAGAGACTGCTCTTGCTTACTTCCAACTCATTGAGGGCAGTCACGGGTGGCGGAATCTGTCAGCTTCGAGGCGTAAATGCCCACAGATTGGCTGACTCGTCTATGCCAGTGTCATCAATTGCTAGAAGCAGAGTCTGATCGCGATTCAGAGCGAGCGCAGCAAGTAACGCTTCGCATTGGCCCTCGAAGGTTCGATATGTCGGACTCTCCACCACGTATACCGTGGCACTGTCTGGGATTCGCTCAGCGACTTCTTGCAGGAACTGAGCAGGTGAAGCAGCAGAATTCCGATCGGCATAATCCACCCAATCCACAAACCGCGGATCCCCTCCCGTCGGGTACGGAATCACATCGCTGCTCAAACCTCCACTGCTTCTCAAACCTCCACTTGGGGCAAGCTCGAGTTCCCGCTGTAGCGAGACACCGAGTTGGTCAGGGCATGAGATTGCAACAGCCGGCTCAATGCTCGGACGAGCACCCTCTGAGGCCAGAATCTTCTCTGCAATCTGGCCTGACTGGGATCTCAGACCACCGATGGCTCCAACTGCCCCAAAGGATCCAATCAGCACCACCACAGCAAGCATCATCGCCGTTCCACGAGGACTGCGAATCACTGCGATACCAGCTGCAATACTCAACAAGAACAGTGGGTAGATGCCCGAGGCGTATCGCGAGGAGAATGTTCCACTCGAAGCAGTTGTGGCTGCCCATCCAATACTCATCGTCAGCAGAATCACCAACAACTCCACCCGAATCCGTGGTTGCACAGATCCGGTCAGAACGACCTGTTCACCTGCTGCCGGCAGGGCCTTGCCTTGTGAAGCACGAGCCTTCTGAATCACGGCTAGGGCAGCGAGCAACACCAGCGGGACAAGCAGGTAAGTAAACAGATGCGCAATCCCGTACTTCGCCCCTGCAAAATCGACAATCGTCAGCACC
>CAFBQW010000032.1_pt1 | contig 11176 bp, 12 predicted proteins | sample 7270031 | NCBI WGS metagenome assembly CAFBQW01 (sample SAMEA6814186, study PRJEB35770) | freshwater metagenome | biome: Freshwater; feature: Freshwater reservoir; material: water | place: Czech Republic | collected 2016-11-09 | depth 30m m
CGCCGGAGGCCGTCTACGAGCAACTCCTTGGAGGGCCCGAAAGTGTCATTCGCAACTTGCTACCGCTTCGCACCCTCAAAGATCTTGGGCCTGCGATCTATGTTGACGCTGCCAAATACGCCCACCGCAGGGCTCAGGATGGCATTACGGACTCACGCCTTGTCTACGAGGTTTTCTACGCCTACTTCCTGCCTCAGTTCGAGGGCATGGATCACCGACAGGGTCTTCGGTTGCATCGACTGCTCTCGGAGCACCTCGATCCTGCCGAGCAGGCCGAATCACACCGCGTGATCTCTGAACTGCTTGGCGAGGAACTGCTTTCCTGATGCTTCCAGAACCCGAATTCAACCATGGAACGACCCTTGCCTCGGCAAGCCCCACGGCCGCAGTTTGGTCCCGACGAGTACCTGGTTCGGACTCTGCACTGTGCATCTCGGCGCTACTCGGCCTGCCGGGCGATCAAGCTGAAGACATCGTTTCTGTGACTGTTGCAGGCTCTGATTCGGCTTGGGATTTTCTTGTCCAACTGGACCTGAGTTTGAGTTCTATGAAGGTCTCCTCGGAGCATGTGGCTCAGCATTGCGTCAACTCTGTTCGTGGGTCTGTTCTGTGGTCAGAAACCATTACTGCACGTGCGAGCGCTCTAGGAAACGAAGACATCTTTGTCTGCTCAGTTCCATCGCGAAGCTTTGATACGCCAGCGAATCGTTGGTTAGCGGCCTCGGCCTTCAGCCTGAGTAGAGCGGAATCAGCACTGCTCAGGCTGAGCCCAGACGTCGTTGAAGCAATGAACACGAACCGAGAACACATCGAACGGGTTGCAGACCTAGCTTCTCAGCGGCGCTCAGATAAGAGACTCGCTGGGGTACGGGCAGAACTTCCGAGTGTCAGAGAACGTTGGCGCCTGCAGCGAAATCGGCGCAGCAGTCAGCTTGCTCCCCTGTTCAAGCTTGAGGAGTTCTCGCTTGATCCGTTTGCTCGGCCGAGCAAACTCCTCGACGCTCTCACTGACAGCGCAACGTCGCAGCATCACACAGAGTTACTTCGCCTCGTTATGGAGGAGGAGGCTGAAACTGGCCAGATTCAAGAACTGCGCTACACCGGCGCAGGCCTTGAAATCGGAAAATGGAGATTTCTGCACCCCAACCTGAACACAGGAAGCAGTCAGCAGATTATTCAGCGAATTCGGTAACCCAAGGTCAGAACTGGACTACTCAAACTCCCCTGAGGAATCTGAGCCTGAGGAATCTGATCTTGAGGAATCTTCTTCTTCGAATTCGTCATCCTCTTCACCAAACGCAGCGTCATCGCCAAGATCCGCCTCGATATCAGAGTCGAGGTCCTGCTGGACAACCACGGATTGAACTATTGGTTCACCTTCGAGATCTGTGAAGAGAGCCTCAATATCAAGGTCTGGCCCGCGCTTCAAAGCACGTGCCTCTTCGTATCTGCGGTGCCGACCCTTCTTCACGGTGGGACTCCCCGTCATCGTTGACTAAGAGCGCAAGTGTAGCGCCTGTGTTCAAATCATGCGCGCGCCTGATAGCTAGAATGCAACCTCAGAGTGCATGAATTTGTTGAGAGCCCACCTCAGAGCAGTTGCACGATGGCTTTTTATTGGCTTCAGCCTCAGATCGAGCACCTTGCTGGACCGCGCAACGTAACGCTGCAAGATGACAAAGGTAGGCAGAAGTAGTGCCCTCCATCGTCATTTTGGGGTTGCTAGGGACGTTCTGCGCTTTTGTGGGCGCTATCGGCGGGATTGGCGGCGCCACGCTGTTGGTCCCGGTTCTCCTCATCTGCAACGTGGAGCCGCTACTAGCGGCCCCACTTGGCATGGTCGCCGTAGCAGCCGGGTCCCTAGCGGCTGCCTCTCGCCAACTAGATGACGGGGTGGTTCACCATCGGCTGGGGTTATCAGTTGAGCTCTTTGCATCGATGGGCACAGTCCTAGGGGCACTGCTGTCTGCATCAATCTCGGAGCAATGGTTAGCAAGGATTTTGGGCACCGCTGCCCTAGCCGGGGCGATTGCCGCCATTGCGCGCAAAGGAATCCGAAACCGACCAGTGGGCATCTTTGACGACGAGTCAGCAGGTGAATGGCCAGGAACTCTGGGCGGCACCTACACCCTCAACGATGCTGTGGTTCCATATCAAGCCAAGCACGTGGCGTATGGCCTAGGGATCTCTGTATTCACAGGAGTGGTTTCTGGCTTAGCTGGGGTTGGCGGAGGGTTTATGAAAACCCCAACGATGAGCGAGGTGATGAAAGTCCCGGTCAAGGTTGCGGCTGCAACCTCTACCTTTGTTTCTGGTATCACCGCTTCTACAGCCCTGTTGATTTATGGGATCCAAGGCCGTATCGAGGTTCGCCCTGCTGCAGCAGTTATTGCCGGCGCACTCCTCGGTGGCTTCAGCGGGGCCCGCCTGCAGTCTCGGCTCAATGCCAGCACAGTTCGCAGGATGACGGGCTTACTCCTGCTAGTTGTTGCAGTTGTCGTGATCGGTGGTTCTTGGTGACCGACTCCACTCCGAACAGCGGTGAGGAACGGTTCCCCCGGGTCGTTCACGGACCAAACCGTTTCTCGAGATTATCGATCTGGCTGCGACGAGCAGTACTACTTGTTGCAGCGCTGGCAGTAGTGACCCTGCTGCTGCCGGTGGCCGCCGCAGAGAGACTCGGTGTTGTCCTCGTCTGTTTGCTGATAGCTCTACCGCTAGCTCGAGTACTTTGGTTCGTGCAGCGTTGGGTTCGCCGGGGCGACCTGCGCTTTGCTGCAATCGCAGCCGGAGTCCTGCTCGTGGTCGGAGTCGGAGCGCTGCTCGCCTAGGGAATTCTCGGTTCGAGCAGCAGTCCAACCTTGCGGTCAAACGCAAGCGTTGCTTCCCCGCTTACTAAACGTCGGATCGGCTCGCCTACTAGCTCGGCTCGCCAGCCCAAAGTCAGACGTGCATCGGGAACCCCACGCAGAAGATCCTCGAGGTCTGAACGAGTGGCCAACAGTGAAGTCTCGAGTTCCAATTCTCTGGCCCTCTGACTTACCCAAGCGCTTACCAGCGGAAGGGCCGGCTTGAGCTCCGAGGGCAGTTCGGGGGAATGCGAAACTGGAGCACGTGTGGGGGTATTTGAGCGTGACTCCTGCACCACAACGAGCAATTCTTCGGCCATTCCCGATCGCAGGTTTCGTCCTTCAACACCGCGGAGCGACCTGATCTCTTCAACCGTGGCTGGGACTGCTGCAGCAACACCCACCACTCCTAGATCTGACAAGACAAACCGTGGCGTCTGATCAGTCTCGACTGCTTTGGTTTCACGCCAAGCTGCCACTGCCTGAGCTATAGCGAGAGACGCACCTCGGAGATGCCGCACTTCTTTGATGCGCCGCCATGCTTCCTCAGGATTTCTTGGGCCACGATCCTCGGTTCGGAGTTCCTCACATGCCGCCTCGACCCAGGCTGTTCTTCCCCGCTCCTCGATCCGGCCCATCAGCTGCGCAGAGAGCTCAAGCAAATGTGCGACATCACTCGCTGCATAGATCAACTGCGCATCGCCAAGCGGCCGCCTTAGCCAGTCGGTCAGGCGGTCTGCTTTGGGCGCGATCACGTCAAGCTCACGTTCGAGCAAGGTTGATAATGAGGGGCTTGTGTAACCCAAAAATCCTGCCGCTATCTGAGTATCAAGCAGGCGGAGCGGAATCGTCCCACAGGAACGATCCATCACTTCTAGATCCTGACGGGCGGCATGCATCACAGCTAGGCCGTCCCCCTCTAAAACGGCAGCAAACGGATGCAGGTCCACCTTGAGCGAATCAACAAGGGCTATCCCGTGGCTGTCCGCAATCTGGACCAGCGCAACCTGCGGAAAGTAGGTGCGCTCTCGATGAAACTCCGTATCGATGGCATAGACAGGCTCAGAAACAACTCGTTTCACGAGTTCAGCAAAAGCTGCATCATCTTGGATGAGTTCAAATTCAAGCCCCGTTGACTCAACCATGTAGTCAGCCGAGATCAAATCCAGAGGCAGTGCTGCGGCCTGACTCAATCCAAGCCTGCGTGCCCCCTGCAACATTGACCATCTCGTAGCCCTGTGTGGCGAGGAACTCACATGCCTTGAGGCTTCGACCACCTAGGTGGCAAATCACATAACCCACAGACTCATCCGGAAGTTCCCCGAGGCGTTCAGGAAGTTCAGGAAGGGGAATCAGAATCGCACCGGGAACATGGGCTTCTTGGTATTCATCTGGCATCCGCACGTCAATCAGAACAGCGCCGTCATCTAGCGCTGTGCTCAGGGTCTCTACATCGATTTCGGGGATCACTTCGCACTCCAGAGATTTCGGCGGAACAATTCGGGCAGTTCAAGTGGGGATACGCGATTCTCGGACCACGCACACTGACCTACAAGCTACCTGTAGGTCTCAAGAATCCGGTTACTCAAGAAGAAACGGCCCCGCCGTAGATGTGCTCTTCTCCGCGAGCCTCTCCGTGATTTGCAACTGCAAACTGCAGATCCGACACAAATGCATCAATAATTTTGTCGTGGCCAGGTGAGGTCATGACATGCAGTCCGCCTTGTTGACGATCAAGGTTCCAGCCTCGGTCGTCCATCACATCTCCGACAGCTTCGATACTGAGGCTTGCCGGCGCGTCCTGATCAACACCGAATTCAAACAGAGACATGTCTGGATTCGAAGTAATCCGAAGGCCGTCGATGGCGTTGATTCCGTCTTTCAGGCCATTGGTGGCATTCAACACTCTTCGGGCTAAGCGCATATAGCCCTCGATGCCCAGATGGTTCATAGTGGCCCAAGCCCCAGCGATCGGCGAACCTGGGCGTGTACCAGCGGCCGTTGAGGATGCATACAGTCCCCCTGGCCAAGAGTCATACATAAAGATCTGCAATTGATACAGATCGCGATCTCGGTAGAGCACAGTCGATGCGCCCTTGAATGCGTAGCCATATTTGTGAATATCGGCCGAGATCGACGTCACGCCTGCTACTCGAAAGTCCCAAGGCGGAACCTCTTGGCCGAGAGCTTCCCAGAAGGGAAGCAAATAGCCACCAAGGCATGCATCCACGTGACACAACACATCGCGATTCTGGGCGTGCGCTGCAATCTCGGAGATCGGGTCGATCACACCAAACGGGTAACAGGGCGCAGAGGCAACCACGAGGGCAGTTCGATCATCGATTGCTGCGCTGATGGCCTCGGGGTTTGCTCGACCATCAGCCGACACCTCAGTGCGAATCATCTCGAGGCCCAAGTAGTGACATGCCTTAGCAAAGGCGGGGTGCGCCGTCACTGCGCAGACCAGAGTTGGCGAAGTCACGCCTCGCGCTGCTGCACGCTCTCGAGCAGTCAACACAGCTAGGAAGATCGATTCAGTTCCGCCCGAGGTCAGTGCAGCGTGGCCTGCATGAAACAACCCCTTAGCCATAGTCAAGATCTCACTCTCCATGCGGAGAAGCGTCTTGTAGCGAAAGGGATTTAACGCATTCTCATGAAGAAACTCTGCAGCGACTTCATGCTGCACACGCTCAAGCTCTGGATCATCGCTGTTGTAGACCAAGCTAAAGGCCTTACCGCCACGCCAGTCCAAGTCGCCTGCTCGTTCAATCCGAAGGGAGTCAAGCATTTCCCCAGCCGCCATCCCCTGTTCGGGAAGCCCGCCGATGGACTCACTCTTGGTCGTATTGATTTCTGTCTGAGACATGATCGGAGTGTAGGCGGCATGAGTGAGTTACGGGGCTCTCATGGTTGCAGCGACAAGTTCCTTCAGTCGAGATTCTCACCCAAGCTTGGATCACACTGATACAAGAAGTGACTACAACGTTCTTCTTCGTCGACTTCACCAATTGCTGCTGCCATATCACGAAGTCCTTGCAGCGCACGCAAGAATCCGCGGTTTGTCTCGTGCTCCCAGCGCACATAGCCACTTCCTCGCCAGCCTGATGCACGCAAGCGGTCAAGGCCTCGGTGATAACCAACCCGGTAGCACGCATAGCTCTCTACATTGTCTCTGCCAAGGCGCCCGAGTTGTGCCCAGCCGTCAAGAAAACGAGGGTTATTCGCAACCACTTCGGCCACAGCCGCTCGCCGCTCGGTCAGAGGCAGCGCTAGCGCATCTGCTAGCGCAGCAAGCAGATCAGGCGACTCCGAGGACAGCACAGTCTGCGGTGGACCTGAGGGAGTGAGTTGGACGGGTGCATCTGACATGTTCATATCGTACTCAGGGTCTGACCACTAGAACTCCAAGGTCAACCGGCGAACACGACGCACGACTGCACATAGCGAGCGAATTCATCGGCATGTGACAAGTGGGCACCATGGCCTGCGCCGCGAATTTCGACCATCTCGGAGCGAGGCAGAGCCGCATGAAGTAGTGCCGAACCTGTCCGTAAGCTGCTCGGGGATTCAGATCCCACACCCAAGAGCACTGGAAGCGAAATGCCAAGAGGATCAATCGCCGCACTGGGTGTTCGCAGGGAGCGAAGCTCAGCTAGCAGAGCCGGACCTTCTGCGCGTCGGGCCTCACGATCTCGCTCTCGCAGCCGAGCCCAGGTGGCCTCACCGACCATCAAACGGTAGAAGAATTCGGCGGCGGAAGCTGGGCCTTGCTCGTCTCCACGCTCGATTGCTCCAGCGCCAACCGATGCATACGAGTTGTCCAAGCTGGGCATCGGCGACTCAAAAACTCCCAGTCCTTTCACTCGAGAATCTGCTCGAGCTGCAAGACCTAGTGCCAACGTTCCGCCCATGCTGTGACCGATAACAACCACGGACTCTGAACCACTGAACTCAATGACTTCGATCAGGTCATCTACATGGCCGTCCAGAGTTTTGTTTACTCCTGCGGACAACGAGCCGGAGTAGCCACGCCGATCAAAGGCAATCAGATCGAATTGCACTAGCCGGCGCATAACCCGGCTGAAGCTCGCAGCCCGATCCATTGCCCCATGCACGAACAGCACTGTTGGTAGAGCAGGGTCAAGATTGGCCCGGGTTCGGCGAACCACCGCCAGACCATTCACCCTGAGCGACCCGTCCAATGGACTTGCAGTCACTTCACAATCACTACTCGCAGCACATCCGCCGCATGGTGTCCGTCTCCGCCGCCGCCTGCCAACACAGCAACAGTGTCACCCGTACGGACATGACCAGAGTCACGCGCCAACTCCACTAGGTGGTCCATCATTGCCAGGCTCTCAACCCTGTGTGGTGCAAGCAAAGGCGTTGCACCCCAACTCAGGGTGAGTTGCCGAAGGGTCTGCTCCAACGGCGTGTACGCAATGATCGGCATGCTGGGCCGGAACCGTGCGATCGATCGAACGGTGAAACCTGATTCAGAGATGCAGATAATTGCATCCACGTTCATCTCGGTTGCTGCTCGCCAGGTGGCACCAGTCATTGCGTCCGTGATTCGCGCAGGACCATCGCCCAGAGCTTCACTCCTGAGCAGACGGATCCGGCGAGCCCAAGCGTCGTAATCAAAATCTTGATCGGCACGATCTGCGATTCTGGCCATGGTCGCCACGGCGTTGACCGGGTCATGGCCAACAGCGCTCTCTGCCGACAGCATCACTGCTGAAGTCCCGTCGAACACTGCGTTCGCAACATCGCTGACCTCGGCGCGAGTAGGTGAAGGAGCTGTCACCATTGACTCCAGCATTTGAGTTGCGGTTATCACTGGCTTTCCAAGGGCAATGCACTCGCGAATGATCTGCTTTTGCACGTGGGGCAACTCTTCAATCCCTAGCTCCGAACCAAGGTCACCACGAGCAACCATCAACGCACCGGAAGCCTCGATGATGCCCTGAAGATTCTCGACCGCTGCCCGGGTCTCAATCTTTGCAACTAACAGAGGGCCGATCGGATGAGGTTCAGTTCCTGCTTTACGCATATCTGCACCCGAACGAACAAACGAGAAAGCAACCATGTCCACGCCGACTTCGACAAATGCATCCAGCTTGACGAGGTCCTCCGGGGTTGGCGACGCAATCCCAAGCCGTTCAGAAGGCACGTGCAAACCTGGGCGACCTTGTACGGGTCCGCCATGAGTAATTCGTGCCGTTGCGGCGTCGCCATCTACGGACTCGATGACCAACGTGACGCTGCCATCCCCAACTGCGAGCAGGTCACCCACATGAACATCAGACAAGAGATTCTCGTAGTCCACTCCAAGCGCCGATGCATTTGAAGTCTCCCGCCCGGGATACAACAAAACGGTGCTGTTGGTGGGAAGGTCAACTGCTGAAGCTCCAAAGCTACCGAGTCGCACCTTGGGACCGGGCAAGTCGACCATGATTCCGACTGGCCGGCCGAGCTCCGCTGAAACTGCGCGAATCCTTCTGAATCGCTCTAAGGAATCATCAATACTTCCGTGTGCAAGGCCAAGCCGTGCCACATCCATCCCAGCCTCGATGAGTTGGCGAAGTACCACCTCGGAATCCGAGGCCGGACCGATGGTTGCGACAATTTTAGTTCGACGTGGCATGCACTCAGGCTAGGCCGATTCAGCAGACGTCAGGAATGTCGATTAATAGCTGTAGAACTGGGGCGGATTTGAATGCACCCTTTAATTACGCGGAACGTCTTTCCACGCAGCGACTTTGTCCACCCGGACATCACCAGACAGACCCAAGACTCGCTCACCGATGATGTTCTTGAGAACCTCTGAAGTACCACCCTCGATCGAGTTAGCTCTCGCCCGAAGGAAGTTCTTGTACATGTCGTCAGAGAACAGAGCATGCCGTGGGCGACCAAACTCATAGGACTCGTACAGCATTCCTTGAGCGCCCATGATGTCGAGGGCGAGGCTATAAATCGCCTTATTGTTCTCGGCCATAGCCAACTTGGCCACAGACCCTTCTGGACCGGGTGTACCGGCTTTGCGAAGTTGAGAGGCACGAATATTGGTCAGCCGATTCACCTCGGCATCAATCCAGAGTCTGGTCACCAGATCACGCTGAACAGCATCACCGGTTCCATGGGTCTGCCAAGTCTGCAGCAGTTGTCCGATGGGGCCTGACCCCCGTGGTGGAGTACCCCCACCAATCGAGACGCGCTCATTCATGAGCGTCGTGATTGATACGGCCCAGCCACGACCGACATCATCAAGGCGCATCGAGTCAGGGATCCGGACATCTGTGAGATACACCTCGTTGAATTCAGCCTCACCCGTCATCTGCCGTAGTGGCCTGACTTCAACCCCAGGCGCATGCATATCCACGATGAATGCCGTGATACCGCGATGCTTTGGCAATTCGGGGTCCGTACGTGCGATCACCAACCCATACGCCGAGATGTGAGCCAAGGTTGTCCAAACTTTTTGGCCGTTGAGTACCCACTCATCCCCGTCGCGTTCGGCACGCATAGCTAGGGAAGCAACATCTGATCCTGCGCCAGGTTCAGAAAACATTTGACACCAGATGTGCTCGTTGGAAAACAACGACCGCAACATCATTTTTTGTTCATCGGTGCCGTGGACCTCGACCGCTGGAGCGCACATGCCATACCCAATTGGGTTTTTCATGCCCCCGATGGGTGCACCCTGTGCACTCAAGGCTGAGATCACCTCTCGCTGGAGACCCGGGCTGACACCAAGACCGCCATTCCCTAACGGAAAGTGGACCCAAGCAAGTCCCGCATCGAACTGCGCCTCTAAGAACTGCCGTTCAGAACAACTCTGCGGCGGGCACTCTGTGAGCAAACGATCACAGGCCTCGGCCACCTTCTGGTGATCGGGATTGGTGGAAACCTGCTGCGATTCGAGAACTGTCATACATCCTCCAAAGCTTTAGCCCGCGGGCGGAACAAGCACTTGACTAGGTGGTCAAGTTACCGCACGACCGCCTTGCTTGTTCAGTCAGCTTGCTTGTTCAGTCAGCGTGCTTGTTCAGTCAGCGTGTTAGTTGAGTCGTGCCCGGAGCTGTTGTGCGGCCCGCTCGTGGCCTTGGAGATTCGTAGGGTCCTCAAGACACAACCGGTCATGGATCTTCGCAGCATCTGTGAAACGGCCTTGGGTAGCGAGCAGCCCTGCAAGCTGCCCCAGAGCCTCCTTCGCATACCCAGGGATCACGCTTTGCAAGTTCAGGACACGTTCGAGATTCTCAGGATCTCCCTGGTTCACAAATGCAGCGTGAAGGTTATTCAGCACTCGCATAAGAATCTGTCGGGGTTCAGCGGGCGCCAAAAACACCTCCTCAAATCTATGTTGGTGGCCATGCATGGCGTGAAACAACTCACGCGCTTCCTGCGCCGACACCACTCTGCCGGCCTCGAATGGATCGAAGAACTGCCTCGAGTTCCCCACTTCGCCCATCAGGAAATGTCCTGGCATACCGATTCCAAAGAAATTGAATCCGCACCTTCGACCGATCTCGATTCCGAGAATCGTCAACGTAATCGGAATGCCCCTTCGGCGATCAAGCATCTCATTCAGCAGACTGTTCGAGGGACTCGAGTACTCCAGTTGGTCACCCTGAAACCCCTCCGCTCCAAACAAAGTCCGACTGAACTCAGCACCAGAGAGCCAGGAGATGTCTTGGCCCATCTCAAGGCGGTACTTGGCCGCTAGCCCCTCTGCGAGTTCATCAAGCCTTGCTATGAGTTGCACTTCGGTGACCTTGCTTTGGAAGGCACACGTTATGGCGGCAAGGCCGAGGTCTAGAGGTGGTGACTCCTGCACACAAACCTGAGCGAATCGAGCAACTGCGTCCACGCAAAGAAGGTACTTCCACCAGTGTGGGCTCGCGCAGTCCAATCGGGTTTCAGGCCTTGTCGGCCGAAGGCTTGAATGGCCATCGCGATCCAAACGACTACCATCCGATAGCTGCGCAAGCTCAGCTTTCCGCAATCTCAACGAGGGGAACTTCCGTGTCTGATCGGCTTCTTTATCCGGGTGGGTATGTTCAGGATCGGGGCGACCATGCTGCCTATGTCATGGCAAGTACGGGACTCACCGTGACATACCGAGAACTCCACGAGCGTGCTACTCAGATTGCACACCTGATGCATTCGCTTGGCCTCAAGCCCGGGGATCATGTGGCTTGGTGCGCAGAGAACCACCCGTGGTACCTGTCCCTAGCTTGGGGGGCGCATTACGCAGGTTTGTACTACACCGCAATCTCATCTCGACTTACCCAAGAAGAGGTCGCCTACATTGTCAATGACTC
>CAFBQW010000034.1_pt1 | contig 11098 bp, 9 predicted proteins | sample 7270031 | NCBI WGS metagenome assembly CAFBQW01 (sample SAMEA6814186, study PRJEB35770) | freshwater metagenome | biome: Freshwater; feature: Freshwater reservoir; material: water | place: Czech Republic | collected 2016-11-09 | depth 30m m
AATGCCCCAGATGCAGATAACACCATCGGTACCTCTGGGATTGGCTCATCCGAGGCGTGCATGCTTGCCGGCATGGCTGCCAAGTGGAGGTGGCGTGAGCGTCGCCGGGCCGAGGGAAAATCCACTGACTCTCCAAACATGGTCTGCGGCCCAGTACAAGTGGTCTGGCATAAATTTGCAAAATACTGGGACATCGAGATCAGGGAAATCGGGATGTCTCCCGGCAAGTACTGCATGGACGTCGAGCAGATGCTTGAACTCGTGGACGAGAACACCATCCTGGTGATGCCAACCTTTGGGGTGACCTATACCGGCACCTATGAGCCAGTCCAGGAGCTTGCCGAGGCACTTGATCGCTTGCAGGCCGAGACAGGCCTAGATGTCGATATTCACGTAGACGGTGCAAGTGGAGCTTTTCTGGCTCCATTCTGCGCACCAGAGGTGATCTGGGACTTCCGTCTACCGCGGGTGAAATCCATCAGTAGCTCGGGGCATAAGTTTGGCCTTGCCCCACTCGGTGTGGGCTGGGTTGTCTGGAGAGACATAGCGGAACTGCCCGATGATCTGATCTTTCACGTCACCTACCTCGGTGGGGACATGCCCGTTTTTCAGATCAACTTCTCGAGGCCAGCGGGGCAGATCGCTGCGCAGTATTACGACTTCTTGCGACTTGGCCGCGAGGGGTATCAGAGAGTGCACCAGGCCTCCTATGACAGCTGCGCCGTCATTGCAGAAGCGATCGTCAAGCTTGGCCCCTTTGAGCTGATCTGCTCGGGTGACCCACTGACAGGAATTCCCGCAGTGACTTGGAAACTGATCGACGGGGTCGACCCGGGTTTCACCCTGTATGACCTTGCTGATCGGCTCCGGATTCGCGGTTGGCAGGTGCCGGCTTACCCGCTCACAGGCTCGCTGAGCGACCTTCCTGTGCAGCGAGTGCTGATTCGCCAGGATATGAGTCGTGATCTCGTTGACATCCTGCTGGCAGACTTTGCAGATGCCGTTGCTCACTTTGACCGCCACCCCATAGCTGTCTCGATGACCAAGGAAGAATCAAGCGGTTTCAGTCACCTCTAACTGCTAGCACCCGATAGCGATGGGGCAAGTGGTTACCCCGCCGGCCTAACCAAGTACACGCCGGTCTAACCGGCCGGCTCAGCTAGTCGGTCAATGCATTCACCAGCAGCAATTCGAGACAAGTCCTCAACGCTGAGTGAGACCAATTCGGCCACTCGGCTTCGATCCGCGGCCGCAGGAATCTGAACTTTGCGCTGCACTGCTAGTACGCGGGCTCCAGCGCTGTGGGCCGAAGCTAGGCCAGTCAGGGAATCTTCAATGGCGACTGACCTTGAGATATCAACCCCAAGTCGCTCTGCGGCTAGGAGGTACGGCTCTGGGTGTGGCTTTCCATGCGTGACGTTGTCACCGCTGACAACTGCTTGAAACGTACCCGCTGGGACACTTGAGACAATCTGATCTGCAATTGCTTGGTACGACATCGTCACGAGAGCGCAAGGTACTTCGGCGGACATCAGAGCGGCGAGAAGTTCCAAACTGCCGGGTTGCCAAGGGACTGCTGTGCCGATGTCGGCAACAACGCTCTTCACCATGATCTCCACAATCTCTGACACCGACAGGTCAATCCCTCGAGCTTGCAGCGCAGCGCCAGAGACGGGAAGGGCGTTGCCCACTAGTGAGAGTTCATCCTGTTCGGTCCACTCAAAACCATGGGCCTGAGCGAGCTTGTGCTCCGCTGCGGCCCAATACGGCTCTGAGTCAACGAGTGTTCCATCTAGGTCCCAGAGGACGGCCGCAGGTAAGAGCATCATTGGAATCTAGGCGGGTTGAGAGAGTTACGCCGAGTTGGCAAAATCCGAGCAATTCCTCTTCAAAACTAGAACGCGTTATCGTTCTCTCTATGGAGATCATCGACAGTGTCCTGACCAACCCTGAAGCCTTTCAGCGTATGGAGCACCATGAGGTGTTTGCCCAGCTTCGCCAAGAAGATCCGGTGCATTGGACCGAGGAAGCAACCGGTCCGGGCTTTTGGTCAATTACTAAGCATGCCGACCTGAAGTTGATTAATCGTGACGCCGAGGGCTTTAGCTCGGAGGCCAACGGGGTCAACATCATTGAGTTCAATGATGTTGAATCTGGCTTTGATATGCGCGGCAAGATCATGTTGATGACCGACCCGCCTCGCCATACGCGATACCGGCTCTTGGTCAACAAGGGCTTTACTCCTCGCATGATTGCTCTGATTGAACAGCACTTGCGGTTTCGCACGGAGCTGATCGTTGATCAGATCATCGAAGACGGAACCTGCGACTTTGTGACTGACCTTGCAGCGGAGCTCCCGTTGCAGGCAATTGCCGAGATCATGGGCGTGCCTGACGAGGATCGCCACCTGCTCTTTGACTGGTCCAACCGAATGGTCGGTGCTGATGACCCGGAGTATCAGAGCGAGAATCCTGATGAAGCAACCATGGCAGCAGCCGAGTTGTACATGTATGCAGCGAGCCTCGGCGAAGCCCGCCGTGACGACCCTCGCGAAGATGTTGTTACCAAACTGATCAACGCAGAGATCGATGGGGATCGCCTCACCCAAGAGGAGTTCGAACTATTCATTCTGCTGCTGGCCGTGGCGGGCAACGAGACCACACGCAACGCAACTGCCCACGGAATGATTGCGCTCATGGAAAATCCTGAGCAGCTCGCCAAGTTGCGAAGCGACCCCGACAAGTACATCGACGGCGCAGTGGAAGAGGTCCTTCGTTGGGCTACCCCCGTGCTGCACTTCCGTCGCACTGCAATGAAAGATCTTGAGCTGCGCGGTAAGCAGATCAAGACCGGAGACAAAGTCGTCATGTGGCACATCTCGGCGAATCGCGATGAGGAAGTCTTTGATGATCCGTTTGTGTTCGATATCGAACGTACTCCGAACGATCACATTGCCTTTGGTGGTGGCGGTGCGCACTTCTGTTTAGGAACAAACCTGGCGCGAATGGAACTGCGTCTGATCTTCCACGAGATTGTCTCTCGCATGGAAGACATTGAATTTGATGGCGATATTGAACGACTTCGATCCAACTTTATTGGTGGCGTTAAGCACATCCCCATCAGATTCACTCCAGCCGCACGCAAGCATGCCGAGGGCCAAACCGTCGACGCCTGAGCAGTAGAGCGGCTCAGCTTGAGCCACTTATTCCGAGGGGATCTGGCTTATTCCGCCAGAAAGTCAAGCGATGCTGAGTTCATGCAAAACCGCTGACCCGTTGGCCTTGGGCCATCTTGGAACACGTGCCCTAAATGTGCTCCACAGTGAGCGCATACGGCTTCAGTCCGAGACATCCCATGACTGCGATCCTCAATCAAGGTGACCTTTTCTGGGTCGAGTGCCTCAAAGAACGAGGGCCAACCCGAACCGGACTCGTACTTCGTATCCGAAGAGAACAGCGGCATCTCGCACACGACGCACCGGTAGATGCCTGCATCTTTTTTGTCCCAGAACGCCCCAGTGAACGCTGGTTCAGTTCCAGCTTGCTGCGTCACGATGAATTGCTCTGCACTGAGTCGTTCCCGAAGGTCAGTCTCGGTGAGGTCTGTCCTGAGTGCAGGGTTGGCAGCAGGGCTGGTTGGGTCATTCATGGATGCCACAATATCGGGGTGATCCGAGTCGAACATGTCGGTAGGCTCACCTCGTTAGAAATCTCCAGCAAGGAAACACCGTCATGTCTGCACAAAGCGAACCCTCTCCGGCTCTCCCGCCGAACCCATTTGCCGATCGGGTTGACCACGTGGTTGAGCGAGAGCCAAAGCTGGTGCGTACAGCAGTGCGCCAACTAAAAAAGGAAGAGGAGCTCAAGCCCTTGCAGGCTGAGTTGTTGGTCTTACAGCGCTACTTAGAAGAAAACGACATGCGCATGATCGTGTTGTTCGAGGGTAGAGATGCTGCTGGTAAGGGCGGCACGATCCGAAGAGTCACTCGCTATATGAACGAGAAGCACTATCGGGTTGTAGCGCTTGGCAAACCCACCGAAGAGCAGCGTTCGCAATGGTTCTTCCAGAAGTACATTGCAGAGTTTCCAACCGGTGGAGAGATGGTTCTCTTTGATCGCAGTTGGTACAACCGGGCCATGGTGGAACCAGTGTTTAACTTCTGCACCGAGCAGGAATATAAGAACTTTATGCGGGGCGTGGTCGGGTTTGAAAAAGACCTTGTTCGGCAGGGAACCATTCTCGTGAAGCTGTATTTCAGCGTGACCAAGCGAGAGCAGAAGCGACGCTTCGATCGCCGCCGTAACGACCCATTGAGGCAGTGGAAACTCAGCGAGATCGATGTTCAAGCTCAAGAACACTGGTCAGATTTCACTGACCGCAAGTACGCCATGCTGAAAAAAACCAGCACAGTCGAGGCGCCATGGACGGTGATCAGGTCGAAGAACAAGCACCTAGCTCGCATGAATGCCATGCGCGTTATTTTGAACGCAGTGGATTACGGGGAGCGCAACCCAGCGGTGAACTATGTGCCCGATCCCTCGATCGTGGTCTCGGGCGCACAAGAGTTGGCCATTATGGAAGCAGACCGAATCCGCAAGGGCAGGTTTACGAAGTAGCGCTGCGCCGGCGCAGCAATCGGCTTAATCGTTCGCGGTTGTAGCGCTGCACCATGACAAACGGCAGGTGAGCACAAATGCCGAACAGAATCATGAATGCCCCGAGCAGAGGCCGACACCAGATAAGAAAGAGTGGTCCTGCGCTCAGATTGAGCCAATGAACGGTTTCTGCGCGGCGAGTCTCCGCCATGAATCGCTCAAGGTGTTCAGTGGAGCGGTTGATGATATGCCGCTTTGAAAACCCATCAGGGAACAGGTCGCCTTTTTCGGGAAGGCGATCTTTCCAGCTGCGAATCCTCAACCTTCGCTGATAAAAACTGCCACCATCTTCAAAGCTGCGTGGTCGAGTTAGCCAAGTGTCGTGATCAAAATGGCGCACCGGAACCTTATGGAGTGCAAACCCCGTGCTGAACCCAATGAACAGCCAAGCCAGCACCGACACGAAGACAGCAGCAATGTCATGAAGGTGAATCAACACGGCTTCTGGCTCTGCCGTCCGAGGGATATTGCCCGTCCGCTCCAAGTGACGCTTCGCCGCACGTAGGTTCGCCAAAGGGACCACCCGAACACGCAGAAGAAAAATCCGAGCAGCAGCGGAAACACGGCAGCAGTGGCCAGCCCAAAGTTCCCAACTTGGCGAAACATCCAGGCAAGCTGTGCCGTGAAAGCGATGTACAGGGCCAGAGCAGTCCAAGGTGACTGCGAACCGGAGATGGCCTCGATCCCAAGGGCCGTGGCGCTACCCAGACTTGTCAGCCAGACCACTGCAGCGAGCAGTCTCAACGGGTGAGTGGATCCTGCTCCGGTTGCAAAGTTTTTGGCCCATCCTTCGCTGAGTTGGCGCAGGCCGTTTGGGTACATTCGGAATCGAACAGCCTCAGCGCCACGAAATAGTTCAACTCGTTGCCCGCTCAGTCGGTAATTCGCTGCAAGGGCTAAGTCCTCGACGACTTGGTCTCGTACCTGCTCGTGGCCTCCAGCTAGCTGATAGTCCGCGGGGGTAGTGACAAGGACCGGCCCGAATGCTCCGGAGGACCTCGTCGGTGAGGACATGGCAGTTCCCACCAGGGCAATCACATTGAATAGCGCCGAGAGTTTCTCGTAAGGGCGCTTTGTTTGATGCCAAGGCTGCACCGAGACCAATGCGCCCGTCGCTGACTGCTGATCAACGAGGAGTTGAACAACATCGGGATCTACCCGGACGTCGGCATCAAAAAAGACCAGCCCGCGATCATGGTCTTCAGTGGTAGTGCGCAGATATTCAAACCCGATGTGACAGGCCCAGCTCTTGCCGGTCCAACCCTCTGGCAGGTCGGGGGCATCGATGACTTCGACACCAGCAAATCCCGAGGCGATCTCCACGGTTGAGTCGGTTGAGTGGTCATTGATAATCAGGACCCGATTGCCACTCTGCGGTAGCGATGCAAGGTCGCTCAGCAGCAGCCCAATGGAAGCAGCCTCGTTGCGAGCGGGAATAATCACATCAAACCCATGGCAGCTGGACGGCTGTTCGACGGATGCGGCTGCAGAGCGCAACTGTGTGACACTCTTTGGCCGTCCAAAAATCATCCATCCCAGCGTCCACCCAACAAGACAGAACACAATGGTGATCACGTACCTGAGCCTCTCTCAGTCCGAAGAGACAGACCCCTGCACGGCTGCAGGCATGGTGACTGAGGGCTATGAGCTTACCGCTGATATCGTCGGTACCTTGAGCGGGGTAACCCAACTAGGGAGTTGTTGTGTTGAAGTTCACCGATGAACACGAATCGTTTCGGGCACTGGTCAGAGACGTGGTGCAAAAAGAGATTGACCCTCATGCCGATGAATGGGAAGACGCCGGAATATTCCCGGCCCATAGCCTTTTCAAAAAGTTTGGGTCGCTTGGATTGATTGGAATTGAATACGACGAGGAATTTGGTGGCGCTGCTGCTGACCACAGCTACACCCTGATCTTTGGTGAAGAGATCGGTCGGGCTGCGTCACTCGGAGTTGCCATGGCGCTTTCGGTACAAACAGACATGGCAACACCCACTCTGCATCAGTTTGGTAGTACTGAACTGAAAGAGAAGTTCCTGCGTGGAGCGATCTCTGGCGACCTCGTTGCATCGGTTGGTATCAGCGAGGCAGATGCGGGTAGCGATGTTGCCGGTCTGCGTACACGAGCAGTTATTGACGGTGACGAGTGGGTCATCAATGGGTCGAAGATGTGGATTACCAATGGCGCCCAAGCCGATTGGATCTGCCTGCTGTGCCGAACCTCTGATGAGGGTGGTTTCCGGGGGATGTCGCAGATTGTCGTTCCCACCGATTCCGAGGGCTTTTCAGTGAGTCGAACCCTCGACAAGCTCGGCATGCGGGCCTCGGACACTGCGGAATTGACGTTCCAAGATGTGCGAGTCCCAGTGGAATACGTCATCGGTGAAATCGGCCGGGGCTTCCAGCAGCAGATGGGCCAGTTTCAGAACGAACGCATGATTGCCTCCTACCAGATGGTTGGGGCAGTCGAACTAGCGCTCAACAGGACTGTGGCTTACCTCAAGGAGCGGCAGGCTTTTGGTGCTCCGTTGCTAGCGAATCAGTCTCTTCAATACGAACTTGCCGACCTCGCTTCTGAACTCGACATGATGCGGCATCACAACTGGGCTGCAGCAGCTGCGTACATGGATGGCCAAGACATCACACGCCACGCGACGGTAGCCAAATTGCGTTCCGCTCGTCTTGCGCGCCGCATGGCAGACCTTGCAGTGCAGTACCACGGCGGCATGGGCTACGTAGAAGAGAACTGGCCCGCACGCTTTTACCGGGATACCCGCTTGTGGTCCATCGGTGGGGGAGCCGACGAGGTTATGTTGCGAACCCTCGCTCGTATGAATGGGATCATCGGAGACTGACCCAGCCCCTAGCGCGTCAGCGTGTAACTTGAGTCACTACAACCAATCCGGGGAGCTCGCACCAGCGGGCTGAGAGAGTGGCTCAGGGCCACTGACCCGCAACCTGATCTGGGTAATGCCAGCGGAGGGAGATCATGAGTAATGCCGTGGTGTTTTCGGGTGGTCCTCATCCATTTGTAGGCAATCCGCGTGAATCTTGCGAGGTTGCTCAGAGGGATCGAATCAACGAAGTTGTAGCTGCCGCTGCCTATGTGGTGGCAGCGGACTCTGGGCTTCACCTGGCTTTGGCTTGCGGGAGGATGCCTGATTTGGTCATCGGAGATATGGATTCTGTGGATCCATCTCTGCTTGAACAAGCCCGCTGGGGCGGCGCAGAGATTCGCTCCTTTCCCCAAGACAAAGATGCCACTGACCTTGAACTTGCCCTCGAGACGGTGAACGCATCACTCGACCCAAAGTTCGACTCCGTAACGGTCATTGGTAGTCAGGCTGGTCGCGTTGATCACTTGCTCAGCGGCATGTTGTTGTTGGGCTCGGAACGCTTCGCTGGGCTGCGAATTGATGCGTGGTTTGGTGACACCTATCTCGCCATCGTTCGTGACTCTCGGAAGATCCTGGCCGAGACGGGACAATTTGTGTCGGTGGTGGCACTCAACGCAACGGCACAGGGAGTGCGAAGCACCGGACTTCGCTGGGCCTTTGAAGGTGAGGAACTTAGTCCGGGTTCCACGCGAGGTGTCTCGAACGAGTTCGTAGAAAGAATCGCGACTATCGGCTTGGATCAGGGCTGCCTGGCCGTCATCATCGACAAGGAGCAGCGCTCATGAGCTCATCTAGATTCATCCGGTCATCTAGAATCAGTCGGTCCTCTACATTCAAACGATCCCGCATCGCTACTTGTTGCGCCCTAGCCGGCTGCATTCTGATGCTCGCATCCGCTTGCAGCTCAGATACGTCCTCGACTGCCAAACCCGAACAAGATTCGAGTTCGAAAGACGAAGTCGTACTCGTCACTTACGACGCCTTCGCACTTCCTGAAGATGCCGCAGCGGAGTTCACCAAGCTGACCGGCGCAACCATCAAGGTGGTAGCCACAGGGGACTCCTCCACCATGTTGACCAAAGCCCTGCTCTCTGCAGGAGCGCCAGAGGGAGACGTGATCTTTGGCATCGACAACACTCTCGCCACGCGAGCCCTTGCCGAGGATCTGCTCCAGCCTTTTCAACCCAAGCTGATCGAACAGGTTCCAGACTCGCTGCGCCTAGATGGCAAGGCTGGAGAACAACTTGTTCCCATCGACACTGGTGATGTCTGTATCAACATTGATCAGGAATGGTTCGCAAACAATGGCATCGAGGCACCTACCGAAATGGCACAACTCGCCGATCCGACCTATCGCGACCTTCTTGTGCTCGCAAGCCCTGTGACCTCTTCGCCTGGACTGGCCTTTCTCATCGGAACGATTGCGCTCAGCGGCGAGGACGGATGGTTGGACTACTGGCAGCAGCTCAAGGACAACGGAGTGCGCGTGCGGCCGAGTTGGGATGATGCTTACTACTCGGACTACACGGTTTCTGGAGGAGACCGACCACTCGTGCTCTCGTATGCCTCAAGCCCACCGGCAGAGGTGGTCTTTAGTGATCCAAAGCGCACCGAGCCTGCCTCGAGTGTCATGCTCGACACTTGCGTAGCCCAAGTGGAATACGCAGGAGTTCTAGCTGGAGCGGCTGAACCCGAGTTGGGGCAGAAACTTGTGGACTTCATGCTGAGCCCGGCTTGGCAAAAGGCTTTACCACTCAGTAATTTTGTCTTTCCGGTAACTGATGTTGAGTTGCCAGAGGTGTTTGAGAAGTTTGCCCCGGGCGCGACCAAACCACTGAGCCTTGACCCAGCACTTATCTCCGCTCAACGCGATGCTTGGATCGAGCAGTGGCGAGAGAAAATGGAGTGAATTTCCTAAGCGATCAGCGCCCAGCAGGGCACCAAGGTTTCCGACCCTCGGCCGTCAAGATGGGGCACGTGTCGAGGGTCGGAATCATCGTGGTCAGTGCAGTTCTCCTCATGATCGCTCTGCCAATCTCTGCGGTCCTGCTCAGAGCCATACGGCCAGACGGAGTATGGGGCGCAGAGGCAGTCACTCGAATTCTTGGCTCTCCGAGAACTTGGCGACTGATTGCAGTCACCGTCGCTCAGGCCCTGGTTTCTTGCGCGTGTACCGTCGCAGTTGGGGTACCCGTTGCCTGGGTGCTATCTCGGTTTCGCTTCTATGGCCGATCCTTGGTGAAAACTCTTGCGACTGTTCCGTTTGTGTTGCCCACCGTCGTTATTGGCGCAGCATTTGCCACCGTGCTTGGTCCTCGGGGCTTATTCGAGGCCCGAGGAACATGGTTGGCAATCGTTATCGCACAAGTGTGTTTCAACCTGGCGGTAGTCATTCGCACAGTTGGGGCCGCCCTCAGCGGCGTGGACTCAAACCAAGAGGCTGCTGCGCGGATGCTCGGAGCCTCCCCTTTTCAAGCTGCTCGACGCGTGCTTCTACCGACGGTGCTCCCAGCCATTGCCGCCTCCGCCGTGGTGGTGTTCTTGTTCTGCTTCACAAGCTTTGGCGTGATCGTGATGCTCGGTGGTGGCTCAGTTACCACCGTCGAAGTAGAGATCTGGACTCGAGCAACTCGGCAGTTTGATATTTCTGGTGCTGGAGTGCTCTGTGGCATTCAGCTTGTTGCAGTAATTGCCACGCTCAGTATCCATAGTCGGATCAGCAAGCGGCGCGCAGTGAGTTCGGTATTTCGGGCACGTAGGTCGGATCGGCTACCGCGTTCAGTTGCAGAATGGGCAGCAGTGGTCGCTGCGGTTGGTGCTGTCCTCATGATTTGTGGCTTGCCGATAGCAGCGCTGTTCGAGCGCTCGCTTCGGGTCGGGACTGGCTTGGGACTAGCAAATTGGCAACATCTTGGTTCGGTCACAGCAGGTACTGGCCTGAGCATCGATCCGCTTTCCGCGCTCTGGCGATCCCTGCTTACGGCTAGCGCAGCGGCTAGCGCAGCGCTGCTGCTTGGGGTTCTAGCGGCGCGGGTCATCGCCCAACGACCCGGTGGAGCAGCGGATCGAATTTTGCTGCTGCCTCTGGGTGTGTCGGCAACCACGCTTGGACTGGGGCTACTCCTGATTGGTGGCAGGCCGCCACTCGACCTGCGCGGATCGCTTTGGCTCGTGCCGATCGCCCAAATGCTCGTTGCGATTCCATTGGTTGTGCGAGCAGTGCTTCCCGCTCTGCAAGCACTTCCCGCATCGCTTGGGGAGTCCGGCCAATTGCTCGGAGCGGGTTCGATCGGACGCTTCTGGCGGATCGAGCTTCCATCGATACGTTCCGCAGTCTTTGCGGGCGCAGGCCTCGGGTTTGTGGCATGTCTTGGAGAGTTCGGGGCGACAGTCTTCCTTGTCCGCGCTGCTAGCCCAACTGCTCCCGTTGCGATTGAGCGCCTGTTGAGCCGTCCTGCAGCGGCTGGCTTTGGGCAGGCAATGGCACTGTCTTGCATCCTCGTGCTGCTCTGTGGCGGCGTTTTGTTGGCGGTGGATTATCTTGCT
>CAFBQW010000037.1_pt1 | contig 10703 bp, 9 predicted proteins | sample 7270031 | NCBI WGS metagenome assembly CAFBQW01 (sample SAMEA6814186, study PRJEB35770) | freshwater metagenome | biome: Freshwater; feature: Freshwater reservoir; material: water | place: Czech Republic | collected 2016-11-09 | depth 30m m
AATTGACTTCAATTCGGATTGCTTGGAAGGTTCGCTTAGCTGGGTGACCTCCGGTACGGCGTGCTGCTGCAGGAATGGCATCTCGAATGATTTCAGCCAGCTCTGCTGTGTCCGTAACAGGACGCGCTTCGACGATTGCTCGGGCGACTCGAGAGGCAAATCGCTCTTCGCCATAGGTCCGAATCACACGCGCAAGCTCGGGGTAGGTGTATTCGTTCACCACTTGCATGGCGCTCTTTGGTTCGCGGCGATCCATCCGCATGTCCAACGGGGCTGCAGATCGATACGAAAACCCTCGTTCGGCCTGATCAAGCTGAGGAGAAGAAACTCCAAGATCTAGTAGCACAGCACTCGCTCCTTGATGGGTTCGGTCTCGTACAAGATGTTCCAATTGATCGAAACCGGTTCGGACAAGTTCGAACCGGTCCGGCATGTCTGCCAAGTTCCGCATCGCCGCTGAGAGGGCGACTTCATCTCGGTCAAGGCCGAGTAAGTGCAACCCCGGATTGGCTTGCAGCACCGCACGCGCATGGCCTGCTCCCCCAAGGGTCGCATCCACGTAGAGTCCAGCGGGAACTTCGCTGAACAAGTCCACGATGCGATCGAGCAGGACTGGCTTGTGTACGAAGTCATCGGACACAACTGCTCCGGCCTTGCTGGAGGACAGCCTCCCGATCACGCGACGACTGCCGGGATGTCTCCCCGGTCAGTCCGAATCGGCGCGGGCGGAGTTCAAGGCCAACCCTCACGTTGACCGGGAAGCTGCCCACCGGCATGGCCGGCGGATAGATGGTGCTTGATCTTTCGTTGCAGTTGGCGCTGGAGTCGCTGCGGCTCATAAGAACGTCAATTCGTTGAATTTGTCGGCCAAGGTCTGTCCTTGTTCATCTCTCGACAAGGTTTCGCTCTGTCGTGCAGCCCAGACTGATCGGTCATAGATCGCAGCGAAACTGCCCGAACCCACAATCGTGACTTCACGTTGCAGGCCCAGAATCTCTCTCAGCTGTGAACTGACCGTGACGCGATGCTGGGAGTCAGGCGTGGCAGGGCTCACTAGTGACAAAAGCACTTGCATGTCTTGGCGCTCGAATTTTCCGCTCAGTTCAATTTTTCTGCGGTAGCGATCCCACCCGTCCGGGGTGAACAACGCCGCTGAACTACCGAGAAACGCAAGATACGCACCGTCGACAAATTCGGAGCGGTACGCAGAAGGGAGGACCATGCGGCCCTTATCGTCGATCGTGTGTTCAAACTGACCGAAGAATTCCATACCCTCACTCGCTCAAGCCGCTCGGCGGCTGGTTGGCTCACTAGATCGCTTGCTGCTGCTAATCGTTATTGCTGTCCGGTTTTGCTGGCCGGTACTGCTGGTCCCGAATGGAGCGAACCAAGAACCTTGGGCAATTCCCCCTAAAGCTTCCCTTTTGCTCCACTTTCCGCCATCCTAACCCTATTTCCTCCACGATCAAGCATTTCTTTGGAATTGGTCAGAAAAAATCACACTTTCCGCGCGTGCTCTCGCGCTCATAGTGGACCCCCCTCATCGATTGGCGCCGGTAAGCTACGGAATCCGTCGCTTACCGGCGCCAATCCAGGGGGAGTTTCGGTTTGGCTTGAGCGGAGGGCTAGCGCGGAAGGCTTGCTAGCAGTGCGTCAAGGATCTGCCGCTCTGCAGTAACCCCCGAGGGCGCTGGGGCTACCTGTTCTGCTGGGGCTACCTGCACTGCTAGTACTCCACTATTCAAGGCATCTCCGAGTGAATGACCAAACTCGGTTCCCGCAGCAGTCTGCGGATAACAAGACTGCAGCACTTCCAACAAGGGTTTGGGGTCCCAGTGCGTGTAGACAACGCACTGAAATCGCGCCCCAAGTCGAGACCTGCGCTGAGAAATACCCACAATCTTCTTCTGATCAACTGTGACCTCGCCTGGCCCCAGTCCAGCAAAACAAGCCACCTCTGCAAGATCACGATGCAGCAGGGGGCCCCGGTGAACCACTGGCTGCGCGGCTAGCTGACTCGTTTCAGCCAAGGCCTCTGCCCAACACTCCCCCAGCCACCACGAGGACTGACCCACGTCGGAGCGCCACAACGGATCACCCGCTGGCAACCAGATATCAACCCAGCATTGATCACCGGGCGAGAGCCACACTGCGCCTCCCCCCGAACGTCTCACGGCAAGGTCACAACCGAATTGCTCCAGCACTTCGGCAGCAACAACCGCCAACTTCTCGGAGGATCCAAGTCTTGACCCTGCGACTTGAGCGCTTCCCAAGACCACCGCAGGTCGGGTGAGGGAATGCAGTCGGACACACCTCTGCGCAGGTGGCATCTCGGATTGATGCAATTCATGAGCGTTCCCGCTCAAGAACTCAGTGATCCAGGGACTTTGTCCTGGCGCGGCACTAGTCATTGCATGGGATTCTCCCCCATCTCAGAGCACTCCGAACGCAGTCCTGCCAAAAAACTAAGTCTTGCTCAGGAGTAACCTGCACAGGATGGAGAACGGCGAGTTGCCAAATGGGTTTGGTGCTTCACCCGGGTCACGGCGGCGCGCAGCGCGAGTTGTTGTCCTTGACCCACTCGACAGAATTCTTCTTATCAATGCGAGCGACCCTCTTCATCGCAATGGCCCCGGCTGGTGGGAGATCCCAGGTGGTGGTATCGACCACGGCGAAAGTACCGAAGAGGCTGCTCGACGCGAACTCTGGGAGGAAGCGGGCATAGCCGAGGCAGAGATCGGACCATGCGTGTGGTTCCAACGTGTGCAGTTCTCTTTTGGTGGCTGGCATTTTGATCAGGATGAGTGGGTACACATCGCCCGCTGCGAGGGTGTATCGGAGGGACCCCAGGGCCTCGAGGCACTCGAAGTGCTTGCTTTCGGCGAGCAGCGATGGTGGACCCTCGAGGACCTGCTTGAGCACCAACCCCGCACTATTCCATACCGGATGGCGGAGTTTCTTCCCCATGTCATCGGCGGTCAATTCGCTGGCGATCCGATCGATATCACGCCGGATGAACACCATGTTGCCAGATGGCATGAGCAGGCCTCCCCTCCTAAGGGCTAAGCAGCCAGACCGACTCGAGCCAGAACTAGTTGAGCACGAACTCTTCCACGCAGAACTGCTGCAACTGCTCTTCCCGCGGTACTCGGCCGATCCCCGGCCCCGTCGGCAAGATCAGTTCGCCAGCAGGGTTCACGTTGATCGGATCACAGATATCGCTGTCCACGTACTGCTGACTCGGCCCCAGATCCGTAGGCAGATTGCAACCAGGCAGAGCCGCCACGGCTGTTGCACCCGCACGCCCGATCCCAAGTTCCAGCATGCCTCCAACAAAAACGCCGAGGCCTGCAGAAGATGCAGTTTCCACTGCCAAGGCAGCGGCTCTCATGCCGCCAAGTCGAGCAGGCTTGACCGAGACCACATCAACAGCTCCCGCTAGCACGGCACACTTCACCGCATCGATCGAGGACAGTGATTCATCTAAGGCCAGCGGTGTGAGCATCGAGGAGCGAAGCCCAGCAAGCTCCTCCCAAGGCAATCCTGCAGGGAACGGCTGTTCCAGAAAAACCAACCCCAAGGCATCTACTGCCAGAATCTCACTCAGGCCGGCGTAACTCCCGTTTGCATCGGCTGCTAGCGGTAGGTCGCCAATGGCCGCACGAACCGCTAGGAGCTCCTCGACGTCGTGACCGGGGGCAATCTTGATTTTCACCATCGCAGCACCGCCTTCAGCGGCTTCGCTCGCAAGCTCGGCGAGTTTCGTTGGTGATGCGCCGAGGTCAGCAATGACCGCACAGCGCGAAAGTGCCTGCTTGGCAATCGGCCGCTCACCTGTTGGTGGGCTGCCGCTCAGACTGAGCAACTCCTCGAGCAGGGATCTTCCTTCCGAGCGGAGCCGGGCATCGAGCGATGCATCCGCTAGCGCCGCAGCAGAAGCGATCAGTCCCCCAGACACAGCAGACCCAACCGACCCAGCAGACCCAGCAGACCCAATAGACAGAGCAGAGCTCGTAGCAGCAGCTAAGCCACTGCGCAGGACAGCGGGTCCTAGCTGAGTGGTCAGGCCAACCCATGCCCTTTCCGTGGACTCAGTTACATACCCATCAGATGACAGCGTGGGGCACTCGCCCCACCCAACGGTGCCATCGGAAAGTTGCCAACTCACTAGAATCACATCGCGGATCTGTTCCGTTCCGTGAGCAGCAGAATGGTGGTGCAGCAGCGGAAGGTTGACTCGCAGAAATCGAATCTCTGCGGGGGCGCCCCCGCTCACGAGCGGGATGTCGCTGCCGGCCAAGCCCGACACCAGCGCAGATACGTCAGCAAGTCATCCGGTTGAGCCACAGCAGTTCCATCACCACCGTAGGCAGTTACCATCCGAAAGCGTAGGTACGCAGCATCGGGCAGCGGCAGGAACGGGGCTCGTCGCCACCAACCTGATGGCGCAAGAAGAAACATCTGCCGAATGGCTGTGGGCCACAGCGATGGATGGCCCAGCACGACCCGAATCATCGGCCAGGTGATTTGGGTTGAAGATCGGGTCACAGGCGTAGCTGCTCTCTGAAGTTTCTCAAGGTTTTACCCCAAGAGTAGCGGGACTGCATCTTGGCGGACCGTAAGGTCAGCGCACTGCTAGTTGGGACGCTCTTCAACTCTGCGCAGCCAATCCAGCTCGGCCCACAGCCGCTGCCCCCAGCAATGGTCCACGATCTTCACAACCGGATGGAACAATCCGTAGCCCAGAGGAGAAAGCTAGACGGGCGCTGCGATCAGCCTCTTGTTGAGCAGCCTGAAAGAAATCTTGCCCAAAGCCCAGAGCAACCGAGCCAGCAACAACTGCAAGTCGCAAGTCCAGCAGGTTTGCTACCGAGGACACTGCTCGGCCGACGAGAAGTCCAGATCTGCGCCGGATTTCGGTGGATGCATACATGGCCGGCTCGCCAGTGAATGCTGCGATGGCCGCTCCCGAGACTTCGGCTTCTAGGCACCCCTGCGCCCCGCACACACAGTCACGGCCCAGAGGTTCAACAATGACGTGACCGATGTGACCAGCGTTACCACAGCCCCCATCGAGAAGCGTTCCGTTCAGAACGATGCCACCACCAACCCCGGTGGAAACCACCATCGCCATGTAGTCGGACTCTCCGCGGGCAGCTCCTAGCCAACCCTCTGCTAGTGCGAACGCCTTGGCATCATTGTCGATATAGATGGGGATCGGATAGGTCTGCTGCAGACGCTCAAGCAGGGGAAAATCCCGCCATTGTGGAATGTTGAGCGGCGATACGGTCTGCCCGTGCAGCGTCATTGGTCCGCCGCAGCCAACACCAATCACATCGGGCGCCAGACAAGCTTCGGCTACGACAGAATCCATCAACGCCGTCAGCCGGTCGAAGAGGTCAACACCAGTACCGTCCTGAGTCGCTATCTGCGAACGGGCTAGCAGCTGTCCCTGAGTATCGAGGATTGCAGCAGCAATCTTGGTTCCACCAATGTCTACGGCCAGTACTACCGAGTCTTGGGCAGGTGACTCCGGAGTTTTCTGCTGACCCATAAGAAGAAAACTACCAGTTACAGCACCTCTCAGCCGAGGAAGCTCTGACAGACTGAACTCATTCGAACCTTGAAGGGACCACGGTGAGCAGTACCCCGAGCAGTGCACAAGGCTCAACAACTTTTGCGGAACACTTTGACTCAATCTGCGCCAATATCGGACTCGCGGTTCGGGGAAAGGAGCAGGTTGTCCGCCTGACCGTTACCAGCCTGGTTGCTCACGGCCACCTCCTGTTGGAGGACGTACCAGGTGTCGGAAAGACCTCGCTTGCAAAAGCAGTTGCTCGATCCGTGGATGGCGAGTTTGCCCGGGTGCAGTGCACCCCCGATCTGCTCCCCTCAGATCTCGTCGGAACCTCGGTCTGGAATCAACAGGACGGCAGCTTTGCATTTCGCAGAGGACCTGTTTTTGCCAACCTGCTACTAGCCGATGAGATCAATCGGGCATCGCCAAAGACTCAGTCCGCATTGCTCGAATCCATGGCGGAAGAACAAGTCACCGCAGATGGGACGACGTATCACCTCCCGAAACCATTCATGGTGATCGCCACCGAGAACCCGCTCGAGCATCACGGGACTTTTCCGCTACCCGAAAGTCAGCTCGACAGATTCATGATGAAGCTGTCCATTGGGTATCCAGGCAAAGAGGCAGAGCGGGCTTTGCTTCGCGAGCCGGACCACGACGCAGTCCTAAGTTCCTTAGCTGCAGTTGCAACCTCTGCGGAGATCCTCGCTATGGGTGCTGCCGCCCAACAGTTGTACGTTGCCGACTCGCTGACGCAGTACCTAGTTGAGCTAGCCGATCAGTCTCGTAACAGCGCGCTGTTTGAACTTGGAATTTCGCCACGAGCAACACTTGGTCTGCTGCGCGCGGCGCGAGTCTGGGCGGCTGCCGAGGGCCGCAACTTTGTGACACCAGACGATTTCAAAAATCTTGCTGTGCCCGTGCTAGCGCACCGAGTCATCCTGAGTTCCGAAGCCCGCCACAAAGGACTCAGTCCGGCCAGTGCCATTGAGGAATTGATCCGTTCAACCCCGATCACGCACTGAGATGCGCCTCACGCAGCGCGGTGCGGCTGTGCTCGCAACATCACCGGTCCTAGGGCTTGCAGCATGGCTGCTCGGATTGCCAGAGGCTGCGGTGCTCTCGGCTTGCGCTGCGCTCCTCGTACTCGTCGCTGCAGTCTGGACCAAAGCCCGTGCAGCAGTTGTAGACGTTCAGCGTTCGATCCTGCCAACTCGACCACGGGTAGGAGAACCTTGCCGAGTTCAACTCCAGATCCTCAATACCGGTAGCCGATCCACCGCTCCGCTCCTTCTGACCGAGCGCATAGAAGCTGTTGACTCGCTTCGCATACAAATCGCTCCCGTTCCATCTGGCGAGCAGAGCATGACCAGCTACATCTTCCCCACTCATGTTCGAGGACGCCAAGTCGTTCTCCCAACGACGGTTCAGGTTGAAGACCCATTCGGCCTGCTGCGCTCGACCCGCCCCGCAGGGACTGAGACCCGGGTTCTGGTCCTGCCCAAACTCTGGCCACTCTCACCGCTTCTGGCAGTCCTCGGTCAAGAGAACATGACACCATCGCACGCAGCAGCTTTCATCTCGAGGCCTGCAGAGGAGTTCGCTGGCCTACGCGAGTACTTACCCGGTGATGACTTGAGGCGAATCCATTGGCCAACCACGGCACGGACTGGCCGGCCAGTGATGCGACAGTTTGAACTGCCGCTACAACACCGAACCACAGTGCTGCTTGACCTGATGAGTTCGGCGTCCTTCGAGCGCAGCGTGTCGGCGGCAGCGAGTGTGGTTGCCCTTGAGGCAGAACAAGGTGGTCTCATTCGCTTGGTGACCACGGCAGCTCAATCGGTTGCACTTAGCGGAATCGAGTTCGTCAATGCTGCGGATCAGTTCGATCAACTTCAGGACCGCCTAGCTCAGGTGGCGCAGTCCCCCAAAGCTGTTTCTATCCAGAGTCTGCTGCAACTTCTTGACGCTCAAGATGGTGGCCGCCTAGTCATCTGTGCGGGCTCCATGACTTCGACCGACCTAGACGTGATCCAGAGAGGTAGCCGTCAGTTTTCTTCGCGAGTACTGCTCACCTCGAGCGGATCGGAGCAGAAACAAAGCACAAGTGATCAGTCCCCTCAGCAGCAGGGTTGGTTGCATATCGATTGGCCTGATGGCTCGGCGCTGAATCGAGTCTGGGATCAAGCGACTCGCTCTGCCGCCGGAGCGAAACAGTGAGTCCGCAGTCCTCACCGGGTGCGCCCGCAGCACAAGAGGACGGTTCTAGTCGCAGGCCCGATTCCGTTCCAGCCTTTGCCGCTGAACTCGGACTCTTGGCCTTGGCTGTGGGCACAGCAGCCAGCTTTCTACGTCTGTTTGACACTTGGAGCTTTGTATCGGAGCTTGCCATTGCGCTTGTTGCTCCATGGCTGCTTGCTCTGACCCTACGCAGATTACGGGTGGGCTTAGCTGCCGCTTTGGCTGCACAACTGCTTGCGGCGGTGGTACTTCTCACGGCGCTTTTCGCTCCCGGAAGCAGCAGATTTTTGCTTCCCACTCCCGCAACGGCGCGCCTATTGAGCAGCAGTATCTCGACCTCGTTCACCGAATTCTCCCAGCTCGTGGCTCCCGTGCCTGCAACCAAAGGCTTCATGATCGTCATTGCTGTCGGGTTCTGGCTGTTCATTAGTTTTGCCGACGCTGCTGCATTTCGATTCGCAGGTCCCGCTCAGGCAGCTACCCCATTCCTAACGACCTTTCTGGCCGTTGGCCTCCTCTCGAGAGACTCTGCGCGCATCAGTTCAACAGCGTGTTTCTTGGCGGGTCTTTTAGTCTTTACGGTCACGCAGCTCACATTGAGAGCGGCTAGAACTCGCTGGGATGGGTTACCGCACAGAAGCGCAACTGCTGGGGTGGCGCGCTCGGCCGTCCTTGTAGGCAGCCTCGCAGTCATTGGGGGACTACTTCTTGGACCTGCCGTAGCAGGGGCCACAGACCCGGTAGTCAACCTGCGACAGCTTGGTCGCAGTCCCGAACCTCGAACTGTTGTGAGTCCGTTTGTTGGAATCGGGTCGCTGCTCGGAGAGCGCAGCAATACAGAATTATTCACAGTCCGAGCAGATGCTCCGGCTTATTGGAGACTGACCGCACTAGAGGAATTTGATCCGGATCGCAACATCTGGATCTCTCGTGGCACCTATCAACGCAGCGATGGTGAACTTCCATCCAACCTTGGCCCAACGGTTTCGGGAACCACCCTTCGTCAAGAGATTCAGATTTCGGAACTGACGGGCCTATGGCTTCCGGGTGCCTACCAGCCAGCGCAGATCACAACAGACACTGAGGTCAGCTTTGACCGAGAATCCTCCTCGATCATCTTGGTTTCACCTGATTCCAAACTCACACCGAAATATCAGTTGGACTCGCTCATCCCAGACTTTGCTGCCGCAGCCCAAGCTCAAGCGGGCACCAAGCAGGAGCTCGACCCGATCTACTTTGAGAAGAGCCAAAGTCCTGCGATTACTCCAGAGTTGCTGGCGCAGATTACGGCAAACACGACAACACCCTTTGAACAAGCCATTGCCCTTCAGAATTGGTTCCGCAGCCAGTTCCGTTATGACGACACTGTCGACTTCAGCCAATCCGCCGACCCGCTGGCCGAGTTCTTGCAGACTGCTGCAGGTTTTTGCCAGCAGTTCTCCTCTGCCTTTGCGCTCTTTGCGCGAGCGCTAGGACTTGGGAGTCGCGTCGCAGTTGGGTTCACCCCAGGAGACCCCGTCGGGGTTGCGAACCAGCCAGAGCAGTCAGGTGCAGGTACCCGTGAGTACCGGGTACGAGGCCGGCATGCCCACGCATGGCCCGAGATTTATTTCGCCGATCTCGGATGGGTTCCCTTTGAGCCAACTCCGGGCCGAGGTGACCCTCAGACTGCGCCCTACACAGGGGTTGGTGCTGCACAAGCCACCCCTCCCGCCACAACTGCTGGCGGTTCCACTGAGACCGATAACAACGGAGTCACCAACAATGGAGATGCCGTTACTTCGGTTCCGACAACCTCAGCTGAGGACAGTTCCGCTCTGCCTGCCCCGAAGCCAAGCCCAGAGGCAGATACCAGCTCCTCAACCCCGAACAACAGCGGCACTGCTCTCAAACGTTTCGCCTTCAGTCTGCTGTTGCTCATCTTGGGCATAGGAATCTTGTCTGGGTTGATGATCTGGGCTGCACGCCTACTCAAACAGCAAAAACGCCGTCAAGGGTTGCAGGACTTACAAGAGGCATCAGAGGAAGAACAGTCCTTGCTCGATGCGCTCTTCGTTGAGGACGCTTGGAAGCGAGCTCTGCTGTGGCTGTCCCTCGTAGACATTCGTCCTACTACCTTCGAAACGCCAGCGGAGTTTGCAAGCCGAGCCTCAAACTTGCTTCCTACCACCGAGGGCAACCCACAGGCCACGGTGCTAGGTAGAACATCATTGCGCACTCTGGCCAACTCAGAGACTGCTCGCCGGTACGGCCAGATTGGCGAGTCTTCACATCTGGGAATCAAGGCGCAACAAGCAGCCGACTCAGTAGAAGAGCTGATCCGCTATTCGTCCTCGGGACGACGCAGTCGGTCTTTTGCCTTTGTGCTGGCATCGTTGAAGTAGTCCTTCAGACTTCCGCTGCCGTTATTACGCAGGGCCTGGGTGGCCTCGTTCATGCCGGCGCGCCCAAGTTGACGGGCATGAGACTCAATAAAGATGGCCAGTGCAAAGACGACAAGAAAGCCAGCGAAGGCAGCCAAATAGCTGACTGCTAGCAAGAGCACCGAAGCGATGAGCGCCAGAACAAAACCAAACACGCCCCACTTGAGACGCCGCATGGACTCGGTATACACAGTTGTAGAACCGACCTGCCGAGCAAGGTCTGGGTCGCTGGCGCGCAAATTTTGTTCAATCTCGCCCAGGATTCGCTGTTCGTCCTCAGAGAGCGGCATGTCTGATCACCCGATTGTCATGATAAGTGTGCTGCGTTTGTTCTGTGCTGCTTTTGTTCAAAGATACTTCCTTCAACTCCCTAAAGATACTGCCAATTTCACCCGTTCGTGGGGTCGGGCAGTTTTTGATCCTTCAGGAAGTCTCAGCCGGCGGCGGCACACCCGACT
>CAFBQW010000038.1_pt1 | contig 10627 bp, 8 predicted proteins | sample 7270031 | NCBI WGS metagenome assembly CAFBQW01 (sample SAMEA6814186, study PRJEB35770) | freshwater metagenome | biome: Freshwater; feature: Freshwater reservoir; material: water | place: Czech Republic | collected 2016-11-09 | depth 30m m
GTATGGCCTCGACGACTCCGGGTCAAAGGTTCTGGTTGTGGATCGGAAGCGATTTGAGCGCATTGCCGATCAAGTGCACCTACTCCCTAATCTCGAACACATCTATTTGATTGATGCTCTGCCCGAGGAGTTCGAGGTTGCTTCGGGATCCGGGCCACAGGTCCACAGCTTCTCTGAACTAGCTGCGCATCCCACCGAGACCTTCCCGACGGTACCCATAGAAGAATCAGACCCGGCGGTCATTTTCTATACCTCGGGCACCACGGGTAAACCCAAGGGTGCAATTAGTTCTCACCGCAGCATGGTCGCGAACTTGCAGAACACTGCCTGCATATCAACCGCCTCGGTGATGCACTTGTCGCGCAGACCTGCGGGCAGCACATCGGATCAAGCGACTCATTCTCCTGCGACTCCCCCGCAGATGACTGCGCTCTTTACTGCACCGCTGTTTCACGTGGCCGGCTGTCACTCGACCATGGTGGTTGGAATGCTCGCCGGGGTAAAGCTCGTGATGCTCGAAGGCAAGTTTGAACCAGAGAAAGCTCTGACTCTCATCGAGGACGAGAAGATCACGATGTGGTCCGGTGTTCCCACCATGGTGTGGCGAGTGTGTGAGTACCCAGCTCGTCACGATTTCGATACTTCCTCGGTCACCAACGTGAGCTTTGGCGGCTCCCCCTCTGCAGATGAACTGCTCCGCAGGATCAGAGAGACATTTCCAGGGGTTCGCACCACCACCAACGCATATGGCCTCACCGAGTCCTCCTCGGCGGCCACCACACTCTCGGGGGCCGATGCATTTCTCAAGCCCGATTCGGTTGGCCTGCCGATGCCGACAGTAGACATCGCAATTCTTGGTTCACATGGCGAGCACCTGCCCCCTCTGCAGACAGGCGAGGTGCTGCTGCGCGGTCCGATCATCATGCCGGGCTACTGGAACAAGCCCGAGGCAACTGCAACAACAGTGATTGATGGCTGGCTACACACTGGAGATGTCGGACACCTTGATTCCGAGGGATACCTGTTTATTACTGACCGTGCCAAGGACATGATTATCCGAGGTGGCGAGAACATCTATTGCGTAGAAATCGAAAATCGGCTGGTCGAACATCCTGGTGTTGCTGATGCGGCAATCATTTCTGTCCCTCACGAGACCCTTGGCGAAGAAGTGAAAGCTGTGCTGGAGATAGCCGACGGGGCGGAGGTCACTGATGAAGAGATTCGCAGTTGGGTAGCGGCAACCTTGGCAGGGTTCAAGGTGCCTAGTTACATAGAGCGTTGGGACGGAAAGCTGCCTCGCAATGCTTCGGGCAAGCTGCTCAAGAACGTCTTGCGTGGCGAGGGCCACGTGAGCTTCAACGAAACTATGTGAGCGACTGCACCCCTCAAGCCGACTCCACTTGGCAGGCCCTAGCCGCCTAGATTGGACAGATGAGCGCATTGTTGCCCGATGGAAGCTACGACGCTTTTGTGATTGACCTCACCGAAGAATCCGAAGATGCAGGGCCGCTTCAAACTCTGGTTGAGCTCACGATCGTTGCTGGCGAGCACAAAGGTCTGGTGTTGCAAGTAGCGACTGATTCCTCAATCGGACTCTTTGAGGACTTAGTCGGCATGCCTGCGACGCTGACGGTGACCAACGGGTCGCCGCAAGTCCGCATCGATAACTGAGCAAATGATCGGTTGAGCAATTTCGTTCGTTCACAGTCGGTTAGGTAGCCGGAAACAGAGCCGAAACAACGTCTCTTTAGGTTTCTCTCATCTTGAGGCACAGAGCTGATGCCATCAAGCGGTCGTCCGAGACACGGGCGGAGACGTGTTTCCCCTCTGGGGTGACACGTGAGATAGGAGGAACCACAGCGTGATCAAGAACCGATGGACCAAGTTCGGACTTGGTGGGCTACTCGTGTTAGGAGTTCTGCTCATACCGGGGTCTGCCTTTGCGCAGGATGCCCCTGTATTCGATCCAGCTGCTGCCGTGCCAGCCGGGGTAGATGGCTTTGGCCTCAATCTTCTCTGGATCATCATTGGTGCAGCCCTGGTGATCTTCATGCAGGCTGGTTTCGCAATGGTCGAAACCGGTTTCTGTAGAGCCAAGCATGCCGCTCACGTTGTGACGACCAACCTGGCTATCTTCGGATTGGGTTTTGTTGGCTTCTTCTTCATTGGCTTTCCGCTCATGTTCGGGGGTTATAGCTACCCCGGTTACTTCGGCCTCGACACCGCCCTTGGCGGCCCACTGGTTGGGAGTGGCAGTTGGACCTTTGCCTGGTGGTCCTGGGATGCCTTTGCTCTCAGCAACATTCCTGATGCAGCGTTGCCAGCAATTGCGGCGTTCTTCTTGTACATGGTGGCCTTCATGGACACCACGGCAACAATCCCAACGGGTTCAATGGCTGAACGCTGGAAGTTCAAGAGCTTTATTGCCTGGGGATTGTTCTGCGGAGCTATCTACTACCCACTCTTTGGCGCTTGGACCTGGGGCGGCGGCTGGCTCTCACAGCTGGGCAACAGCTTGGACCTTGGCTTTGGCTACGTTGACTTTGCTGGTTCAGGAATCGTGCACGCAACCGGTGGTGCCGCTGCACTAGCTGGTGCTCTTGTACTCGGGCCACGCATCGGCAAGTTCGGCAAGGACGGCAAGGCCCGTGCGCTGCCTGGCCACAACATTCCCATGGCCATGCTCGGCGTGTTCATTCTGTTGTTCGGCTGGTTTGGCTTCAATGCTGCATCAACCTTTGCCGCAACCGACGTGCGGTTCACCGTTGCGGCCGTCAACACTGGCATTGCCGGTGCCTTCGGTCTTGTGGCTTCGATGTTCTACATCATGAAGCGCACAGGAAAGCCAGACCCGGGCATGATTGCGAACGGCATGCTCGCTGGCTTGGTAGCCATTACGGCACCTTGCGCATTCGTTGATCCTTGGGCTGCAGCCCTCATTGGAATCATCGCCGGAATCTTGGTCATCGAAGCCGTGTTCTTCATCGAGCGTCGTGGAATCGACGATCCAGTCGGCGCAATTGCAGTACACGGCATCTGTGGATCCTTCGGAGTCATTGCACTTGGCTTGTTTGCAACTGGCGAATACGGCGCAGCTTGGAACCTCACCGATACTGACCTGACTGCCGACAAGGGTGTCACTGGCTTGTTCTACGACGTCAGCTTGGGCGGAAAGCAGCTGCTAGCCCAGCTCGCCGCACTAGTCGTCATCTGGACAGTGATGCTGGGCATCGCATACGCATTCTTCAAGATCCAGAACGCTCTCACCAAGGGCGGCATTCGCTCCTCGGTTGAGGACGAACTCATGGGCTTGGATTATCCAGAGATGGGTGTCACTGCATACCCCGGAGACGCTTCGTTCTCGCTTGATGACATCGTCATCGAGAGCCTGCCAAAGGCTCAGCAAGAAGAGGTTGCCGCCGGCAGGTAGCACCTGCACTCGGAGTAGCGACTCGCTACCTCCACGACTCCCCCTACTGAACGTGCCCGCCTCATCCGAGGCGGGCACGTTTAGGTTTTGGCTGGGCTACTTCCTGGCTGGGCTACTTCCTGGCTGGGCTACTTCCTGGCTGGGCTACTTCTTGCGAGACAGCCCACCCGGAGCAAACAGTTCGATGGTATTCGAGGTCTTCTCGTGGATCCCCCGATACAAGGTGTCTGCTACCGAGGTTAGGTAGATCACCACTGCGATAACCGCCGCATAGAAGAAGGGGCCACCGATAAAGGCAACCAACAAGAACACACCCGGCACGAGGGCCCGAATAGCCGATTCCAGTGGGGTTGGTAAGTGACCATCAGACCACTGCACCACCTTGATCCGGCAGATGAACTTGCCAAGGGTCTGCCCAAATCTTGCAACTGTCACGGTTTCATAGACAATGAACATCACGGGGAAGAGCAACCTGGCCCAGAGATCAACAGGCATCTGGCTGTTTGCTCCTCGCTGTATCCCGAGCACGAAGATCAGCAAGTTCCAGATCTCAAAGATAACGAGCAGGTCCAGCAGCCTTGCTGCAGCGCGAAGACCCCATGGCGCGGGAGAACCTGCCCCTTTATCGGGCAGGTCCTCTCGCTTGCGTGGTGTTTCGGCGGGATAGGGGAGGTCAGTCACCTATCTACTATCTCGCTGCTGCGAAGCCCTTGTCCAAGTCAGCCAGAATATCTTCGATGGACTCAAGGCCAACTGAGAGCCGAATCATCCCTGGCTCTACGCCCGAGTACAGCTGCTCGTCTTCTGTGAGTTGGCTATGTGTTGTCGAGGCAGGGTGAATCACAAGTGAGCGAACATCGCCAATATTGGCCAAGTGGCTATGCAATTCGAGGGCTTCAACAAACTTGATTCCGGCCTCACGTCCACCAGAGATAACAAACGCCGGCACCGAACCTGGGCCCTTTGGCAGATAGGTCTTTGCTCGCTCATGCCACGGGCTTGAAGGCAGACCCGCATAGGCAACGGACTCAACCTGAGCATGCCCTTCGAGGTACTCGGCCACCTTCTGGGCATTTGCGATGTGGCGATCCATACGCAGCGACAGAGTCTCGACTCCCTGAATCGTGAGGAAAGCGTTGAATGGCGAGACTGCTGCGCCAATGTCTCTCAGCAACTGAACGCGAGCCTTGATGATGTAGGAGCCGGCACCAAGTGCAGGCCAGTAAGCAAGGCCGTGGTAGCTAGGGTCGGGCTCGGTGAACTGTGGGAACTTGTCGTTCGCAGAGAAGTCGAAACTGCCGCCGTCAACAATTGCTCCCACGATTGCAGTGCCATGGCCGCCAATGAACTTGGTTGCCGAGTGCACCACGATGTCTGCGCCGTGAGCGAGTGGGTTGAGCAGATACGGGGTAGCAATCGTGTTATCGATGATGAGCGGGACGCCATTGGCATGGGCTACGCCGGCCACGCCAGAAATGTCTAAGACGTCGTTGCGAGGGTTGCCGATGCTCTCACCATAAAAAGCCTTGGTGTTGGGCTGAACCTTGGCTGCCCACTCATCAAGGTTGTCGGGGTCCTCAACGAAGCTCACCTGAATCCCAATCTTGGGAAGCGTGTAGTGGAACAAGTTGTATGTTCCGCCGTAGAGCGAGGCGGAAGCCACGATATGGCTGCCTGCCTCTGCCAGGTTCAAGATGGCGAGCGTCTCTGCAGCCATGCCTGAACTCACAACAAGGGCACCCGGAAGGCCAACAGCAGTAGTCGTCGCGCCTTCAAGGCTTGCAATCCGAGCCTCGAGAACTCCCTGTGTGGGATTCATGATTCGGGTGTAGATATTGCCAATCTCACCGAGAGCAAACAGGTTCGCTGCGTGCTCGCTGTCTCTGAACTGATACGCCGTTGTCTGATAGATCGGCGTAGCGCGCGACCCAGTTACTGGATCCGGCTCGGCTCCTGCATGAATCTGACGGGTATCAAAACCCCACTGCTCGGTCATCTCTGCTCCTCGTAGATTGGATCCAACGAGGAGTCACCCTAGGGCAGGAGTTCATCCAATTCAATTCCCGACCAAATGGGTCAGGTATTAGATGTACTCGAGACGCGATTCACGCCTGTGGCGCTGACAGCTAGTACGCGAGTCCGCCCAGACTCAAAGAGCTTGGGTGCAAGCAGACCTGCAGAACTGCCAACGGGCATCAGCGCTGCCACAGTTGGCCCTGATCCCGAGAGCCATGCAGCGAGCACCTGCTGATTTGCCAAGAGTTCTTGCAAGACATGGGCCGAATCCGGTCGAGCTAGGAGTCGTTCATTCTGATGAACTTGATCTTCGCAGGCGACGCGTAGCTTCGAGAGGTCGCCAGTTGCGATCGCTGCGACCCACAGTGAGGAGCGCGCAATCGAAAATGCTGCCGCTTCCCTACTGAGCGTGGGGGCCAGCACGCTGCGAGATGCGTTTGTAGAGGTTGACTTCTCTGGCCACCAGACAACCATTTCAAGGCCCTCGGGCACCTTCAAAGAAAGGGCCTGCTCCCCCGCCGCCACCGTAAAGCCGCCCCAGGTTGACGCAGCCGCATTATCTGCATGCCCTTCAAGGTTGGCTGCAACACCAAATGCTTGCTGTTGAGCAGCAGTTGGATGAGCGCCCGATGTGAGCAGTGCAAGGTAGGCGCCAGCCACTCGAGCCGCTCCCGAGAACCCAAGTCCGCGCCCAGGCGGGATCGGACTGCGCCAAGAGAGCTGAGCGTCAGCGTCTCCGCCGGCAGCAACGTATGCAACGGCTGCCGGGTGGGTGGACTCAACAACATGCCAGCCCTGCCCATCAAGAGCGTGATGCGCAGGGCTGTCTGATAACTCAAAGGGAAAGTCAAGCGCTAGAGCAAGGCAACCAAAGCCAAGGCCAAGGTTGGCAGAGGATGCAGGTGCAGAAACGTGCACCGTGTCAGTCTCCTCCGGAGATGTCCTCGACCTTGGCTTTACCAGCAGAGATCCAAGGCATCATGCCGCGAAGTTCTGCACCGACTGTCTCAATCTGATGAGCCTTGCCGGCCTCTCGCAGTGCCGTGAAGTTCGCTCCGCCCGCTGCCACTTCGCCTACGAACTCGGTTGCGAACTCACCGGACTGGATCTCGCCAAGGATCTTTTTCATCTCGGCTTTGACTGCCGCGTTGATGACCCGAGGACCACGAGTTAGGTCGCCGTACTCGGCTGTGGTCGAGATGGAATAGCGCATTCCAGCGATTCCTTGTTCGTACATCAGGTCAACAATCAGCTTGAGCTCATGCAAGCATTCAAAGTAGGCCGACTCAGGCTGGTATCCGGCCTCGACAAGGGTCTCGAACCCTGCCTGAACCAGAGCAGTCAATCCGCCACACAGGACGACTTGCTCGCCGAACAAGTCAGTCTCGGTCTCTTCTTCGAAGGTGGTGTCGAGCACGCCTGCCCGTGAGCCACCAATGGCATCGGCATAGGACAAAGCCAAAGCCTTGGCAGACCCGCTTGCATCCTGCGCGACTGCAATCAAGCAGGGCACGCCGCCGCCTTCGGTGTAGGTGCGTCGCACCAAGTGACCAGGGCCCTTTGGTGCCACCATGGCAACGTCAACACCCTCGGGTGCTTTCACATAACCAAAGCGCACGTTGAATCCGTGAGCAAAGAACAGGGCGTCGCCTGCACTCAGATTTGGGGCAACTTCTGAGTTATAGATAGGTCCGATTTCGGTATCGGGCAGCAGCATCATGATGAGGTCAGCCTCTGCAGTTGCGCTAGCAACATCCAGAACCCGCAGTCCTGCTTCTTCGGCTTTGGCTCGAGAGGAACTGCCTTCTCGCAGACCAACGCGCACGTCAACGCCCGACTCTTTCAGATTCAATGCGTGAGCATGACCCTGCGAGCCATAGCCCAGCACTGCCACCTTGCGGCCAGCGATAATTGAGGAGTCAGCATCTTTTTCGTAATAGACGTTTGCCATGAGCTTCTTCAGCCCTTCCTAGTTTGTAGAGAATTATCAACTGAGTGAACGGCACTCGGGCATTACACACTAGAAGCGAAACTAGCTTCGTTCTAATTTGGGTAACGCAACACGGCCAGTTCGCTGCAAATCAATGATTCCAAAGGGCCGCAAAAGCTCCTCGAGATCATCGAGTCTCTCCGGGTGCTCATCAAGCGAGAGCGCTAGTTCGTCTCGCCCAACATCGATGATTCGACCCTCGAATAGTTCGACAAGTTCAATGATCTGACCCCGCACCTCAGCCGGAGCCTTGACCGTGACCAGCATGAGTTCACGCTCCACGGAATCTCGCGGGTCAAGCTCAGAAATCTTGATCACGTGGATCAGCTTGTTCAACTGTTTCACTACTTGTTCCAGCGGTGCCTGCTCAACATCAACCACGACTGTGATGCGACTAAATCGCTCATCATCAGTTGGGGCAACAGCTAGGGAGTAGATGTTGTAGCCGCGACGGGCAAACAGTGCAGACACCCGTGCCAAGACTCCAGCTCGATTCTCGACGAGCACAGATAACACGTGGTACTTCGGCGGCACCGAACCTACCCTCCTACTATTCATTGATTGCAGAGTCATCGCCCGAGTCCGTTCTGCAGGGGGCCAACATCAATCTGATCATTCGACGTACCCGGTGAGACCATCGGAAACACCTTCTCCGAAGCATCAGTGCGGAACTCCAGCACGACTGGGCGATCATTAATCTCATTGGCCTTATCGATTGCCGGGCCGACCTCATCTGGCGACTCGACACGCAATGCAACACAACCCATGGCCTCGGCCCACTTGACGTAGTCCGGCAAATCCGGGGACAAGTACACCTCGGAGTAGCGCTCCCCGTAGAACATCTCTTGCCACTGCCGAACCATGCCAAGGTACGCGTTATTGAGCAGCGCAATCTTGACTGGAATCCGCTCCGTTGCGGCAGTCACGAGTTCTTGAGCAGTCATTTGGAAACAACCGTCACCATCAACTGCCCAGACGGTGCGATCAGGGCGGCCAACTTTGGCCCCAATTGCCGCAGGGATAGAGAATCCCATAGTGCCCAAGCCACCAGAGTTCACCCAGGTGTAGGGGTAGTTGAACTTCCAGTATTGACTCGTCCACATCTGATGCTGACCTACGCCCGATGCGACGATTGTGTCTGCCGGCGACCGATCTCGGAGTTGTTCGAGCACATACTGTGGCTTGAGTAAATCGCCATCTATGGACTGCTCATAGACAAGCGGATACAGCTCTTGCCAAGCCGAAATTTGTTGGCGCCATGGGGTGATGTCCATGCGACTCTCTGGGCCACCTAGGGCGTTGAGCGCCTTGATGATCTCTTCAATCACGAGTCGGCAATCGCCGACGATGGGGACATCAGCCCTGCGCACCTTGCCAAGTTCGGCAGGGTCAATATCGACGTGGATGATTCTTGCATCTGGAGCGAACCCGTCGAGCTTGCCTGTCACGCGATCATCGAAGCGACTCCCAAGAGCGATCAAGAGATCTGACTTTTGAATCGAGGTCACTGCCGTGTAATTGCCATGCATTCCCGGCATACCCAAGCAGAGTTCATGATCGTCTGGGAAAGCCCCCCGAGCCATCAATGTGGTCACCACGGGAATGCCGGTTAATTCGGCGAGTTCTCGCAGAGCCTCGGCAGCACGCGCCTTCAAGATGCCACCACCCGCATAGATAATCGGCTTGCGAGCAACAGCAATCAGAGCAGCAGCCTCTTTAATCTTCTTCGGGTGACCCTTGGTGGTTGGCTTATAGCCAGGCATGCTCGAAGAGACATCTGCATCTGTTGGCCAATTCCAGTTCATCGCCGAGGCCGGATTTCTGGGGTCGACGATGTCTTTGGGAATGTCCACCAACACGGGGCCTGGTCGACCCGTGGTTGCAATATGAAAGGCCTGACGAATGGCCATCGGAATATCTTCAGCTCGGGTCACCAACTCGTTGTGTTTGGTGACGCCGCGAGTAATCCCGACGGTGTCGCATTCTTGGAAGGCGTCGGTACCGATCGAAGGAAGAGGCACCTGACCAGTAATGACCACCATGGGAATGGAATCCATATAGGCATCGGCTAGCGGGGTCACGATATTGGTCGCACCAGGACCCGAGGTCACCATGGCAACTCCAGGGCGGCCAGTGGCATGAGCAAAACCCTCGGCCATATGCCCTGCGCCTTGTTCATGACGAACCAGAACATGGCGGATCGGGCTATCAAGAATCGGGTCATACACCGGAAGAATCGCTCCGCCGGGCAGGCCGAAGATGACCTCAACTCCCTCGAGTTCGAGGGACTTAATCAGGGCTTGTCCACCATTGGTGTTCATATCGCTATTCCTGGCTTGTTGCTAAATGGCACTGGGCTGGTATTGCTCTGAAATTGAAACCGTTCTGAAATTGAAACTGCTCTGAAAATCACAACAACCTCCCGCTAAGGAGGTTGTAGGCACGTACGCGGATTGGATCTCCGGTCACGTGCCTCAGGAGGGTACGAGAAGAAGATGCGAAGTAGTCACCTTGTTAGTCTGCCGCGAAGCGGGAGCTGTTGCCAACCCGGCTCCTCCTCAAGGCCCGAATTGGGCAAGTTCACCGCACCTGCGAAACGTCTTCAGAGAATCGCGGTACCGTCAACCCATGAGCGATTTGGCCCCAATTCTAGTAGCGGCCGGAATCCTTGCAGTAGTAGCTATTCGTGAAACGCTCCGCTGGCGAGGCCGACGCTGGCGCAAGTCTGGTCCGCGAGGGAACCAGGAATAAGCCTCTCGGCTCGAGCAGGTGCATCCTTTGACGCACTAGCGGGCTGGAGTGATGTGGCCAACAAGATCTGACTCACGGCCAGACAGCCGAGTCACTGCCGTTGCAGTACCACCCCACAGCAGGCATAGCCCCACCACGGGGCCAAGCAGCGCTGCGAGAGTTGTGAGCAAGGCTGAACGGCTGCTCGCGTAGAGCACAGCTCCAGCCACCGGCGCCGAGGCAAGCACTAACACCAATAATCCCAAGCTGAGCATCAGGCCGGCCAAGCAGCCTTGACCAGTATCTCCTGCTGCTAGCGGGTTCGGGCTGTCTGGCACAGCAACCGGTGCCAGAGCGGCGCTTCCCACTGATACGCCGGCAGCGCCCATGAGCGAGCCAACTGCCAGAATCCATGCGGCGGGCAACCATTTCCAACCGCCGCTCATAGCTGCCAAGCCCAC
>CAFBQW010000039.1_pt1 | contig 10505 bp, 9 predicted proteins | sample 7270031 | NCBI WGS metagenome assembly CAFBQW01 (sample SAMEA6814186, study PRJEB35770) | freshwater metagenome | biome: Freshwater; feature: Freshwater reservoir; material: water | place: Czech Republic | collected 2016-11-09 | depth 30m m
AAACCGGTTACACCAATTGCTCCAGCCGATCCCGTCAGAGAAAAGGCCACAAAGGGGATCGCTGCGCCTTGCATCCAACTGCCCGTATTCGACACAAGCGCTGAAAGCCAAAACCTGCGAAAATCCCGCTGCCGGAGTGCATCAAGTGCCCGTGGTTTAGGGCGCTCAGTGCTTGGAGTCACTTCTGGCTGGTTAGGCATTGGAGCAGTCATCTTGGTGGACGCCACATCCTAATGATGCGCTTCTCGGAGATGATCCACCCCGTTAGGGTACTGGCCGGGACCTAGTTCCTCGTAGCGCCTATCATGCATCCATGGAACAGGACGACTCCGATTCGAAACAGTCGCCGAGCAACCGAACTCCAGGAACGCCGAGAACGCCGACTGCGACTCCGGCCATCCGCCTTGATGCAGCAGAGTTACTGAATCAAGAGATCACACTCGAAGAGGCGCTCAATCAGGCCGGTTCCGGTGCAGGCCATGGTGAGCTAGTTCAGCTACCTCAAGAAGAACCCCGCAACCCTGATGCGCTTGATGATCGCAGGCGCTCGGATGTCAATGAGTGGGGCCGCTCGGAACATATGCGAGAGATCGCTCGGCGCGTCTATGACCCTATTTACAAGCACTGGTTCCGCGTGGAGTGGGAGGGCCTTGAAAAGATTCCAGAAGGCGGCGCCCTACTCGTTGCGAATCACGCTGCCGCTATCCCTTCTGATGCGCCCGTGATCATGCACGGAATCGAGACGGAACTGAATCGCCCGGTGTACGGATTGGCCGATAACTTCTTTCGAACAATCCCCGTGGTTGGAACCATCTGGAATCGCCTCGGCGGCCTGCCGGCACATCCAGACAACGCGTACCGACTCCTGCGAGAACAAGACCAACTTGTGCTTGTATTTCCCGAGGGAACAAAGGGCCCATCCAAGACCTACAGCGAACGCTACCAACTTCGCAGGTTTGGTCGTGGAGGATTTGTAGAGATTGCCATGAGGGCAGGGGTGCCTGTAGTCCCGATTGCAGTAGTCGGGGCTGAGGAATCAATGCCTACATTATTTAGAGTCCCCTCGATCGCTCGTGCTCTTGGAGTGCCCTACCTGCCTGTTACTGCAAACATGCTGGTGGCTGGTCCGCTCGGGTTGGTTTCCTATTTTCCATCCAAGTTCAAACTCAAGGTGCTCGACCCTGTGCACTTTGATGTTCCTGCTGATCGAGACCGATACTCACGCTCTCGCGTTATGGACGAGTCGGAAGCGATTCGCGATCGAATCCAAGCAGCGCTCTACACCATGTTGCGCGAACGCAGAAGCGTGTGGTTCGGCTGATGCCCGATCAGCCACCTTCACCAACCCGGCTCACCCGGAGGGCAACCGACGCGCTCGAGATTGACCCGAACGGCCCAAGGCGACGCGTTCTGGTGACTGGTCTGGGTACCTTCTGGGGAGGACGGGTAGCTCAGGCTTTAGAGGCAAACCCGGCAGTCGAGGTCATTGTCGGCCTCGACACCACCGAGCCAACAGTTGAACTCGAACGAACTGAATACGTTCGCGTAGACGCCAACTATTCGATTCTCTCTCGAATTGTGCGAGCAACACGGGTGGACACGATTATTCACACGTTCTTGGTGATGGACCCCACGCAAATGTCGCAGCGTGCCATGCACGAGATCAACGTAATCGGAACCATGAATCTTTTTGCCGCTGCATCCGCTGCATCCTCGACCGTTCGCAGCGTGATCGTAAAATCCTCGACCGTGGTGTACGGATGTGCTCCCGAGGACCCCGTCTGGTTCACAGAGTCCACCCCAAGATCCCGGCCTGCTCGCGAACCAATTGAGCGGAGCCTAGAAGCAGTCGAAGGCTACGTACGCGACTTCGCAGAAGACAACCCACATGTCAACGTGGCGTTACTTCGCTTCTCCAACGTCATTGGCGCAGAGCTCGAGACTCCGCTCACTCGACTCCTACAACTACCTGTGGTCCCGTCGATATTCGGCTTTGACCCTAGGTTTCAATTTGTGCATGAGGACGACGTCATCAAGTCCCTTTTGTTTGCGTTCAATAACGACTTGCCTGGGGTGTTCAACGTGGCAGGTGACGGGCTCCTGCCTTGGTCAGAAGTGGCAGCGCTCTGCGGTAAACGCACCGTCGCTCTTCCTCCTGTTGCTACTGGGGTTCTGACCTCACCCCTGCGGCAACTAGGCGTTCTGGACCTTCCCGAAGAGTATGAAGGCCTTCTGAAATATGGCCGCGGAGTTGATAATCATCGGCTCAAAAATTTTGGCTTCCGCTACGAACACACATCGACTGAGGCCGTAGAGGCGTTCATTCGTGCAGTCCGGCTTCGCAAAGTAGTGGGTGAAAACGAACCCTCGTATCGCTACGAACGCGATGTTGAGCAGTTCTTCCGCCACTCGCCTGCTGTGCGCAAGGATCGCCGTCAGGCTTGAGCCTGTTCAACCCAAGAAGTTACCTTGGATGCCAAATCAGCTTCGATCCGTGACCATTCGTACTGTCGCCTAAAAAGCTCTGCCCCAGCTTGGCTCAGGCGTTGACGCAACTCACCCTCGGACAGCAGTGAGATGCAGGCCGCGGCAAACTCACCTGCGCTATCGGCTACGAGGGCATCGATGTTGTGTTGAACAGCGATCCCTTCAGACCCAATGCTGGTGGTGACGAGCGGAATGCAATGAGCTAAGGCCTCCAGCACCTTCAGACGGGTGCCAGCACCGACCCGAATGGGCACGATAGAGACATCTGCTGAGTCGAGTTCCGGTGCAAGGTCATCAACGAGCCCCAGCAGATCCACCCCGGGTTGCGAACCAACCCAAGAAACCCGCTCAGGGTTGCGACCAACAATTCTCAGGCGAGCAGCAGGCACCTTCGCCAAAATCTGTGGCATAACTTCGCGAACAAACCACTCCACCGCATCACTGTTTGGCTCGTAGTCCAAAGCTCCAACGAAGAGCATGGTTGGTGTGGCAGTCTGCAACGCCATGCGATCTGTCATGATCCGTTCTGGCGCCTGAGCGCCGTTGCCCACCACCACAGCGTTCGTGCATCCGGAGCGCTCAATATCCAACTCGCTACATACCACCACTGCGGCGACCTGTGCTGCGCAGTCACGCTGTACAGCATCCCATCGGCGCTCATCAATCAGGTCAAACCCCCTCGAGATAGCCCAGCGAGAGAGCACTCTCAGGTGAGCAATCGGCCCGCTACCCGGCGTAAACCTTGGCGGGTTTCTGCGGCGCAGCTTGAGCGAAAGATTCTCTAGGTCATTGAAGTCGACTACCTCAACTGGCCGTATGCGGTCGTTCGAGCGAGTAGCGGTGCGGGAGTTTTTCATGGCCTCATGAACTGGCCACCAGGTATCAAGGAGCGAGTAAAATACAAGGTCAATATCGGGGCCGGACTCAAGGCGGCGGAGCACCGCTTCGGTAAGTTCGTAGCTATCCACTGCAATCAGTCTTCGTGGCGGGTCGCCCATGACCCAAAGACGCAGCCAGTCACGCATCGGTGTTTCGGGCCCAGGGGTAAGAGTAGAGACCTTCCCAAGCCCAGTCACTGCGGGGGGTTCAACTCGTTCAGCCCCAATTGAATGGCGATCGACTGAGATCAACTCAACCTCACCGGCCTGGCCAAGAGCGGAGATCATGTGGCTCAATCGCTGCCTGTACCCATCCACGGGCGGCCACGGGTACATTTGGGCAACCATCAAAATTCTCACGGCGCGGTACCTTATCTGTTGAGGTACCCCCGTAACGGGGACCAGGTTATCCGGAGAAAACCATGCCCAGAATTACCGTAGAAAAAATCGGACGCGTTGCGGTCCTCACGCTGAACGAGCCTGAGCGGCGCAATGCCCTGAGCCTGGACCTAAACCAAGAACTCAACTCTGCTTTGGACATGCTCGAAGAAGATTCCGAGACGGGCGCAGTCGTGCTGACTGGTGCCGGCAAAGCCTTCTGCGCTGGGGCGGATCTGAGCCAACTTGGGGCCTCACGCCGAGAGGGACTTCTGAAGATCTACGAAGGATTTCTCAGGGTGGCTCGCTCCCCACTCCCCACGGTCGCCGCCGTAAACGGTGCAGCCGTCGGGGCTGGAATGAACCTAGCGCTGGCCTGCGACCTACGAATTGCTGGTGCTTCCGCACGTTTCGATACCCGCTTCTTAGACCTTGGCATTCACCCCGGGGGTGGTCATACCTGGATGTTTCGGTCAATCGCTGGGCAACAGGCGACAATGGCAGCAGTGCTCTTTTCGCAAGTGCTTGATGCGGCTGAAGCAGAGCGAGTTGGCCTGGTCTGGAAAGCAGTTGCGGATGACCTGCTACTCGACAGCGCAGTGGCTTGTGCAGCACGAGCGGCGGAAGCTCCGAGCGAATTGACCCGCAGAGTCAAGCGGACCATCCAAGACATGGGGTCGATTCACAGCCATGAAGAAGCTGTACAACGAGAGCTAGAGGATCAGGTCTGGTCGATGGATCAGCCAGCGTTTGCCACGAGTCTGCTGGCCCTGCAGCAACGCATCAGCAGCCAAGGAACGGGGCAGTAGCGACTGCGCACCTGTACGGCAGCCTGCAGCAAAAGAGCATTACCTACCAGACCCACTCCGTGAGCAGTTGATCACGGCGAACTTGCCATTCTTCAGAAGTGATCGCATAGCGGATGTGGTCTTCCCAAGTGCCGTTGATCTCTAAATAGCGCTCGGCCACTCCCTCGTCTCGAAGCGAAAGTTTGGTCACGACACTTCGACTCGCAGTGTTGCGAGGGATGATCGAGATCTGAACTCGATGCAACATCAGTTGCTCGAATGAGAACTGCAACAGCGCAACGAGCGCCTCGGGCATGTAGCCATTCCCAGCAATCTTCTCGTCAATCCAATAGCCGATATAGCCACTTTGGTGCGCACCGCGTTGAATGGAATTCACGTTGATCTCGCCGCCAAATTTGCCGTCAACGAAAATCCCGAATCCAAAGCCCGTTCCCAACTGGATCTCACGCATTCGGACTGAGCAGCGAGCAGAAAAAGCCTGACGGTCCTCAACCGTGTCAGGCTGGCCCTGTATGCGCTGTGGTTCCCACTTGGTGAGCCAATCCGTGCAACGTCTGCGCACTTCTCGCCAGTCATCGAAATCGTGCAGGTTGAGGGGGCGCAGCAGTACTCGGCGCCCGTGCACCATCATTGGAGTCGTCATGGAATCAGGGCTTTGCTTGCGGCGGAGCACATTGAGAATCCTAGCCAGCAAGACTGAATGCAGGCTCTCACTTCACTGCTCTGCTGTGCATCAGGTTGCCAATCGGCCTGCGAGGAACTCATGCGATCTGAGACAGAATGAGGCCGTCAAGGATGTCCGCCTCAGAGACGATGCATTCCTCAAAGCCAAAGTAACGAAAGATCTCAACAAGCACACAGCAACCACCGACAATGACATCGGCGCGTTGGGCTTCTAGACCGGGATTGTGCACTCGATCCGCCACTGATTCGGTGGCAAGGGTCCGAAACACATCCTCGGCGGCCTCTTTAGAGAGAACAAACCCATGAATAGCTTCTGGGTCGTACTCCAACAGACCAAGTTCAACAGCTGCCACATTTGTCACGGTGCCGGCTAAGCCAATGAATCTGGCCGCACTAGCTGCCCCAGGCACTTCTCGAGCCACGTCATCAAGGTGCTGTTCAATCACGCTGATGCAGTTGGAAAGCTCCTCTGGCAAGGGTGGATCATGAAGTAGGAACTTCTCGGTCATCCGCACGCAGCCAACATCGATAGACACGGACTCCTCTACTTGGCTTCTCCCCAGCGCGAACTCGGTTGAGCCACCGCCGATGTCAACAACAAGAGTCAGAATCTCCTTGTCCTCCAAGGTAGATGTTGCACCCAAAAAGCTGAGCTGCGCCTCTTCTTGTCCGGTCAGGATCTCCGGTGTTTGGCCCAAGATCTGCTCGGCGGCAAGCAGAAAATCCCGGCTGTTCGTGGCATCTCGCGCAGCCGAAGTGGCTGCGATGCGGAGGCCAACCACGCCGGCTGAATCCATGACTTGTCGGTACTCGCGCAGCACCTCGAGTGTGCGTTCAATCGCCGCAGGATCAAGTCGACCCGTGCGGTCCACTCCTGCTCCTAGGCGCGTCACGCGCATCAATCGCTCTTCGACAATGTGGCCGTCCGAAATCAAAAGACGAGTTGAGTTCGTTCCACAATCAATGGCCGCGTACTTCGGTGTGCTCACTCGTTTTCTCCGTTTTCCTTCAGGATGAGTTCGTTCGGGATAGCTGAGCTCTGAACTGCGCCGACAACCTGCTGCGGCGTAGGTATCGAGTCCAACTCAAGTTGCTCTTTCACCCACGCACCAACCGGGTCCTCACCACCTACAAGAAACCAGGCGTAATGAGTGTGTAGGCACTTGACTCCCCTGCGGGTTCCACCAACTCCACCAAATGGTCGAGGACCCATCCAAGACTCTGGAATCAGGGCATCTCGCTCTGCTGCATACGTTTCATGCGCCGCTGCAAGGACATCTGCATCAACTGCCTCTTCGGCCAGTCGGACGCCACCGGTTGCCTCGAGCTGACCGATGCGTCGATTGAGTTTCTTGTCGACTAGCCAGTAGCGGGTGGGCATCGGGGTGCCATCTTCGAGTAGCGGAAGGTTGCCGATCACCATTGGGGTGCCATCTTCGGAACGCAGCAGGACCTCGAAGCTTCCCTTTGGGGTTCTGCCAAGCAACTCAGTCACTACCGCTATGTCGGTTGGGTCTTGGACTCCAAAACCTAAGGCTGAGAAATCTGGGGCTGAGAAATCTGGGGCTGCAGGAATGGCGTGACCAGACGCCGCGTCTGCTGCTGTTGAATCAACCATTGCGACACCGTAGCGGGGTGATCTGCCGGAACCGAACTCAGGAACGAAACTGAACGAACTGGTCGATCAAGGAGCGAGCGTTGCTCGTTCAAGAGGCTCCTGAACTAGCCCAAATGGCCATGCCCGAGGGAGCACCAACCCGGCGCTAGCAGGGGGAAGAATCGAATAGGACTCCTCCCCTTCAAGCACCAGGCCATAGTCCCTTCTCGCAATCCGCTGAATCTCAGATGGGTCATCAAGGCGGTCGCGGCGCAAGGTGAGTTCTTGGTTCTGTTGCTGTAGGTCGGTCAGCTCTGCACGATGTGCAGAGATCTCATGTCGTTGGGCCATATACCCCCGAGCCGGAACCAACAAGAGCGCGACTGCCGCTGCGATCACGAAGGTAAGTATACCGAGCCTCTGCAGGAGCACGGCGCGCGGTACAGCAGTCGTTGGCTGCCTGCGCGAGCGCGAGCTTTTGGCTGCCGTTCTCTTGACTGCCGTGCTCTGGGATGCGGCGCGCTTGGCTGCAGGGCGCTTGGCACCTGTGCCTGAAGCGGCTGGTCGCTTGGCACCGGTTCGGGAAGATCGTGGGCTCACCTCAAACTGCTCCCCCGATTGGGGCAAGTGCTTGTGCACCGCGGAACACTGCTGATTCAGCGAGATACTCTTCGATTCGAAGGAGCTGATTGTATTTTGCAACCCGGTCTGATCGTGCCGGCGCGCCAGTCTTGATCTGCCCGCAATTTGTGGCAACAGCTAGATCAGCAATCGTGACGTCCTCGGTCTCGCCAGAGCGGTGAGACATCACCGAGGTGTAGCCGTGTCGCGTTGCTAGGTCCATGGCCTCGAGCGTTTCCGTGAGCGTCCCGATCTGATTGACCTTGATAAGGATTGAGTTGGCGATTCCCTCGTTGATACCCCGGCCCAACCGCTCGCTATTCGTAACGAAGAGGTCGTCGCCAACAAGTTGGATTCGAGTTCCGAGTTTCTGCGTCAGGTCTGCCCAACCTTGCCAGTCCTCTTCGTCCATACCATCTTCGATAGAGACAATCGGATAGCGGTCACACAGGTCGACTAAGTAATCAGCAAACTCAGCGGAACTCAACGAACGGCCTTCGCCTGCTAGGTGATACTGACCGTCTGAGTAGAACTCGCTGCTCGCAGCATCAATCGCAATCCCGATTTCTTCGCCGGGAATACGACCGCTTCGCTCGATTGCTTCAACAAGCAACACAACAGCCTCTTCGTTTGACCCAAGATTTGGTGCGAAACCACCCTCATCACCAATCGATGTGGAGAGCCCGCGCTCATGCACTACTTGTTTGAGCGTGTGATAGGCCTCTACTCCCCAGCGGAGCGCCTCAGAAAATGATGCAGCGCCAACTGGCATCAACATGAACTCCTGCACATCGACGTTGTTATCTGCGTGTTCGCCACCGTTGATCACGTTCATCATCGGCACTGGAAGCACGCAAGAGTTCGGACCACCGAGATACCGAAACAACGGCATGCCGACCTCTTCGGCTACGGCCTTTGCTGCGGCCAACGAGACTCCGAGGATTGCATTTGCTCCCAAGCGGGATTTGTTCTCGGTGCCATCAAGCTGACACAGCCTGCGGTCCAAGCCGCGCTGATCCGCGGCATCGAACCCCAACATCGCATCGGTGATCTCGCCATTCACAAAACTGACAGCGTTACTGACGCCTTTGCCAAGGAATCTCTGCGGATCTCCGTCACGCAGCTCGGCAGCTTCGAACGCACCAGTAGAGGCTCCAGAAGGAACCGCCGCTCGACCCACGGCCCCTGAGTCGAGTTGAACTTCGACCTCAACTGTTGGGTTACCTCGAGAATCCAGAATCTCCCGGCCGATGATGTCTTCGATAGTGCTCACGATGCTCCCAATATGTGGCCGAAGCCTTTGATCTGCGCTGTTCTTAGCGTTCAGTGTGTCCGAGTCTAAAGTCTCGGCACCGGGTAGCTAAACAGCCTATCTTCCCGGTCGAAGCCGCTCAGGGATTACAGGTTGGAACGAATGAGTTCAGCGAATGCTGCGGCACCATCGGGCCGCAGGTGGGTGCCATCGTTCGCAAACCACTCCGGATGTTGGCTTGCTAGCCCGAACCAGTCCACCAGTACAGCATTCGGGTGACGATCCGCCGCCGCAGAAATGCGCTGATTGACCAGTTCCTGCCAAGGCCTGCCTACCTTGGCATTGACCAGCACCACCTTGCGGTCCCCCGCAATATTGAACAACTGATCCATATCTTCATCGCTGAAGGTACCGTTCGTGCCAGCGTGAACTACCAAGGTGCTCGGGATGAGGCCTTCTCGTTCGTACCAGCCCACCACGCCGAGAACATCGTTGAACTGTCGCCCTACCTTGGCATCAATTCGAACTCCCGGAATTGCAGCACTGACCGCCGGGGATGCTCCAAGGAGGACCGAATCTCCAACGGCTACTACATTCGCCAGAGCTGCCGGGTCAGCAACGGGTTCAGTCACTGGCGGCGGTGCGACTCCCGTTGGACTTGAGCCCAAGGCAGTAGTTGTAGGAGTGCTAGCAGTCGTAGGTGCACCCGGAATTGTCGTAGCAGTTGGGATGGTAGAGGGACCTGCTGAGGCCGCTGCAGTTTCGCTCCCGCCGCCTGCTTGGGTGCTGGGCCGAGCGGCCCCGGCGACCGGTGAACCAGGGTCATTCAACGCTGGCGCAGCAAGCGCTGCAAGCTCAAGCTCATCGCGCTGACTACTCGAACTGGCTGCGCGCAACCCAACAGTGATCATCACTAACAACAACAAGAACGTGGTTCCAATAGTCATGCCGCGACGAAGCAACCTTGTTCGCTGGGGCCCTGAACTGCCCTTGAGGTCACGCCACCAGTGGTTCAAAACACCGTTACGTATTGGCACTTCAACGAATCGGTAAGAAAGCTCTGCAGCCCCAAAGGTGAGCACCATCCGAATGACAAACACCGGAAAGCCCGTGAATGGCAGATCTAGTTCTGGCCGGGTGACTACAAAGATCGGCCAATGCCACAGGTAGATGGCATACGAACGCAACCCGATCCATACCAAGGGTGGCCAAGCCAGGAACTTCGAGAGTTTGGCTGCAGGATGCACGAGCACTGCGATAACAACAATGCACGCAATATCGAGCGCCAGAAACCCGCCGCGATAGATAAACGGATCGAACTCGTTGACCCGAATCAGGAACCAACCGATCACCACCAACCCGAGCACGCCGGCAGTATCAAGCACGCGTGCGGCGCTGCGAGCAGCCGGGATTCGCGAGCGCCACGGAGCCCAACTCAATGCGAGCACTGCGCCGACGAGTAGCCCGGCTATCCGGGTGTCTGTGCCGTAGTAGACGCGAGATGGGTCGGTATAGGGCTCGAACAACAGCGCCATCTCTACTGTCGAGGCGAGAGCCAGGATAATGATTCCTAGCCGAGCTTTGCCCTTGCCGAACTTGAGCAAGACCAGAGCAAAAATTGGAGGAAATAGCAGGTAAAATTGTTCTTCAACTGCAAGTGACCACAAGTGTCGCAGCATTGGCGGGCGACCAGCTTGGGCAAAGTATGACTCGTTGAGGTAGATATCCCACCAGTTGCTCACATAGGCCAAGGCAGCGAGCACATCGCCACCCATCCGGCCTGCTGCATCGGTGTACAC
>CAFBQW010000042.1_pt1 | contig 10223 bp, 9 predicted proteins | sample 7270031 | NCBI WGS metagenome assembly CAFBQW01 (sample SAMEA6814186, study PRJEB35770) | freshwater metagenome | biome: Freshwater; feature: Freshwater reservoir; material: water | place: Czech Republic | collected 2016-11-09 | depth 30m m
CGAAGTGACGCTCCTTGTCCCACTGGTCTTCGAGGAAGTCGAAGTGAGCGACGAAACGGTCGATGAAGCCTGGGGCGTGCTCTTCGTCGTAGCCGAGGGCGCGCAGCAGCGTGAAGATGCCGAGGCGACGCTTGCGTGCCACTCGAGTGCCAGCAGTTGGGTCTTTTCCGGGCTTTTGCTCGACGTCGAACTCAATCCACTCACCGCGGTACGGGTGGATGGTTCCCGTCACGAGCTGATGCTTGGACAAGTTACGAAGGCGGAACCGCTCCCCCGGCTGGAAGATCACACCAGGTGAGCGAACCAGCTGAGACACCACGACACGCTCGGTGCCGTTGATGATGAAGGTGCCCTTCTCGGTCATCATGGGGAAGTCACCCATGAACACCGTCTGCTCTTTAATCTCGCCAGTAGTGGCGTTCATAAAGCGAGCCCTAGCGAAGATGGGCGCAGAGTAGGTCATGTCCTTCTCTTTGCACTCCTCCACAGTGAACTTCGGAGGCGGCCGCAGATCCTCATCAAAGGGATCGAACTCCAACTCCAAACTCAGAGTCTCGGTGAAGTCCTTAATCGGCGAGATATCTTTGAAGGCATCGGCGAGACCATGCTCGACGAACCAATCAAAGGATTTCCTTTGGATTGCGATGAGATCTGGTAGTTCGAGTACCTCATCAAGGTTGGCAAACGAATAACGATCACGGATGGTGACGCGTGAAGACAAAACTTACTCCCAGTGGATGCAAGAGAGTGGTGGGTATGGACTGTGTCTGGGACGCGAACCGCTCAGCAGAAATTTTCTGAAGAGGGGCGAACAGCAGAGCACGGCAACCTACTAGAGTATGCGCGCTGTTCATTCAGGTCAAGACGGGGTTTGAACTCTCTGGAAACGGCACAAGAAATTGCAGCCAATCGGACGCGCAACGGGAGCATTCTCGACCGATTAGCCGGCGAGAACACTCCCGAATTGCGAACGCTAGTGCCCGTTCAGAGCATGTAATCGAGATGAACTCTTACTTGATCTCGACAGTTGCGCCGGCACCCTCAAGGGATTCCTTTGCCTTTTCTGCGTCATCCTTAGAGACACCCTCAAGGACTTCCTTGGGAGCGGACTCGACAAGGTCCTTGGCCTCTTTGAGTCCGAGGCTGGTGAGCCCACGGACCTCTTTGATGACCTGGATCTTCTTGTCACCGGCTTCGACGAGAACTACGTCAAATGAGGTCTTCTCTTCTTCTTCTTCAGCTGCTCCCCCGCCACCGGCAGGTGCTGCTGCTGCAGCAGCAACGGGTGCTGCGGCAGTGACGCCGAAGCGCTCTTCGAATGCAGTGAGCAATTCTGAAAGCTCAAGCACGGTCAGGTTTGAGATCGAATCAAGGATCTCTTCATTGGTAGCCATGTGTCTTACTCCTCTTCAGCAGCGGCATCTGCCGCTGTTTCGTTGTCGTCTTGTGCAACTACTGAATCTTCAGCAGGTGTTTCGGGGGTTTCTTCAGGTGCCTCATCTGCAACTTCTGCAGTGGCCTCTTCAGCTGCCTCGGGGGTAGCTGTTTCTTCGGTAGCTGTGTCTTCAGCAGTTGGCTCAGGAGCCGCTACTTCTTCAACAACTTCTTCGGCAACGGGTGCACCAGCGGCGCCTCCGGCATCGATCAGCGCTTTGAGCCCATAGGCAAAGCTGGCAGGAATTGCTTGCAACAGTGACGCGAATTCACGCATCGGTGCTGCGATCCCGCCGGCCAACCTAGACAGCAACTCTTCACGAGGCGCAACGCTTGCGAGTGCTTTTGCACTTTCTGCATTGAGCACATGTGTTCCAAGTAGGCCGCCTTTGATGATGAGCAACGGGTTTGCCTTAGCAAATGCCTGCAACGCCTTGGCAACCATTACTGCGTCACCGGGCGTGCCATCGGGCTTTTGACCAACAAATGCGATGGCCGTTGGACCAACTAGGTCATCCTCGAAGCTTTGATCGACCTCAAGATCCTTGGTTGCGAGTCGAACAAGCGTGTTCTTGTACACACGGTATTCGCCCCCAACTGCGCTCAGTGATGCGCGCAGTTCAGCAAGATTCTGTACGGTCAATCCCCGATATTCAGTAAACAGCACTGCATCTGAGGACTCGAACTTCTCTCGGACCTCATCGACTACTGCAACCTTGTCAGGTCGTGGATTTTCCATTGACACCTCCTCTCAATCTGTTCGGGAGGATCGGGCGCCGCAAAGCGGACGCCCCCCTCGACCGAACTGGTCGGGTGTACTGGAGTATCCACCTACCCAGGCGAACCAGTGACGGTCCTTTCAGATCCTGCAATCAGCGCAAGCGCTCACTGCGGGATTCACCTTGGGGTCTTTGGCGAAGCAAGATCCTCGGTTGTATTTCTGTACTGCTGTATTTACTAACCCGTGCACTCTAGAGCGATTGCTGTATCTCGCGCCAAAACAGTTCCTCGGCTAGCCGCTAGGTCTACCTTGAGCGGATGCACGCAATTGGAATTGACGTCGGGTCTACAAATCTGAAACTTGTTCTCGTAGACGACAGCGGTCAAATACATGCTTCGACGAGCCGGCCACTGACAACGCTTCATGAGGGTGCCGCTGTTACTCAGGACGCCGAGCAGATTTGGATCGGCGTACGAGATGCGATTCAAGAGATCACCCATGCCCAGCCTGATCGATCCCGCAGCATCGCAAGCATTGGGGTCTGCAGTCAGTATTCCTCGATTGTTGGCGTGGATGCTCAAGGGGCCGTGACGAGTGAGCTGCTTATGTACCTGGACCATCGCGGTGACGATCTGTGCTGGTCGGTCATGGAACGCCATGAGCAGGCCTTTGAGATTTTTGTCGACCGGCATGGGATTCCACCCATCGGTGGCGGGTTATCCCTGGCGCATTTGCTGCATATTCAGATCGAACAGCCTCAGATCCACGAGCAGACTGCCACCTATCTCGAGGTCATGGATTTCATCAACCTTCGCCTGACCGGGCGTGCAGCTGCTACTCAGTGCACCATGTTTGCCTCACAACTGTGTGACAACCGAGTTGTTGGAACAACCGGGTACGACGCCGATTTAGTCGCCATGACGGGAGTTGACCCCAACAAACTCCCAGTGCTCATTGGTGTGGATGACATCGTGGGCCAGGTCCCAGCCGATCTAGCCGAGCAACTTGGTTTACCCACTTCAGTTTCGGTGCGAGCGGGAATGAACGACACTCAGGCAGGCGCATTTGCAACGGGCGTACTGCAAGGCCGAGAGCAAGTTTCTGATAGCGGAGTGAATTCAGCAGTCTCGAATTCAGGACTGCAGTGTGGCCTGATGATTGGCACCACAGCTGTGCTCGTGGACTCACTGGACGGGCATCGAGTTGATCTTGATCACGAAGTGCTCGCCATGCCGGCCCCCGTGCAAGGTCGCCATGTGGTGATGGCCGAGAACGGCATCTCTGGAGCCGCCGTGGAACACACGCTCAACCTGCTTCGGCCACAAGGCGAACGAACCAGCAGTGCTACTCCGATCAAACAGGGTCCGTTTGATGAACTTGAGTGGGCTCTGACACAGTCGCAGCCAGGATCCGACGGACTGCTGTTCTTGCCTTGGCTGGCCGGGTCCATGTCGCCACGTGCCGAAACCGCACAACGTGGCGGATTAATAGGCCTGTCGCTGAGCACCACTCGAGAATCACTGCTGCGCTCCGTTGTCGAAGGAACAGCGCACAACCTTCGCTGGCTACTCCCGGCTGTAGAAGGCCTTACTGGAACCACCTGCGAAGAAATCGTGTTCGGCGGAGGGGCCGCACGCTCTGCTGGCTGGGCCCAGGTGCTAGCCGATGTTCTGAACCGACGGGTCTGCGTGCTATCGGACCCTGAGTTTGCAGCAGCGACTGCTGTTGGAATGGTTGCCTTGTACAGATCTCAGGGAGAGGACCCTACCGAAGTTCGACTCGACCAAGCCGCTAGCTACACGCCGCGCAGCGAGTACCACGAGATATACGAGCGTGCGCAAATTCAATTCCAAGCCGCGTTCACAAACCACCTCTCTATCTGCGAAGCTTTGAGCCATGAGTGACTATCCATACGCCGAACGTTTCACTGTCAATCGTCAATTGCCTGAGCACGGAAGAGACCGTTCAGAGATTCTGGCCGAGCTACAGCAGATGGCTGTCGAGGAAGATAGTCCTTGGGAGACTGGCCAAGTCTCTGGCTCGTACTACTGCGGAGACCGTGAGCACTACGAATACATGACAAAGGCCTTCGGCCTGTTTGGTCACGTCAACGCACTACAACGAGATGTCTGTCCCAGCGCCACCAAGTTCGAGGGCGAGATCATCGCAATGACGCTCGATATGTTGCATGCCGAGGCTGTAACTGACACAACACCCGCTGGCATTGTGACGAGCGGCGGCACGGCCAGCATCACGCACGCCATGCTTGCCTACCGAGAGCAAGCTCGCGATGACCGCGGCATCATTCACCCCAACGTGGTCAAGCCCGAAAGTGCGCATGCCGCTTTCGACAAAGCCTGCCACCTGTTTGGCATTGAGCTTCGCGTTGCCCCGATCAACCCAGAGACTGGCACTGTTGAGTTAGATGCAGTGGCCAACCTGATGGATGATCAGACCATTGCAATCGTGGGATCGGCTTGCACCTATGGCCATGGCGTGGTTGACCCCATAGCCGAGCTTGGGCAACTGGCGCTGAGCCATGGGACCGGCCTGCACGTGGACGGTTGTCTCGGCGGATTCATCCTGCCTTGGGGACAAGAACTGGGATACGACATTCCACTATTCGACTTCCGGGTACCAGGAGTGACCAGCATCAGTGCAGATACGCACAAGTACGGCTACGGCTTGAAGGGGTCCTCTGTGCTTGCCGTTCGAGACAAGGCACTTCGCAACTCGCAGTACTTCTATCTCACTGATTGGACTGGCGGAAAGTACTGCTCACCCGGCATGGACGGCTCTCGTTCGCTTGGACTACTCGCAGCAACTTGGGCATCCATGGTTGCCTACGGCAAGGACGGCTACTTGTCGCACGCCAAAGCAATCTTCTCTACGGCCGACAAGATGAAGGCCGCAGTCACCTCCCATTCTGAGCTACGGATCATCGGCGCTCCAACCTTCTGCTTCGCTTTCACTTCCGATCTGTTCGACATTTATCACGTCAATGACTTCATGCGGTTGCGAGGATGGCGGTTCAACGGGCAGCAGTACCCCAACTCGATCCACATGGCTGTGACAGGACCACAAACCCAGCCCGGTCTCGCCGAGAAGTTTGCTGCTGACCTTGATGAGGCAGTGCAGTACGCGGTTGAGCGCAAGGACGAACCAGCGGGAAGCGCTGCGATCTATGGCGGGGTCAGCGGCGGAATCACCGATGAGGCTGATGAGTTCATCAAGGTAGTCATGGCCGACATGATGGACACCCAACAATCGCTTCCCCCACTGGTCTGATCTCTCGGACTGAACGGACTGCCTGTAGATGTCCCAGCACCCTGTTCTGCAAACTGTTTCACTCGGCCCACAGTGGCCAACAATTGATCCATTCCTGTTCTGCGCGCATCACGATGATGACTACCCCGAGGGCAACGCCGAGTTCGGCCCAGCGGCTTCGCTCGAGGGACGGCAGATGGGGTCTGACTTTGCGGGCAAGGACGGCTGGCGGATGTACCACGGGTCGGCTGTTCCTGGGTTCCCTCAGCACCCTCACCGCGGGTTCGAGACCGTAACGTTTGTACGTCGGGGCTTGATCGACCACTCAGACTCACTGGGTGCCGCTGCCAGATTCGGTGCAGGCGATGTGCAGTGGTTGACTGCCGGAAGCGGAATTGTTCACTCAGAGATGTTTCCCCTGCTCAGCCCAAGCAGCCCGAATCCAGCTGAGTTGTTTCAGATTTGGCTGAACCTGCCACCCGACGACAAGTTGGTGGAGCCGCACTTCACCATGTTGTGGAATCATCTGATTCCGCGGGTCGAGTTCACCGACTCTGCCGGGCTCACCACCGAGGTCACCATCATCGCAGGAGCGATCCCCAACAACAGTTGCGAACCTCCACAACCGCCTCCCAACTCCTGGGCTGCACGAGCTGACTCAGATGTGGCGATCTGGTCGATCCGCATGCAAGCTGGCGCAAGCTGGACGCTGCCGGCAGCGCTTGGCCCAGACACGGCGAGAATCTTGTATTTCTTCGAGGGATCCACGCTGACCGTCGCGGACGAGCAGTACCAGTCAGATACGGGCCTCGCTATTACCTCTGACTGCGAGATTGAATTGGTTGCAGGTGAGCAAGCAGTTGAGCTTTTGTTGCTGCAAGGCCGACCAATCGGCCAACCCGTGGCGCAGCACGGTCCCTTTGTTATGAACACTCGAGCCGAACTTGAGCAGGCCTTCGAGGACTACCGGCGGACCGAGTTTGGTGGATGGCCGTGGCCAGAGGATGGCCCGGTTCACGGAGCAGAACCCAAGCGCTTTGCTCGCCACACGGATGGCCGAGTCGAAGAGCCAGATTCGCAATCAGCGTAGCGGCAGGACCCGAGCAAAAATCGCCTTGAGATACGCCCCTTGCGGGAAGGTATCGGGGTGATCGATTGCGTGCGTGGTGTGACTGATTCCGTCAAGCTGAACGCCAGATCGATACGCAGCATCGCCCACTGCCTCCATGAATTGTTCAGAGGTGACGCGGGCCGAGCAAGAGGCCTGCACCAACATCCCTCCCGAGTTCAGAAGTCTGACCGCCAACTCGGTCAACTTGCCGTAGGCACGCAGGGCGCCATCGATTTGGTCCTGCTTCGAGGCGAACGAGGGTGGGTCGACAATGACCATGTCAAAGAGCCTGCCGGCCTCGATCATTTGAGACATGACAGTCATGGCATCACCAACGGAGACTTGGTGAGTGCAAGCGCGCACGGCTGCACGCCCTGCGTTTCGAGCCATATTGCGCTTGGCTGAATCAATTGCTGCAGCGCTGATGTCGACACTGTGGACTAATGCTGCCGCCCCAGCAGCAGCGTTCACCGAGAACCCGCCTGTGCAGCAGTACACATCAAGCACGCGAGAACCTTGGGCAAGCGAACGAACTCGCGCACGGTTGTCACGCTGATCCAAGAAGAACCCTGTCTTCTGACCGTGGATAACATCCGCTTCAAATCGCAGGTCATTTTCGATGAAGGCAACAGCCTGTTCTGGTAGCTCTCCGAACAGGGCTACGCCGTCTCTCAGCGCAGCGCCACGGAACAGGAATTGCTGTCCGGGATTCTGCAAGCCTCTAGCTAAACGCAACACCACTGCGGTTGGGTCAAATACCTCGGCGATGCTGCTGAGAATTTGTTCGAGATGAGGGAACCAAGCTGCGCTATACAGCTTGAGGACATAGGTATCGGCGTAGCGGTCAAGCACCAAACCGGGCAGCGAATCATTCTCGCCGTGAACGCAGCGGTAACCCGTCGTATGGGTTGGATCGAATGCGCCGAGTCGCAGTTCCTGGGCGGCGGTCAGACGCTGCGTCCAGAAAGAAGAATCAATCTGAACAGGCTTTCCATGGTGAAGAATCTTGATACTGATTGCCGAGTCTGGGTCATAAAGCCCAATCGCCATGAACTCACGGCGCTCATCAAAGATCACGGCAAGGTCGCCCGCCTTACCGCCGGGCTTGAGCGAGGTGATTGAGTTGTTGAATACCCAAGGATGACCGCCGCGAATCTGCCGAGCAGCATCTTTGGTCACTCGCACGGCCAAGCGGTCGACTGCTGCGGTCTGGGTAACTGGCTCGCTCTGGCTCATAGCAACAACACTCTCACTTCGAGCGAGAGTGCACTGCTTTCGGCTGCACTGCTTTCTGGGGTTTCTTAGGCAGGTGCCGGAGACCCATCCATGACAGCGCAGAGATATGTGAAGCAACTTCGTCGGCAGACATTTTGGGGTTATCCACCCACCATTGGCCCACAAAAGTGACCATACCGATCAGGCTCTGCGCATAGATGGGTGCCGCTTTGGGGTCATAGCCCGCTCGCTTGAACTCTTCGGTAAAGACATTGCCAACCCGAAACCCCACCTCGGCCAACAAGTTGGCTAGGCCGCTCTTGGTAGGAGAATCGCGAGACAGCACGGCGAACCCATCGGGGCGTTCCTCCACGTATTTCATAAAGGCAAGCGCCGCCCCTTCAATACGCTCGCGAGGAGGCCCAGTGGAAATGGCCTCGGAGATGTGCTCGATCACATAATCCATCTCTCGGTCCACGATGACTGCGTAGAGGCCCTCTTTGCCACCAAAGTGTTCATAGATGATGGGCTTCGAGATTTTGGCCCGCTCGGCAATTTCTTCGACCGAGGTTGCCTCAAAACCCTTCTCGGCGAAGACCTTTCTGCCAACCTCAACAAGTTGATTTCTTCGCTCTCCGGCAGACAGCCGGGTGCGTGTGCCATCTGCCATAGCGACAACCATACTACGATGGCGTAGGTTACGTCATGGTAAGTTACGATGCAGTAAGCTACGCAAAAGTAACCAAACTGCGACACCACGAATCTGACCGTCAAGAATCCCTGACATCTGAGGAACGCCATGACTGATTACATGACTCCCCCAACGACCGAAGAAACCCGCAAGCAGATCAAAGCTGACCTGCCTGCTGACACCTTTGAGCGTCAACCACAGCGAGCGCTGTGGTTCATTCCGCTTGTTGCGACAGCGCTCGCAGCCGGCACCGCCATCATCGTTGTGCGGCCGCCTTGGTATCTCTGCGTGCTGCTTGGACTGGTCATGGGTCAGTGCTTTGCGTCAATGGGATTCTTGTCGCACGAGGTACTCCATGGTTCAGTCGTTAAATCCAAGGGTCTGCAGTACTTTCTGGGCTACTTAGGGTTCGCACCCATGCTGGTATCCCCCTCGCTCTGGCGGGTCTGGCATAACCAGATTCACCATGGAAAAACCAATATGGGCAACTCCGATCCAGACAGTTTTGGAACTGTTTCAAGATTCGAAAAGGCACCCTCCACTCGCTTTGTGGCCCGCCTAGCACCCGGATCAAGGCACTGGTCGAGCGTGTTCTTTTTCGCTTACTGGTTCACCTTCCACGGCCAAGTCGTTCTGTGGATTCAGGCCAAGTACATGCGAACCTTTGCTCGATTCAATCGCCGCCGAGCCATCATCGATAGCGCTGTCTGCCTAGCCTTGTGGATCACCGTAGGTATCTTGGCGGGACCGTTCTACTCCCTGTTCGTCATCGCAATTCCCGTGATGCTGACTAACGCTCTGGTCATGGGCTACATCGCCACCAACCACTTCATGCGCCCGATGACCAAGTCTAATGACCCCATCGAGAACTCGATGAGTGTGACCACACTGCCCATCATTGATCGCTTGCACTTCAACTTCAGCCACCATGTTGAGCATCACCTGTTCCCCAATATGAGCGCAAAGCATGCGCCTCGCCTGCGGACCTGGCTTGAAGAGAACGAGAACGATCGTTACGTAACACCTAACCATGCATTTGCTATTGCATACCTGTATCGCACGCCTCGCGTGTACCTAGATGCAACAACCTTGTGCGACCCAGAGGACCCCAAAGGCCCCTACCAAGCCGACACTCGCGAGCTCGCTGAGATTCTTCACTAACAACTAGCTTGCCAACGTGGATCTCAATATTTACCTCATCATTGGCGGAATCATCGGCTTTGTTCTTGCATTCGTCCTAGCAACGAAACAACGCAACGACAAAAAGGCGAAGAACGAGCAGCAGTCCGACAAGGCTTAACAGAGACGCTTTCATCGTCTCCAGGGTTAGTTTCCGCTGCGAAAACTAACGGGGGTCAAAGCTCAGGTGTTGTGTCACATCACCCCAGGCTTGAGGCATCATGACGCGGGCTGTGAATCTCAACGACCCATCGATTCGCCTCAGTGTGTCCACATACCTACCAACGACCACAGGCTGGAGTGGCAAGGAATCGGTGGCTTGAAACACCGTAAAGCGAGACCGCATCTGCCACTCATCAGGGCCAGCGGACTCGACAATCACGTTCGTAATGACATGAGCGGTAAGCGGCGTTCCATCAGCGTGCCTCAGGGTCATGGCCGAGTACAGAGCGAGCATTTCTGCCTTGCCTTTAGCAATGCGATTGCCAGACTCGTCGAGCAGTTCCGCATCAGCTAGCAACTCGGCCAACCCCTCAAAGTCACCAGCGTCGATGAACTCGGCATATCGAGCCAAAAGTTCTGCAGCTTCTGCTTTGTCCTCTGCG
>CAFBQW010000045.1_pt1 | contig 10010 bp, 10 predicted proteins | sample 7270031 | NCBI WGS metagenome assembly CAFBQW01 (sample SAMEA6814186, study PRJEB35770) | freshwater metagenome | biome: Freshwater; feature: Freshwater reservoir; material: water | place: Czech Republic | collected 2016-11-09 | depth 30m m
AAAGTCGGTGAGCCCGTCGTAGAGTGCCGTCGTGACCTGTGACTCATCGAGAGTCTGCACCAAGCCTGGGTCGTAACTCGTCAGATTCTCTGCGATGAGTTGAGCGCCGTCAGTAAAGGTGGCTCCAGAGTCAGAGCTCTCCGCTTTCTTGTCGCTCGAACACCCCGCTGCGATGACAGCGATTCCTGCGAGGACTACGGCAGATCGCCAGACCATAGAAGTACGTGTCATGCGTGTTCCGATCTAATCGTTGGATGTTGCTGGGTTGCTGGGTTGCTGGGTTGCTAGGTCGCTAGGTTGATTTACGACTGAACTGCGACGCCATCGGTGTTGAGTACAAACCACTTGCCACCGGCGGCCTGACCGGATGCTGAACCTGGCTCGGTGTCACTTGCAAAGAAATACACAGGCTGGCCTTCGATGGTGAGTTGCTCCGAGGCTCCCTGCCCAGTGCTTCCAAGCTTGAGCTTTGACACTGCAGCATCAGCAACGACCCCGCCCTCGGTGAGCACAGGAGGCCACGCTGCTGCACAGGCATCTACGCAGGTAGCTGCACCCGTACCGTCCGGTGTGTAGATGTAAAACACGTGGCCCTGACCATCCGAGAGCACATCGCCCATTCCAGAGGAAACGATCTTTACGTTTACACCCACGTCAACAGCGACTTCGGCGGTGGTGGTTGTTTCGCCGCTCTTGGCAGTAGTGGAAGGAGCGTCCGATGCAGTGCTACTCGTGGCCGAGCCCTCGTCAGATTTGCTGCATCCGGCAAGGCCATTCATGCCCGCAAGCAGGGCAAGTGAAGAGAGGACAATCACCATGCGTTTGTTCAATGGCATAGACATTTCTAGGCTCCTTTTTTGAGCTGCACGAAGGGAAGAACTGAATACCAAAGACTGTAGAGCGGATCGCTGCAGAGTGAGGCTGACTCTAGATATACCCACCTGACTTTTGTGCCAATCTGTCAGTAGTTAGCCCGGCTTCGGAGCTACAAAGAACGAAGAAATGGTGATGTCATGACCGAGGAGCGATCAATTGACCTTTTGGATGGAGATTTCTACGTCAACGATCCGTACTCCACCTATGCGTGGATGCGTGAGCATGCTCCGGTGTACTGGGACTCCACCAACGAACTCTGGGGCATTTCGCGACATGCGGACATCGTCGAAATAGAGAAACAAAAAGCTCTCTTCATCAACTCCGACCAGAACAAGGGAGGCTATCGGCCCAATATTCCTGCCGATCCTGCCATCATCGGATTGGATGATCCCGTCCATCAGATGCGTCGCAGTCTGGTCGCTCGTCGCTTTACGCCGAAGGCAGTTGCAAGTTGGGAAGACCACGTTCGCGAAGTCGTGACGAGCCTGTTGGACCAAGCATTCGCCCATGGTGGCTCAGTCGAGGTGATCAGTGAGATTGCTGCCCCGTTGCCAGCCGAGATGATTGGCCTGCTTCTGGGATTCAGTGAAGACATGTGGCCCAAGCTGATGGATTGGTCGGAGCGAACAATCACCCTTGGCGGTGGTCCCGGGTATCACCAAGAGGACAACATCGCTGCAGTGATGGACTTTGCAGCGGCAGCGGCCGAACTCTACGAGGCCAAAAAACTCAACCCGGCCGATGATGTCATGACGGTTTGGACCACAGCCGAAGTGCCTGGTTGCCCGTTTGGGGTGGAGGAAGTGATCTCTGACTCGCTATTGCTACTCGACGGTGGGGCAGAAACCACAAGAACCGTGATAGCTCGCACCCTGTTGGAGTTGGCAGCCCGGCCCGAGCAATGGGAACTGCTGAAGTCGGGTGCAAACCTGACAGTTGCAGTCGAGGAGTTCATTCGATTTGTGACTCCGATACACAACATGTGTCGAGTCGCCGTCGAGGACACCGAGATTGCAGGTCAGGCGATCAAGGCTGGAGATCAGCTGGTATTGATGTACTCCTCGGCAAATCGTGATCCCTTGCAGTTCGATCACCCCGAAGAACTAGACGTGACCCGCAACCCAAACAATCACATTGCCTTTGGCTTTGGTACCCACTTCTGTTTGGGCGCCTCGTTGGCCCGTCTAGAGATTCGAGTCATGTTCGAGGAGCTCCTCAAACGAGTCGATCAACTCCGAGTGGTTCCAGATTCAGTAGTGGAGATGCCGAACTCGTTTGTCTTTGGCCTGAAGTCAGCTTTGATCGATTTTGACCCTGTCACGTAAAGATCAGCCTCACCTGAGGATCAACGCGTACCGCGCGGGCCACAGGACTAAGGTTATGAGATGACTACGACGCAGCGTCCGCGTCCATCGCGACCAACACCCCAAGGCCCGAATCCAGCTTCACGAGGACTCATCTTGGTTGGAGTTGCTGTCGCGCTCGGATTCATTCTTCTCCTCAAGGGTGGAGGTGTGGGATTTCAGACTGATTCTCAGGATGTGAAAATCGGTGAAGGTAGCAACAAGACCACCACTACAGAGCCGGCAGTACCCACCACGACCACTCCCTCAACCTCTGTTGCGCCAGCCACGCTCAAGGTAGTTGTACTGAACGGTGCGGGTCTGAGCGGCTACGCAGCAACTGCAGCGAACTTCCTGGGATTGGCCGGATACCCAAACATCGCAGCCAAAACTGCAGCGGCTCAAGTGCAGACCACCACCGTGTACTACGCACCCGGATACGAGGGTGACGCAAAGGCGATCGCCAAACTGCTCAGCATCGGCGCAGTTCAGCCGCTACCTACCGGAACCGTCCTAGGCAAAGTGGCCACAGATGTTCCGACAGATACCAACGTGGTCATCGTGCTCGGCCCCGATGTTGAGGGAATCATTACCCCAGCTGGTGCGAGTACGACCACCGTTGCCGGCGGCTCTTCCTCGGGTAGCTCTTCTTCAGGTAGCTCTTCTTCGGGCAGTTCCTCTTCAGGCAACTCAACGGTGACGACCACTGCTGGAGGCGCTGCAGCGAGCACCATCCCGTCGGCTGGAACCAAAATCACAACCACGACTGTCAAGACCACGACGACTACAGGCTGAGCCGGCAGTTTTTGCCGACTGGCCCCGTCCTGTCACCAATGCCGACCAACCAAGGGAAAGTGGCGACGGCCGAACAAGTCGTAGCAGCCGTTGCAGCCTCCCCAGCTGCAACTCTTCTGGCAACCGACTTTGACGGCACTCTCTCGCTCATTGTTGACGATCCTGATGCTGCAGTCCCGCTCCCGGGTGCGGTGCAGGTCCTGCAATCTCTAGCAAGCAGTCTGGGAGAGCTAGCGGTCGTTTCTGGCCGTCCCATTGAGTTTCTGGTTGATCGACTCTCAGGGCAGCTGAGCCCTGCTGACCAGAGCTCTGCTGACCAGACCGCTGCTGACCAGACCGCTGCTGACCAGCCCATTGCAGACCAGTCAGGTCTGCCTGATTCCCTAACCTTGGTGGGACTCTATGGGTTGCAGCAGATCCGCCACGGGGTACGCAGTGACCACCCCGAGGCAGTGGCTTGGCCTGAGCGAGTCGCAGCGCTTGCCTCAACAGCAGAAACCAACGGTCCGGCTGGAATGCGTGTTGAACTGAAAGGCCTGTCCATCACCCTGCACTACCGCGGCCAACCCGAACTCTTTGACCAAGTTGAGCAGTATGCCCTAGAGCTTGCTGCTACCTCAGGGCTTGTTGCGAGAACGGCCCGTATGAGCGTGGAACTTCACCCACCGATTGATGTCGATAAGGGAACCGTCCTACTGAGCCTTGCCCGACAACTTGCGGGCCCTGTGCTTTTTCTTGGCGATGATGTGGGTGATCTACCTGCATTCGACGCACTCGACACCCTTTCAGCGTCTGGGTTGCAGGTGTTCAAGATTCTTGCTCGGAGCGAGGAGTCCGATGACGAGTTGCTTCGCCGCGCTGATCTCATCCTTGACGGACCTTCGGCAATGGTCGCCCTGCTGTTCCAGCTCCAAGCTGCGATTCTGGACGCCAGCAAAAATCGGTAGTTAGTCCGCCGCTGCTAGCTGGTCTTGTAGCCAGTCCATCGGGGTGCGCTTGGCTACGAGTTGGGCCAGTTCAGCGGCACTGGTGGAACGCTCTTGGGGGCTTCGGTCAAGGGCAACTCCGAGCATCTGTGCTGTCTCCTCAACGTCAAATGGGTTGACCCCGAGCGCTGCCGAGCCAAGCTCAGCCCAAGCTCCAGCTTCTGTAGACAGCACGACCTGGCCCGAGCGCTCGTTAATAAGCGGACCCTCTTTGGCAACCAAGTTGAGCCCATCACGGATTGGGTTCACCAGCAGCACGTCGTAGCGGCGCAGTGCAGCAACGGAGCGCACATAATCGTCATCAGTCTCGAACTGGATTGGTTGCCAAGTTGCTGTACCCCAGCGGGCATTGACCATGGCAACCTCTGCAGCCACCTGTTCTTTGTACAGCGCATACTCGGGCACGTTTTCTCGTGATGGGTAACAACAGGCCAGAAAGACCACCCGCCCATGCAGGTCGCTGCGCTCTTGTAGCAACAGGTCATAGGCCTGAAATCCGCGAAGAATGTTTTTCGACAATTCCATCCGGTCGATTCGCAAGATCAACTGCGAATCACCGAGAGCTTCTTCCAGTGCTCGCAGGTTCTTCTCACACTGCTCAGACTGTGCAGTAGAGCGAAGGTCTGCAGCGTCAGTTGATAGCGAGGAGGCAAAAATCTTTGCCGGTGAACTCTCTGCTCGATCGTTCCCACTCGCTGGCCAGCGGAGCAGGTCTTGGCTGAAATTCCCTGCCCAGTCACTGGTATGAAACCCGCATGCGTGGTGAGCATTGAGCGAATTCAGCATCTCATCTCTGACGGCTGGTGGTAGTACGCGCAGCATGTCAGGGCCTGCAAAGGGCGTGTGATGGAAGTGAACAGTAGAGAGGTCCGGGCGTTCGGCCGCCAGCATGGGTGCCATCAGCGTCAGGTGATAATCCTGGATCAAGACGGCTGCACCATCAGGAGCAGATTCGCAGACTGCGCGTGCGAATTCCTGATTGATTCGACGATACGCGTTCCAAGCTTCGTACCACTGCGCCGTATACGAGGGTGACCGCGTCAGATCAAACAGTCCATGATGAACAAACCAAAGTGTCTGATTCGAGATCAGGTCGTAGGCCAGAGCCTGGTCCACGGGGTCAAGACTCAGCAGACGAACTGCTAGTCCGTCTGGGGTAGCAGTCCCTGCAGCAACAGCGGAACGGTCGGCCGGACTTAGCGCTGCCGCAATCCAACTTGCCCGACCGCTCTCGAGCAGCGGTGCTAGTCCAGAAACCAATCCGCCCGCCCCGCGCATGCCGACAAGCTCCCCTTGGTCAACTCGGTAACTGACAGGTCCCCGGTTGGACACAATCACGACGGGGCGCTCTCTGCTCTCAGACATCACCGCTCACCCTAGATCGGCAAACGATGGGTCTGGCGCAGGTGTCCAGACCAAGGAGTTCTAAGCTTTGACTCGTGCGAGTCCTAGTGGCGCCAGACAAGTTCAGGGGGACTGCCTCAGCACCTCAGGCTGTAGCTGCACTGACAGCAGGGCTTCAGGCGCTCGGACACGAAGCAATTGCCTGCCCGCTCGCCGACGGTGGCGAGGGACTCCTCGAGGTGCTTGGTGGCGCTAACCGAATCACCACAGTCACGGGTCCCTTAGGGGACCCAGTCGAGGCGGCTTGGCGATTCGTTGGGCGAAGTGCAGTGATCGAGATGGCGCTCGCCTCGGGTCTTGGCCTCGTTGGCGGGGCCGAACACAACGATGCCGTCGCAGCCTCCACATTTGGAACCGGTGAACTGCTCTCTGCTGCCCTCGAGGCCGGTGCCAAAAAGATTGTGGTTGGCCTTGGCGGATCAGCAACCACAGATGGTGGCTTGGGTGCTTTGCGTGCCCTTGAACCGCTGCATCGACTGCGTGGAGTTGAACTCAACGTGGCCTGCGATGTTGGTGTTCGCTTTGTTCAGGCAGCGCAGATCTTTGGGCCGCAAAAGGGTGCAACCCCTAGTCAAGTGAAGCTCTTGGAACGCAGACTCGAACGCTTACTGCAGGTCTATGAAAATGACTACGGCGTGCAGGTTGGTGACTTGGTAGGCGGCGGCGCGGCCGGAGGTCTTGCGGGCGGGTTGGCCTGCCTCGGTGCCTCGCTGCTCTCTGGCTTTGACCTTGTTTCCGATTACTTGGGTCTTGATGAACTGATTGAGTCTGCCGACCTTGTGATCACCGGCGAGGGATTCTTGGACGCAGAGTCATTCGAAGGAAAGGTTGTAGGCGGCGTGACCGATCTTGCCAATCAGTTAGATGTCCCAGTAGTCGCAGTAGTGGGCGAAGCATTTGACGCGGCGCAAACACTGGTCCCGACGGTTTCACTAGTTGAACAGTTCGGCCGCGAACGGGCGATGGGTGACACCTTGGCATGTCTTCAAGAGGCAGCGGCACTGGCAGTAGAAACCGCTCGCAGCTGACGGGCTGGGCTCAGGGCTCAGGGCTCAGGGCTCAGGGCTCAGGGCTGCAGGGTAGCGAGTTGCAATGCCCGACCTAGGTACGAGCTGACCTCAACCATGGGCGGACGCTCGCTCACATCCACCGTGACCGGTGGCAACCCTGGTCGAATTAACTCCGAGGCCACGGGAGCCAAATCCCAGTCAACATGCCGCATGATCGTTTGCGCAATCGCCATTGCTTGCGGCCCTAGTTCAGCCAAGCTGCGGTTTCTATGATGGCGCACGTCAAGATCAACCTGAACCAGCCCGCCCAAACCGAACTGTTTGGCTAGGTCAATCAGCAGGCCCACCTCAACTCCGTAGCCCTGAACAAATGGGAGCTGTTCGAGTACCTCTCGCTTGCCCCCATATTCGCCAGACAGTGGCTGATGCAGTTCCGCAAGCTCAGGGCAGAAAAGTGATAGCAGCGGGCGGGCAACCAGTTCTGTGACTCGCCCTCCGCCTTCTCGGTCTCGCTCCGGCCTTCGATAAAAACCTTTTGCTAGGTCTACGTCAGATTCGCAAAGAAGTGGCCCAAGAATGCCAGAGACGAATCGTGAACCAAATTGAGAAATATCGGCGTCGCACCAGACAATCACGTCGCCCTCGGCAACATAGAGCGACTTCCACAGGACTTCGCCTTTACCAAATCCGCCGCCGTACTCGGGCAGAATATCGGCCGCGGAAACCACACGAGCACCTGCCTCGCGAGCAACCGCTGCGGTGTTATCGGTGGAGTGATCGTCGATCACTAGGATCTCGTCAACTACTCCGGTCAGGAGCAATTCGGTTCGCAGAGTAGCCACGATTGGACCGACAGTGAGGCCTTCGTTCCGCGCTGGAAGGCAGACAGACACCAGCGTTGATTCTTTGTGTTCCAGCAGTCTTGGAACGCCAAATTCACGGTGGTCAAACTGACGAATTTGGGCAGGGGGTTTGCGGTCTTCAGGCAAGTCCTCACACCTCCTCGGCAGGCAGATGGCCTTAGATGGCCTCAGGGATCTGACGTCAGCTTCTCCACGGTAGCGGGTGCAACGCCGTTCTTGGCTTCAGCAGACGCGAACCCACTCCTACAACTGATTAGCTACGATGTATACGCACACCAAGCTAGTGGCTGATTCTGCTGCACCCAATACGCAGTGAGTCAGCACACCTCAGGAGAACTCCCATGACTGTCAGCATTCGTATTCCCACCACGCTTCGCACCCTGACCGGTGGAAATTCCGAGGTGCAGGTAGAGGGAGCCACAGTGGGTGAGGCCCTGCAGTCGCTAGAGGCTGCTCATCCGGGATTTAAAGAGCGGCTCTTTGATGACGAGGGCGGCCTGCGTCGCTTCGTGAACGTGTTTGTGGCCGACGATGACGTCCGCTACCTAGACGGGGTGAACACCCCAGTGCCTGATGGAGAGACCATTGCCATTATTCCCGCAGTGGCCGGTGGCTGACCCAGCCAGTTTTTTTGGGTCTTCTGCAGCGGAATCAAGCGCTGACAGTGAACCTGAATCTGTGCCAATTCATCGCGGGCACGTTCCGCACAAGTACCGAAAATCCGGAGCGGCCTCGATGCTTGCCGCCGGCATGATCGGGCTTCGAGAGATTCTTGAGTCCCCGAAGGACACTCGCAGCGTCATCGAGCAGCAGAGCACGGATGACGAGATCAAGCGACCAATCGAGGTATTCCTCGATCCGGACAATCCTGCAGCGAGCCTGGTCGTGATTCGCGATCCGGCTGATAACAACTAGGCCCGCTCCACTAACTAGCCGGGTCTAGCTGATCGCCTCGAGCAGCGACGCCCGATCTGGACCCATGCTCACTTCAGCCGGACGATTTTCACGATCGTTGAAAACAGTCAGCACGCGAGCGACAACGTCACTGTTTGTCATTAGCGAGTTTGGGGCCTCAAGCAAATTGAACATGCGCAAGAATGCGCGCACCACTACAGGGTCAGTTCGCATGGCAGGAAGAAGCCCATCCCGCATGAACTCGCGTGCGCCCGAAGTGCTGGTTGCTGCGTCTGCAGTGCTGGTTGCTGCGTCCGCAGTGCTGGTTGCTGCGTCCGCAGGGCCGTTCTGAACTGTCGTTGAGTCTGCATTGAGCCGGTCTTGTGCAACCGACGCCCTGTACCACGGAGTGATCTCATCTCGGGTTGCCCCTTCGAATGCCACAGCGCGATCCCGATGCTTGAGGCCATGTTCCTTGAGTGAATCGGCAAAAAGTTCAGCCTGCACGAGTGCCAGGCTGCATCCTCTGCCGTACAGCGGGTTGGTGCAGGTATGAGCATCCCCAACTGCATGCAAGCCCAGAACCAGTGGCTCGCCGCTCTCATCTAGGAATCCTCTGCGACGATTCAACAGCCCAGCCATGACGTTCACCCCAGTGATTGGCTGTGAGCGATCAACTTCGACGTGTGCTGCTGTAGCAGGGATCTGCGCTGCAATGGTGATGAATTGGTCGGGATCAGTCAGTTGTCGGCGCAACTCACGATCAGTAACCCCCGCAGCAAGAGTGATTGAGAAACTGCGATTGTCCCCAGGGAACACGCCAAATTTGAGGTAACCCAAGTCCCCGCCAATCGGCCCAGTTTGAGCAGGGAACTCTGCTCCCTCGCGAAGTTGAAAGAACCGAGAGAAGTACACAATCCCCGTGTCTTCGATCGTCTCTCTAATCACCACCCCGCTAGCTGATAAGAGCCCCGGCAGGTCGTGACGGCGACCGCCCGCAATCACCGTGATATCAGCCTGCACCACGGTGCCGTCTTCGAGTCTGAGCCCAGTTACCTGCGCAACTGCAGTCCTGTCAGAGGCTGGATTGGTTTGCAACCCAGTCACTCCCATGCCATGCACAAGTCTCACCGAGGGTTCGTTCAGGATTGTTTTTCGTAGGACCCACTCAAAGGTGGTGCGTCGGCAAGCAATCGCTACTAAATCCTCGTCCCCCGGCAAAGGTGTTCGATCCATTCCTTCGGGCAACATTGAGATGAAGTCCATTGGCGTCGCACCAGCTGCGTACAGGGCCTCGAGCAGATCCGGGTAGCGGTCCCTCAGTAGGTTGCGGAGCCGAGCCAGGAACGCATGTGAGTGCCGAACCTGCGGTGCACCCTGACGGTCCCAGTCGAATGCCTCCGCTGCACTGACTGCCAGGGGAGTGTCGTCACGCTCGATCAGGACTACCTCGTGGCCGGCCCGTCCCGCAGCGAGCGCAACCCCTAGGCCAGCAACCCCTGCTCCGAGCACTGCAATCTTGGCCATACCTAAACCCTATTGCCCACTTTTGTTTTGCGGGGGATTGACCCGTTGGCCGGTCCTAAGCAGGACAGATCGGCTGATTTTTAACTCTTTGGCGTTAGTGTCACACCCCAGATTTAGAGTCGTACACATGTTCGGTCAAGCGACTTCTCGGAATGAAACAGGCGCAGCACTAGCTGTGCTTGATGACTTCCGCGATCGCGTGGCCGCTAGGACTGACCTGCTCGAGCCGGGGTTCTTTGCTGAACTAGATAGTGCCAGCATTGCGCTCGCTGATCTGGCCCAGTGGGACACTTCGGTGTTCTCGGGTGATGA
>CAFBQW010000046.1_pt1 | contig 9826 bp, 7 predicted proteins | sample 7270031 | NCBI WGS metagenome assembly CAFBQW01 (sample SAMEA6814186, study PRJEB35770) | freshwater metagenome | biome: Freshwater; feature: Freshwater reservoir; material: water | place: Czech Republic | collected 2016-11-09 | depth 30m m
GAACTACAAGAGATGTACCCACTTGGCCGAGAGGGCGTGCTGACTTCGGTCTCGGTGAGTGAATTGTCGGCCGTGATGGAAGGGGAGTCGCGGCCCACTCACTTTGCTGGAATGTGCACCGTGGTGGCCAAACTGTTCAACATCGCGGGACCGTGCACGGCCTACTTTGGGAAAAAGGATTTTCAGCAGTTGGCGATTGTGCAAGCCATGGTCCGAGACCTTTCCTTTGATGTGGAACTCGTTGGTTGCGAGATCTGCCGAGAGCCTGATGGCCTTGCCATGTCGAGCCGAAACGTCTACTTGAGCGCTGAACAGCGAGCCGCTGCACCTGTGCTCGCTCGGGCCTTAGTCGCTGGAGCGCGTGCTCTTCGTGGGGGCGAGTCATCCGTTGACCGACTGCGTGCAACGATGATGGATGTGATCAGTACTCAGACAATGGGGCAGGTGGAGTACCTAGAGGTTGTAGATCCAAGCACGCTGAGGCCTCTTACTCAGGCAGATGCTCGGAGCAGGTTTTTTGGAGCGGTTCGATTTGCTTCAGTCCGGCTGATCGACAACCTTGATCTGAGCGATCTCGACCTTGATTCCAACGCAGCGATCAGCCGGTGACCCCTGCACCGCTCGACCTTTTGGTTCTTGGTTCCGGAGTAGCTGGGCTTTCCGCAGCGGTTCGGGCAGCGGGTACGCATGGCCTGCGAACGGGTGTCATTACCAAAGGTGGACTTGATCTAGCGACCACCCGATGGGCACAGGGGGGCGTGGCGGCTGCACTATCGGGAAACGTAGAGGAAATCGACCTGCATCTAGCCGACACGCTCGCAGCAGGAGCGGGACTCTGTGACTTCGATGCAGTTCGAGTACTGGTAGACGAGGGCCCCCGGCGGGTCGAAGAACTCATTGCTCTTGGAGCCGAGTTTGATCGCGATGAGCGCGGAAATTTGGAGCTTGCTCGAGAGGGCGGCCACTCAGTTGCAAGAGTGGTGCATGCCGGAGGTGCTGCTACGGGCGCAGAGATTGAGCGGGCACTCGTAGCAGCAGTTCGGCGCACAGCGGCAGTCCTGCATGAGCACACGTTTGCCCTTGACCTGATGATCGAGGATGGCTGCTGCGTTGGTGTACAGGCCATCGATCCCAATGGGCAGGTGACGCAAGTTCGGGCAAGGAATGTGCTGCTTGCAACCGGCGGAGCGGGTCAACTTTTTGCCATTACGACGAACCCTTCGGTTGCAACTGGCGATGGTGTTGCGATGGCTCTGCGAGCTGGGGTTGCTATTGCGGACCTCGAGTTCTTTCAATTTCATCCAACGGCTCTGTACCACCCTGGTATTCCACGGCCCCTGTTGTCAGAGGCGCTACGTGGCCACGGGGCGCTTCTGCGCGACAGCGCCGGAGAGCGCTTTGTAGATGAGATGCTGCCTCGCGATGTTGTGTCCCGGGCCATCCTCGCCGAGATGCTTGAGCAGCACACCGATCATGTCTGGCTCGACGCAACAGGCCTTGATCACTTCGCAGAACGGTTCCCGACGATCTATTCCGACTTGGTCGCATCGGGCCTTGACCCCATGACTGATTGGCTACCAGTAGCGCCCGCTGCGCATCATCAGTGCGGCGGCATTGTTACAGACCTGTTTGGTGCCACGTCTATGCCAGGGCTGTGGGCTGCAGGAGAGACCGCTTGTTCTGGTGTGCATGGTGCAAATCGTTTGGCTTCAAATTCCCTTCTTGAGGGCATGGTCTTTGGGCCGCGAGCTATTGAATCAATTGCCAGTGGAGCTTTTGGACCGTCGGCTACGGGAGCTATGCGCTCAGTGCTGGGTTTTGCCGAATCAGACGATCCCACGCTCAGCATCCTTGGTGTTGCGCTGCCGCTACCCGAGACCAGCACTGCCGAAGAGACCAGCACTGCAGATGTGACCGGCACCCCTGTAACCAACCCTCAGGCGGGTAGCAGTTCCGTCACTCCTCAAAGCCTCAAGCGGGGCTTACAACAGGCCATGAGTACTGATGCCGGGGTGCAACGAAGTGCCGAGACCCTACATCGAGCAGCGCTAGTAATAGCTCAGGTGATGGCTGAGCTTGCTCCTATGGATCAACAGGAGGTCGCCGTGGCTGAGGTGCAGAACCTGGCGCAGATTGCGCAGACCCTGGTGGCTGCGGCTCTGGCTCGAACAGAGAGCCGCGGCACCCATGCGCGCCTTGACTACCCCAGTCTCGACCCAGCGCAGGCCCATCGGCTAGTCGTAGGCGGCTAGTCCTGATCGGGCTGCTTCAGCGGCAGGTTCGGCAAATCTGCAAAGCTTGTATGCCATGACCACCCCCGCAACAGACTCCCAATGGTTGAACCCGCCACTCTTTGAGGTACAGCAGGTAGTTGCCCGTGCTCTTGCCGAAGACCTGGCGCCATTGGGTGACCTCACTTCCTCGCTTCTGCCCGCAGAGTTGGGTGAGGCCCGGCTCGTGGCGCGAGTTCCTGGCCGCCTGGCCGGCACGTTGTGTGTCACAGAAACGTTTGCTCAACTCGACGCAGAGGTGCAGGTGGCCTGGGGGGTTGACGAAGGAGATCAGATCTCTGCTGGACAGCAGCTTGCGGTAGTCCGCGGCCCGTTCAGTTCGATTCTCACCGGGGAGCGCACGGCGCTCAATTTTTTAGGTCACCTTTCTGGTATCGCCACCTTGACGGCGGCCTTCGTCCACGCAGCCGCAGCAGGAGGGAGCGCCCAGGTTTGGGATACACGCAAGACCATTCCCGGCTTGCGTTCCTTGGCCAAAGCCGCCGTACGCGCAGGGGGCGGTCGCAACCACCGCGGCAACCTGTCTGACTGGATGCTCATCAAGGACAATCACCTAGGAAGCGTTGGAATTGCGAGTGCGATTGCTCTTGGAAAGGATCGTTGGCCGGCGCGCACCGTGCATGTGGAATGCGACCGCATGGAGCAATGTATCGAGGCCCTCGAGGCGGGGGCTGATGCCATCTTGTTGGACAATATGAGCCCAGAAGAAGTCATGGCCTGCGTAGCTGCCGCCGAGATTCGCCAAGGTGGCCAGCAGCGCCGCACGTTGCTCGAAGTCTCTGGTGGAATCACCCTGGAGAACATTGCTAGCTATTCGGGTACTGGCGTGGACATGATTTCCGTGGGAGCAATCACAAATTCGGCGCCGGTGATTGACCTCGGACTCGACCTGCTCTGAACAGTTCAGGCAGGTATCTGCTGACCCCAGCACAACTAGTTTTTTCATAAACGTGCAGATTTGGCTGCGGGAGACCATCATCTAGGGATCCTGAGTCGCAGGAAGGCTCCACCGTTTGGGGGGCTACTTCCTCTGACGTGTTGTTGCGGAGGCCAGCTTGCTGCTCGTGATTGATGTTGGAAACACCCAAACGGTGATTGGCCTGTATGACGCAGGCGAGCGAAGCCATGACCTGATCGATCACTGGAGACTCGCAACTCGCGCCGAGCGAACAAGCGACGAGCTAGCCCTCTTCATTCGACACCTACTCGCTACCAGAGACCTTGATCTTAAAGAAGACATCAAAGGCGTAGCTGTCTCGTCTGGAGTGCCAAGCATTACTTATGAGCTGCGACGGATGTGCGAGCGCTACTTGCAGATCGAGCCAGTGGTACTAGGAACCGGTGTGAAGACTGGCATGCCTGTGTTGTACGACAACCCGCGAGAGGTTGGCGCAGACCGCATTGCGAACGCTGTTGGGGCATTCGATCTTTACGGTGGACCAACAATTGTTGTCGACTTTGGAACAGCCACAACGTTTGATGTGATCTCAGCCCAAGGCGAGTACCTCGGTGGCGCGATCTTCCCAGGAATCGAAATTTCAATGGACGCTCTCTTTGGCCGAGCAGCTGCCCTGAGACGGGTGGAACTCGTCGAGCCACGCAGTGTTATTGGCAAGACCACAATGGAGTCCGTGCAGTCCGGGGCCGTATTTGGCTACTCCGCAATGGTGGACGGCATGTGTGATCGAATTGAAGAAGAACTTGGAGAATCCACCATCATTGCGACTGGTGGATTAGCAAGCTTGATTGCTCCGATTGCCGAATCGATTGAGCATGAAGAACCGTGGCTGACCTTGCATGGTCTGCGCTTAATCTGGGAGAAGAACCAGCCGTGACAGAACCCGATGTGCCTACACCCGAAGAGCCTGCGGCACAGCAGGGCTCGCCCGATGATGCTCGCGTCTACGGCTTTGAACAGCCATATACCTATGAGGTGACTGCTACTGCGGCCGAGCTTGCGGAGCGACATCAGGGCCTTGAGCCCGGATCGCTAACTGGTGAGCAAGTCAGCATTGCCGGACGACTGATGCTCAGGCGCGTGCAGGGCAAGCTGGCCTTTGGGACCATGGCAGATTCATCGGGACGCGTGCAGGTCTTTGCGCCCGCTGCCTCGACTCCCGAGTTTGAGCACTTCTGTGAGCTCAACCTTGGTGACTGGATTGGGGTGGCCGGAGAGGTCATGACCACGCGCCGAGGAGAGCTTTCGGTGCGGGTGGACTCGTGGACTTTGCTTGCGCCTACTCGTCGGTCATTTCCCGATAAGTGGCACGGCATGACCGATACCGACACTCGGTACCGGCAGCGCTACGTTGATTTGTGGGTGACCCAAGAGGCGCGACTGGCGTTTCAGCTTCGCTCAGCAATGATGTCGATGACTCGCAGGTTTATGGAGGATCGCGGCTATCTCGAGGTCGAGACTCCAGTGCTGCATCCGATCCCCGGCGGCGCGTTAGCCAAGCCGTTCACGACGCATCACAACGCGTTAGACCAAGAGATGTTTTTGCGAATTGCTCCTGAGCTCTACCTCAAGAGGCTTGTTGTTGGCGGATTCGAAAAGGTGTTTGAGATTGCTCGGGTGTTCCGCAACGAGGGCACCTCGACTCGCCATAACCCCGAGTTCACCATGCTCGAGGCCTATGAGGCTTACGGCGACTACCACGTGCATATGGACTTGGTGGAACAACTCGTGCAGCACCTAGCGCTCGAACTATGCGGGTCAACGACTGTCACTTTTGATGGCCGAGAAGTAGACCTGTCCGCCCCATGGCGACGAGAGACCATGGCCGAACTGACGTCTGCCCAGATCGGCGAACCAGTCAGTATCCACACGCCGATTCAAGAGCTGCGCAAGCTATGCGATCAGCATTCCGTTCCATGGAAAGACTCTTACGGCACCGGCAAGCTGTTGTTGGAGCTGTACGAAAAGACCACCGAGCACCAGCTCTGGGATCCAACCTTTGTGATTGATTACCCGACCGAAGTTTCACCGCTGTCTCGGGAGCATCGCTCTGAGCCAGGCCTAGTGGAACGCTTTGAGGGAATCGTGATTGGCCGTGAGTTGTGTAACGGATTTTCCGAACTCACCGACCCAGTCGAACAGCGAGTGCGCTTTCATGAGCAGGCTGCGCAGAACGCGGCAGGTGATGATGAAGCCATGTTGATGGATAACGATTATCTCCGTTCCCTCGAGTACGGGCTTCCGCCAACGGTGGGCCTTGGTATCGGCATGGATCGCCTTGCCATGGTGCTGGCCGATGTTCAGACCATTCGTGACATCGTGCTCTTCCCAACGCTCCGGCCCGAGCAGGAACCCGGTGCCTAACAGTCCGGTTACGCCTACTAGCCCTGCAACGCCTACTAGCCCTGCAACCGCGGGGTCGCTACAGGTCTCTGGTATCGGCAAATCATTTGATGGCGTGACCCCAGTCCTGAGTCGCATCGACCTGGTAGCCAATTCGGGTGAAACCGTTGTGCTATTGGGACCGAGCGGGTGCGGCAAAACCACGCTGCTGCGAATTATCGCGGGGCTCGAATCCGCCGACACGGGACAAGTCATTCTGGGCGATCGATGCGTCAGCGGACCGGGGGTGATGATCGCCCCCGAACAACGCCAGATCGGCATGGTGTTTCAGGATTGGGCGTTGTTTCCCCATCTTTCGGTGGCTCGCAATGTGGGCTTTGGTTTGCCTCGCGGCGAGCGAAAGGAGTCCTCAAGAATTGACGAGGCATTGGCGCTAGTCGGGCTCACCGGGTTTGGTGATCGCTCTCCCTCCACCTTGTCTGGCGGGCAGCAGCAGCGGGTTGCGCTCGCTCGGGCAATCGCCCCTCGGCCAGCGATCCTGCTTCTTGACGAGCCGTTTTCAAACCTTGACGCCTCGCTTCGCGTGCAAGTCCGAACCGAGATTCATCAACTGCTCCTTCGGCTTGGCATGACCACGGTGTTTGTCACCCATGATCAGGACGAGGCTTTTGTGCTCGGAGACAAAGTGGCTGTCCTCTACGAAGGCAACCTGCTGCAAGTTGGACCACCCGCCGAGTTGTATCAGCGACCGGCCACTCGCTGGCTCGCAGGATTTGTTGGTGATGCCAACTTCATTCCGGGGCATGCTCACCTCAACAGCGTGCAGACAGCGTTCGGCGAGTTGGTGCTGCATCATCCAACAGAAGGACCTGTCGAAGTAGTGATTCGGCCCGAGGATCTAGAAATTGAGCCAGCCGATTCAGCAGCGAGTACGGACGTGCTCGCAACAGTCGAACTCGTTGAATACCTTGGCCATGGCACGGCGTACCTGGTTCGCCAGACCCAAGCGGGCGAGTTGCCTGCGGGCCAGACTCAAGCGGGCCAGTCTCCTGAGGGCCAACTGCGCGTGCGGCGCCCGTCTCTGCCCATTCTTGAGCGTTCCGAACTTGCCCGGTTGCGCTACGTAGGTGGCCCGGTGGTGGCGTTTCCCCTGTGAGCGCAGTGGGCCTGAAATTTTTGCCTGTCGACTGCAGATACAGTGAGCGACATGTTGATCATCTCTGGAATTATCACGTTCGATCCCGCCAAGCAGGCTGAGTTCATTGCTCTGACCCTGCCACTAGTCGAGGCCACATTGGCTGAGTCTGGCAACATCACGTACGGCTTCTTCTTCGATGGGACTGACCCGGGCCGAGTCCGCGCCTACGAGGAGTGGGAGTCAGAAGACGCCATTGCCTCGCATATGGGTACGGCCCACATGGGGACGTTCCTCGAGGGCATGGCTAGCGTCGGAGTCACGGGAGCAGAATTGCATCAGCACGTGGTGGCTGAGTCAACACGAATTATGTAACTGCCCTGCCCTGCTCAGGTGGCTGCACTGCGCCCTGCGCCAGCACACTGCTCAGGTAGCTGCGGCCTCAACGCTGTCGAGTAGGTAGTCCGCCGCGGCACGTAATCCGGTTACTCCCGGACTGGCCGGTAGTGCCTCTAGTGCTGATCGCCCAGCGTCTGCGAAGCTACGTGCACGATCAATAGCTACAGACACACCTTGGCCCTCTCGGATCAGGCTGGCAGCAGCGTCCCTAGTCGCCGGGTCAATCGGCCCGCCGAGCATGCTGCGAAGCTCGCCGCCAGTTGGTCCTGCCAGGGTGAGCAACACAGGGAGGGTATAGACGCCCTCTTCCAAGTCATGGCCCGTGGGCTTGCCCATCTCGGCGTCATTCGAGACCAGATCAAGCACGTCGTCCACAATCTGAAATGCCATGCCATAGCTGAAACCAAACGTGGTGAGCGCATCGATCTGCTTACGTGGCAACTCCGCAACGATTCCACCAATCCTGCAACTCGCTGCAAGAAGAGATGCAGTCTTGCCATTGATTGATCGCAGGTAGAGGTCCTCTGTTCGGTCCAGTGAAAATGAGTGCTCCAGCTCCAACAACTGGCCCTCGCAAAGTTGGCCAATGGTGTTAGCCAGCAAGGCTGCGACTTCGACTCCAAGCGATGCGGCAAGCTCCGAGGCTTTTGCCAGCAAGTAGTCACCAGCCAGAATCGCTTTATGGTTGCCCCAGCGAGCATTCACGCTATCGACTGTGCGGCGAACCTCGGCCTCATCCATTACATCGTCGTGGTACAGAGACCCCAGATGAACGAGCTCAATTGCCATGCCGCCCGTGATTGCTTGATCCGATGCTGGAGCATCAACACTTAGCGCCGTTGCGGCTGAAGCAATGGTAAACCCTGGCCGTACCCGCTTACCCCCAGCTGCGATCAGGTGCGTTGCGATCTCTGTCAGGAATGGGTTTTCTGAGCAAACAGAAGCAATTAATTCGGTCTCGAGGCGTTCGAGATCTTCAGCCATGGAGGGCATGACCTGAAGTGGATTTGAGCCAGTCACGATTCAGAACCTAGTTCCCCGACAGAGTCTGGCCCATGTCGCGCTACTGAGTTCTTTGGCGAGCCCGGGACATGTACTTTGTTTTTCGCTGACGTTTAGGCGGTTTTCCGTTCTCTTGCATGGCCGAACGAGGTTCATTTCTTGGCAAGCTGTGAAGGAACTTGGGTAGCACAGCAGCTTCGGTGGAAACTCGGGAACTTGTTGCCCCTCTACGGCGTTACACTTATCCACATCAATCTTTCTTGGAGGCAGCACCGTGTTTGAACGCTTCACTGACCGAGCCCGACGGGTGGTCGTGCTGGCTCAAGAGGAGGCCCGACTCCTCAATCACAACTACATCGGAACCGAGCACATCCTTCTTGGCCTCATTCACGAGGGCGAGGGGGTTGCTGCAAAGGCTCTGGAGTCACTGGGCATCTCACTTGAGGCAGTACGGCAACAGGTAGAAGAGATCATTGGCCAAGGTGGGTCTTCCCCCTCGGGTCACATCCCCTTTACGCCTCGCGCCAAAAAAGTTCTCGAGCTTTCTCTGCGAGAGGCTCTTCAACTCGGCCATAACTACATCGGAACTGAGCACATCCTGCTTGGCCTCATCCGTGAGGGTGAAGGCGTAGCTGCGCAGGTCCTCGTCAAGCTCGGAGCAGACCTGTCCCGAGTCCGTCAGCAAGTCATTCAGCTGCTCTCGGGTTATCCAGGGTCCACGGCCCAGCCGGGTGGAGCAGAGAAGGCCGGTGCCAGCACAGGTTCCTCTGGAGAAACACCCTCGGGGTCGTTGGTACTCGATCAGTTCGGTCGAAACTTCACCCAACTGGCTCGTGAGAACAAGCTCGATCCCGTGATCGGAAGAGATCGCGAAACAGAGCGCATGATGCAGGTGCTGTCTCGCCGCACCAAGAACAACCCCGTGCTCGTCGGAGAGCCTGGCGTTGGCAAGACTGCCATCGTCGAGGGACTCGCTCAGGCCATCGCATCTGACAACGTGCCAGAGACGCTGCAGGGAAAGCAGTTGTACACGCTCGATCTTGGTGCTCTTGTTGCTGGTTCTCGTTATCGAGGAGATTTCGAGGAGCGCCTCAAGAAGGTGCTCAAAGAAATCAAGACTCGCGGCGACATCATCTTGTTCATCGATGAGATCCACACCCTCGTGGGTGCCGGAGCCGCAGAGGGTGCAATCGATGCGGCCTCCATCCTCAAGCCCATGCTTGCTCGAGGTGAACTGCAGACAATCGGTGCCACCACCTTGGATGAGTATCGCAAGCATCTAGAAAAGGACGCTGCACTTGAGCGTCGTTTCCAAAAAGTTGTTGTTGATGAACCCTCGGTTGCTCACACCATTGAAATCCTCAAAGGTCTGCGTGAGCGTTACGAACAGCATCACCGGGTCACCATCACCGATCAGGCTCTCGTGGCCGCAGCCAACATGGCCGATCGTTACATCTCGGATCGCTTCTTGCCCGATAAGGCAATCGACCTCATCGACGAGGCCGGATCGCGCCTGCGCATTCGCCGCATGAAGACCCCGCCAGATTACCGAGAGATCGAGAATGAACTCTCCGATGTCGTCCGTCAAAAGAAAGAGGCTGTTGAGTCTCAAGACTTTGAAGCGGCCGGACTTCTGCGTGACCGAGAGAAAGACCTCCTGGCCAACAAAGAAGCCAAAGATGTAGAGATGAAGGCTGC
>CAFBQW010000049.1_pt1 | contig 9685 bp, 6 predicted proteins | sample 7270031 | NCBI WGS metagenome assembly CAFBQW01 (sample SAMEA6814186, study PRJEB35770) | freshwater metagenome | biome: Freshwater; feature: Freshwater reservoir; material: water | place: Czech Republic | collected 2016-11-09 | depth 30m m
CGGGGCGCCACCATTGAGGTGGCCGAGCGAGTCGAGGTTCGCGCCACTGGGGCGGTAACCCCTGCGGTCAACGGTGCGCAGATCTTAGGAAGCTCGCGGCTGAGTTCCGGAGACCTCCTCAACATCAAGGGGCAGCTCAGCCTGCTCCAGATCACCGATCAGCTTCGACCTCCTCTGCTCCCTGGCCCCACCGAGAAGCACAAGATCACCAGTTCGGCCCACGTCGTGCAGTCTGCACACACGGTGAGCCTTCCAACTCCCCCAGCGCAGCAGCGCCTTCCGGGGTTTCCCGTGTTGTCAGCGATGGTTCCGCTGTTGATGGGAGCCGCCCTGTGGATGGCAACGAAGTCCTTGGCATCTGCGCTGTTCGTGCTGTTCAGTTTTGTGTTTGTTCTTGCCTCAGGTCTTGAGGCGCGCCGCGAATCACGCGCCGATCAGAAGTTTCGCGTGGCCGAGTTTCGGTCCGATCTCGCCGAGGCCGACAACAAGATCTCACAGCTCCACCAGCAGGAGTCTGCTCGACTTGATCAGCAGATTCCCTCCTCGCACACGTTAGGAAAGATCCTCAGCGAGCGCTCCGATCAGCTCTGGACTCGCAGCTTCAGCGCTGCTCAGTCCCTGCCTCTTCGGGTTCGGCTAGGGACAGCTCAGATCACCCCTCAAGTGAAGCTTCAAATACCCGCACAAGGCAGACGAGATCTGCGCGAAGAGCTGTCGCTAACGGCAAAGCAGTACGCACTTGCCAAACTCCCCAGCATCGTCGACCTTGATCAGACAGGAGGGATCGGAATCGTCGGTCGCGATGAACTCGCAACAGCCCTTGCACGGAGTTTGCTGCTGCAGTTAGCAGTGGCACTTCCCCCGGAGGAGCTTGAGATTTGTGTTCTTGCTCAGCAGGACCGACTTGATATCTGGAGGTGGTGCGCTTGGCTACCCCACTGTCGCGTGCAGGGTGGCAGTGCGAGAACCCTCTTAGTGATCGACGGGACTGATGATGACCTAGTCCGAGCGGCCGTTGAGCATCACGGAAGGGCCACTACTCGGGTGCTCTGGCTGAGTGCACGCAGAGCGGGACTTCCGCCAGAGTTGCAGGCCATCGTCGAACTGGGCCAGCAACATCGGCTGATTCTTCATTCGGTTCCTCGCGATGACCCCGTTTTAGAAGACTCCGAGGAGCACCGAGTGCTCAACTTATCCCTTGAGGATCTCACCGAGGATGAGGCAGTTCCACTCGCTCGGAGCTTGGCACCTTTGCAGGCCGAGCAGTCCTCTGTTGTCCTGAGCAGCAACTCCGGCTCCGAAGGCGAGTCACCACTCCCCCAGCGCCTGCCCACCTCTCATTTGCCAGCTCAAGTGAACTTGCACGAGGTGCTCGCCAATCAAGAGATGCTGGTCGATCCCAGGGCAGTTATCGCCCAATGGGCGCTCTCTGCCGACTCATCGAGTCTGGCCGCACCCCTCGGGAAGGTAGCGAATGGGGTCCTTCACCTTGACCTGCGCACCGACGGCCCGCACGCACTTATTGCTGGAACCACTGGCTCGGGCAAGAGCGAACTTCTGCGCAGTTTGGTCGCCTCGATGGCGCTGCATCACAGCCCAAAACGCCTCAGCTTCTTGTTAGTTGACTACAAGGGTGGCGCAGCATTTCGCACCCTCACCTCGCTCCCGCACACGGTAGGCCTCATTACGGACCTGTCCCCACAACTCGCCAAGCGGGCGCTTGTGTCGCTGCGAGCAGAGCTTCACTACAGGGAGGCGCAGTTAGCTCGATTAGAAATCTCTGAGATAACTGAAACCCCCAAGAACTGCTCTGCCGAAGTTCCGCCTGCACTCATCGTGGTCGTCGACGAATTCGCAACCTTGGCCCGCGAACTCCCCGAGTTTGTTGACGGTCTGGTGGACCTCTCCCAACGCGGACGCAGCCTGGGTATGCACCTAGTGCTTGCAACTCAGCGCCCAGCGGGGGTCATCACCGACGCTATTCGAGCAAATACGGGTTTGCGGATTGCTCTGCGAGTTGCAGATGAGGACGACAGCCGCGATGTGGTTGAAATAGGCGAGGCTGCGCTGCTCCCCCGTGAGGTTCCGGGCAGGGCAATCCTGCGCAGCGGACCCGGGCAATGCGCCGCAGTGCAGTTGGCATACAGCGGTTCCTCTGGCTCACCTGCCTCTCGCGTGCAGTCTCGGCCGCTCGGTGACCCCCCGCCTCGCAACCCGTTCGCTAGTGCAGCTGCGTCACCAACGGAATTGGATTTAGCCGTGAGTTCGGCCATCAGGGCGGCTGCTGCCGAGCAACTTGGGCGCCCACGGCCACCTTGGCTTGAGGCGTTACCTGAGCATCTCAAGCTGTCCCAAGTGCACAGCAGCGGAGACGCACTCGCAATTGGGTGGACTGATCGCCCCGATCAGCAGCGTCGTGAACTGCTCGAGGTGAATCTGTCTCGAGATGGCGGCCTGCTCCTGCTCGGCGCGAGTGGTTCTGGTCGAAGTACAGCACTGCAGGCTGGCGCCATGGCCGCAATAACTCAGTTCCAAGGGCGCGTACAGGTTTACGGAATAGATGCTGGAACAGCGCTCGGAACACTGCAGGCGTTTTCACAAGTGGGAGCAGTCATCTCGGTTGAGGACTCAGAACGGGTCCTTCGACTTCTGCGTCGCTTTGCAAGCGAGCTTCAGGCACGATCCCAGCCAGGCGGCATCAACTCAGGCCGCAGTCCGCACCTGCTGCTGATCGATGGCTTCGGTGCCTTCGAGGAGTTGTACGAGCGGATCAATCGGGGCGAGGCCATGGAACTGCTGCTCCGAATCGCTCGAGATGGACGTTCCCTTGGTCTGCACGTTCTTCTTGCAGCCAACCGTCGAGCCGATGTGCCGCCCAGGCTCGCGGCCCTACTCGGCTGTCAGATATTCCTGCGGAGTCCAACAGAAGATGATGCTCTTATGTTGGGCCTTGAACCTGAGTCCGCAGCCAAGGAGACTCCACCGGGCCGTGGCTGGCTTCAAGGCCACCAAGTTCAAGTGGCTCAACCTGATGACCTGAGTCAGCAAGGTGCGCTCAGGCAACTCGGGACTGCGGAAGAAATCGCCGCGCTGCCTCGGCGACTCAGATTTTCACAACTGCCGTCTCTACGAGGCGCACCGGTAACCTCAGGCAAAGGAGATCAGCTAGATCAAGGATCAGCAGGCGACAGCGCCTCGCCGCCATGGAACTTGCTTGCATGCGGACTCGAGGCGGAACAGATGGATCTGGCAATTCTTGACCTCACACATCATCACGCTCTCGTTGCGGGTCCACCCCGAAGCGGCAAGTCCTCAACCCTCAACACCTTGGCGCTGGCACTGCGTTCCAATCCCAATCCCAATTCCAATCCCAATCCCAATCCCAATTCCAATCCAGCAAGCCCAGCCAATCCGGCCAGCCCAGCCAGTTTCTTGCTCGCCGCTCATGGCAGTAGCGCACATGACTCAACACAATGGTCCGCGGCCCTCCTAGAACCGCCGTGCGCAGCCGATGCACGCAACTTCCTTCGGGCAACTGAAAGTTCAATCCGGTCTGGAACTCCGACTCTGATTGCAGTAGATGACGTGTGCACCTTGTTGGAATTGCCAGATGGAGAACAGATTGAAGCCGAGTTGGCCGAGCTAGTGAGACTGGGCCGAACCCATCCGGTCAGGCTGGTGCTCAGTGGAGATGTCGATAGCTTGTTGCGGTCCTACAGCGATCTCATCGCTCAGCTTCGCTCCTCAAGGACCGGCATTTTGTTGGGAGTCGATCCAGATCATCACGGGGCGCTGCTGCATTGCTCTCTAGAAGTTCGATCGGAACTCCTGCCCTGCACTGGTCGAGGATGGCTGGTCTCGCCAGCTGCAGCCACAGCAGTTCAGATTGCCCACCCGTAAGCTAGGCAGCAGGGTGCTGCCGATCGATTAAGTGCAAGTCGTTCACGCTGACGAGTTCAACCTGAAGAGCGTGGTCCATCAGGTGCACACGCCGGTCCATCGCGTTGGCACCGAGTCCGCCATGCACGTTGGGTATGCCTGCCCGATGTAATTTCTCGCAGAGGTGATCGAGTTTTCGATTGAATTTGGTGAGTGACCAGCCAAGTCGCGCAGCACCCTGACGGTTTGATGGAGGCTGAGTTTGCTCCGTTTGAGGATTCAGCAAGCGCTGTTCGCACATGGCGAGCAATAACAAGCGCTGGTCCTCGTTCAAGTCAACGCGACCCCAATCCATTGTCTGTGTACCAAGGGCCCCAGCCTGGCCAAGCAGGTCGGTATCCCACTCGAACCCCTCAAGTGCCCCAGAGAGTTCATAGCGGGTTGGGCCTGATACGAACCCGCAGGTGAACTCACCTTTCAGAAGTGCCGCAGTTGACTGAGGGCCAACGAGCGCCGAACTCAGGCCAGCCAACTCCCTGATGGTAAAGGTGATACCGCGGCTGTGATTCTCGATACACCAGTGATTGCCGCGCTGCACAAATCGACCAACGACTCGGTGCATGTAGGGGTTCTCGTCAATGACAAGGTCTGCCGCTCGACCAAAACTGAGCGACTCGCCGGGACTCAGTGTGTGGTCCTCCCCACAAAACTCTAGATACAACTTGCCTGCAGCGTATGGGGCTGCTGGGTGCTGGGCTGCTGGGTTCTGGGCTGCAGAGTTTTGGGCTGTCTGCTTACGTGACTGTCTTGTCATGCCGAGCAGTATAGATACTTTCAGTACATCTCATTACTTTTTAGATACTTCATGAACTCCGAACTTGGGCCAGACCGAAACTCCAAACAGCTACAACAACTGCCTACCCCTGCGGAACGTCCATGCACGCTGCCAAAGTGGTCCAGGACTGAGGTACCGCGCCGCCAGCAGTACCAGTATCGGCGTCCCAATATTCAGCCCACCCGGATAGCAGGGCACCAGTTCGACTGCACTCTGCTAGCAGCGCTGCCTCGGCGAACTTCCCCACACGCTGCAAACCCAGCCACAACAAGTAGTTCAACTGTGGCCAACTGGGCCCACGCCAATAGGTGGTGGGTAGGTAGGTCGGTTCATCAATGTGAACCTGCCGGGCACCATATGGCCCAGCGAAGGCCTGTGCATCCATAAGTTCTCCAGCAGCCACATCAGCCACTCCAGCAGAGTTGCCCGTTTGGATCGGCAGGGTTAGCAGCGGTAGCAGTGCTTCGACTGTGCGCACTCGACCAGAACCATTCGCCGTTGGTCCGTCATCAACCCAGGTGCGAAGGCCTGGGTCCCAACGCATCGCCAACGCATCCGATACATCTGCGGCGTGGTCGAGGAGCGATTGGTCCCCAGTCACACCTGCAAGCTCATGTGCGCAAAACGCGGTCATCGCACTGAACGCGACAGACCCCACAGCAAACTGATCGTTCCAAATTGGCGCTCCCCCAGCCTTGCGCTCAATCCCCCGCAACAATTCCCCTTTTCGGCGAAACCAGATTTCCTCATCAAATTCCCTCTGGCCCAGAACCAGGTCATCCCACCGAGGGCTGTGATCACATCCTGATTCCCAAGGGTGAACAATTTCGATCAGACCAGCAGGACTTCTGCGGCGCGATTCGAATAAAAAGTTGAGCCCGGCCGTGGCTCGATCGACAAGATCAGAGGGTAGAGAAATCCCAAGGCGAACGAGTTCGGCAATGGCTAGGCCATAGATGGGCGGTTGTGTAATCGATGATGTGTCCGGGCGACCCCAGAACGCTTCATGATCTTGCGAACCATCTAGGTACAGAACGTGTGGAACGAACCCGTCCGCGTCCTGAGCGGATAGCGCTGTGGTGAGTTCCATGACTGCGCGCTCTGCGTCACCAAGGTGAGCCCAAACAATGGCATGGAAACTCGAGTCCCAAAGCCAGAGCCACGGATAGGTCTTGCTGTTCGGGCAGGTAAAGCCGGGCTCGCGCCACTGAGCGGCGAGTACCTCGTATGCCTGTTCCGAAATCATCCGCGAATCCCTAACTGCATCTCTGTGACCCTAACCTGTTGCGCTCATGGCAAAACGTGCAGCATTCCTGTCGTTTCGATTCGGCCTGACCGACGGAGTCTCGGTAGTTGCGCGCACTTGGATGGAGGCATTCGAGGAGTTTGGCTATGAGGTCATTACAGTCGCGGGCGATGCCAACGCGGACAGAACAGTGTCCGGACTCGAACTTTCGGACGCAGCTGAGAAGGCTCCCGAGACCGCTCCAGACGAGTCCCCTATCAGCGTTGATGAGACTGCGCTCACCGAGATGCTGACCGACGCCCTTGCGGATGCTGACCTTGTGGTAGTCGAGAATCTGCTGACGATTCCCATGAATCTGACAGCCTCTCGCGCAGCTGCAAGAGTCCTTGCCGGCAGACCAGCACTGCTGCACCACCACGACCCCCCTTGGCATCGCGAGCGATTTGCACACGTCACTGAATTGCCTGCAACCGACCCTTCTTGGCGTCATGTTGCAATCAATCGAATCCTGCGAGACGAGCTTGCGGATCGCGGAATTGCAGCAGCAATTATCTATAACGGGTTTCCTACACCTGTCCGTCGGAGTCGCAGGGAGACCGAGCAATTGCGACGCGATGTGCGGAGGTCAGTCGGGATTGGATCAGAGGAACTCGTTGTTGCTCATCCAGTGCGGGCCATTCAGCGCAAAAACATTCCTGCTGCGATCCGCCTAGCTGAAGCAGTTGGAGCCACCTATTGGCTGCTGGGTCCAGCCGAAGAAGGCTACGGCGAGGAACTGCAACGCCTCTTCAGCGAAGCAGCCTGCAAGGTGGTTCATCACGAATGGACTGACGTTGAAGGTATCTACGCCGCAGCCGACCACATTGCCTTTCCGTCTACTTGGGAAGGGTTTGGAAATCCACCTATCGAGGCCGCGCTCTACCGGAAAACAGTGAGCGTGGGTGACTACCCCGTCGGCAAGGAACTTCGAGCCTTTGGTTTTGATTGGTTCGACCCCACTGACAGCCACGGCATCGCAGCAGCGCTCGCAGAACCTGACGCACCTAGCGTTACTGCACTGCTCGACAATAACGAGCGTGTTGCTAGCGAAAACTTCTCCCTGGGGAGAATGCGCAATTCGCTCCATCAACTCCTCGATGGTGCAGGTTGGCTTCCATGAGCGACCCGGTACTCGCTCGACGCGACCGCATTCGTAAGCTCTGCGAGCTCGGATCCAAGGTCGGGTACTCGTGTTTTGGTGCCGCGATGCTGCTCTTTGTTGTCGCCTTTATTGCCGACTTCCCATCGTGGATCGTGACGGTCATTATCGCCGCAATGGTTCTGGGATCAGTCACTTTGCTACCAGCGATTGTGTTCGGATACGGGGTTAAGGCTGCAGACGCAGAGGATCGCGGCGAGAAGTTCGGTTACTGAACACGCGAACTAGACCTGCCTAACCGAGGCCACCTTCCAAACTGCTTCGACTTCGTATTCGCAGCTGTCAATGACCCCACAGGTGATCTGCGGAATATGCCGCTCCACTTGTACCTCTACCTGCAATGACAGCGCCGGGCCATCCGCCGGAGTTCCCGTGATGACCAAGGTTGTTGCCAGAGAGTGACGATCAAACGCAACCACTTCTACTGTTCGAGATGTTTCGGCCCAAGCCCAACCGGCATGCACGAGCGCAGCGCGATCAGCAACCTGTGCTGGGCCAGCAGAGAGTGATGCCACACCGCGGCAGTGCTCGCCCACGGTGGTCAGATCTTGTGGTGAACCTGGGGATGTCCGAGCGGAGCGGTTCAAGATCTGCGCAGTGGTGCTGTCCTCCAAATAGGCCCACGCGTATCCGTCTGGAAAGGTCAGCGCTGTGGGTGCAAAGCGGTGTCCTCCGGTATGCGAGGCCCGCCACACTCTGACCTTTCCCAGCGCATCGTCAAGCTGGGAGGAGATTGTGGAATACAGAGCCATGCCCGCCTGACCACAGCAGACATCACGTTTGCCGTGTGTGCAGATCAGCAGGTCAATCACATCTGCCTCAACCATCACCTGGTACTGCGCAAACGCTGCAATTGCAGGTTCGTCTGCATTCAGCAATGCCCGAGCTAACGGCACAACCTGTGCTGAATCAATCAGCCATTCGCGCCGATCAAAGGGGACCGCTGTTTCGACCTGAAAGACCTGAGGTGCAGACTCAGCAATGGAGGGGTCAGAGGGGATGGACTGCTGCTCAAAGGCCAAGACGCGCACAGCATTTGGGGCAGCACCGGCCATGCCCGCTGAGGCTGCGACAAGTCCTTGTGGGCGCCATCTGCGACCATCAGGGCCTGTCAGGCTGGCAAAGGATTTCCTATTGGCACGATGCTCGGCAGTCTGCAAGCTTTCGGCAGCGTCATGCTCGCTCAGCGAGAAGAACGTGTCGTGTAGCGAGATATCTCGCTCCCATGGCAGCGGAACCTCGATGCAGAGAAAAGCATCGTAGGCACCAGCAGAGCCGATCGGGTCTGCAAGAAAACTTTGGCGAAACGGGGAGCAACGCTCAGAGGTAATCGCTAACTCGACCAAAGGCTGCATGACACTGCACTCTAGGTCTGACTCAGAGCCTCTGACCGCTTGCGCAACAGAAGCCCAAGCGTCCACGCGCGAGTAACCTTGTGCAACTTGCTATGAGACTTCCTGCTGCCGAACGCCGAGAACAACTTCTCCACACTGCAGTGTCGGTGTTTGCCGAACATGGGTATCACGCCACATCCATGAACGAGGTGGCAGAGGCCGCTGGAGTTACCAAGCCAGTTCTCTACCAGCACTTTGCATCTAAGCGCGAGTTGTTTATTGAGTTGCTGACTGAGATCGGCGCGGAGTTGCAAGAGACCATCTCGAAAGCGACTGCCGAGGCCGCCGGGCCGCGGCAGCAGATTGAGAATGGGTTCAGGGCCTATTTTGGATTTGCAAGCGAGCACACTGATTCGTTCAAGGTGCTCTTTGGTGCAGGGGCCCGAAGGGACCCCGAGTTTGCCTCGTTCGCCCTAGGGGTAGAAACCTCCATCGCCGAAAGTATCGCCGATTTGATCATGGTCGAGGGTGAGCCTGTGACGCATCGCTACTTGCTAGCTCACAGCATCGTGGGCATGACCGAAGCGGCTACTCGCTACTGGCTATCGCATCAGCGCGAACCCGGGGTAGACCTACTAGCCGAGCAACTCTCTCAGCTGGCCTGGTCTGGCATGCGTGGCATTCGCAGCCCCGCCTGAACCCGCCCACCGGCTACAAGTCAGAATCACAGATAGCCCAAACCACAGATAGGCAGTACGAACATGACCAAAGAATCCCCCCAAGGCCAACGAGAGGGAGACGGCTCAGACTGGTACGAGGTTGTTGTTGAGATCCCGAAAGGGTCGCGCAACAAGTACGAGATCGACCACGACCACGGAGAGGCCTGGCTGGATCGCCACCTCTTCTCAACCACTGTGTACCCCACTGAGTATGGGTTCTTCCCAAACACCTTGGCCGAGGATGGCGACCCTCTCGACGCACTCGTACTGCTCGAAGAGGCAACCTTTCCTGGTTGCCATATTCGCGCCCGGCCTATTGCGGTGCTCGAGATGACCGACGAGGCCGGAAGGGACCTAAAGGTGCTCTGCGTTCCTTCGGGTGACCCAAGGTGGGATTATTTGCAGGATGTAGGCGATGTTCCCATGCACCAACTCGCAGAAATCCAGCAGTTCTTTAAAGTCTACAAAGACCTA
>CAFBQW010000050.1_pt1 | contig 9651 bp, 7 predicted proteins | sample 7270031 | NCBI WGS metagenome assembly CAFBQW01 (sample SAMEA6814186, study PRJEB35770) | freshwater metagenome | biome: Freshwater; feature: Freshwater reservoir; material: water | place: Czech Republic | collected 2016-11-09 | depth 30m m
ATTCTGCGGCTCGACCGAGGTCACGGAATCCCAAGACATCCGAAAACGAAGGTCAGCAGGACCGACTACCTCGAGTCCCGTGCGAGTGAGGACTGCGGTGCAGTTCTTGCGCTTCTTCGTCTGGCCGGGGTACCCGCCGAGATACACCACATCTTCGAGTTCTAAGCCAGCGGAAGTACCTTCTGGGTCGACATCACTGAGCGACTCAACTGGTTCAGGGGCAACTACTGCCTGCTCGCTCGGAGCAGCGGCAACTTCAAACTCTCGGCTATCTACCGATCCACCCTCTACTGATCCACCCTCTACTGATCCAGCCTCGGCTGAAGCAGCCTCGGCTAAGCGAGATCGGTCACGCACCACTGGGGGTGCCACCTCAAGGACGGGATCACTCGAAGCCTGAGCGGCCTCCGCAGTGAAGCTTGGCGGATCTTCCTGATGTTCACCCTGTGTCGCATCAGGATCGGCCGGCAGGTCTGCCTGATCCTCTGTCTGGGCTCCGACAGCAGAATGGCCTGAAAGTGCACTGACAACAGCCGTACAAAAAGCTTCTGTCCATCCAGCGCCAACAACGGTGGAATCCTTCATGACGATCTCTACATGAATCAATCCGCCCTGGGGTTCACCGATGGCATCCATAGCTTCAACCTCTGAGAGGTCAAGCCAAACCGGGGTGGTAACTACATCTGTTCGCTGAATGCCAAGTCCAAGACCGGCGAGCACAAAGAGTGCCTCAATACGAGCCTGTTCGGGAGGGTCAACCCAACCACGGCAGGCTGAGTCCGGAAGCGGCTCATCAGGATTTGATTCATCAAGTCGAGCATCACTCACGACTTTTTGAATTCCTCTAACAGCATATTTCTGACCTGTTCTTGCGACATCTGTCGGTAATGCTAGTTGTATTGAACCCCTGTGGGACTCTTCTCGCAGGACCGGGCTAGTCGAGAAGGGATTCTGCTGAACTGCTACTCCCACTAGAACGAGCCAATGAACGAGATCGGACCCAAGGGGCCCTCATCTTCGCCGAGTCCGTCAACAGCGGGGAACTCTCCTTGGGGCGAAACCAAACCGAGCATGTCATCGGTCGAGTCTTCGCTAGCAAGCTGGGCTTCTACGATGGTCGACTCGAACTGATGAGCGTCTGAGTTGTCTGTGTCTCGGCCGCTCACAGCAACGGAGCCTTCGTAATCAGGTTCCGGACGGGCATTGAGGGCTGCTGCAATCGCATCAGCGGCTTGAGGGCTGAGCGTGGACATCTGCCGAAAGACATCCTCCTGTGTTGACGGAGTGTCTTCTAGTTCCTCATAGGAGTCGGGATCGAGCTCCTGAAGATCCTGCAGCGGCGAGACAAGCTGATCCCATGCCGCAGCCGCAGTCAGGGTGTCCATTGAAGCCGCAGTGTCCAGTGAAACCGCAGTGTCCAGTGAAGCCGCAGTGTCCGTTGAAACCGCAGTGGAATCTGTGGCAGGCGGAGCTACAAACTCTTCGGTCCGATGCCACAGATCAGAGGTGTCTGCTTCGCTTGAGCCAACAAGGTCATCAATCGGAAAATGCTGAGGGAAAGGAGTTTCCACCACATCGATCGGCACAGAGAGAGGAGTCTGCGAGTGAGTTTCAGAAACAAGAGCAGCTGTATCTAGAGCAGCTGTATCTAGAGCAGCTGTATCTAGAGCAGCTGTATCTAGAGCAGCTGTATCTAGAGCAGCTGTATCACGGGGCGCGGAAACCACCGCTAAACCATCTGCAACGAGCAAAGTTAATGCTGCGCATACATCAAGCTCATCTGCCCTGACTCGCTCCACTACGTCACAGACAGCAGAAGTTCCTTGAACTGCAACGAGCAGTGACCAGAGCAGCGGGTCTACAACAATCTCATCGCTCGGCAACTGGCGAACCAGTTCAATTCGATGCGCAGTAGACGGAAGTACTTGTTCGATCTCTTCCCACCGCTTCAGTCTGAGCTCAGATTCTTGTAGACAGTCCGCTAGGGAAGCCCCCTCAACCGTTGCGTCAGACAACTCAACCTTGTCCAGGGCTAGAAACTCGAAGTCACCACCCGTGCAGCGCAGAAGTTCGAACAGCGCGCCTCGGGGTTCAAGACTCGCCTTTCCTTCGATCTCGGCAGCATTCAAGAATCCACCTGCAACCTCGATCCAGCCAGTGTGCCGGTCGCCTCGAACCGTTAGCCGACCGAGTCTGGACGAGGAATTCAGCAGACTCAACACATCCGCTAATGGAAAGCTGTCGATTGTCCCTTGTAGCGGCACGTGAAGTCCTCCGAATAATTGTCGCCGGTGCGACAAGCTGTGAGGAATACATCGGCAGGTTCGGGCCAATAATTCAACTTTTCTCTGAACTCATCTAGAAACAGCGGCTTCGGTCGCACGAGTCATGGCATCGATTGGCGCCTTATGGCCCGTCCATATCTCAAATGCAACTGCGGCTTGGTGGATCAGCATGGACAAACCGTTCGAAACCCGACAACCCTGAAGCTCCGCCTGACGCATGAGCTCAGTTTGCCTGGGGTGATAGATCAGATCCGCAAGAATCTGATCGGGTCCCAACAACGATGGGTTACAGGGCATGTCCTGAGTAGATCCCGAACCGGTTCCGGCCATGCCTACAGATGTGGCGTTCACCACCAAATCAGCCCCTTGGATTGCTTCGAACCCAACTACCTGTCCCGCTGCGCCGGCTAGAAGAACGGCCTTCTCCGCAGACTCCCGAGTCCGATTCAGAACTCGTACCTCGGCTGCACCTGCTTGGGCCAGGGCAAGGATTACCGATCGCGCTGCGCCTCCAGCGCCTAGGACGGCACATACCTTGCCCGCGGGATCAAATTCAAAGTCGGCTCGTATCGCAGCAAGGAATCCGTCACCGTCAGTGTTGTGGCCCTGCAGCCCTGACTCCGAACGTGAAATGCAGTTCACGGCCCTGAGCAACTCGGCGGTAGCAGTGATGCCATCAAGTGCGTCTATGACTGCAGCCTTATGAGGCATCGTTACGGACAGGCCAGCAATTCCAAGTGCGCTCATGCCACGTAGCGCAGCAGGTGCCGCGCCGGCCCCCGTAGGAAACGCAACGCACACCCAGTCCAGATCCAGTGCTCGAAACCCTGCGTTGTGAATGACCGGAGACAGTGAATGAGCAACCGGGTCACCGATAACACCAACTACCTGAGTCGAACCGCTCACCAACCCTTCGGCCATCTAGAAAACGCCTCTGGCTTGAGCGTCGTCCTTAGCCCTGAGGAACTCGTTATAAGAATCAGTGAAGAGATGCTTGGGCGGATCGTTCGAGGTGAGCACGTAGTACTTCCAAGGTCCTGCGGTCGGGTCAATCGCTGCCTCGAGTGAAGCCTTTCCAGGCAAAGCAATCGGCGTGGGCGGCAGGCCCTTCACCTTGCGAGTGTTATACGGCGTGTTCGAGGCTAAATCGGACTTGGAGAGCGAGCCACTTGGTCGATCAAGGCCATACAGAACTGAAGCATCGATCCCAAGGGTTTCTGAGTCGTCCAAACGGTTGGAAATCACCCGAGAAATTTTGCCTCGTTCCTCAACTGGGGAGCCTGTCTCTTTCTCTATGAGCGAGGCAATGGTGATCAACTCGTAGGCCGATCTGCCCTGAAGTGCCTGGGCCTTGTCATAGCCAAGACCATCGAGCACCTTCTCCATCTGAGTAGCCATGGTCTGCAGTATCACCTGTGGCGTCGCAGTCTCCTCGAACTCATAGGTATCAGGAAAGAGCAGCCCCTCCCAACTCGTCACATCCTCTGGCTTGTAGGCCGACAGGATCTTTCCTGAGTCCAAGGTCTCTTGAAGTTGCACTGCCGTAATCGTGCCCATCTGATCGGCAATTGCGATCAGAGCCTCTTGAAGGCGAGTTCCTTCAGTCACGCGAACAACTTTTGCCTGAATCGGAACCGGACCTGCGTCGAGCACCTCAATTGCTTGATCGAAGCTTGAAGCTTCCCTGAACTCCACGTACTCGCCAGCATTCCAAGGTCCGGCATTCTTCCAACCTGCGTAATACCTGAACATACGAGCGTCAGAGATCACCCCATTTTCAGCCAAGAGTCCAGCTATCGAGGCAGTAGTCGCACCTGAGGGAACCACGAGCGATGCAATGACCTCACCTTGCTCGCCTGATGGATTTATCTTCCGCGAAGCCCACAGCAGCAGGCTTCCCAGCATGATTCCGAGTACAAGCAAGCTAACGGCACCGATTGCAATCAGGTTGCGGCCGCCACCGCTTGGGGCTGGTAGCACCACATACTCATCAGCGGCAGCCTGAGGGCGAGCCCTGCGTGCTGGCTCCGCTGCTGGAGATCCCTGTGCGGCTGCAGATCGTTGCCCGGCTGCTGATCGTTGCTCTGCTGCTGATCGTTGGGCAGCGCTTGGCCTGACCGAGGAGGAGGGTTTCGGACGCTGCGCTTGAGTCTGCGCAGGCTGCTTCGAGTCATCATCTGAAGGAGCAGATGCTCCTGCAGGTTCCTCTGTAGGCCTCGGTCGCTGCCGACGAACCACCGGCTTTACGCTCGTTGGGTCGAATTCCTCTGACGAGTTCACGCTTCCAAATCCTCTATCTCGTTGCTGCTGACATCTGCTGAAAACTCTGACTGTCGATGGTCCAACCATGACTGAAGAATGATTGAAGCAGCCACTGAGTCGACCATCTTTCGCCGCTCTGCTGCACCCAGATTCATCTCCCGGAGGGACCTGTCTGCTGTAACCGTAGTAAACCGCTCGTCATAGGTCTCAACTGAAACTGTGAGCAGCTTCCGCAGGAGCTTGATCTCGGCTTGCGCCTTTCGTGCTGCCGGCCCCATCGACCCATCGAGCGAATAGGGCATTCCGACTACCACGCACTCGGCCTCTGCCTCTGCGACGAGTGCAGCAATCTTGCGATGATCACCATTGCGATCCTTGCTTCGTGTCACAACTTGGTAGGGAACAGCGACTGTCCCCTCTGAGTTTGAGAGTGCGACTCCGATGCGTACCGAGCCCAGATCAAGTCCAAGCGCCCTCATCAGAATAGGGTTCGGACCTGATCAAGAGCCTCTGTGATCTTCTCCGGATGCCGACCGCCAGCAGCCGCTAGCTCAGCCCCCTTGCCACCCCCGCCGCCCACAATCTTGACGGCATCTGCTATCAGTTCGCCAGCATTCAGGCCGCTCTCCTGACTCACAGCCGCTACGAACGCAACACCTTTTCCGCCCGGGGAGGTTGCAAGGATTACTGCGGAAATGCCTGGCTTGTCGCGAATCGCAACAGCCAAATCACGAAGTTCTTCCCTGCTCTCTGCCGATACTTCGGCGATGACCACCCCATCAACCGCCGCTGCCACCAGATCCTCTGACTGACTTCCCGCAAGCTGTTGTCTTGCAACTTTGAGTTCCTCGCGAAGCGACTTCACATCTGCGAGCTTCTTGCTGACTCCCTCAAGGACGGCATCTGCAGCGACGCCCAACAATTCCGCTGCCGATTGCAGGGTTTGCTCTTGATGCCGCAGCCGAGCCGCTGTTGCATAGCCGGTTACTGCTTCGAGCCGGCGAACGTTGGACCCAATCGAACCTTCTGAAGTAATCCGGATCAGACCGATGTTTCCAAGTGCCGAAACGTGAGTTCCTCCGCAGAGTTCCACGCTCTCATCCCCCGCTTGCAAGACGCGAACTCTCTCGCCGTACTTGTCCCCAAAAAATGCGAGCGCCCCAAGCTCGACAGCTTCGTCCATCGTTGTCTCGAAGTGCCGCACAGCACCGTTGGAGAGCACCTGAGCGTTAGCAAGCTGCTCGATCCGCTCAAGCTCCTCAGCGGTAACTGCGCCATGGTGAGAGAAATCGAATCGCAATCGATCAGCATCAACAGAGGAACCCTGCTGCTTAACCTGCTGGCCGAGGACTTCTCGCAGAGCCCAATGCAACAGGTGAGTGGCCGTATGGTTGCGCCGAATTGCAGAGCGACGCTCATCGTCAATAGTCGCAACCACCTGTTGGCCCGGGTTGACCTCACCTTGGATCACCTGGAACTGATGTCGATGAAGCACCCCAGGAATCGCATACGTCGTCGCAACCACCTCAAGAGTGCCTGTATCGGATGTAATGCTGCCGGTGTCACCTATCTGCCCACCTGACTCGGCGTAAAACGGCGACCTATCCAAAAACACTGCTTCGCCGATTACTGCCAGCACAGTTGCAGTTGTGGTGACCTCTTCTCGACCTGTGAACACCGTTGGTCCCGAAGCCGCCAGAACAGCGCGTTCGGCCTCAACTTGTTGACCCGTAGCAACGCCAGTCTTTTTGCCGGCAGCACGTGAGCGCTCTCGCTGCTCTGTCATCGCCAGATCAAACTCATCAACATCGACCTCTAGGCCCTGCAGCTCTGCCATCTCTCGAGTGACCTCAAGAGGGAATCCAAAGGTGTCATGTAACTCAAAAGCGACTCGCCCATCGAGTTGACCGCCGGGCGCCACCCCTGCCAATTCAGAGTCGAGTAGGACAGAACCGCGTGCCAGAGTCTGGCGAAAGTTCGCCTCTTCCCGGCCGATTATTTCGGTCAACGCATCTTGTTGCGTGACTAACTCGGGATACGCCTCCCCCATGATTTCTACGCAGCGCTCAACCAGCGGTGCCATGATCATCTTTTCGACGCCGAGCATGTAGCCAAATCGAACAGCACGCCGAATAATTCGGCGAAGCACGTAGCCGCGATCCTCATTTGACGGAAGTACCCCATCTGATACCAAGAACGCCGCAGTTCTGGTGTGATCTGCCAGAAGGCGAAGGCCAATATCTGTGATCTCTGACTCGCCAATCTTGTGCGAAGTCACCTGTTCAGCCCGCTGCACTAGGCCAGCAAGAACATCAGCGGTATACAGCGAAGCGCTGCCCTGAAGCACTGCAAGAATGCGCTCCATTCCGGCACCTGTATCAACATTGCGCGTGGGGAGGTCAGTCAGTTCACCAGACTCACCTCGAAAATACTGGGTAAAGACTAGGTTCCAAATCTCGACAAACCGATGCTCGGCAAGTTCGTTCGCCGGTCCCCCATCGGGACCATGCTCAGGGCCGAAGTCAAAGAAGATCTCGGTCGAAGGACCGCACGGGCCGGTTTCGCCCATCTCCCAGAAATTATCTTTATCGAGCCTTTGTATTCTGTCACGGGGCACACCGACGACATCTGCCCAGATTCCCTCGGCCTCATCGTCAGTGACATGACAAGTCACCCACAAGCGGTCCCCGTCCACGCCAAGTACCTCGGTCACGAACTCCCAAGCCCACGGGATTGCCTGAGCCTTGAAGTAGTCACCGAAGCTGAAATTTCCGAGCATCTCGAAGAACGAAAGGTGCCGGGGAGAGCGGCCGATGGCATCAAGGTCGTTGTGCTTGCCACCCGCTCGCACGCATTTCTGTATGGACACCGCACGTGGAGGCTCGTACGGGGCTGTCTCCTCGCCCAAGAAGTACGGGACAAAGGGCATCATCCCTGAGTTCGTAAACATCGGAGCCGAAGGGTGCGTTGGAATCAGGCTGCCGGAGCGGACAGGTGTGTGGGCGCGCGCAACAAAGAATTCATTCCACTTCGAACGAAGTTCGTTCGCAGTCAGAGGGCGTGGCGGAGTGGCAGACATGACTCGCCCACACTATCGGGGCAACCGCTGCCGCTAACAGTCAGCGATAGGAACGGGACTCGGTCACCCGGCGTGCAGAGATATCTACAACATCCCGAGGGAACTCCGAAACTAGAGGGCTGTGGTACTGATCGCGAAGCTCTGCCTCTCGGTCTTGCATTGCTGATCGGCCTTCTAAGGCTGCGTCTAGTAACTGACGGCCCAACGAGGTGGCGCGCTTTTGTGCCACGACGACTAAGTGATCGGGCTGTAGGGAGTCGAGTTGAGTACGCACCTTGCGCTCAGCCCAGATTGTCCCTGAAGCACCGGCTACCACTCCTACGCCCAACCAAAAAATACGCCTCATCAAGAACCCCTTCCAGAGCCTGCACGAACCATCTCGTCGTTTGTGGCACTGCGGCCTCGCAACCGTCTAGCAGCGCGCCTGGTGCCAGAAGCGAGCGCAACGCTTTTGATCACCGGAGAGGTGAGCGCACGATAAGTAGCTTCGGTTGCGGAATCGACCCGATCGCCAATGGCGCCGGCCACTTCGAGTAGGTCGTCGATGCGATCAACCTCGGAACTTGCTCGGCCGGCGGCCTCACGAAGCTCTTGCACTGCAGGCACTGCCTCGGCGAGGAACAACTCGGTTGCTGCGTTGAGAGCTTGGACACTGCGAAGAACACGACCTGCTAGGACTGCAAGCGACGCGGCAAAACACATAGCGAGCAGTCCGCACAGAAGGGTCACAAGATCGACAGCTGACATCAACTCATATTCTTGTCGCTGGCCGGGTCCGATTTAGGGATGTCTCCCCGTCGCTCACGCCAGCGTTCAACGAGTCGACCCTCGGCCCCGTTCGCAGTTGGAACGTAATAGCTCGAATCCGACAGTTCCTCGGGCAAGTACTGCTGTTCAATCCACCCCCTTGGATCCCCATGTGGGGTGCGATAGTCAGTACCGTGACCAAGGTGTTGCGCCCCTTGATAATGCCCGTCACGAAGGTGCGGTGGAACCTCTCCAATAACCGAAGTTTCGACTTCTGCTGCAGCAGCCAACAGCCCCTGATAGGCCGAGTTCGACTTGGGGGCCAGGGCAAGGTGCACAGTCGCCTGTGCCAAATTGATCCGAGCCTCTGGCAGTCCCACAAACTCAACTGCCTGGGCAGCGGCATTTGCGATGAGGAGTGCGAACGGATCAGCCATTCCAACATCCTCAGAGGCCGCTATTACTAACCGGCGCGCAATGAACCGGGCATCCTCACCTGCTGCGAGCATTCGTGCCAGCCAATGCAGCGCCGCATCTGGATCCGAACCACGAATGGACTTGATGAAGGCCGATATAACGTCGTAGTGATCATCTTGGCCGTAGCGAACAGCCGAGGCACCGAGAGCACCCTCAGCATCCTCTAATACGACACGCACCGAGGACTCGGATGGGTCCCGGGTGGATGCCAGTGCAAGGGCTACCTCCAAACTTGTGAGAAGGTGGCGTCCATCCCCACCCGAGCGATCTACCAAGTGATCCACGGCATCAGAATCTGCTGAAGCCTGTTCAGAATCCAGGGCTCGACGCGCCAATTGCCGAAGCGCCTCGGGGTCGAGGACTCGCAGGCGAAAGAGCGTCGAGCGACTCATGAGCGGAGGGTTGACTTCAAAGTAGGGGTTCTCTGTTGTCGCCCCTATGAGCACGAGTAGCCCTGTCTCTACTGCAGGAAGCAGCGCATCTTGTTGAGCCTTCGTGAACCGGTGGATCTCATCGAGAAACAGAATGGTTCCGAGTCCACGAGCGCCGAGTCGCTCTTGAGCCGCAGCTGAGACCTCACGTATATCCTTCACCGTGGCAGTAACCGCCGACAGCGGAATGAACTCCTTGGAGGATGCCTGAGCTATAAGCCTTGCAATCGTGGTCTTACCGGTTCCGGGTGGACCCCACAAAATGACTGAGCTCAGACGATCAGCGTCTACAAGCGCCCTCAGGGGTTTCCCCTTGCCTAGAAGGTGTTCTTGGCCAACGACTTCCGCAAGGGTTGTTGGGCGGAGACGA
>CAFBQW010000054.1_pt1 | contig 9425 bp, 10 predicted proteins | sample 7270031 | NCBI WGS metagenome assembly CAFBQW01 (sample SAMEA6814186, study PRJEB35770) | freshwater metagenome | biome: Freshwater; feature: Freshwater reservoir; material: water | place: Czech Republic | collected 2016-11-09 | depth 30m m
CGAAACAGGACCCGATCCTCTCCTTGGAGTTCAGCCAGAGTTTCAGAAGAACAGGTGTAGTTCCCTTCGAAGTGGTTGATGGGAATTGACAAGATCTCACCCACTTGAGCCTCGGAAGTCAGTACCGAATTTGAGTTCTCTACTCGAAGTTCCGTAAATCCACAGCGAAACTTCAGACCCGCATTCTTCTGAAGCGCACCGGGCAAAAGATTGGCCTCGGTCAAGACCTGAAACCCATTACAGATTCCAACCACTGGCCCGCCTGACTGCGCAAACGAGGCGACAGCCTCCATGACTGGCGAGAATCTTGCTATTGCGCCGGGGCGCAAGTAATCGCCATGGGCAAAGCCTCCGGCAATGACCACTGCGTCCGCGCTACCCAAGCTTGGCTCATCATGAAACACAATCTGGGCTTGAGCTCCCAATTGCTGCACAACTTCGACTACGTCGAACTCGCAATTGGTACCGGGAAATCTAATAACTGCGACATTGGTAGCCATTGTTAGTGCGCAGCTACTTCTGCAGGGTGCAGAGAAATCTCTGAGTCCTCGATAACTGGGTTGGTCAGAAAGCGGTGACAGAGGTCAGTTACTACAGCGTGTGCTGCAGATTCGTCTGCGGCCTGCAGACTAAAGCGAATGCTCTTACCAACTGAGACCCCGGTTACTCCGTCAAATCCAAGCGCCGGCAAGGCACGTTCAATCGTTGCCCCCTGAGGGTCAGCAATTCCTGCTCGCAGACGGACTTCCACTACCACGTCGAACATCATCTTCTGATTCTCTCACACCGTAGGAATCGCTCCGGTCACGCCGGGCCAATCCTCAAAGCGCAGCCCGCAAATCTGCTCATAGGCCTGCTGGTAACGGTCCGCTGTCGCCTGAACAACCGCTGGGGGTAGGGCCGGCGGTGGCGGTGTCTTGTTCCATGTGAGCGTCTCAAGAAAGTCACGAACAGGCTGTTTATCGAAACCTTGAGGCGTGGAGCCGGGATGCCAGTCCTCCATGAGCCAGAACCGAGAGGAGTCGGGGGTGAGCACCTCGTCGGCAACAACCAGGTTCTTCTTGCCGTTCGAATCTGCAATCAATCCCAACTCGAACTTCGTATCGGCAAGAAAAAATCCAGCAGCCTCAGCCTTGGCAGCAGCCAACGAGTACATCTGCAAACTCAGACTCCTTGCCTGTTCCGCCAAATCGCCGCCGATCAGTTCGACTGCAGCGTCAAAGCTGATGTTCTCGTCATGGTCACCAACTGCAGCTTTGGTGGAGGGGGTAAACATTGGTTCATCAAGCCGAGCGGCCTCTGCCATGCCGGCAGGTACTGCCATGGAATGAACAGTTCCGTTCTGGCTGTATTCCTTCCACGCAGAACCCGCAACAAAGCCTCGCACGATGCACTCGATGGGCAACATCTCTGCTCGCCTACACAACATGATTCGCCCCGCGAGTTCGGGAAGTTGAGCCGAAGGAGGAAGAGAATCTAGCGAGGTCGAAATCAAATGATTTCCGATAATCTCGCTGAGTTCGCCAAACCAGAACGCAGACATGGCGGTCAGAACACGCCCCTTATTAGGAACTGCTTCGTTCATCACGACATCAAATGCCGAGAGTCGGTCCGAGGCCACCATCAACAACCGGCCCTGACCGGCATCAAAGAGATCGCGCACTTTGCCGCTATGGATATGCGGCAAACCCAACTCAGGAATCACCGACAGGCTGCTCACAGAATCTCCTCCCCTTGATACTGCGCCGCCTCGGGGTACTTGGCCGCGAGTTGTTCCACAGCGAGCACAAACGCAGCCGTCTGCGGGACTGCATTGCCAACAAACTCAATTGGCGAACCCAGCGCTGCGTTCAGCGCATCTAGGTCAAGGCCTAAGCGAGGGTCTGCAGCAAGACGGTTGATCAGGTCGTTGCCCTCGCTTCCCTGCTCACGCATTTCGAGTGCTACTGCCACGGCGTGTTCTTTGATTGCCTCATGAGCAACTTCTCGGCCAACCCCGGCTCGCACTGATGCCATGAGCACTTTGGTGGTTGCCAAGAACGGCAGATAGCGCTGCAACTCTCGCTCGATGACTGCAGGGTAGGCACCAAATCCTCCGAGTACATCGAGCAGGGTCTGAAAGGCGCCGTCAGTGGCAAAGAATGCATCGGGAATCAATACTCGCCGCACTACTGAACAGGAGACATCGCCTTCGTTCCACTGCTCCCCCGCCAAACCGGCAGCCATCGTCAAATGCCCATTCAAAATAATGCGAAACCCGTTGATGCGTTCACAGCTGCGAGCGTTCATCTTGTGTGGCATAGCCGAGGAACCGACTTGGCCGGCACGGAATCCCTCGGTGACCAGTTCGTTTCCGGCCATCAACCTGAGGGTCATTGCCAACGAAGACGGCCCAGACACGAGTTGCACCAGAGCAGACACAACCTCGAGATCGAGCGACCGTGGATAGATCTGACCCACGTTCGAAAGGGTTCGATCAAATCCAAGATGTGTCGCAAACGCAGCTTCAAGATCTTGCATGCGTTCGCTGTCACCGTCGAGCAGATCTAACTGATCTTGCTGCGTGCCAACCGGACCTTTTAATCCCCGCAGCGGATAATTTGCCAGCAGGTCTTCAAGTCGCCGTACTGCGATCAGCAGTTCTTCACCTGCGTTGGCAAACCGCTTTCCTAACGTGGTGGCCTGCGCTGCAACGTTATGGCTTCGACCCACGATGACTGTTTGGTCAAACTCGCTTGCAAGCGCTGCCAGACGCATCAGCGCCGCGACACTGCTCTTGAGCAACATCTGCAACCCCAGGCGAACCTGAAGCTGCTCAACATTTTCGGTCAGATCTCGCGAGGTCATTCCCTTATGCGCGTGTTCGTAACCGGCTAGGTCCGAGAACTCCTCCAGGCGTGCTTTCACATCGTGGCGCGTCACTCGCTCGCGCTCATTCATGGAATCCAGATCAACTTGAGTGATCACCGATTCATAGGCTGCAATCGCCTCATCGGGAATCTCAATCCCAAGATCTCGCTGAGCCTTCATGACAGCTACCCAGAGTTGTCGCTCCAAGATCACCTTGTGTTCGGCGGAGAACAACTCGGCCATGTCAGGGCTGGCATAACGGGCAGCAAGGATGTTGGGAACGTCAGTCACCGCCATATTCTCGCCCAGGAAGAGTACTCAGGCCACCCGAACAGCAGAGTTCCTCAAGCTTGTGCGGATTTTGGTCGATAACAGTTACCGATGTCGTACTCATGTGTAAAACACCCGATGTCATCCGGTGACAACATCTGCCGAGTTTGCGGCAGCCAGAACTGCGCCGAGTGCGTGGTGTTTCCATACGGGGCATCTCGAGGAGCCGTGTGCATTGCTTGTGCCCTCGAGCTCGGTGGGGTGCAGCGCCAACACAGTAAACAGCCAAAGCTGTCACGCAGAGCTATTCGAAAACGCATTGCGGCTCAGCAAGCAGAGCAACCCGTTGCTAGCGATAATGACCAAGAACTCGCATTGCCAGAAATCATCGAGTGGCTTGATGATGCTGATGAAGGTTCTGACCTACCGGGTGGATGGAAGCAGAGCTACCCCTAATCGCTCAGCGCTCAGCAGCGATCTTTCGCCACAAGGCAGAGGGAAGGTTGGTGAACACTGCAAAGAGCGGGCCTAGTTTTGCTGGAATCCAGACCACCTCTTTGGAGCGCTTCTTGCCGAGCTCACGTGCCGCATACACGGCAACCTGCCTCGGGTCAGAGGCAAACGGTGCTGGCTCAAGTCCTGTGGTCATGCGAGACCTCACAAAGCCTGGGCGCAGCACCATGACGCGCACCCCAGTTCCAACTAAAGCATCACCCAAACCACGGGCAAACGAGTCAAGGCCTGCCTTGGTGGAGCCATAGACAAAGTTAGATTTTCTTGGTCGCGCTGCGGCTACTGAGGACAGCACCAGCAGCGTTGATACCTGGGAGCGATCAGCCTTGTTCTGCTCAATCAGAAACTCCGCTGCAGCAGACAGGGCACTTGCAGGCCCTGCAAAGTTTGTTTGCACCATGAGCGAAATAGCTTCAGGGGCCATGCCGCGACCAGCGTGATGCCCGAGCATTCCGACTGCACAGACCACTAGGTCAATTCGCCCCAGAAACTTTCCCGCATCAGCAACCATCTGTGCGCTGCCACTGGCATCGGTTGCATCCCAGGTGCAAACGGCCAGCTCCAGTCCAGGTAGCAGCGAGTCCAGTAGCGGTTCGATCTCTTGGGGGCTCCGCACTGCAAGAACGGCACGCTTCAGGCCCTGCGGTTTGAGTTCGAGAAGTATCGCTTGGGCTATCTCACTGCTGCCACCAAGCACCAGAGCGGTCTCTATCATCTGCCGTCAATCATTCGCTGACAGGGCGCTGTTGCAACTCCGCATCCTGCGAGATCGCAAGCTGCTCAAGTGCCTCTTGATCCTGGCTCAAGAGTTCAGCTAGGCGATCATCGTTCAGAGCCAGAATCCTCAGGGCAAATAACCCAGCATTGCGAGCACCGCCAATTGCCATGGTCGCGACGGGTACCCCACTTGGCATCTGCACGATGGAATGCAAGGAGTCCACACCACCGAGGTGTTTGGTAGGAACTGGCACGCCAATCACTGGCAGCGTGGTGAGCGAGGCCACCATCCCAGGCAGGTGCGCTGCGCCACCGGCTCCTGCGATGATCACTCGCAAGCCCCGGGCCTTGGCAGTACTCGCATACTCCACCATCCTCTTGGGGCTTCGATGGGCGGAAATGACTCGGATCTCGTGACCAACGCCAAATTCGCTCAGCACTTGTGCTGCAGCTTCCATAATCCCCGAGTCCGAGGAACTCCCCATGATGATTCCGACTTGCTGCTCGCTAGTAGTCATGTAGTGATCCTTCCCTAGGAGACAATGCTGCCGCAGCTAGTGCTGCAGATGTTCGACACTGCTCAAGACTCTCACCTGTCACGGTCACATGGCCGATCTTTCTTGCAGGTCGAGAAGCCTTTCCATAGAGATGCAGATGCGCTTCGGGCACTGCGCTCAGCGCGGCAGCTTGATGATCCCGAGGGTCCCCAGTTTCGGCCCCCACCACATTGACCATGACAGCTGCGGGCTGCAGCGAGTGGGTTGGCCCGAGCGGCCAATCCAGAATCGCTCGCAGGTGCTGCGAGAACTGCGAGGTGGCGGAAGCCTCAATCGTGACGTGGCCCGAGTTATGCACCCGAGGGGCGATTTCATTAATCAACAGTTCGCCCGAGGACACGAAGAGTTCCACAGCAAATACCCCCACTGCTTCGAGCAACTCCGCAACCTGCTGGCCGATCTGCTCCGCTTGAGCAGCCAGACCCTCGCTGATTCTTGCAGGTAGGAACACTTCGGCACACATGCCGTCCACTTGGACGGTTTCCAGGACGGGCCAAACCGCTACTTCGCCGGAGGGGCTTCTTGCCACAAGCACCGCAAGCTCAAGATCCAGCGGAAGCTTTGGTTCAAGCACTAGCGGCGCACCCGAATACTCGGCCAAGAATGCCTCAAGGTCCTCGGATCGAAGCATCCACACGCCGCGGCCGTCATAGCCGCCACGGCTGGCTTTGAGCACAATCAAGCCCTCATCATCGGCGTGCTTGGCAGAGAATCTGAGCGCCTGATCCAGTGCATCATCCTGATCAGCATCCATGACAAGGAACTCCGGAACAGGCAGGCCAGCTTGTGAAAACATGCTGCGCTGATGCGCCTTGTCCGCAATCTTTAGTAGTCCAAGGCCGGGTCGCACTGCTGTCTTCGTGCGTTCAACTTGGCTCAGTGCGTCATGATCCACATTCTCGTGATCAAAACTCAGCACATCAACAGTTTTCGCAAACTCGATGATCGCCGATGCGTCATCCGGGCTTCCTAGGGTGAAGTCGGGGATGACTTCAACAGCACCTTCGTCATGTGGTGATGCCAGCACTCGCACGTGGATCCCAAGGGGTGTGGCTGCCTCTGCAAGCATTCTGGCGAGTTGCCCGCCGCCCACGATGCCAACCACAGGACCAGCACCGGCCTGGGTCATAACTCACTCGCAATATCTGATCGGTACTGCATTCCCGGCCACGAGATTTTTGCAACGGCTTCGTAGGCACGGGACCGAGCTTGTTCTAGCGTTGAACCCACTGCAGTCACGTCCAGCACTCGGCCGCCAGCAGTAACAAATTCGCCCTGAGGGTTCTGAGTTACTCCGGCACAAAACACGGTGACGCCGGGTACTGACTCGGCGAGCGACAAGCCGTGAATCACATCACCCGTTCGCGGCGCCAAGGGATAACCCTCTGCGGCACACACCACGGTCACCACGGCATCCTCGGTGAACTCGGGTTCAGTCTGCAGATTGCCCGCGGCAGCCTGAGCCAACAACTCAGCAAGATCACTACTCAGGCGAGGGACAACCACCTGACATTCCGGGTCCCCAAAGCGCACGTTGTACTCAATCATCTTGAGCCCCTGAGGGGTCAGCATGAGCCCGGCGTACAACACCCCGCGGTAGTCAATTCCCCGTGCAGTCAGTTCTGCCAACGTGGGCTCGATGAACTCAACCATCACCTGTTTGAGTAACTCATCAGTCACCAGCGGGACGGGAGAGTAGGCACCCATGCCGCCAGTATTTGGGCCGATGTCGCCGTCTTGGATGCGTTTGAAATCCTGAGCAGGCGCAAGCAGAACGGCCCGCTTTCCATCACAGATTGCCAGCACCGACAGTTCCGGCCCCGTCAATCCCTCTTCAATCACCAGTCTGCGGCCAGCATCGCCAAAGGCCTGTCCCGAGAGATACTCCTCAACTGCATTTCTGGCCTCTGCCAGAGACTCCGTTACAACAACGCCCTTACCGGCAGCCAGACCATCTGTCTTAATCACAAACGGCGGGGTCATACGGTCAAGAAATGCGAGCGCAGCGTCGATCTCGGTGAATGACTCATGCTGTGCAGTGGGTACCCCGGCTGCAACCAAGAGCTCCTTCATCCAAGCTTTCGATCCCTCTAAACGCGCTCCGTCTGCTCCAGGACCAAATACCAAGTTCCCAGCAGCGCGCAGTCGATCAGCTAGGCCATCAACGAGCGGAACCTCGGGGCCGATCACAAAGAGGTCGGCTTGGATCTGTTCTGGGTCAGTGTCTACAGAGTTGGGGATTCCTGGGTTACCCGGGGTAACAACAACCTGAGCAGTGCGTGCCAGCACATGCGCTAACGCATGCTCGCGGCCGCCGCTACCAACAACGCACACCTTCAATGGCGGCACTGCTCAACCAGCACTGCTGGGCGGGTTCACGCGCTCCACTAGCTCAAAAGCCAAGAGTTCGGCACCCGTGGAGACCGGACGCTGCCCTTCAGGGCCGCCTGCTGGAGGGCCGCCAGCTGGAGGGCCGCCTGCATTTGCATGGCCCTGTGCAAAGTCTTGGCTGTTCATCCAACCTTGAAATGCATCCTCGGATTCCCACCAAGTCATCACAAAATAACGATCCCCGCCCTCAGTCGGGCGAAGCAGTTGAAACCCTTCAAACCCAGGGGAGTTCTCTACTGCGCCTGCTCGGGCGGCGAAGCGCTTTTCTAGTTCTGGGCCTGCGCCCTCTGGTACTGAAATTGCATTGATCTTTACAACAGTCATGAGACTCCTCTAGTTCTAGGTATCTAGTTACTGGGCATTAAAGTGCACGTACTGATCGCGGCCGGGACCAGTACCGACTACACCAATCGGAACCCCAACCTGCTCTTGCAAAAATTCCAGATATGCAATTGCGTTAGCTGGAAGTTCGTGACGCTCACGAACTGCAGTCAAGTCGGTGTTCCACCCAGGGAACTCCTCGTAAATCGGGACTGCGTCAAACAAATCTGACTGGTGATACGGCAAGTGATCATGGCGCACACCCTTGACGTCATAGGCCACACACACCTTGAGGGTGTCAAAGGTGTCAAAGATATCCAGCTTGGTGATGGCGATTTCAGACATCGAATTCAACCGAACTGCATGTCGCAGCATGACTGCATCAAACCAGCCTGGTCGCCGACGGCGCTTGGTGTTCACTCCGTACTCATGACCCAGGTCGACAATTTTGTCACCGGTTTCATCAAAGAGTTCAGTGGGCATTGGGCCAGAGCCAACGCGGGTGACATAGGCCTTGGCAATGCCAATCACTCGGTCAATGTGACGTGGCCCCACGCCAGCGCCCACACACGCTCCGCCCGCAATCGGATTAGATGAAGTCACAAATGGGTAGGTGCCGTGATCAAGATCCAAGAATGTTGCCTGTGCGCCTTCAAGCAACACGTTCTCACCGCGCTCCAAGGATTCGTGAATCAACGTCACGGTATCGGTGACGTAGGGAGCAATACGAGGGGCGACCTCGGTCAGGTATCGATCGGCCATTTCATCGGCGTCAAAGCCCAACCGGTTGTACACCTTGGCAAGGATCAGATTCTTTTCGGCCACCACTGCCGACAACTTTTCTCTAAAGATGGCTTCGTCGAGCAGGTCCTGAACCCGCAGTCCAACTCGGCTGGCTTTATCGGCATACGCGGGGCCAATTCCGCGCTTCGTGGTCCCGAGCTTGTTCTTTCCGAGGTGCCGCTCAATCAGGCGATCCAGTTCTTGGTGATACGGCAGGATCAAGTGGGCGTTACCCGATACGCGCAAGTTAGAACAATCCACTCCACGCGCCTGCAAGCCATCGATCTCGGCGAGCATCACTACAGGGTCCACCACTACACCGTTGCCAATCACCGGGGTGATGTGGTCGTACAGCACCCCAGACGGGATGAGTTGCAGAGCGAAAGACTCTCCGTTGACCACCAGAGTGTGGCCAGCGTTATGGCCTCCTTGGTACCTCACAACCAACTGCATCTCTTTTGCAATGAGGTCAGTCAGTTTTCCTTTGCCTTCATCACCCCATTGGGTGCCTACCACGACGGTCGCTGGCACGTGGATCCTCTCGGTTAGGCCCCAAATCGGGCACGCTTTAGGTTACCCGCTGGCTCCGGTCGGTTGAAATGATGAGGGATAGAGCCGAAACCGAACTGATTGGGGCTACCTTCAAATGATGCGCAGTTCGCCACTCCTTCCGTTACTACGCGCCGACTGGGCCGCCAACAAGGCAAATCCAAAGGGTCTGGTGGTCACTACAGCGTTTCGCGTTGCGCACCACGTACGCGGAACTGGCCGCCCACCTGTGTGGTCATTGCCCATCATCGTGTTGTACCGACTGCTCGTTGACTGGATTCTTGGAATCGAGATTCCACCTAGCGTGCAGGCTGGACCTGGCCTGTGCATCTGGCATGGAACGGGCTTGGTTCTGCACAAGGATGTGCAACTGGGATGCAACGTGACGTTGCGTCATGGGGTCACGATCGGCACCTTGGGCGAAGAGGAACTCAGCTCCGCTCCAATCCTCGGAGATTCTGTGAGCGTAGGGGC
>CAFBQW010000056.1_pt1 | contig 9392 bp, 2 predicted proteins | sample 7270031 | NCBI WGS metagenome assembly CAFBQW01 (sample SAMEA6814186, study PRJEB35770) | freshwater metagenome | biome: Freshwater; feature: Freshwater reservoir; material: water | place: Czech Republic | collected 2016-11-09 | depth 30m m
AATTGAGAAGAGTTCTACAAACGCGCCTGAGGGTGAACTGCTGCGCGGGGTCCATGACCAGCGCTCCACCTACACGCTCACGGCCACCAATAACTTTGTAGCTGCAACCACCGGAATCTCGGTGGTTGACTATCTGCCCGCAGGACTCGAGTTCTTGGGCTGCGGAACCTCGGATAACACTGCTCCCCCTTCGTTGGTTGAGTACCCAGGCGCACCCCGACTCGGAGTGCCGGCGCTTGATCTTGGACCAACCTGTTTGAGCCCGATCAGCGTTGACACCGTCACTGATCCGCCACCCGACAATGGCGTGGTGTACCCCGAAGGTGTGTACACCCGAGTGGAGTGGTCACTCGGCGATCTTGCTGCTGGAGAAACGGCAGAGATCCGCTACGTGGCGGGCATCCCCCTGAAAGAGAACACCGATTCTTGGGTTGGCGCTCGGCCGACTGCCGACTCAGGCGAGCAGGGCTCAAACCTGAACAACAACGCCGGGCCGTCAACTCGCGAGTTGCTTACAGAGGCGACTCTGACCAACTTCGCAAGCCTGACCGGCACCTACACTGCCGCACCCGTCGGGTCTGACCCGACTGCTACGTCTGAGGATTCCAAAACGGTGAGCATCGAGGATGTTCGGATGCGCAAGGCTGTGGCACCCGGAGCGTTCGCTAGCGACGGCGGTAGTGACATTGCAACCTTCACTCTGACTGTTGACTCCTCGGAGTACGTCACTGCTTCCGGCATTGTCATCACCGACGTGTTGCCCGACGGCTATTGCCCACTTGGCGGGAGTTCAAACTTTGCGCCGGGTAGCCCTGCGGAATGCAACCCAGGCGGTGGTAGCGCACCGAGTACTCCGTTCTCGAGTGTGGTCTACGACGCAAGTACAGGGGCATACAACATCGTCTTTTCGCCAATCTCACTAGATGACAACTCAACTACGACCGTCAGTTTCCAGGCGCGGATGCGAAGTGTGTACACCGCCGGAGATCAAGCAGGACTGCCAACAGTTGCGGGGGATTCGTTTACCAATCGGGCCTCATTGCGCGCAACGACAACACCAATTCCAAACACCGGTGAAACAGGTCCAGAAACAGTGGCCGATACCTCATCTGCTACTCAGAATTCGGCAGCTCCCACCCTTGATAAGGAACTCAAACCAAGAGATACCTCACCCCCTCAGACGGGCAATCCGCTCGTTGATTGTGCAACGGGAACTGCTCCCGCATACGGCGAGCCATCTGAGTTCACAACCGAGCAACTCACATTCCGTCAAGGCGATCAGATCTGCTTCAAGCTTCGCGTCGAGTTTCCGTCCACCCTGAAAACCCGAGCACCTGTGCTGAGCGATTACTTCCCCGTTGACACCGGCTATGTGATCGACAGCTACGCGCCAACTGCGGCAAATACAGTGACCATTGCACAGTTCGTTCCGCCCGCCGACACGCCAGGTATTGGGGTCTGGACCCTTGGCGATCTTCAAAACGGGGTGCGCTTCGCTCAAGCTGGCCAGGTTTTTGAAGCAGTGGTTGCCGTCACTGTTCTCGAGCCGACAACGGGTGCCAAACCAGACCTATTAGGCAATCTGATGAAGCTGCGGACAGAAGATTCTGCAGGACGCGTCCTGTCCACACGAGACTCGGTTGACTTCTTAGTGGCACCTGGCCCGAACATGGGAGTCACCAAGGGCGTGTACAGCGTTGACGCTCCGGCGAGCGGGCCGAACCCCCCGGATACCGATGGGATACCGGTCACCGAGGACTCAACTGCCATCTTCAGAGTTGATATTGCGAACAAGGGCAGAGAGGGATTCCCCGGAGCCAACTTCTCGGTCCGAGGACTGAGCACATGGGATGTTCTCCCCATTGGCATTACTTGTACCGCCGTCTCTGATTTTGCAGTTGCCACCCACGGACCGCTGCCAGCGCCGACTGTGCTCTCTACCGCCCCACTACCAGGTGGCATTGCAACTTGCACCAACCCTGGCAACCCCGGCCACCCGACGGTCAACTCGGCCTACGGCAACTCGGCTGTGCAGAGTGTCATCGTGTGGTCCTTCCCCACACCAGATCTTGCCAATACGTACTCGCTTGATGTGAACGAGACGATGTCGCTCACCTACGAGATGCGTCTGCCAGCACAGATCAGCGTGTCCACTCGCTTCGAAAACTCTGCTGCCATTGAATCCTTCCGGTCCTTTACCAATATCGATGGCGAGACAAGCGAGTACTACCCCGCACAAAACATCAACCCTGATGCGGAGCCACTTGAGAACGTCGACCCTGCTTCTGATACCTCATTTGTTGTCTCCCCTGACGCAGTGGTAACGAAAACTGTTGTCACTCAGATCGATGAGTCCAACAACAACCTGCCTACACAAGCAACAATCGGCGAGGGAGCGACGTACACGATTGGCGTGACGGTGCCGGCTCACAGCACGGTCTTCAACGGCGCACTGACCGACCCGATGCCAACTGGTCTGACCTTTGTGAGTGCCACGGCCGGGTTCTCTGCAACGGGGACTCCGCCAGTTGGCATCCTGCCGAGCGGGTTCAGTCTGGATGGAGCGACAGGAACACTGAGTTTCCCGGCCACGTATCAAAACACCACGTCTATCGACCAACTCTTTCAAATCACGATCACCGCTCAGATGTCTACGTTGAGCAGCAACAAGAACGGTACCGTTCGCACCAACACGGCGAGCTTTGCTAGCACCTCTGCGGTCTCGGGGGGAAGCGACCTGCCCGCACGCACTGCCCAAGCTGCTGTCACCGTGGTGGAGCCAAACCCGACGATTGCGAAAGCTGCCAACCCCACCACAGTGATCGGGGGGCAGATCGTCACGTACACCCTGACTGCCGGAAACAGCAATGGCCGGCCGCCCTCGCACGACACGCTGGTGATTGACTGCTTGCCGGCAGAAATCACGTTCAACGCTGTGACTGTCAACCAAGGTGGGACTGCCGCTACCGAACCGGGATCGGGGTCGAACGGTTGCGCAGTTGGCCAGACTCGCCTGCGCTGGGAGGCTGGCACCGTCCTGGCTGGCAGCTCAAATCGCAAACAGCTCAAGTACACCGGCATTGTCACCCCAGATGCTGTGGGTGCTGCCCGCTACACAAATACCGCAACGCTCACGGGAACCACACTCAACAATGGCTACACGCCAAGCCCTGATGAGCGGGTGTACACCAAGACTGCCTCGGCCACGGTGAACGTCACCACGCTCACGATCACGAAGGGCGTGTTCCCTGACCAAGCAACAATTGGCGACCAAGTTGATTACACCGCAACGGTCAAAATTCCCAAGAGCACCAGCTTCTTTAATACCTCGATAATTGATGTTCTCCCCGCTGGCCTAGACACAGCGTTCCCCAACTTCACCACGACTTCGGTTACCTGCGTGCTGAGTGGAACAAGCACGCCCTGCACCGGCTTGGACCCAAACTTTGGAACCCCACTCGCTTCTTCCGGGCAGACAGTCGGTTGGTTTGCTGGTGCGCTCCCAGCCGATGTAGTCAACGATCGATTGATCACGGTTGCGTACTCAACTGTGGTGCTTGATAATCCGGCGAACGTCGCTGGCGCAACGCGCACAAACTCGGCGACAGCAAAGTGGAGTTTGGACGGCGAAGTTCCGGCTCCCACCACTGTTACCGAAGCGGCCGCCTTGGCCGAATCTGCCGGACCAGCAGTTGCAGTTCTGAGTATTCTCGAGCCGCAACTCAGCATCGAAAAGTCCGTGAGCGACCAGACGCCCCAGGCGGGCGAGGTGTTCGACTATTCAGTCACCGTCACCAATGGCTCGGGCGCGACGGTCTCACAGGCTTGGCAGATTGCTGTTGCAGATGATGTGCCCGTTGGCGTCATTGTCGACCCGGCCAGCATTTCTAATGGCGGCATACTCACGGGCTCTGACCCAACCCTCGGCAACGGGCAGATCACCTGGACAGGCGGAGGGTCGCTTGGTCTCGGGCCACTTGACCCAGGGGAATCATTCACGCTGACGTACTCGGCCACCCTCGCTGCCTCTGAGAATCTGACGGGCGCTGCGCTCACCAACACTGCCGAAATTACGGAATACGCCAGCCTGCCGTTCTTCTTTACTGATCGGCGCACCTACGCGGGGCCAGATGCATCTGCCACAGTCACACCGGCTTTCCCTGCATTCTCGGTTACCAAGTCAACTCCGGGTGGGCCTCTCGCCAGCCTTGGCGATGAGTTCACTTGGGCCTTTGAGGTAACCAACACAGGCAATGCCGACGGCTTTTCGGTAAACGCAAGTGACACGCTGCCGGCGAACTGGACCTATGTGCCGGGGTCTGCAGTCCTTAAAAATCCGCAACCCGGCGGCACCCCGGTTTCTGTTGAGCCGACTCTCGGGATCTCGGTGCCAGAGGTTCAGAACCTGCTCTGGACAGATTTTGGCGATCTTCCCATTGGGCAGACAGCACGGTTTGAGTACCGAGCAATTCCGACTGCCGAAGTGGTCAACAACCCAGGTGTGGGGTTTGCCAACCCCAGCAGAAATACTGTTTTCGCAGAGGGCAAGGATGCCGCGGGTGCCACTGGCAACGCAGGTGGCCCGTTTGTCTCTCCAGTTGCAACCGCAGACGCGTTGATCGCTTCGGCTGATATTGCGATAACCAAACTGCCGCCTACAGCAACTGTCAACGCTGGTGGAGAGGCAACCTGGACTCTCGAGGTCTCCAATCTGGGGCCCGACCCTGCGGCCGGCCCATTCAGCGTGACGGACAGTCTTCCACCGGGCTTTGGATTTGTTTCTGCTACCGGTACTGGATGGACCTGTGCGCTGCAATCAGACCAGTCAACCATTTTGTGTTCCAACGACAGCGATATGGAACCCAGCGCCAGGCTCCCCGTCATCACGGTGGTCACCCAGGTTCCAACAGGTCTCCCCGCAGGAACAGAGTTCACGAACACAGCCAGCGTCACCTCTTCGAGCTATGACCCCGACCCGGTGAACAACACCGACTCTGCAACCGTCACGCTCTTGCCCAGTGCCGACCTTGCAATCTCAAAGACCTCGTCGCCACCAGCAGTAGCTGGAACCAACCTGAACTACACCTTGCAGGTGAGCAACCTGGGCCCTGACACCTCGCAGGCAACTGAGGGGCAACCGATTGTGGTCAGCGATATCCTGCCGGGCAATTTCGGCTTTGTTTCAGCCGTTGGAACCGACTGGGAGTGCAGCGCTGTAGGCCAATTTGTGACTTGTTTACGGAGTACGGACTTAGCCGCTGGCACCGACGCCCCGCCCATCACAGTCACTGCGGCGATACCTGCAACCGATGCAGCACAATCCGTGGTCAACACCGCAACGGTGACACCAGAAATCACCCCGGACCCGGTTCCAGAGAACAACACCGACTCGGTCATAGATGAGGTCACCCGCAGCGCCGATCTGGCAATTACAAAGAGCCATACCGGTGCCGTGGATTACCTAGGCAACGTCACCTTTACTTTGGCGGTTACCAATCTTGGCCCGTCAACTTCTGAGGGAGTGACTGTCACCGACACGCTCCCCGCTGGGCTGACCCCAGTATCGGTAGCTGGAACCGAACCTACGTCCGCGTGGAACTGCGTCCTAATTGAACAGAGCGTTACGTGCAGTCTGGATAGCGCCCTGGCAGTTGGTGCGGCGGAAGCAATTCTCGTGACTGCACGAGTTGGCGCAGAGGCAGTTCCGCAGGTCATCAACTCGGCCACCGTCTCGGCCATCACACCCGACCCAGACCTGGCGAACAACACCGACACAGACCCAGTTGACGTGGCCCCAGTGGTTGATTTGAGCATCGAGAAGTCTCATACCGGAGAGTTTCTGGTTGGTAGCCAGGGAACCTTCACCCTGCAGGTTTCTAACGCTGGGCCGACACAAGACCCAGGGCCTATCACCGTGGTGGATACCCTTCCCGCCGGCCTGCAGTTTGTATCCGCAACGGGTACTAGTTGGTCGTGCAGCGAAACCTCACAACTCGTCACCTGCACCTCTGCCGAACCCCTTGCAATAGGTGCAGCGGCCGCGCCGATCTCTGTTGTCGTCGATGTCCTCCCCGCTGCGTACCCGCAGGCCATTAATTCCGCAACCGTCAGTTCTGCAGCAACTGATACCGACCCCCAAAACAACACTGACTCCGACACCGTCACTGTGATCGCACGGGTAGATATTTCAGTGACCAAGACTGGGGCGGTCACAAGCGACCGTGTCGCGACTTGGACAATCGCCGTAGCGAATGCTGGACCAAGCTCAACCGTGGGCCCAACCACCGTGACGGACCCACTACCGGCAGGTCTCAGCTTTGTTTCTGCAGGAGGAGATGGCTGGACCTGCAGCGTGGCCAATAGCCTGGTGACCTGCACCTATGCGGGTCTGATCCCCGCAGGGTCGAACGCCGGGTTCACGCTGGTCAGCAGGGTTACCGCCGCCCCCGGAACCGTCATTGTCAACGTTGCCAATGCACAAACTCCCGCTGCTGTTGAATCAGCATCTGAGTCTGCGGGTTGCGCTGCAGGAGCTGACACCTGCGGCCAAGGCAAAATCACCGTGCCTGGAACGGCAAGCCCTCTTGCACTCACCGGATCGACAATCTTCGGATTGTTACTACTTGCACTTGGCTTGCTCTGCGCAGGCGCTTGGGTGCTGTGGAGTTCCGCTGGATCAGGTCCCATTCGCCGAAGATTGCTTCGCACCCAGGGTGACTAGATCCACCCCGGTGGATGCCAAGGGCGAAGTTTGGCGCGCAAACACCAACACGATTCGCTAGCCTAAAAGGGGTAAGGCCTTAAAGAGTTAGCCCGCCAAATGGATTGAGGAATCATGCGCACCAAGCTTGTTGTCACTGCCGGTTTTGCAGCTGTGCTGCTCTTCGCTGGATGCAGTAGTTCAGACAGTTCAAGTGATTCCTCAAAGAGCAGCACGACCGCGTCAGACTCAGACAGCTCAGGGTCGAGCGATTCAGCTACCTCAGGGCCCGACAGCGTGGATGCGTGCGCACTTGCTGACCCCGCACTGCTTCAAGCCTTGGGAGTGGAGGGTGAGGGCGAAGCCCTCGACCGTGGAGGCGAGAACGGTCCGCCAGATGTCGCTTGGAACGTTTGCACTTGGAACGCACCCATTGTGGCGGCCGATGACCCCATCAACATCGTCACAGTGCAGGTCCTGACCGCAGGCCCAGACGCTGTCGTTAACCCGCTTGAGATCCTGTTGAGCAGCTCAAGCGGCGATGGCCCTGCGGCAACTCCCGTTGACGTTGGAACCGACGGGAAGCTCTACGATTTTGGTTTGATATCTGGCGGTGGCGGAGTTGGCAAGACCATCGGGTTCGGTGCGGGTAATGATCAGCTAGTTGCTGTGTCGCAGACAGGTGACTCAGTAGATGTTGCTGATCTGACAGCTCTAGCCCAGGGCGTAGACGACAACCTCTAACCGCTCTGCGCAATCTGCTGAACCAGCCCACACAGAACTAGCCCTCACAGAGCTAGCCCTCACAGAGCCTTATTCGGCTATTGGGTTGCAAGCGGGTGCCATGTCGACCGCTGTGCAACCCAATAGGTGTTTTGTGCTGATTGTTTGTCGCAGATGCCCGTAATTGCCACCTCGTTGCGGTGACACGTGCTGGTGACGCAGTTGGGGTTGCTGCCCTCACAGGTCTGGCCCAGGACTTAGTCGACAACCTCTGACTCCTTCCTGAGTGAAGTACCCTGACTTCGTCAGAGCAACTTCGCACTGGCAGACCACTGAGGAGCACGCATGAGATCTACTCGCTACGGCAAAGCCGCAGCCCTATTGGTACCGCTCTTTGTAGTTGCTGCACTTGCGGCTGGCTGCTCGGGCAAAGTCAGCGTCGGTGAGAACGTGGTTGATCAGGCAGAGTTAGAAACAGGTGTGGCAACTCAGCTTGAAGAAACTGTCGGTCAGGCGCCTGCATCGGTCTCCTGCGAGGACGACTTGGTCGCAGAGGTTGACGCAGAGGTCCGGTGCACAGTCACATCTGATGATGGCTCGGAAATCGGCGCAACGGTGACTGTGGACAGTGTCGATGACACCGACGTTCAGTACTCCATTCAGGTAGACGAGTCCTAGAAGATTCCTTGCCGGGGGCTAGGCGCATCGCCCGTCAGGCGCTAGCTCAGTCCTCGGCAAGGTGAGCGGACGCCCAGAACTGAGTAGTCAGTGGTTCAGGATCAAGCGCAACCTGCGACACTGCCTCGAGAAGCATCACCGGCCGACCAGTCACATCGGCTAGTGGCCAGACCGGCAGTTGTGGCGCAGCAGGGACTCCCGCCCGGGCAAACTCAATCCAAGCAAGGTGCATTGCGGAAGCCAACTCCGCCGGCGCTTCTGGGCCTACGAGTACGTGCAGACGGTGATCATGCACAAGGTCAAATACAAACGGAATCTCCACTGCGTGCGCTGCACCGATCATTCCGTTCCAAGCTGGGCTTCGCCAGTCAAAGCGGTATTGCCATACTGGGGCGTGAGCCGCCTGAGCATGCGCCAGGCGAGTGGCCGGAATGCGAAACACAAAGTCCGTGAGCACGGCACCTTCAAGGTCTGCAAGTGAGGCACCCGGGTGCTCGCTTCGGTAGGCCTGCAGCGCCTCGGCAGGATTCTCCGATACCAAACCAAAGCGAGCAAGTAAGCCCTCCTCGGTGGTGGCCGGAGGAGTCATCAGGGCAAAGAGCTTCCATTCCTCTAGATTGGTTCCGATCAGCAGCGGGATGCCTGCGGCAGTTCCCTGGCCTACGGCGGCGAGAGGATCGGACGGGACTTCTTGCCCATCGGTCACCGGGCGAAATGGCAAGAATGCGAGCGGGCTGCGGTGCTTCTCAACAAGCCCTTCTGGGTCGGCCATACGTGCAGCGCCCATCGCAGCATGCGCCGCAAGAAGTTCTTGAACAGACGCTTCGTTCAATTGCTCGATGGTCGAGAGACCCGCCAATTCTAAAAATTCGGCGGTATCCACCGATGCCTGCTCGGGTGACCTGCCTGCAGAGGCTGCCCCTGACTGAGCAATCGCCTTATGAAACAAACCTTTGGCCCGCGGCATGGTGAGCAGAGTCGAGACACTCATCGCCCCCGCAGACTCGCCAAAGATGGTCACGTTGCTGGCATCGCCACCAAATTGCGAGATGTTCTGCTGCACCCATTGCAGCGCCGCCACCTGATCAAGCAGGCCGAGGTTTCCAGATCCGGCGTACGCAGGATCTACGTTGCCGAGTTCAAGAAAGCCGAGGGCGCCGAGTCGGTAGTTGAGCGTGACTAGGACAACGCCATCACGTGCAAATGACTCGCCGTGATAGAGCGGAGATGAACCCGAACCCATCTCGAATCCGCCGCCATGGATCCACACCATGACAGCAAGGCCAGAACC
>CAFBQW010000057.1_pt1 | contig 9379 bp, 5 predicted proteins | sample 7270031 | NCBI WGS metagenome assembly CAFBQW01 (sample SAMEA6814186, study PRJEB35770) | freshwater metagenome | biome: Freshwater; feature: Freshwater reservoir; material: water | place: Czech Republic | collected 2016-11-09 | depth 30m m
AAGGGAAATCCCGAATGATCGAGCAACTCGCCGAGCAACTCAACCGGCCTTGCGAGGTTGTAGTTGGAAGCGTGCGAGAGGCCTCAGACTTTGTGGGCTTACCCGTGCGAGTGGGTGACTCCGTTTCATTCGCTCCTCCACTCTGGGCCACTCGATGCATTGAACACCCAAACACCGTTGTGTTCTTAGACGAACTCACCACTGCAGCCCCATCGGTTCAGGCGGCGATGCTGCGCGTGATTCTTGAGCGTGAAGTAGGCGATCTGCGTCTGCCGCCCACGGTCTCGTTTGTAGCCGCGGCAAACCCGCCCGAAATATCTGCCGGTGGTGACGACCTTGCGCCCCCGCTGGCAAACCGGTTCTGCCATCTTGAATGGCAGGCGGACTCGACAAACTGGGTATCGGGCATGATCCGCGGCTGGCAGCCAGATGCAGTGCCCATTGTTCCAACAAGCCAAACCGTCGAACTTGCTCATTGGCGAGCAATGCTGGCCGGGTTCATCACGGCAAGGCCCTCGATTCTGCGACAAGTACCCACCGATACAGTCAATCAAGGAAGAGCATGGCCCTCTCCTAGAACCTGGGATCAAGCGCATCGAGTGGCAGCCGCTGCGGATGCAGCGGGCGCACGACGTTCCGTTCGATCCGCCTTAGTCACCGGCCTAGTTGGGTTCGGGGCCGCAATCGAGTTCCTGCGCTTTGCCGAGACTGTGGAACTTCCCGACCCTGAGCTCCTACTCGCCGAGCCATCCACGTTGCAGACAGAAAGTCGGGTGGACCTTTTGTTGGCCTCCCTCGCAGCAGTCACAGCAGCAGTATCAGTGAATTGCACCCTTGAGCGTTGGCAGAGCGCATGGCAAGTTCTCGCCGTTGCATGTGAAGCTGGCCGAGCAGATGTAGCGGCCGTTGCTTCGGTTGGTCTCATTGAGATGCGCCAACCCGACTGGCCAGCCCCTGCTGCCGCAGCAGCCTTCGCACCGGTCCTGCGCGCTGCAGAACTCGTCTGACTGCGCTAGGAGGGACTGCCCAACCATGACTGCAACCAATATCAGCGCCACCCGTATCCCGCCGCTCTCAGGCGCAGATGCCGAGTTTTTCTCGGCCGCACGCCTGCGAGCCGCCAGACTGCAGCCCTACTTGGCTTCAGCGGTGTTCTCTCTCGTGCCCGTGGCCCAACCTGGGTACGGCACCTTCGGAGTAGATCGCTGGTGGCGGGTCTATCTAGACATGGACCGAGCAAGAGAATGGGGAATTGCGGCCACCGCAGCCGTCATTCTGCACGAGGCGCATCACGTGGTTCGAGACCATCATGCACGGGCTGATCGAATCAGCGTGGAAGCAGATCACGCTCACCTCTGGAATCTTGCGGGTGACGCAGCCATCAACGACGACCTGCTTGACGATGGTCTGGCGTTGCCCTCGCCGGTCTTACCCAAGCACCTCGGTCTTCAAACTGGGCTGCTCGAAGAAACCTACTTTCGCCACCTGCTTGAACAAGAGGAACAAGATCAGGCTCAGAAATCGTGTGGGTCAGGCTCAGGTGGAACTCCACTCGAGTCCGAGATCGACCAAGAACCCGATGCAGCAGACCCCGCTGGGCCCCAGGGAATAGATCAGGTAGAGGCACAGGCCATACGCCGCGCCGTGGCGCACGATGTCGTAGCTGCTCAGGAAACAGGCCAGAACGTATCGCCAGGGCTGGTGCTCTGGGCACAGGACCTTCTCAATCCGCAGGTGCCTTGGCAAAGCTTGCTTCGCTCAGCACTGGGCTCAAGCGCACGGGCAATCACATCAAAGCCGCAGCCAGATTGGGCTCGGCCCGACAGGCGCAGTGACTCCCGCCCTGAGTTCCCTCGGCCTGGCTCACGTCACGTGCGCCCTCAGGTCGCCGTCGTAATCGACACCTCCTACTCCATGTCTCGGCCATTGCTCAACGCGGCAGTAACAGAGATCAATGCACTGCTACAGCGCTTCGGAGTCAGCGAACTCATCGTGGTCGTCTGTGACGCAGCGGCAACTCCCCCTCAACGAGTGCGCAGAATTGGCGAGCTTGCGTTGAGCGGTGGCGGGGGCACCGATCTTCGAGTCGGAATTGCGGCAGCGGCGGACTGCCGGCCAAGCCCGCAGATAATTGTCGTGCTCACCGATGGCTTCACCCCATGGCCTCAAGAGGCGCCGGCGCGCACAAAGCTGATCGCTATCATCATTGGCAATCACGCCCCACTTCCCGAGGGCACGGGAATCACCTCGCTTCGGATCAAGGAGCCCCGGTGAGCCTGCGTGTTCTCGAACCAGTTCAGATGCTGCAACACCTACGCGCAACTACTCACCTCGACGAATGTTGCTCCCCGCAACGGCCATTCGAGGAATGCGAATGGTGCCACTGGGCCTTGTGTACGCCCGAGGCAACTCAACTCATTCAGATTCAAACGGATTGCGCTCAGCTCCTCAACAGCAAACTCCCCCCAAGTGTTGCTTGGGTGATCGCCTGCTCGCAGTTGCTCGAGTCCTTTCATGGCATCGAACTTTCAGAGATTCGAGTGCCCGGCTCACGCGTGCTCGCAGGTCATCTACACAGAGAGCTGTCCGCGGCACTCATCCCGCTTCGCAAAAAACTCGCTCAGGTCGGCAGAGAAAACGGGCCTCTCGCAGAGCGCTGCGCACAAACTGCAGGTGTACTCACAGCTGCGGCTATCCAACAACCACAGCACGCAGCGCTTCTAGCTCAGCTGCCGTCATCGCTTCGTGAGCAGCTGGGCAAGTTGGCCTCTTCACTCTCTTCTCAATTACAGATAGCGGGCATGTTGCCACTCATCGATCACCTGCACTGGCAGGGACTGCCTTCCCTCGATAGCCAACCCGAGTGGGACCGTCGACCGCGACCTGGCGATGCCGCTGGCCTGAAGAGACGGCAACTCGCTGGCACCAATCTTGAGGCCGGCTCCCTCGAGTCCATCGTGGTCGAATCGATGTTCACTCAGCTCACCGAGCAGTTGCTAGAGATGAGCGAGCAGTTCCATCATGGCGCACCACCCGTCACTGTGAGTCGGCCCCTACACCGGGGTCGACATTCGCAGCGCACCCGCAACATGATGTTTCGAATCGCAAAAATCGACTGGCATCTGAGCTTTGTCGACACTGGCTACGCCGCCTGTTGGAACACTCGCATTGAGGGTGATCACATGGTCACTGATCTGCCTTGGCAAGTGGCCATGGCAGTTGAAGCCTGTGATGCGCACGGGCTTGTCAGCGCTTGTTACCAAGACCTTCCAGAACGACCAACTGTCCAAATGGTCTCCCTCTAGCGATCAGTAAGTGGTAGTCAGTTGGCATCATGTTGCATAAATGGCCACCGGGACTACAAGTTGCTCGCAGCTATCAACTCTCTTGGCTGAAGGGCGACCTGATTGCGGCTGTAGTACTGACAGGTCTTCTCATCCCCGCAGGCATGGGTTATGCCGAAGTTGCCGGTCTGCCACCGGTCACCGGCCTCTACGCAACCATCGTGCCGCTATTGGTCTATGCAGTGGTGGGGCCCTCACGCCTGCTGGTGTTGGGCCCGGACTCGGCACTTGCGCCCATCATCGGCGCGTCGATCTTGCCGCTCGCCGCAGGTGACCCCGAACGCGCAATCGCACTAGCGGGTCTACTGGCCATTCTGATGGGAGCCATGCTCATTGCCGGTGGGCTCTTCAAACTTGGCTTTCTGACCGACCTTCTTTCTAAGCCGATCCGCCTGGGCTATCTGCATGGCATCGCGCTGGTAGTGATCGTTGGGCAAATACCCAAGGTCTTGGGCTTTTCTATTCAGGCAGAATCGCTCCCCGACGAGATCAGAGAAATAGTTCTCGGAGTTCTCAATGGCGAGACAAACCGGGTAGCTCTGCTCATGGGCATTGCATCGCTCATCGTCATTGTTGTTCCCAAACTTTTTGCACCCAAGGTTCCCGGCGTACTGATCGCCGTAGTCGGCTCGGTCATCCTGACAGCTTGGCTAGGCCTGAATCAGAAGCTCGCAGTAGTAGGAGCCCTCCCCACTGGCCTTCCTGCACCGGCGCTCGGCGGGCTTCAATTCGGCGATGTGACCAGCCTGATCATCCCGGCGGCTGGCATTGCTTTGATTGCCTTTGCCGACACCGGCGTATTGTCTCGAACCTTCGCTGCACGCCGTGGCGACAGTGTGGACGGCAACTCAGAGATGGCAGCTATTGGCATCTCTAACGTTGCTAGTGGACTCTTTGGCGGATTCTCGATCTCTGCAAGTGCATCGCGCACACCCGTTGCAGAAGACTCCGGGGCGAAGACTCAACTCGTGGGAGTTGTTGGTGCAGCACTTGTGCTGCTCTTCATGTTCGCAGCGCCCGGCCTGACCGCTTACCTGCCCTCTGCAACGCTCGCTGTGGTGGTGATCGTGGCTGCTACTGCTCTGATCGACCTGCGCGCCGTTCGAAGTCTTTTCCGAATGAGCCGACGAGAAACTGCCCTCTCTGCGGTGACGTTCCTGAGCGTGGCGCTGCTCGGGGTACTCCAGGGAATCCTCATTGCGATTGGGCTGTCGCTCTTGGCTTTTGTGAGCCAGGCATGGCGGCCGCACCGAACCGAGCTCGTTCGAGTGACCGGGGTCAAGGGGTACCACTCGATTGAGCGTCACCCGGAGGGGGAGCGGATCCCCGGGCTGGTGATCGCTCGTTTTGATGCTCCGCTGTTCTTCGCGAACGGCGCAATTTTTGATTCGTATGTGCGGTCGCTAGTTGATGCAACTCAGGGCAAAGTTCGGTGGGTGGTTATCGCCTCCGAACCAATCACGGGCGTAGACACCACGGCCCTTGACGAACTGATCGAGTTGGATGATCACCTAGAGAAACACGGGGTTTCGCTTCGCTTTGCAGAGATGAAAGGTCCCGTGAAGGACCAACTCATTCGGTTTGGACTTGGCGAAAGGTTTCCGCCCGACCATTTCTTTCCCACCCTTGGAACGGCAGTCGATGCGTATCTCCTCGAAACAGGCGTGCAGTTCCAAGACTGGGATGATCCGGAACCACCAGATCAAACTAGGGACTAGGCAGTGCCGAACTAGGCAGTGACGAACTTCCACCAGACGCTGCTGTTTGCATTGGTCACTCCACCGGCATTGACTGCTCGGACCTGCCAGTAGTAACTGGTTGCCCTCGTCAGAGAGGCCGCTGTTGCAGAACGACTCGTCCCAACCGAGGTCCAGGTTCCATCACACACGGAGTTGTTGATCGTGTCCAAGCAGACCTCGTAGCGAACGACCCCGGCGCTTGCGCCCCAAGACAGCGTCAGGGTGGTGGCCCGTCCGGTCTGGTTGTTGGTCGGGCTGGTCTTGTTAAAGGCACCAGGCAAGGGAAGCGCCACGGTGGTAAAGGTCCACCACACACCAGCAGATGCATCGGTTGTGCCGCCTGCTGCTCGGGCACGAACTTGCCACTCATATTTTGTGGAGTTCAGCAACGCAGAAACCGTCGCCGTTCGCGCAGTGGCAGTGCTCACCCAAGTCCCGTCGCACACCGAGTTGATGGTGCGATCCAAGCAGTACTCATACGAAGCAGCCGAGGTGCTTGCGGCCCAGGACAATGCCAGGGAAACGGCCTGATTGGTAGCTGCTGTCGCCGGGCTGGTCTTGGCAAAGGCTCCAGGAATCGGAAGTGCCACTGTTGTGAATGTCCACCACACACCGGCCGAAGCATCCGTGGTTCCACCTGCGTTTCGCGCACGCACTTGCCACTCGTACTTCGTAGAATTCAATAGCGCAGAAACGGTTGCCGTTCGGGCAGTGCCGGCGCTCACCCAAGTCCCGTCACAAGCCGAGTTGATCGTGCGATCTAAGCAGTACTCATATGAGGTTGCCCCTGTACTCGCCGCCCAAGACAACGCCAATGAGACTGCTTGAGAAGCAGCAGCGGTCGCCGGGCTGGTCTTTGCGAATGCTGCGGGCAAGGCAACGGGAGTACTCGTGGTGAACGAGGAGCGAAGCGAGACGTTCGCTTCGGCTGAACTCGTACCCGACACCGCACGAACCTGCCATGCATACAAGCTGGTTCCAACAAGTCCACTCACCACTGCAGAGGTGGCTGTGCCCACGGAAGTCCAGGTCGTACATGGGGTACTCAGTCCAACGACTAAGCAGTACTCGTAGCTCGTCGCGCCTGCACTCGGTGACCATTGCAATGTTGTCGAGGTTCCGATACCGGTTGTTCCCGCCAGCGGCAACGTCTTCGAGAAAGAACCGAGTGAGCGCGGGCCACCGGCCGAGGCGGCTGTCACTGCAGCAGCGGCATCCAACATTCCGGTTCCGCACAGCGCAGTGGTACAGGTACTTCCAGTCGGGAACGCTGCAGAGGAGCTCTGAAGAAGTGAGACCATCTCAGCAGGTGTTGTTGCTGGTCGTGCTGACTTCACCAGCGCAGAAACACCAGCCACGTGAGGAGTCGCCATGCTGGTGCCTTGGTACCCCACGTAGGTATCGGTAGAGGGAGTGGTCGTACCAGCATTCATCGTCGAAAGAATCGTGCCTGGTATGAGCTTTGAGTCTCCACCCGGACCGGCAAGCTCAACGAGTGACCCGTAGTTGCTGTAATAAGCACGGCTGCCTGTTGAGCCCGTAGCGGCAACCGTTATCACCTTGGAACAGTTGGCCGGCTGCGAGGTCGACGTATCAGCGTTCGAGTTACCGGCGGCTACTACAACCGTGGCACCAATAGCGGTGATGTCGTCAATCGCTGATTGTTGCGTGACGCTGCAGGCACCGCTGCCACCCAGACTTAGATTCAGGACTGCTGCCGGGTTGGGATTTGCCGGAACACCGGCCACTGCTAAGCCTGCGGCCCAACGCATGCCATCGACAATGTCGCTGGTGTAGCCACCGCATTTCCCGAGCACTCGAACCGGCAGCACCTTGGAACCTGGTGCAATTCCTGCCACACCCAAACCGTTGTTCGTTGCGGCTGCAATCGTCCCCGACACGTGCGTGCCGTGCCATGAACTGTTCCCAGTCCCACAGCCTGCAAAAAAGCCCGAGGCGTTCTCGGTTGAGCTAATCCAGTCCCCAGGGTCGCTTGGATTCGCGTCGCGTCCACTTCCGTCGTTACCAATCTGAGCATCGGTAATAAAATCGTAACCAGGCACTGTCTGCCCTGCTAGGTCTGCATGTGCGGTGATGCCGGTATCGATCACTGCTACCACTACGTCTGGCGAGCCGGTAGTGATTGTCCAAGCAGGTTCCAAATTCGCTCCAACCAACGTTGAACCGAGCGCTGGGGTGGTAGGTCCAAACAAGTCCCACTGGCTTATATAGGACGGATCCGTTGGAACCGCTGAGGCCTGGAGAATTCGGTCTGGCTCTGCATACTCAACGCCAGGAAGCGCCGCCCATCGCTTTGCCACTGCATCAACACTGCTGCCGGCCCGCCGGGTGCCAAGCTTTGAGACAAAGGCTCCACCTTGTGTGCGGCGCCCAACGCTGACCGCCTCACCCGCTTCACGACTTAGCTCCGAGGCGTTCGGCGAAGCTCCATCGCGGTATCGAACAATGATCTGGTCAGTCGCGCGTGTGTCACCAGCAGTCGCTGCGACAGGCGCCGGAATGGCCGACCTCTTTGCGGGGCCGCTCTGAGCCGCTCCAGCCTGCGCCATCGGAGCCAACGCGGCTACCACCACAACGGCAAGCGCTACCGCTGTTGCTGCACGAATTCCAACGCGCTTTTCAGCCACTTCTCTCACAAAGATCTTCCTTCGAAATAATTCCGCACAGTCATCTTGCCGCCGACTGTTGGATTCCTTCACCGTCATTATCGCAAGGTGAATCTTGCTACCCAAATAGTGAACCACATTCGGGTTGGAAATAGATAGCGGGAACGTACCCGAGCTTCTTACTTCATTGACTAGTGGCTCTCTTCTTCGTACAGCTATGCAGGCTGCTCATCCACGGTTGCGTCAATGTGTCGATCGTGAACGGATACCGAGCGAGGGACAACGGCTGTGACCTCGGGAGGAGCATCGCTGTCATCAAGCACATCGATCGCTGCACCAATGCCCATTCGTTTGCCGATCGGCAAAACAATCAGTAACACGCCGCCGCAGATCCAAAATCCAGCTGCCAGCGAGAACTGATCCGACATAAATCCAATGAATTCCTGCGCCACAGGAAACACCAGCATGGGGACCATGTGATACGCGGTCAACACCGATCCGCGTGACTTCTCAGGAGAGTGCACCTGCACAAGTGCTGCCAGAACCGAGATGTCAATCGCGAAAGCCAGACCAACCGGCAGCAACAACAACACCACAATCATGAACACCCTGCCTGGGCTTGCGTTCATCTTGGTGACGAATGCCATACCGACCAAGCCAAGCCCCGCAACCATCACACACAGTCGCTGCATCTGCCCCCATTTCACCCGGAGGTGAAAACGCTTGACCGCTACAACAACCACGAGCCCGCCGACTACATACGCTGTCTGAAGAACGGACAGAATCCAGGCACCCGACCCAATCTCGGCGGCTACTGCCGGCAGCGTGATGCTGAAGCTGCCGCCAAAGCAGGAGATGACGCACGCAACGAAAACAGCTCGCAATCCAGGGTTGGTCTTGCGGAGGTGAACGATCTCTCTGAGTTTGCCCTGCGCAACTGCCTGCGGGGCCTTTCCTGTTACGGGTAGAACGGCTAGGACTGGGGCAAAGAAGGTCAGAGCACTAAAAAGGTAGATCCAAGTTGGTCCGAGGGCCGCGTAGATAGCCCCACCAAGAAGCAGCCCGATAACCGACGAGATTGACTTGGCTTTCGTGATGGAGGCATTGAACTCGGGCACTGCGTCCGCAGGGGCCAAGAAGCGAGTGACCATTGCGCCAGCCGGAGCCGTAAGTCCAGAGATAATGCCGATCAGGAGGTACCACAGCAGCAGGTTTCTCGTAGCAAGCTCGCCGGCGAGCGAGAAAAATACGGGCACAAAGCCAACGAGTCCGAGGGCTATACCGCCCCAGACGTAGAGCTTTGCAGCACTGTATTTTCCCGAGAGGCTTGTAGCTGCCCCGCCCAGAAGAAGCGATGGGACAGAGGACACCACGGTGACCAGCGCGCTGATCGCCACCGAGCCAGAATTCGCGTAGATCACATAAGAAGTGGCCAACCAAGCCATCGAGCTTCCCAGCCCAGACAGGATCGTGGCGCGGATAAACCACGGTCGGTGCCGAGCAAACTCGTCGAGTACTGCTTCCGACGAGTTCGGCTTGGGCGCAGGCAATTCAGGCTCCTCCATCTATCTATTTCACCCCGAAAGCGTCTGCATGTGCCAACATGGCACCCAAGAAAGCTTCATTCTAGGTGCTTTCTCAAATCAGGGGAGTCTTGATGCAGAGCAAC
>CAFBQW010000060.1_pt1 | contig 9189 bp, 10 predicted proteins | sample 7270031 | NCBI WGS metagenome assembly CAFBQW01 (sample SAMEA6814186, study PRJEB35770) | freshwater metagenome | biome: Freshwater; feature: Freshwater reservoir; material: water | place: Czech Republic | collected 2016-11-09 | depth 30m m
ACCCATTGAGTCAAGCTCGAAGCACACTCGTTGGCCTTGGCGAAGCATGCGGAAAACCGTTCCTTCAAGAGAGTTCGGCGCAAGGTCGTACTCGCTCATGTCAGTGTCGCGAACGATGATTCCATCGCTCGAGGCCGGATCGTAGGACTTGATGACGCCTTGCATCTCGGAACTCCCTGTCGCTCTGCGGGGGGTTACCTGATTTGGGTAAACCCAGAGCAGTCAGTTACGCGTTGGTGCGTACGGTGGGCTTTTGGATCTTCCCGGCTTTGATGCAGCGGGTGCAAACATTCATGCGCTTGGTGGAGGATCCCACCTGAACGCGGATGCGCTGAATGTTGGGATTCCAACGGCGCTTTGTGCGGCGATGGGAGTGGCTGAGGCTCATGCCGAAGATGGGTTTTTTGTCGCAGACTTCACAAACGGCGGCCATGCTGTGCTCTCTTGTCGCTCTTGGAAACGTGACGGCGGGGCTGTTAGACCCTTCTGGGATTCCTTCAGCAGCTGTCACGGGATCACTTAGGTGTGAACCGAGGGGAAATACTAGTTCAGGTCAGCCCTAAACTCACAAGCAGGCCCCGAGCGCACGGGCAGCCACAGGTCTCAGGTCATCAGTAGGATCCAAGGTGATGTCATTCCCCTCGCAGATTTCCGCCATCGAACTGCTCTCGGCGTTTCGCTCCATTGCTCAGGTTGTGGCTGAACACGAACAAGCACTCAACCAACTCCAGAGCGAAGACGAAGGGCAAGCCGAGTCTGAGTTGGAGTCTGAGTTGGATCCGGAGATTCAGGCTGAGGCTGATCCTTGGCTTCGGCAGAACAGCCGAGCAGATACCAATGAGCCGGCCGGAACAGAGCTTGCCAGCACAGATTTTGCCGGAACAGATCTTGCCGGCACCGATCTTGCTCGGACGCTTGCGGCTGCCGTGGCGGCTGCCGACGGGAGTCGGGATTTGGCCCATCTGTTTGACGGCCTGCGGCGGGGTGCTGCAGAAGCTGCCTCGGGTCCGGCCGGTCGTAGCCTTGCTTCGGTCTTCTCGGGTCTAGCTGAAGTGCTGTCCAACCTTGATCACTTAGACGGCGCAGGTCTTGCACTTGGCCTCGAGGTTGCCGCTGAACTGCTTGCCTCTCAAGAAGATGGGCAGAATCGCGGGGCGATGGCGGCAGTGCTCGCTGCAACTGCCTCCGGCGCATTGAGCGCAGTTGATGATGGTGCAGATCTTGCAGAGGTGGTCATCACTGCAGCAGACGAAGGTCTGGAAGAACTCGAGCTTGGCCCACAGTCCAACCCCGACCTTGCCGAGCGCGGGGTAGTCGACGCAGCCGCAGCAGGTTTCCTTTTGATGCTCGACACCCTTGCCAGCGTGCTCACCGGAGAACCGCTCCCTTCCCCGCCCGCAGATACGCCCCGACTGATCACCGGGGGGACTCAGTTCGTGGTGCGTTGTGATGTCGTTGCACACGCGGGGTGCGGGCTTGAATCTGCGAACTGGTTGGAGAGCACCTGGCACGAACTCGGTACGCTCAAATTGTTCGACGGGATCGGTCCAGTCTGGAAGGCAGAACTACTCACCACCCTTCCGGGTGAAGCAGTGGAAGCAATCTTCGCCGTAGGTCGGCCCCAGAATCTTCATATTGGCCTGGCAACCGAGCCCTCATGACGGCCCCCATCACCCTGACAGATCTTGACGGGATGGGTGTGAGTCGATTGCAGGGAGTGGGTCCCAAGAAGCTCAAGGGCCTCGAGGTTCTGGGGATTTCTTCCCTGCTCGACCTGCTCACGCATTACCCACGCAGATATGTCGATCGGACCCGAGAAGCGCAGATTGCATCAGCGGGCCTAGGCGTAGAGGTCTTGATTCTTGGAGAGGTGGCCTCGGTTTCTGCGCGTCGCACTCGAAACGGCAAGGTCATGGTGGTTGCAGATATCCGCGACTCCACTGGGACCTTGCGCTGCACCTTCTTTAACCAAGCTTGGCGGGAGCATCAACTCGGCGGGGGGCAGGTTGGCGAACTTGCCATCTTCGGCAAGATCGAGATGTTTAATGGCAAACGGCAGATGACGAACCCGGTTGTCGACCTGGTCGGGACTCGAACGGGAAAAATTGTTTCGGTGTATCCACTTTCGGAGAAGTCAGGGCTGTCGACTTGGGATGTCGGAGACTGGGTGGCGCAGGTCCTTCGCCGCTGTGCTGGTCGAGGCATTGCCGACCCCGTGCCGGCCAACGTCCTGCAGTCGCTTGGTCTGATGGACCGCCAGTCTGCGTTCGCTGGAATTCACGCACCAGATTCCATGGCACACATGGTGAGTTCGCGGAATCGCTTGGTATTTGATGAACTGCTTCGGCTGCAGTTGTCGCTAGTACAACGACAACGAGATCTTGAGCGGAATTCGATCGGCATTGTTCAAGAGATCGGCGCTACATCTGGGCCTGCGCCTGGGCTGGTTCGCTCCTTCTTGGAGGCCCTTCCCTACAGCCTTACATCGGCGCAGCAGCGCGCCATAGCCGAGATCAACACAGACCTCGCTCGCCCAATCCCGATGCATCGGTTGTTGCAGGGGGACGTGGGCTCAGGAAAGACGGTGGTTGCTGTGAACACGTTGCTCACGGCAGTCCAAGGTGGCCATCAAGGAGCTTTGATGGCACCGACGGAAGTGTTAGCTGAACAACACGGCACATCTGTCAGGGCCCTGATTGGTGAGATGACGATTGATGCGCCGGACACACTGTTGGGCACCCGCCCGTTGTCAGTCGGCCTGCTCACCAACCGAACTCGAGCAGCACAGCGTCGAGCGGTGCTGGCAGGTTTGGCAGATGGCACCCTAGATATTTTGATAGGTACCCATGCGCTGATTCAAGAGGGAGTGCAGTTCCATTCGCTCGGCGTTGTGGTGATTGATGAACAGCATCGCTTCGGTGTCGAACAGCGTGCCGCTCTGCGCTCGGCGAACGCCGATTTCACGATTCCCGATGTGTTGGTCATGACTGCAACGCCGATTCCGCGAACTGCGGCGATGACTGTGTACGGAGATCTTGACGTGACTGTCCTCGACGAGCTTCCACCGGGTAGGACGCCAATCGAAACCAGTTGGGTGGCAGGTCAAGCAGAAGAGGAACAAGCCTGGCAACTCGTACGCAGCCAAGTTTCTGCTGGCCATCAGACCTATGTGGTGTGCCCTCTCATTGAAGAGTCAGAAAAGCTTGAAGTGGCCTCTGCGCAAGAGACTCTTGAGCGACTTTCCGCCAACGAACTGAGCGGCCTTCGTCTTGGCCTGCTGCATGGCCGAATGGCTTCGGATGACAAGCAGGCCGTTATGGATCAGTTCCGAGCAGCAGAACTAGACGTACTGATTGCAACCACGGTGATCGAAGTTGGCGTAGACGTTCCCAATGCAACCGTGATGGTCATCCTTGACGCTGACCGGTTTGGCATTGCTCAGTTGCATCAGTTGCGAGGCCGAGTCGGGCGCGGCGGGGCTAGGGGATTCTGCGTACTCGTCGCCACATCGGAACTCACAACCGATGCGCAAGCGCGCTTAGAGGCAATGGTGAGAACTACCGACGGATTTGAGCTAGCAGAGGTAGACCTCGACCTTCGTGGAGAAGGAACGGTCATGGGGGAGCGTCAAAAGGGCCGAAATGACCTACAACTGGCTTCCCTGCGCCGAGATCGGGATTGGGTCGAGAAAGCACGTGCGGTCGCAATAGAGATTGTCGGGGACGGCACCGGCTTGGAGCAACATCCGCTGCTTGGATCCGAACTCGCCTTGGTGCTTGACGATGAGGATCGCGAGTTCCTGCATAAGTCCTAACGGGCATCTAGTGACTCTCCTATCTAGTGACCCTGCCATACCGATGTCAGTGGCGGTCGGGGAGTCTCCTACAGTGAAACCGTGAACGCTGTTGCACCATGAGGATCGTTGCGGGATCCCTCCGAGGCCGAAAATTATCCACGCTGACCGGTACCGATGTTCGCCCGACTGGAGACAGGGTCCGCGAGGCGGTCTTTAACGCACTCGGCTCGATGGGGGTCATTGAGGACGCGACTGTGCTGGACCTTTTTGCTGGTTCGGGAGCACTCGGTTTAGAGGCAATCTCTCGAGGTGCGAAGCATGTGACGTTCGTTGACTCCTCTCCCCATGCCCTAGCTATTGTCCGAGCAAATATTGCTGCCTGCGACTGTGCTGACTCCTGCACGGTGGTCCGCTCCGAGGCTTCAGCGCATCTCGCAAGGAGCCAATCTGCCTATGACCTTGTGCTGCTTGATCCCCCGTACGAGTTTGATTCTTGGCCAGAACTACTGAGTGGTCTTGAGGCGCAGACTCTTGTAATCGAATCCAACCGACCGATCGAAGCACCTGCTGGCTCACAGGTTCTCAGAGAACGCCGGTACGGCGGTACGGTGGTTACAGTGATGGCTCCCATCCTGGCTGTTGCCATCGAACGCCCCCCATCGGAGGAACACTCATGACAGTCGTGTTGTATCCAGGATCCTTTGATCCGATTCACAATGGACATGTTGAAATCGTTGAGACTGCAGCGCGACTGTTTGACAAGGTGATCGTTGCAGCTATGCGGAATCCTCAGAAGGGCGAGCCACTTTTCACCCTTGATGAGCGGCAAGAATTAATTGAGGACTCCCTCGCCCACCTCGACAACGTAGAGGTCACGATGTTCTCTTCGCTTGTCGTTGATCTTGCCAAAGAGAAAAATGCCCATTTCATTATTAAGGGTCTGCGGGCTGTCTCGGACTTTGAGTCTGAGTTGCAGATGGCGCAAATGAACCGCTCAATCTCTGGTGTAGACACGCTCTTTGTTCCCTCTGCTTCGAGGAACTCTTTTCTGGCCTCGAAACTGATTCGTGAAGTAGCCCGATTCGGCGGTGACGTCACCACCATGGTGCCGGCACCTGTTGCCAACCGACTACAAGAGAAATTCGGCTAACGGCTGCAAGAAAACGTTCGAGCCCTCGTAGCACTGAGTAATCGCGAGTACGGCTATTGACTCTGACAATATGGAGGGACCATGAGCCCACGAGCCCTCGTAGCACTGAGTAATCGCGAGTACGGCTATTGACTCTGACAATATGGAGGGACCATGAGCCCACGAGCCTTTGATGACCTAGATGATGAATCTGCCGACGAGTCCCGCTCCTCTGCGCGGCGCGTTGCTGCCGGAGAGCAGTACCGAGTACCAGAGAGCGAGGCAATTTTACGAAGAGTGATCGAGATGATCGACACCTCGCCTGGCATGCCAATGTCTGCGTCAGTACGCGTCAACAAAGAGGAAGTACTTGAACTGCTCGACGATGCAGTGTCTCGTCTTCCCGATGAGCTTCGCAGTGCCAGATGGCTACTCAAAGAACGTGAGGAGTTCATTGCGCGGTCCCGCAGAGACGGGGACGAACTCATAGCGGATGCAAAGTCGAGAGTCGCTCATATGGTGCAGCGGACAGAGGTAGCAAAAGCGGCCGAGCTGCGCGCGACACAGATCATCGAGGATGCAGAAGCCTCGGCGCGACGCATGCGCAGAGAGACCGAAGATTACTGCGATCAGAAACTCGCCAGCTTTGAAAATGTGCTTGAGCGCATCCAAAAGACTGTCACGGCGGGCCGAAGTAGACTCTCTGCTCCCACCATTGAAGAAGCTGAATTGGGTGCAGTGGGCCGGGACGACTCTTTTGAATACGAGGACCAGCCCACCGGTGCTGTTCCCATGTTCGACCAAGATCAGTGACTGCGTCCGAACTGCGCATAGGCGTTTCGGAGTTACGCAGGCGGCCGGGAAATCGGATGCAACTCGAGCGCTCCGTGCCCCTAGGTCCGCTCGCAATCTCTAGTTCCAGCATTCCAGAAGGTGAAGAGGTTCTCCTGAGCGTCACGATGGAGGCCCTCTCCGATGGAGTGACACTGTCAGGAACAGTGCAAGTGCCTTGGCAGGGGGAGTGCCGGCGCTGTCTCGAGATCACTTCTGGTCAGGTGACGGTGGAGGTTGCCGAGATATTCAAGGAGCGTACCGAGGGCGAACTCGGAGATATCCTTCCGATTGCGAATGACTCCATTGACTTGGGGCCGACTGTGCACGATGCGGCAATTCTTGCTCTCCCTATAGCTCCGCTTTGTCGAGCAGACTGTGCCGGACCGATCCCCGAACTGTTCCCTGTTATCACCGCAGAAAGCGCAGGAGCGGACCCGATTGACCCCCGTTGGGCTTCCCTCGGAGATCTTCATTTCGACTCGGACCCCCCTGAGTAGCTAAGATGTCCATTCCGCCGGGAGACCGCCTCGATCAGAGGTGCGATACCGACGAGAGACCGTTCTGCGTGAGACTGCCCAAAGCACTGTTCGCGCCCCTCAAAAGTAGAGAAGACCATGGCCGTACCAAAGAAAAAGACCTCGAAGTCGAAGAGTCGTAGCCGCCGCGCTTCCAACTGGACGCTCAAGGCCTCCCCGCGCAGCGTGTGCCCCCGATGCAACGCCGTGAAGCTTCCCCATGTGGTCTGTGGCAACTGTGGTTGGTACGCCGGCCGTCAAGCTATTGAGGTTGACTGATCCCCAGGAACTCTGTGGATCGCTAGTTTTTCTTGTTTCTGCCAAGTAATCGCTGTTTATACGCTGTTTTTGTTCTTTGGCCCCGTTCGCTGCTTCATGCGTCTCGTCCAGAGAGCATCCTGTGGCGAGTACAGTGTGAGGCACTTGGCCCAGCCAGAAGAGGCTGTAGCTAGTTATTAGAGAGAGAGTGTTTGTGTCTGCTGAGATGCCATCAGAAAGCTCTGCGCCCGAGAGGGCAGAGGTTTTTCGAGTGATCCAAGACCTGCTCGCGGACATCCTCGAGGTGGAGACCAGCTCCATCAACGAGGGAGACTCTTTCGTTGAGGACCTGCATCTGGGTTCACTGGAACTCATTGAGCTTGTTGAAGCAATCGAAGAAGAGTTCAGCCAACGCTCCGATGGCTTTCGTATCGAGGACGAAGACCTCGAAGACCTGAAGACGGTTCGTGACGTCGTCGACTATGTACTCCCCCGAGTCTGAGGTTCACATCCTCGGTCCCCGGGAGCAACTCTGCAGCCTTCTCGGGTATCAGTTTGCTGATCCGGGATTGCTCGAGCTTTCTCTGCGGCATCGATCTTGGTGCGCCGAGAACGGTGCAGTCGCGTCGAACGAGCGGCTCGAGTTTCTCGGGGACTCCGTCCTAGGTCTGATCATCACTGATCATCTGTATCGGTCAGACCCAGGCATCAGTGAAGGGGTTCTGGCAAGAAACCGCTCCGAGTTAGTAAGTGCAGTTGCCTTGGCGGGCGTAGCGAGGACCCGTGAATTGGGTGCAGCCATGAGTTTGGGTAAGGGCGAAGAAGCCACTGGCGGCAGGAACAAAACCTCGATTTTGGCCGATGGCATCGAAGCCGTGATTGGAGCGGTGTATCTCGACGGCGGAATTGGTGCCGCAACTGTTGTTGTTCTGGACCTTCTGCACGAGCGAATTCAAGATGTCCTCTATGGCGGTTTGGCAAGTGATCACAAGTCTCAACTGCAAGAGCTCAGCGCTCGGCGCTTTGGACAACTTCCTCGGTATGTCCTCACCGAGGAGGGCCCAGAACACGAAAAGCACTTCTCGGCTCAGGTAGAACTTGATGGTGAGCCTTGGGGTGCCGGAGAAGGGCGAACCAAAAAAGAGGCCGAGCAGGCCGCAGCTGAACAGGCCTTTGAGCGCCTGCAGAATCCCATTAAAGATAATCCAGACCAGCCAGATACTTCAGCCCAGCCAGATTCAGACCAGCCAGATCTTGGTTCCTTAGCGGTGTCGGACCGCCAAGAAGCCTCATCGATTCCGACGGAAACTACCCCGGGGGGTACTCATGCCTGAGCTTCCAGAGCTCGAACTTTTGCGACGCGACCTTGATCGAGAGGTTGGCGAGCGAAAAATCAAAAATATAGAGGTCACAGCGCCATCCGTGGCAAAACACCCAAATAAAAAGACCATGACCGCGGCTCTTGAAGGTCTCAAACTGAGCGGTGTAACGCGTCGCGGCATGTTGTTGATCTTTCAGGTTGAGGGGGACCAACTGCTAGTTATGTCGCTCGGCGAGCACAGCCGCATGACACGAAACCAGCCAAAGGATCCTGTCGCAACTGGAACAGCCCTCATCGTGTCGTTTACTCAAGGCGGGCAGCTTCGATTGGTTGACCCGAAAAAAGAGGCCGCCGTTGAGCTAGTGGCCGCCGATGAACTTGAGGAACTTCACCCCGAACTGCTGACGCTTGGCCTGGATGCCATCGAGGAACCAATTTCTTGGACCACCTTCGGTGAGCGGCTCATGCGTCGTGAGGGCAAGCTGAAGACAATTCTGATGGACCCAACCTTTTTGGTGGGGTTTGGCCCGATCTACTCGGACGAGATTCTCTTTCATGCAGGGTTGCGCTATGACCGCAATACCTCCACGCTCTCTGCTCAAGAGGTTCGTCGGCTGTATCGCGCCCTAGTGGAAACCATCCATGAGGCTGTGAAGTACGGCGGGACCACACTCGAACCAGACGGCTGGGTCGGACTGTCCGGCAAGCCCGGTGACTACTTGCAATACATCGCCGTTTACAAACGCGATGGAGAGATGAGCCCCCGTGCACGCGGCCCCATTGTCAAGGTTCGCTTTGGCGGCGGCTACACCTACTTTTGCGAGCAAACTCAGGTCTGATTGGTGCTGCGCTCTGCCAGGCTCCTCGGCTGAGGATTGCTTAGCGGCACCGTTGCCAAGGATCTGATCTACTTTCTAGTCCACCTGTCCGTCCTGCCTACTGAGTTCGTTCTCGGCAAGAACCTCCGGGAGAAGCGTGTTCCTTAAGACTCTGCAGATGAAGGGTTTCAAGTCGTTCGCCGATGCAACGACGCTGTCGCTCGAACCGGGCGTCACCGTGGTCGTCGGGCCGAATGGTTCGGGCAAGTCAAATGTGGTCGATGCCATTGGTTGGGTTCTCGGTGCCCAGAAGCCATCGATTGTCCGATCAGCAAAAATGGATGATGTCATTTTTGCTGGTACCTCAAACCGCCCAGCGCTTGGCCGTGCCGAGGTTTCACTCACCATCGATAACTCTGCCGGGCTGTTGCCGATTGACTTCACAGAAGTCACTCTGAGTCGGCTGTTGTTCCGGTCAGGTGACAGTGAGTACGCGATCAATAACGTTCCCTGTCGAT
>CAFBQW010000062.1_pt1 | contig 8924 bp, 9 predicted proteins | sample 7270031 | NCBI WGS metagenome assembly CAFBQW01 (sample SAMEA6814186, study PRJEB35770) | freshwater metagenome | biome: Freshwater; feature: Freshwater reservoir; material: water | place: Czech Republic | collected 2016-11-09 | depth 30m m
CAAGATGAACACCACCGGGTCAGCGAACGAGTTGACGCTAACAATGACCTGGTCAGTGAACTGTTCCCATCCCTGACCCTGATGCGATCCCGCTTCACCCGAGCGAACGGTCAGGGTGGTATTGAGCAACAGGACTCCTTGGTCTGCCCAAGAGACGAGACTTCCGTGCCTTGGAGCGGGAGTCCCTTGGTCGGCCTGCAATTCTTTGAAAATGTTGCGTAATGAGGGAGGTAGCGCCACATTCTCGGGGACCGAGAAGCACAAGCCGTGAGCCTGCCCCGGGCCGTGATAGGGGTCTTGACCAAGAATGACCACCTTGACCTGAGTGGGCGGTGTCCGCTGGAACGCCGCAAAGACTTGCTCGGCTGGCGGAAACACTTGGTGTGCCGAGCGCTCGGCGGCAAGAAATGTTTGCAACCCAGCCCAGTAGGGCTCATCTAGCTGAGCGGCTAGGAGCGGGCCCCAATCGCCCAAGTCCTCAACCGGGCTCACGTTTCGGATTCGAGAACCTGCAATGGGCCGCCGTGTCGCTGCTGCCACTCGGTATAGCGATCAAAGAACTCGGCTCCGAATGGGTCCTCGCCAATCAGTTTCATACCAGCGCGCCAAATCGTGAAGTCATCTGGTGCGAGCTGATCTGCAAGTGCCACTCGTGCACGTGCCGCTTCGAGAAAACCAAGTCGGTGCAATTCGAGCGCCAAGCGAAACTCGGTTCGAGCCTGTCGCTGCGCAGCAGTCAACTCGCCAATCTGAGCGGTGGGCTGATCTTCGACGGCGGGGAGTTCCTCGTTGAGGACCCAATTGCGCACAGCATCTAGATGTGGCCCCGACGCCACCCCGTGAATCTCGGTGAACTGATCATCGGAGAATTCAGCTGATGGCTGTCGGACGATGCGGCGTTGCTCATCGAGCCAGAACACAGTGGGGACGTTTGTAAGGCCGTACGTGTCAGCAAACCTGCGGTCGGTATCTACCAACACTGGATAATCAATATCTTCGGCCCAAGGCAGCACATCCGCAAGGGACTCATCAATGGCCACAGCGACCACGTTGAATGAGGAACCGGCAAGCTCATTCTTGAGCGCATTCCATCCGGGAAGGTCGTATCGGCAGCCGCACCAGCTAGAAAAAGCCACGACCATCGTCTTACCTTCTGCCCCATCAAAGAGCCCGTGCTGAACACCATCGACTCCGAGCAGACTCACCTCGGGTGCTTGGCCAGAGCTAAGTGCCGAAGATGCATCGACCCGAGTTCCGATGACTGCAATTCGGTGCTTCTGATCTGTAGCTACTGCTGCACCAAGGGCTTCGCCGACTTTGGCAGCGCTGAGATGACTCGCATGCGCAGCCTCGCCAATGAACGAGGCCGGAATGCATTCGGTTCCCCGGCACCATCCCTCGGGTTTTTGCTGCCAGCCGGTGACCTTGGCCAAATCCTGAAGCGCCAGCATCGGGTTTGATCCCGTGCCACCGTTAGCGCTTGCGGATTCTCCGATGATGGTCCAGGTTTGCATGCGGCCAAGGTAGCAGTCCGCAGAGAGTTCAATCCTGCGCGGATTTCCAAGTGAAAAGCGCTTCGATGCTCAGTTGCCGAACGGCCTTACCTAGGCCCTGAGATGCTGCGACAAGATCTTCGTGCTCGGGCTTTGCGCCGTGGGGCCCAACCTTGATCCGCACGGGGTAGCCATGAAGGTCGATGGTGTGCATCGTGCGGGGGAGTTCACGTTTGGTGAGGTCCCACTGGCGAAACCCAAGAGTCGCGGTTTCGCTCGTGATGAACTCAACAATCTGAGGGGCAAGCTCTGGTGTGCAGAGCACACTCAGCTGATGCGCCGAGCGGGACTTCTTCATGGCGATTGGGGTAACCCAAGCATCATCGGCCCCAAGGGCTATGAGCTCGCTCACCACATGCCCAAGAATCTCGGGAGTGATGTCGTCAAGGTTGGTCTCGATCATCGTTGAGGTGAACCATTCCCCTGCTGGTTCCTGATGAGCTGCGGGGCTGCTCGACGCATCATTTGCAACGAGCGACGCGGTGACCACTGGCGGCGAAGTGTCGAGGAGCACTGCAGTGACCACATTGGCATGGGAATCGGGGTCTTTGCTCCCTGCGCCGCGCCCTGTTCGTTCGATAATCCCAGCTGGGATGTTCCCCCAGGTGTCAACCATTGCGGCAAGCAGCGCAACTCCCGTGGGGGTGGCAGTTTCTGAATCCCAATCAACCGGAACAGTAGGAATGCCAACTAACAGTTCGAGGGTGGCAGGGGCAGGCACCGGAATGATTCCATGGGCCATAGTTTGCGTGGCCGTTCCCAAGCCAATGGGTCCCGAATGAACTTGCGTCACTCCGAGTGAAACCAGCGCTGCCCAAGAACCCAGAATGTCGATGATGGCATCCACTGCGCCGACCTCATGAAAATGAACTTCGTCAAGCGCTATGCCATGCACCTTGGCCTCGGCTGTCCCAAGCAGCCAGAAGCTCTTTCGAGCGCCCTCTGCTACTCGAGGGTCAAGCGCTGCACTGCTCAACATGGCATCAATCTGGGACCAGGGCCGGTGATGGTCATGACTCAGAACCTGCACATCCACTGCTGTGGCAACTAGGCCTCGACGGTGAGTGGGGGAAACCTCCAAAGACCAGCCGGGGAGTTCAACTGCAGCAAGCTGGGACCGGACCCATGCCTGATCAGCGCCAAGGTCGAAGAGTGAGCCGAGCACCATATCGCCGGCCACACCCAACGCAGGGTTGATCCAGAGCGAGGAAGTCATTCAGTACCCGGTTTCTGTTTGGAGAGTGTCGGCGGAGTGCACTCAGAACTCAGATTCAGAATCCGCATGGCAGCGCAGGCTGCGCCGTAGCCGTTGTCGATTCCCACCACGCTCATGCCCGGAGCGCAAGAAGCCATGGCAGACAACATGGCAGTGACGCCTTCCAAGCTGCTGCCATATCCCACAGAGGTTGGCACCGCGATGATTGGGTTTGGCACTAGGCCAGTTAACACCGTGCTGAGCGAACCTTCCATGCCGGCTACCACGATTACTACCGAGGCCTCAGAGATACCTTCAAGAGAATCTAAGAGTCGGTGCAATCCAGCGACCCCGACATCTTGAACGACTTTGGTTGGTGCACCGAGGGCGTGCAGGGTGACTTGGGCTTCGTCAACTACTGACTCATCAGAGGTTCCACCAGAAACAATGACAACCGGATTTACGGCCATAGCTGAGCTGTGTTGCCAGCTCAGAGTGTTTGATTGCATTGACTGAGGGGCAAGGCGACGTAATGCGGATCGCTGCTCAGCGGTGCTGCGGGTAACAACCACGGGGTGATTGGTTTGCTCAAGCAGGCGAGAGACAATCTCGACGCACTGATCCACAGTTTTCCCGGCAGCGAAGACTGCCTCGGGAATGCCTAGTCTTCGCATGCGGTCAACATCGATTTTGCTGTGGCCGAGGTCCTCCACTTTTGAAGGTTCCCTCTGACCTGTGCTGCTCATGTCGAGCTGCCTATAGGCAAGACGGCTTGGTTCAGATTGCCGGATCTCAATCCAGCAAGATCCAAGGTGACGTAGCTAAACCCCAAGGCTGTCAGAGCGGCCACAAGTTGTTCAGACTGAGCGACGGCGGCTGCCAGCTCTGACACGGGTACTTCGATTCGTGCTGTCTCGCCATAATGGCGAACTCTTACATCGCTGAAACCGAAACCACGCACAGCTGCCTCGGCCCGGTCAACGCTACGAAGCAACGCAACGCTCACAGCCGTGCCGTAGGGAATGCGAGACGCAAGACAAGGCATAGCGGGACGATCCCAAACCTCAAGCCCGTAGTGCAAAGCGAGCGCACGGATGCTCGCTTTGTCGAGTCCGGCTTCTACGAGCGGAAACAGTGCTCCGCGTTCTTGAGCTGCAAGCTGGCCGGGGCGATGGTCTCCAAGGTCGTCAACGTTGACTCCGAGAACCACGCTGGCCCGTCGCTGGATGGCAACGGGATTGAGGGCATCCATGAGAGCGTCTTTGCACCAGAAACAGCGGTCTGCGCCATTGACGAGGTACGCAGGGTTGGTGATTTCCCGGGTCTGCACGGAAAGCCAAGGCAATCCCCACAGCGCAGCAGTAGTGCGGCAGTGCTCGAGTTCACCTTGTGCAAGTGAGTCCGAGTCAGCGGTCACGGCGAGCACCTTGTCCGGTCCGAGGCAAGCAAGGGCAGAGTAAGCCAGAAGTGCTGAATCCACGCCTCCAGAGAATGCCACGACTACACAGGACAGCTTCTGAAGGGATTCGCTGAGTCGTTGCTCGCACTCGTAGAGGTCGCCTGAGATCTGCCCATTTTTCTGCTGTGGCATTGTCGGTTGGGCGGCGGGGCTCATCAGGTCGATGGTAATGGGCGGCGGCCGCACCGTCGGGCAGAACTGGGTGAGGGCAGCTTGGTGCTACTTGCTTCCGGTCTTCTTGGTGGTGCTGTCTTTGGCTGATCGAACGAACGCAAAGATCCCAATTGCGACAACGCCCACTAGAGAAACGATCAATATCACGGTCATGAGATACTCCTCTGGCCCGGTACGATTCGGGCAACGTTGACTATCTGGAGTGCTAAATGAACTCATCTAATGCTGCCACTACTCATCACTGGGGAGAAATTGATGGGGTATCCATCGACTTTCCGATGGTGGTTGACGAGATGCATCAGGCAACGTTGACCTACACCGTTCCTCTTGACGCTGCTCAGGCCCTCATCCCGGGAGATGGGTTTGAAGTGTTCGAGGTGGCTCCAGGATCTGCAATGTTTCTGCTGGCTGTCGTTGACTACGTGCAGAATCCTTGGGGCGACTACAACGAGGTGAACTTTGGATTGCTGGCGTATCCGACTGGTCAGCCTGAGCGAGTCGGTGCCTTTGTCTACCGCATGCCCGTGGATCAAGAGTTCACCATGAAGGCTGGGAATCAGGTCCTTGGCCTGCCAAAGACTGTTGAGGACCTGAGTTTCGTGTACACCGAGGACTCGGTTGTCATTGAGCTGTCGATGGGCGGCGAGCCCACCATGAAATTGACCTTGCCTCGCGTGCAAACTACCGAGGTTCCTACATCGACCGAGACGGTCACGTTCTCGTATCTCAACGGGGTTCCAACGGAATTGCCGCTCACAATCGAACTCGGCGCCGGAGTGATTTCTCCTAGCTTGGTCCAGATGGAACTGGGATCATCTTCGGTGGCCGAGGAGCTTCGCAGCCTTGGTCTTCCCGGTGCACCTGATATGGCTGTGTGGGGGGAAAGTCTATGTGGAACGTTTTTGTTACCTCGACCCGTGTGAACCCGTTTGTTGACGACCGGGGCCTGGTGTCACAAAAGTGAACAACTTAGGTAGCGAAGCGTCAGGTGGTCTTCGGGTGGGTGAAGCCGAGGCCGATTGGACAGGAGATGCTCAGTACTTTGAGTATTCGCGTGCGGCGAACCCCATCGGTGCCGGCATCACATCGAAGGTTCCCATCAGAACCTTCTCTGCCGCTCTGCATAGCGGGGCGGACACCACTGTTGAAGTGCTTGACCTCTCTACTGAGCTCAACACGCCATGGCCTGCGACGAGCCCTGCTTTGCAAGCCGCCTTTGTTCTGATTCAAGCGGGGCAGTCCTCGAGCACCGACGCGTTGGCAACCTCTCAGTTGTTCTATGTGCTTTCGGGTTCAGGAAAAAGCGAAATTGAGGGGCAGGAACTTCGCTGGGCTGAGGGGGATGTATTTGTGCTGCCGATGTCTGCCTCGGTGGTTCATTCAGCTGAGCAGCGAGCCGTTTTGTATTGGGTGACGGATGAACCGCTTATGCGTTACTTGGGAGTGGCACCTACTTCGAGTCGCTTCTCTCTGACCAGGTTTCCTGCTGAACGAATTCGTCACGAACTAGATCTCATTGCTAGCGATCCGCGAGCCATGGATCGGAATCGGCTGAGCGTTTTGCTCGGTACCTCGCCGCAGACTCAAACACTCACCATTACTCATGTGCTGTGGGCCATGTTTGGGCTGTTGCCAATCGGCGCAGTCCAGAAGCCGCACCGTCACCAGTCAGTGGCGCTCGACTTGATCGTGCAGTGCGAGCCAGGGTGCTACACCCTTGTAGGGGCGACGGTGAATGCCGAGGGGGAGATTGAAAGACCAACTCGAGTGGACTGGGAGTCGGGTGGAGCCTTCGTGACGCCGCCAGGCCTCTGGCACGCGCACTACAACGAGTCAGGTTCTGCTGCGCATTTGCTTCCCGTGCAAGATGCCGGGCTGCATACCTATCTGCGTTCGCATGATATTCGCTTTGTCTCGCCAGCTTCAGGCAGCTGATTTTTGTTTACGCCGACGTAGCAGGGACCTCACCAGGAACCAGAGGCCGATAATCGCTGCCAAGACGAGTCCTACAATCAAGGCGTCCTGAACGAGTGCCTCAGCGGCGGCTGCTTTGCCAGTGCGGGTGGGGAGTGTGTCGCCTTGTTGGAATCCGAGTTTGTCAAGGTAGAGCCGGCGCTGCCCCCCAGGCGTACCGGCCTGATTTGGCAGCCAACCGTGATGCACCATCCACACTCCGGGTTTACCTGCAGACTCGAAGAACTCTTGACCGCCTGGTCCTTTCGAGAAAGTACCGGAATCCATCCACGGCTTCTCTTCTGGCTTGGTACACGGACCAGATACCGAGGTGCAGGTAGCAGCGCCGATTGCGTAGTCAGTCGTATCCCACTGGTTAGCTGAGTAGAACAGGTAATAGGTGGCGCCCTTTCGAATCATCGAGGGGCCTTCTACAAGGTTGTCTTCCCATGGTTGGCTTGCCGTTATCAACTCCACTGGCGGTCCTGCCACGCTCAGCCCATCTGAAGTGAGCGGCTGCGAGTAGATCACTGTGGGCAAGTTGCAGCAGTTTCCGTCGCTCTTCCAGATCAAATAGAGGACATCGTCGGTGTCAACAAAGATGGAGGCATCGATTGCTCCGCCCTCGCTGAGAGGACAGATAAATGCTTCGGTCGAGTTATCCACGAATGGTCCCGCCGGATCGGTGCTCGTAGCGCGGGAGATGCACTGCTTGTTTCCGAGTCCCCCTGAGGACGGGGTGGTGTAGTACATCACAAAGCTGTCACCCGGAGCCGCCCAGACTGAGGGTGCCCATTGAAACCCCTTGACGGTCCACGAGGGCAGTGTGGGAAGCGCATCGCCAAGGTATTGAGCCTTGAAGAGTTGGTTCTTCCGGATCCGAATGACCGGAATATTTGCATCGACGGTATTCGTTGCGTAGATGTACAGCGCGTCTGGCTCGGCAAGAGCAAAGGGGTCGGCGAAGTCGCCCTCGACGATGGGGACACCCCTGAGTAGGCCATCCACAAGATTCACGTCGCGCTCGGCCTTTGGTACCGAGCTGGATCTCACGGGGCCTCGGGTCGGCAGGCGTTGTCCCGGCTGTGCGTCGTTTGGGTCTTTCGCTCCGGCAGGCGGGGCGCTGATCAGTCCGGCGAAGAGGCTCAGTCCGATGAGCAGCAGGACCTTCACGAGCATGCTCCGCCTAGCGAGCGTCGACTGAGTGCTTGGCATCTGCCAAATCTAGCTGGACCGGTCATGCCAATCGGGTAGCCCGGACCTTTGCGGTGAGTCACAATGGGGAGATGTCTGCTCGTTCGGAGGGGTTCTCGAATCCCAGCGCTGATCAAAGCCGCTTGGCCGAATACCGTCAGGTGAGTACAGAGTCCCCTGAGCCCGATGTCATTCGGTACGCGGCTGAACTACTTGACAGCGGCGCTCTGGTGGCCTTTCCAACTGAAACCGTTTACGGCCTTGGTGCTCGGGCCAGCAATCCGAAAGCAATTTCTGATGTGTTCTTGGCAAAGGGGCGGCCACTGACAGATCCGCTCATTCTCCATGTTGCTCGGGTCGAGCAGGTGCACGAGTTGGTCTCGAACTTTCCCGAGGCAGCAGCAGAATTAGCGGCCCGGTTTTGGCCAGGACCTCTGACGTTGGTGCTTCCTCGTCACCCAGATGTTCTTGATCTGATAACTGCTTCCCAACCGACAGTTGCAGTTCGAATTCCCTCGCATCCTGTGGCTCAAGCTTTGCTCATTGAAACGGGATTCGCGGTTGCCGCTCCATCGGCAAATCGCTTTGGTCGAATCAGTCCCAGTAGCGCTGCTCATGTCCTGAGTGAACTCGCCGGGCAGTATGACCTGCTGCTTGATGGCGGTCCAAGCACCATGGGGGTCGAATCAACAGTGGTTGACCTGTCGGGACCCGTGCCCAAATTGTTGCGTCCGGGCGGAGTCACGTTGGAGGAGCTGAATCTGGTCCTCAGTGAGATCACCTATGTCGACCGGGTCGTCGCTGCAGAGACAACGAATGCAAATGCACCGGGACAGTTCTTGCGGCATTACTCACCCCTGACACCACTCGTGCTTGTCGAGGGGGAGGAGCCGCTGACTCAGCAACTCGTACAGGCGCTTGGCGACAAAGGTGTGACGGCACTGAGTGTGGAGATTCCTCAGGACCAGATTGAAGCGGCTCGCAACCTGTATCAATTGCTGCGTGAGGCTGATGCAACAGATGCAAAGCTATTGCTCGTGCGTCCAACGCAATCAGCAGGTATTGGGAGAGCAGTAAATGACCGCCTGTTTCGAGCGGCTCAGGGCCGCAGCCTGAAGGACTGCTCTGAGGAGTCCGTGCGCAGGGCCTTGGCGATTGCTCTTGCTGAACTGCCCTAGGTGGATAGGGCTAGCCTCGGGCCGGTGTTGAGTTCTGGAATCCCTGTCAGAGCGATTCGAGCGTTGCTCGTTCCTGTCGCCTGCGCGACATGTCTGCTTGGCGCGTGTAACGCCAGTGGATCGCAGGGTGGCACCGTAGAGGTCACCTCTCAAATTGGTAACTATCCCAGCCAAGCAATCAGTCAAGATTCCTCCAACTCGCAAGCTGCCTTAGGGAA
>CAFBQW010000063.1_pt1 | contig 8769 bp, 8 predicted proteins | sample 7270031 | NCBI WGS metagenome assembly CAFBQW01 (sample SAMEA6814186, study PRJEB35770) | freshwater metagenome | biome: Freshwater; feature: Freshwater reservoir; material: water | place: Czech Republic | collected 2016-11-09 | depth 30m m
CCAAGAGCAGGCCATCAAGGCTGTGTCTCAGGCAATTCGCCGCACACGTGCTGGGCTCAAAGACCCCAAGCGTCCTTCTGGTTCGTTCATTTTCTTGGGCCCATCCGGCGTAGGCAAGACCGAGCTTGCAAAGACACTCGCCGAGTTCTTGTTCGGCGACGAAACTGCAATGATCAGCTTGGACATGTCTGAGTACATGGAAAAGCACACGGTCAGTCGTTTGGTGGGTTCTCCCCCCGGCTATGTGGGCTACGAAGAGGGTGGACAACTCACCGAGGCCGTTCGGCGCAAGCCATTCTCTGTGGTGCTCTTCGACGAAATCGAAAAAGCCCACCCAGATGTGTTCAACACACTTCTGCAGATCCTCGAAGAGGGACGCCTTACCGATGCTCAGGGTCGCTCAGTTGACTTCCGCAACACGGTGCTGATCATGACCTCAAACCTTGGAACTGCTGACCTTCGCAAGGCGAACATCGGCTTCTCCAAGCGTGACGAGGCCGTGACCTATGAGCGCATGAAGGAAAAGGTCAACGATGCGCTCAAGGCTCATTTCCGGCCTGAGTTCCTCAACCGAATCGACGACGTCATTGTCTTCCACGAGCTGTCCAAGGCCGAGGTAACCACCATTGTTGATCTCATGATCAAGCGTGTTGGTATTCAGCTGATCGGACTAGGCATGGGCCTTGAAGTCTCACAAGAGGCCAAGTACCTGCTCGCCGACAGGGGCTACGACCCGACTCTTGGTGCCCGGCCGCTTCGGCGAGCAATTCAGCGCCTTGTCGAGGACCCAGTCTCTGAACGCCTGCTGTACAAGGAGTTCATTGCCGGCCAGACCATCATGGTTGATGTTGCGCCAGACCCCGATGCACCAGGCGAGCAAATCTTCACCTTCACCGGTGTCGAAGGGTTCACCCCACCGCCAATCGAGGAACTCGCAGCCACCACCGGCGAGTAACTCGTTACTCTGCCACTGGTTACGGTGCCAATAGTTACGGTGCGACTCATTTGATCTGTGGCACACGTGCTCTGCGAACCAGAGCACGTGTGCCCAAATCTCTTGAAGGGTCTCGCTTCGTTTGGTCAAGCGGTTGGCGTGGTGAGCGGGATCTGAGGGACGGTATGTTAGAAGCGTGAGGAGAATAAGTTCACGCAGCGACTCATTGAGATCCTTTGCTTTGCACGCCGGGGTGATCGCGGGAGCGGCGCTCGCAGTCAGCCTTGACAAGGCAGTCCAACGTCGCCGAAGTGTCAAGTCGCCCATCGTCGTTGGGCTCGTAGCGGCAGGTTGGTACGCACTGATTGCTCAGACCGAGCGCCGATACCCCTACCGCGAGGATTGGACCCACGAGCGCGATCGCGACGTTGCTGCCGACAGAGCCTTCGTTGCAACTACCTACGCAACGAGCCTAATGACCCAGCCCATAGGGGCAGCGATCGCCCGGCGAGTCGGCCTTGATGCCAAGTTTAGACGCCTCCCTACCGCTCTCGGTGTGGCGCTGGCCGTGTTGGCTTATGACCTCCCACACACCTTGCATCACCGACTGGCGCACGAGTGGGGACCAGCGTGGAAGCTCCACTCGGTGCATCACAGCCCATCTCGGCTGCATTGGCTCAATGCCAACAGATTTCATGTTGGCGAACTGCTTTTCGATGGACTCATCGACGCAACGCTCATCGCCGCGCTGGGCCTCAGCAGGGACCAACACATCGGATACCTAGCAATGCGGGCGCTGTACGGGCAGGTCCAGCACTGCAACATCGAAGTGAGCAGCGGTCCCCTCAATCGCGTGTTCAGCACACCCGACCTGCATCGCTGGCATCACTCCACCAACTACGACGAGGGTGATACCAACTTCGGGGCGATCACATCACTGTGGGACCAGCTACTCGGTAGCTACTACCGCCCCGAACAGCCGTTTGCGGGAACAGTGGGCGTTGGTCGGATGCCCGTATTCCCAATCGGATTCGGTGAACTCCAGAAGGTCCCGCTCGCTTGGGAACAGATCAAACAGACCAACGCGGCTACCTGGTTCAGTGAGGCGGGTTGAGTGAGGCTGGTTGAGTGACTCGGGCTGAGGAAGGGCCTCCCTCACAGCTCAGTCGCCGTATCCACTCGAAGCGACGGTAGAACTGGTTACTCTGCCACTGGTTACGGAGCCACTCATTTGATCTGTGGCACATGTGCCCAACTCTCTTGAACGTTGTCGCGCGCTAAACTCGCCGTAGTGCGAACCGTCCGGCTCATCATTCTTGGCGCACTTGTAGCCATGGTTCTGGCGGGTTGCCAGGTGGATTCGCAAGTGGCCATCAGAGTGAACGAGGGCGGGTCAGGCACGGTGACCGTGACGGTTCACCTAGATGCCGAGGCAGCCGAGCGACTCGGCGACCCGGCAACCTCTGTTCAGTTGAGCGATCTTGTTGCAGCGGGCTGGGTAGTCGATAGCCCCAAAACAGACACTTCTGGACCAGCGAAGGGCGGCGTCACCCTTGTGGTGCGACGCAAGTTTGGATCTCCGGATGAGCTTGCGCAGGTACTCGGCGAAATCGGTGGAACTCCGGGTGAGACCGGCAGCCCTGCAGTTTTTTCAGACGTGCAACTCAAGCTCACCGATGGATTTGCTTCGACCGACTACAGCTTCTCTAGCGCTCTCAGCCTGACTGGTTCGTTGGAGCAGTTCTCCGACCCGGACCTCACTGCAGCCTTGGGCGGCCTTCCCCTAGCTCGTACTCCAGAGGAGCTAGAAGCCGAAGGGTTAACCGGTGCGAGTGCTGCAACGCTGAGAGTCTCTGTCCACCTGCCGGGAAACCTTGAGCAGTCCACAGGCAAGATAAGCACAGGCAGCGTAACCACAGGCAGCGCACAGGGAGGAAAGGCACAGGGAGAGAGTGCGAGTTGGGAGTTCCCCATGAGTGGCGGTACAGCATCCTCGGCCACGATGACTGCACAGTCTTCCGACACTCAGGCGCTGCCTTTCCGCTTGCTGATTGCGGCGGCGGCACTGCTCGTTCTTGCCGGAGTTTTCTTGACAGTGGGATTGCTGCGTCGCAGGCGCTGATCGGGTCGCTGAGCCCGGGCAATTGAACCGGAACTGTCACTGCAGAGTTCTAGGGTGCATGCATGGCCAAAACCCGCACAGTCTTTCGATGCATGAGTTGCGGTGCAGAGGCACCAAAGTGGTCCGGAAAATGCGCCGGCTGCGGGGATTGGAACACACTCACCGAGGAACTAGACCTGCCCTCAAGCATCTCTGGCCTCTCTGATCCACCCGTTCCGCCAGTTCCAATTACGGCTGTTCGCTCCCAGGACGGCCAGCCTGTACCAACAGGAATCCCCGAGGTTGATCGGGTACTAGGCGGCGGGCTCGTGCCCGGAAGCGTCACCCTTGTTGGCGGCGAGCCTGGAGTTGGCAAGTCAACTCTTGTCCTGCAACTCATGGGCGCTCGAGCTGCGGCTGGGTCGACTGTTCTCTACATCACGGGTGAGGAGTCAGCCGATCAGGTGCGCCTTCGCGCAGATCGCCTCGGAGCTCTGCAGGACAATCTGTTACTCGCAGCAGAGACCTCCCTTCCTAACGTTATTCACCACATCAACGAGGTCCGTCCAGAGATTTGTGTGGTCGATTCCATCCAAACCCTGCATGACCCTGCATATACCTCGGCCCCTGGGTCAGTCACTCAGGTGCGCGAGTGCGCTCATCGATTAGTGCAGACAGCCAAGACCACGGGAACCACCGTGTTGCTCGTCGGTCACGTCACCAAAGATGGTCAGTTAGCTGGGCCTCGGGTACTCGAGCATGTAGTAGATACGGTTCTCTCATTCGAGGGCGATCGCCACCATGCACTTCGTCTCCTCAGAGCACAAAAGCACCGGTTCGGTTCGACCGAAGAACTCGGACTTTTTGCCATGGTGGCCTCTGGCCTCGAGCCAGTACCAGACCCATCCGGTCTGTTCATTGGGGATCGTCGCCCGGGAATCCCGGGTTCGATTGTCACACCCGCACTAGAGGGTCACCGTCCGCTCCTAGTAGAGGTGCAAACGCTGGTGGCTTCCTCGCAACTACCTCAGCCGCGGCGGTCCTGCCAAGGCCTTGATAGCGGCAGGTTGGCGTTACTCCTCGCTGTGCTGGAGCGACGCGCTGGCATCCGCATTCAGCAACTCGATGTCTACGCAAACGCAGTCGGTGGGGTCAAGGTGGTCGAGCCAGGAGCCGATCTTGCCATTTGTCTGGCGCTTGCCTCGGCGGTGGCGGGCGTGCCTATCCCTCCATCGATGGTTGCCTGCGGAGAGGTCGGCCTTGGGGGAGAGATCCGCCAAGTTGGTCGAATCGAGCGTCGCGTGGCCGAGGCTGCTCGTTTGGGGTTCACCACTGCTGTGGTCCCTCGTTCAGCACCAGATACTGATGCGCCGATTGAGCTCCTCCGGGTGCCTTCGCTAGCAGCAGCAATAGAGCTACTCAGTCTGCAGAAACTGTAAGCGTCTTCTGCTCTGCCAACCCAAGTGCATAAATCCGCTGCCGCAAACAGCGCACCCCACACTAGAATGCGCAATGTTGCACACTTTGCTCCTCGCTGGCTTGTCCGCCAGGTTGCTCAGAATGCGTGTGCCTGAGCAGCAAAGGGGTATCGAGTGACTCAACGTCAAGATCAACGTCATAGCGATGAACTCCAGACTGCCCTTGCCGCAGTTGCTCCTGGGCGTCCGCTGCGAGAAGGCCTCGACCGCATCCTGAAAGCCGGAATGGGCGCACTCATCGTCATTGGAGATGGCCCGGAGGTACTGAATATCTCATCTGGTGGATTCCTGATCAATGCCTCCTTCTCTCCTCAACGCTTGTCTGAGCTAGCCAAAACTGATGGGGCCATCGTCCTCACCCCAGATGCTGGTTACATCGCTCGGGCCAACGTGCACCTAGTGCCCAACCCGAACGTACCCACAGAAGAAACCGGCACGCGCCATCGCACGGCCGAGCGAGTGGCTCGCTCCATAGGGGTTCCGGTGCTTTCTGTGTCAGAAGACATGGCCGTGGTCACGGTGTACACCAAGAATGACCGCTATCAGCTTGAGCCCATTCCATCAATCCTGAGCCGCTGCAATCAGGCGCTTCAGACTCTTGAGCGATATAAAGCCCGCCTTGATGAGGTGTCTTCAAATCTGACCTCACTAGAGGTTGAAGACATCGTTACGTTGCGAGATGTAGTCACGCTCTTGCAGCGTGCCGAGTTGGTGGCTCGAATCTCTCAAGAGATTGAGCAGTACCTGACCGAACTTGGCACCGATGGCCGACTGATTGGTCTGCAACTGAGAGAGTTGATGGCCGGCATCGAAGATGAGCGTCGCCTCGTTGTTCGGGACTACTTCCAGTCCGACATGCAGTGGAACCTTGAGCAAGCCATAGAGACGCTCTCGGGCCTAGAAGTGGATGCCCTGCTCGATGCCGAAGAGGTCGTCCAGGCAACGCACTTGTCAGGACAGACGGACGACCTTGATGCATCGATTGAGCCTCGCGGTTACCGGATGTTGTCACGTGTCCCACGCATTCCCGATGACATTGTCGATCTGTTAGTCGAGCACTTTGGTTCGCTAGATAAGCTCACTCGGGCCACAGTGAATGAGCTTGCTGAGGTAGATGGCGTTGACGAGCACTGGGCGAGAACCATAAAGACTGCGCTTGCCCGTATTGCCGAGTTGAGCATCCTCGATCGCTACGCGTGATGGCCAAATCGGCAGACTAAGTTCGCTGCGATGAACCTGACTTTGCCTTCCGGAACTCCGGCATACCTATCCCGACCGGACTCGGCAAACCGAGGTCTGGTTGTCATTCCCGACATCATCGGTCTTCGGCCCTTATTTGCCGACCTTTGCGATTCGCTGTCTGATCGCACCGGGTGGGCCGTCACTTCCTTTGAGCCATTCCCAGGCCAAGATCTTCCAGGGCCGAGCGACCCTGCATTCTTCGAGGCTCGCAGCGAAGCCATGTTTCAACTTGTTGACAGCCAACTCCTTGGCGATGCCGCTGCTGCAGCCGATGCCACGGGGTGCGCATCGGTGGGGTTGATTGGGTTCTGTATGGGTGGGATGTACGCGCTGAAAGCCTCGAACCACCCGCGGTTCAGCAAGGTTGTTTCTTTTTATGGAATGGTTCATGTGCCACCGGCCTGGGCGGGGCCCGGTCAGGCCGATCCACTCGCCGCGATTCACTCAGCGCAGGTAGGTCGAGCGATGGCCGTAGTTGGATCAGAGGATGGCTATACCCCACCGGGTGATGTTCAAGAACTGATCGATGCCGGGGTCAGGGTCGAGCTGTATGAAGGTGCTGACCACGGGTTTGTGCATGATCCCTCCCGGCCGACACATCGAGCCGATGATGCTGCAGACGCGTGGGCGAAGGCGATTGAGTTTTTGGGAAGTTAGCGGGAGCGAATCTCGAGCTCGCGTCGCTTGAGGATTCGGTAGGCACGATCGTTCTGTTCAATCCATCCAAGCTTCAAGAAGCTAGCGATTGCCTTGTTCACACGCTCTCGAGAAGCGCCGACTAGTCCGGCTAGCTCTTCTTGAGTAATGGGGATTTCAAACTCATCACGGTCCCCAGCCAATTCCAACAAGTGCTTCGCCGTTCGCCCAGTCACATCCAAGAAGAACGAGTCGGCAAGTGCCTCGTCGGTTGATCGGATCCGCTGGCTGAGTAGGCGCACCACTGACCACAGCAGTTCGGGCTTATTTTCCCAGATGCTTCGCAGTACGTCATAGGGAATTCGAATCACTGCCGAGGGTTCAAGCGAGCGTGCCTCGGCAGATCTTCCTAGGCCATCGAACAGGCCCATCTCGCCAAACAAGTCACCCCGCTCCATCATCGCAATCATGGATTCGCGACCATCGAAGGACTTATTCGAAATGGCCACACGTCCGCTAATCACGACGTAGCAGGCATCAGCCTCGACACCTTCGACGAATACGACATCGCTGCGCGCAAGGACCAGTGTTTCAGCAGCATCAGCCAATTGGCGATGGTCGTCCTCGTCGAACTGGTCAAAAAGCTCAACACCAAGCAGCAGATCCATGTCAGTCACGATTCCCATCGTAGCGATAATGCGTGTGACTGCCGCCTCAGTGCCGAGTTGGGGTGCGTGGGCAGTAGCTTGAGGGCATGGCTCAGGCAGAAATCAACCAGGAGTTTGAGGGCGAAGGTGACCCCGTGCCTTCCCAGAAAAATGGCTCCGTCTGGTGTGTCTTGCTTGCAGGTGGTTCGGGTCAGCGGTTTGGGTCGTTGAAGCAGTTTGATTCACTGGCCGGGGTTCGGGTGATTGACCGTGCTGCTCAAACAGCAGCCGCTGCATGCGACGGAGTCGTAGCCGTGCTACCCGCCGACTCGCTCGCAACAGCAGATGGCCAGATTCCCGACGCAACTCTGGTGGTAGCGGGAGGGTCAACACGATCAGAGTCGGTTCGGGCCGGCCTAGCTGCAATCCCCTCCGATGCGACGGTGATTTTGGTTCACGACGCAGCTCGGCCCTTGGCTACAGCCGACTTATTTGCTCAGGTGATTGCGCAGGTTCAATCGGGAGTAATCGCTGTCGTGCCAGCGGTTCCGGTAGTGGACACGATTCGAGTAGTCACGACAGAGACCGCTGGCCCAGAGAGTGCTGGATCAGAGAGTGCTGGCCCAGAGATCGCTGGATCAGACAGTGCTGTGATCGATCGCGAGCTGCTTCGAGCGGTGCAAACTCCACAGGGGTTTCAAGCTACGTTGCTGCGCCGGGCCTATGACAGCGATGGTGAAGCAACAGACGATGCCGGACTAGTCCAGTCAATTGGGGCCCGAATCACGCTGATTGCCGGGGAACGCTCAAACCTAAAGCTCACCGAGCGCGCCGACCGCATTATTGCGGCGGCGTTGCTTGAATCCATAGACCCTGACTCACAACTGGACTGAGTTTGACCAGCACGCAGTTACTCGTGGTGCTGCTGGCCTCTGGCCTGGGGGCGCTTATCAAAAGCGTAACTGGCTTGGGGTATCCGCTTATAGCTGTTCCCTTGATTTCTTTGGTCCTTGGGATCGAGGACGCCGTGGTGATCATCGCCATTCCCAATCTGGCTGCGAATGCGTTTTTGTGTTGGGAGAGCCGTGACGCTCAAGCCCAGACAAGAGACCTAGGTCGCCTTTGTGGACTCGGTGTAGTGGGGGCCGTTATCGGCACCATTGCTTTGGTGAATCTGCCCGAGCAACCTTTTCTGATTGTGTTAGCGCTGTCAATCCTGCTGTTTCTCTTTCAGTTCATTCGCAAACCCGAGTTTAGTTTTTCCCCGGCGTTCACTCGACGTTGGTCGCCAGCAGTAGGCCTGCTCGCTGGAGCGATGCAAGGTGCAATCGGTGTGTCGGGCCCGATCGTTGCTACCTGGTTTCACTCGTATCGACTCCCTGCTCGGGCATATATCCATTCGCTGACGTTCATGTTCGGCGTGACGGGAGCCGTGCAGCTAGTAATCCTGCTGGGTCAAGGGCAGATGACCCCGGACAGGCTTGTGGGGGCAGTGGTTGCATCTGTAGCCGTCGCAATTGCGACTCCAATTGGTTTGCGACTGCGCAAACGACTCGCTGGCCCAAGCTTTGAGAAGCTCGTATTGCTCACGCTCGTAGTTTCGGCTGTTGCGCTTATCTTTGACGCGCTGTCCTGAGTCTGTGCTGTCCTGAGTCTGTGCTGTCCTGAGTCTGTGCTGTCCCTCTTTTTGAGCCAACCCGGACGATTCTGGTCGATAGTCGACCAGAATCA
>CAFBQW010000064.1_pt1 | contig 8760 bp, 9 predicted proteins | sample 7270031 | NCBI WGS metagenome assembly CAFBQW01 (sample SAMEA6814186, study PRJEB35770) | freshwater metagenome | biome: Freshwater; feature: Freshwater reservoir; material: water | place: Czech Republic | collected 2016-11-09 | depth 30m m
ATGCTTACCCGCCGGCCAGTGCCGGTGGTGATGTCAGCAACCGTGTAGGCGTCACTTGGGAAGGGCAACAGGCAGGAACGAGTAGTGAGTACCTCACAGCCGGGTGGGGTCTCTTCAAGGGAGGCCTGCAACTCAGCATCACCCACAGGATCAAGTCCGATGGGCTCGGGCGCATCCCCCGAAGCCGAACTCAGCGGAGTCTCGGCTGCAACGGGGTTTCCTTTTGCGATATCGCCCGTAAAGGCGGGCTTAGAAGCCTCTTGTGTGCTGCATCCAAATGCCACAAGGGCAGTTACAACTAACAGCAAGGGCAAACGAAGACGAGCGTTCACGGCATTCCTCTATCTCGGCCATTCATGACATCGTGACCATAGTCTGGGCGACAGCAGTGCAGGAAAACCGTCAGCAAATGATTCGGTGGATCGATTCCGAACATGGTGTCTATCTGCCACAAATTGGCCAGGGACGCGTGCCCCTCAAACGAAGCAGCAGGAGCGCTCGGTAGTCCTGTTCCGAGGGCGATGCTGCCGCTGGATCGCCTGAGCCGCCCATGCCACGCCAAGTAGTGAAGTCGAACTGATAGGCGCCGCGATAGCGGCCTGAGGCGCTGACAATGGAGTAGTTGCCGCGGGATTCGCAACGGCGAATGCGCGCCAAGGTGGCTGATTCCTGTGCCGATGGGTTACCCATGACTGCAAACTCGAAGGCTGGCGAGCCTGGAGCAGCCTCTGCGGGAGCCGGCGCTGGGTCTGCTGGGTCAGAAGGTGTCTGCTGTCCAGCGGTTGCGGCTGCTTCCGCTGCGGCGGCCTCGGTTGCAGCACGCTTCGCTGCGGCGGCCTCGGTTGCTAGCTGTTCGCTCTGTGCCGCCGCTACTTCCGCTTCCGCATCTCGTTCAAACCCCGCTGCTTGGATCGCATCGAACTGCGCTTCGACTAACTCTCGTGATGCAGTCTCCAATTCCACGGCGAGCGAGGCACGACCAGGAGCAGCCGCTGCTTTGAGTGCTTCGAAGCGCTGAGCAGCTTGATTCGCAGATGATGACTGACCAATCGAAATACTGCTTTGCCAGGAAAGGGCCACAGCTTTTTCCGGGCTGAGCGAGGCACGAAAAATCGCTGACTGCCCACCATCGATATATGCAGAAACTGCATAGTCGCGTAGCCGTTGCCGAGAGGAGACCATCTCGGCAGTCAAGGCTGAGTCTTGCTCGCCAAGTCGAGTTGCCTCAGCCTGCAACTGAGACACGTTGAGCGAGAGTTGTGCCGAGCGCGTGTCGGCCTGCTCTCGCTGAGTCGTGGCGGCTGCCAGAGCAGTCTGCGCAGCAGCGACCCGTTGCGAGGGCTCAGCAGATGCTGCGGCCGCGTTCGTCATGGAACACAACATCGCAACCGCTAACGCAGCCGCTACAGCACGCGCACATGAAACATGCCCGAAGAGTCGATCTGTTGGGGGGGATTGAGGGTTCATGGAGTACTCGCCGCTGCTTGCGCCAGTTCGCTTGCTGGTCAGTCCTTGGAGGAACTTCTGCGGGAGCGGCTCAAGATGATGAGCACTGCCGCAACTGCTAGCGAGGCCCCAGCCACTGCTAGAAGCACTGCACGGTTTGCGGTTCCTTCTTCTGGTGCAGCAGCCACAGGAACCTCTGAGGCTTGCTGCGGCTTCGGCCCATAGGGGGCAGCTTCAACCTTCGGTGCCGCCTCAACCTTGGGCGCCGCATCAACCTTCGGCACATCTTCTACCTTCGGCGCAGCCTCTACCTTCGGCACAGCCTCTACCTTCGGCACAGCCTCTACCTTTGGCACATCTTCGTCTGCGCCAACCGAGGCTAGGAGTGCATCAACGGGTGCAGTCTCGCTTGTTGAAGCTGCTGGACGCGGGCGCTTGGGGTCGTAAGCCATCAGATTTCTCCAGGGGTAGCGGCGGTCGCAGCTTGTGCCCAAGGGGATCCAACTTCGGTTGGCACGAGGGCTTCAGGATCGAGCACCAACGATAACGCCGTGAACTCGGCGGCGGCCTGAGACGCCCCGTCTCGGGTCAAGGCCCCAACTGGCTCAGACATCGCAGCGGCTTCGGTCACGGCAGCACGCAGCCGCACCGGTGGATCGAGTACCAAGCCCGGGTGAGCTTCGCTGAGAACGCCGAACCAGTGGTTGGCGTCGCGAGTTCGCCCAAGACGGTTGATCACAATGCCAGCAACTTGTGGACGGCCCGATCTCCGTTCAGAAATACGGTTCACGTTAAGCAGGATTTGATCGACTCCGTCGGAACTCCAGGCCGCAGGTTCCGCCACAATCAGCACCCGATCAGCAGCAAAAAGTGCGTTCACTGTCAGCAAACCAAGTGACGGGGCGCAGTCGATCAATACATCGTCATAGCGGTCTGCAACTCCCTGAAGCGCTACAGCTAGCCGGTCTTGGGCCCCGATCATGTCGGTGGCAAGCTGTGGCTCGCACTTGGCAAGTTGTGGGGAACTCGGTGCGACGTCAACGGGCGTTGCAAACTCGGGGTGAGACCAACCTGCCCTCTGGATAACGCCACTGATTGATCCACTTGCATCGCTCAGTAATGCAGTATCGATTGCTTGGATCACCTCGTAGACGCCAAGGCCGGTGGTTGCATTTGCTTGGGGATCAAGGTCAACCACAAGGACTCGTCGACCACGTGCGGCATAGGCCGCTGCTAGTCCGAGAGTGACGGTGGTCTTTCCGACACCACCCTTTTGGTTCACCAACGCGGTGATGCTCATTCCACAAAGCTACCCAAGTAATCCCGATTTGGTGGCCACGCTTCACATAGGCGCAAAGAGTTGGGGCCGCACGGATCCTCCTCACCGCCTTGAATTCGCTGTCACAGTAGCTACCTAGTGTCGGTCCACCGCTGCTGAAGCAGTGCCCTTCCCCTGACATCAACTAACAAAAGGAACGGTCATATGACTGGCTCCGCTCAACCGAATCAACCAAGCCCTCGCAACCCCGTTGGCAAACCCGTTCTTATCTTCCTTCCGGGATGCCCAGACTGCGACCTCACCTGCGATCCCCTACTCGCTCACCCCAGCGGTGGAGACACCTATCGAATTCTCGAGGTTCCAACAGAGTCCGCAACGGTAGGCATTGACGATCTAGTGATCGCCCTTGAGTCAGACTCAGTTCTCGAGTTTGTTGCCGTGATTGAGCGCCGTTGCTTGGCTTCGTTCAGCTTTCACTTGCCGGGATGGATCAATCGCGAGCGCTTTCTCGACCAACTCGCGGCAACGGGAGTCGCAAGTAATGAAGTACGGCACAGAGTGTTCATGTGTAACGCCTCCTCCGAAGAACAGGTTCACGCCTTATGCGATCTACTCAATGAGTTTCGCGTCAGCGCTCGACTGTGCGATCACGTCACCCAACACTGGCACGCCTTGTCAGCCTGACTCGGCCGGCGGGCGTCAGGCCACCCTTGTGATGTCGGGTTCGATGTAGATCAACGTGATCACCGGGACAGCGGCGCGCACATTGGCCTCTAAAGCATCGATTGCTTCAGCGAGTTCCGACATCGACAGGCTGGAGTCAAACTCAACCTTTGCGGCAAGCAGCACTTGCTCTGCGCCGATGTACTCGGTGCGCTCGTGAATCACTCTGACTACTCCGGCAGATGAAGCCATTGCCTTGCGCAACTTCTCCCGATCCTCTGCAAGGGCTGGTTCACCGATGAGCAGGCTCTTCATTTCAATGCTCAGAATGACTGCGATGACGCCCAGAATCAACCCAATGATTACTGACCCGATGCCGTCATACACGCCGTTCCCAGTAGCCACAGAAACCCCGACTGCAACAAAGGCAACTGCTAAGCCAGTCATTGCACCAAAGTCTTCTAACAAAACCACTGGCAACTCGGGCACCCGAGAATGTCGGATGAATCCCCACCAAGAGTCTTTACCACGTAAGTGATTCGATTCAATCACAGCAGTCCGAAGGGAATAGCCCTCTAACAGCATCGAAAAAATCAAGATGACAAGGGCGATCTGAGGACTAGTTATCTCTTCTGGATGTTGAATCTTGTGAATGCCTTCGTACAAGGAGAAAACCGATCCCAGAGCAAAAAGCACAACTGCCACGACGAACGCCCAGAAGAAGCGTTCTCGGCCGTAGCCAAACTGATGCGAATCATCGGTGTCTTTGTCGGCTTGACGGCGACCAAGTAACAACAGTGCCTGGTTTCCCGTGTCGGCCACTGAGTGAATTGCCTCCGACAACATCGAAGATGCGCCGGTCAGAACAAACCCGATGAACTTGATGATCGCAATTCCCAGGTTTGCGCCTAGCGCCGCCAGAATCGCTTTTTTTCCTCCGCTCGCTGACATCGTGTCTCCTAGATCAGACCGGATGCCCGGCTACACCTGCAGCATCATAGGGTGGGTGCCCGTGTGCTCGGCTCTGGCTTAGGCCACACTCACTACTGTGCCAGAACTCCCTGAAGTGGAAACGATCCGCAGACAGCTTGACCCGCTTCTGCGTAACTGCACCATTGTGGAGGCTTGGGCATTTGAGTCACCGAAGTTCACCCAGGCTCATGATGCAGTCGGGTGGCGACTCGATGGGGTGAGACGCCGAGGTAAGTACTTGCTGATGAACCTTGACTCCCCTACTGGGAAACGAGAGCTGATTGTTCACCTCGGCATGACGGGACGACTCTCGGTTTCTTCAAACCTCCTCGGTCAAGACACCCTCGACCATCAAAACAACCTCCACGCCAGAAACAGCCTCCACGCTACAAACATCTCTGCCGCAAGCCCTCAGAACAGTTGGGCAGAATCTGCCGCAGTTGATCCAGCGGACAGTTCTTCACTGCGCCATCTCCGGGCAGTCTGGACTCTGGATGACGGACGCTGCTTGTACTTCGATGACGTTCGACGATTCGGTCGGATTGCAGTCGTTGCTGCCGCTGAATACCAGTCGCTGGCCACGCTCGCTGCACTAGGTCCGGAACCATTCGATGACTCCTTCACTCCCGAGTATCTGCGTGCGCAGATCAACTCGAGCAAACGCTGCATCAAAACACAGTTGCTGGCTCAGAGGGTTGTGGCCGGCTTGGGAAATATTTATGTCGACGAGGCTTTGTGGAGGTCACAGGTGCACCCCGCAGCGAAGAGGCTCACTCTTATGCAGTCAAAAAAGCTCCGGGATGATATTTGCGATGTCCTCAGTGCTGCGATCAACAACGGGGGAACCACACTGCGCAATTACAGAGATGCTGCCGGTGCATCAGGTAGCAATCAGCGATACTTAGATTGCTATGGCAGGGCTGGTCAGGACTGCCTCCGTTGCGGATCGACTCTGAGGCGGATCGTGATAGACGCCCGAGCAACTGTGTATTGCCCGAGATGTCAGAAGTGGTAGCGAGGCGGCCTGCGGACAGCATTCAAACCCACCAACTTTCGGGGTACGTCGACGCCTACGACCAGCCGAGATGGACAAGCTCGTCGCTGGCTACCTTGAACGCCAGGGAATCAACCGCCGCCGTAGTGTCAGGTCCTGATGCCACCTACATACAAGAGCCGCGCCACCACGACAGTCGCAGAAGCCACGATGACCTGACGCGTCGAGCGGCGGAGCGGGATGGTGTCGGGCTGCGGGCCGAGCTGGCCTGTGCAGCGATCACCACAACCGCGTAAATGCCGAGAAAGCCGAGTATCCCGGCGAAGGTTCCGGGCGAGTAGCCGAAAGGGGAGATAATCGTCGACGCGACGTACGTCGGAAGCACTCCCGCGATGCCGGCGCCGAAGCATCGTGAGAGCGGCCGCAAGTCGGTCCGACTTGTTGCCAGGCCAGCAGCTATGAAGGTGGGAGCCATGATCGCCCCAGCGGGCGATGAAGAGCGGCAGGATCGTGAAACCTCAAACGACCCTGGCTGCCATGACCCGACGCCAAGCACAAGGCCGAGGAGACCCTCAGCTGCCACCACATAGGGAGCCCCCAGGCAGGTCGGCCGTTCGGAATCCAGGGCATGAGCAACCGGCGCTTCGGATCTTCAAGGTGGGCGATCACCGAACCTCCCACACCTGTGCTTGTCGCGGTCGGATCGCTCCGGGTATCACCGAGAACTCGAACCGTCCCAAGAGGATTCGCAGGCGCTAGTCCTTGCGAACGACGTCCAGATTCCGGAGCGTCGGCGGCTCGAGCGCGATCGACGCAATCGACGCTGTGATCTCCCCCGTCACCAGCAAGTCGTTGCTGATGGCCGCTGATTCGACCGACGGGAACTCCACGATCATCAGGAACGTTCCCGGACGCTCGCTCCCCTCCGGAGGACCTCACGGTCATCGCCCGGCAGACCAATGGTCTCAGCGACTGGCCGGCCTGTCCGGCAGATCCATCCTCACCTAGTCAAATTCGGTAAAGGAATCCGCATTCACCATCACTTTCGCACGCCTTGGACCCAGCGTCTTAAGCCCCAAATGTAGCGGCCCAAAGCCAGACACAGGAATACAGTCGTGGGGATCGAAGCGAGGTTCCGGGAGACCGAGCAGCGCGTCGCACCCAGCGAACGGACTCGACCTGCATGAGCGTTGGGTCCGACCTCGCGTCGCCGCCGGTGCGAGAGCAGGCGATCAACAACGACGATCAGACCCTCCTCGGAGCAGTCACCCCGCGTTGACGCGGCGGGCCCGCAAGGTCTGGATCGTCATACCCGACTCGCTGATGGTGCCACCACAACAAGGACCCCGCAGGTCAACCACCACCACCGAGTTTCGGGCACCACAGGGCTCAGGCTGGACGTGCGGTGACCCAGCCGAACTCCGAGGTGACCCTGAGTCCGGTCGACCCAGACGTGTCGCGCAATGGAGCCATAGCGCCGCGCAGTACATCGCAGAAGGCGTCGTAGCCCACTGCTTCGATGGCTGGCACGGATGGCCCCGCTGCGGCGCGCGCCCTGACCGCCGTGTCGAGGTCGGGCCACTCGTTGGTCACGTCGACGGTCCCCTGCTCGGTCAGTGCGAAGCCGGACGACTCAAGCAGGCCGGCCATCACCGCACTGGTGCCGCCCTGCTCCATGGTGGCGGACTGGTGGCTGGCCGGCGAGTGCTCGATGACGGCGCGGAAGTACGGCAGGAGGCCCATGCGGTCGAGGGAGCCCCAGTAGGTGAGGCCAAGTCGGCCTTCCGGGGTGAGCACACGACGAGCTTCGACCAGTGCATCCTCGCAGCCGCTCCAGATGCCGTTGAAGCTCGTGGCCACGTCGAATGACGCGTCGGCAAACGGGAGGGCGAACATGTCGCCGACGCGCAGATCGCCGTCGGGCGTGCGGGCCCGTGCAATGTCAATGAGGGCGGCCGAGGCATCGAGGCCGCTCACAGTGGCACCGCGGCGTGCGGCCAGCTGAGCGGCGAAGCCCGAGCCGCAGGCGATGTCCACCAGGCGCGTGGCTGGGCTGACGTCGAGGCGGCCGAACAGCATCTCGTTGGCTGGACGGGCGTAGGGCTCGAACAGGTACGCCCACTCGGCTGCACGGGCACCCCAGCCGATCCCCGCCTGTATCCACCGCTCCGGGTCAGGCGACGAGTCGGCGGAGGCTGTTGCTGTGCTGGTGACGGTCATCTTGGCTCCTAAATAGCACGATCGGTCGTGCTTAATTATACAGTACGACCGATCGTGCTATCTTGTCAACCAATGGATGCAGCCTCTGCAAGCACCCCGCGCAAGACCCGCGCCGACGGCGAGCGCACGCGCCACCTCATCCTCGATACCGCGGTCCGCCTCGCAACCGTCGAGGGGCTCGACGGGCTCAGTATCGGCACGCTCGCCCACGCCACCGCCATGAGCAAGAGTGGCGTGTACGCGCACTTCGACTCCAAAGAAGAACTTCAGCTCGCAACGGTCGACAACGCACGCATCCTGTTCATCGAGGCGGTGATCACTCCCGCGCTCCAACACAGCGGACTCCCCCGTCTGCGCGCCCTGTGCGAGTCCTTCCTCGCCTACGTCGAGAACCGCACGCTTCCCGGCGGTTGCTTCTTCGCTGCTGCCGCTGCCGAACTGGGCGGGCGGCCCGGTCCACTACGCGAGCGCGTCGCCGCCAACCAGAAGGGGTGGATCGGTGTCCTCACCCAGGCGGCTGGGGAGTCCACCGCCCGCGGCGAGCTTCGCACCGACACCGACGTCGCCACGCTCGTGTTCGAACTCAACGCGCTGGTTATCTCGGCCAACACGGCCTTCATTCTCCACGACGACCCGGCCGTCATCGGCCAGGCCCGCACCGCCATCGAGCGCGTGCTCGCAGCCGCGATCCCCACCTGACCCACACTAGGAACGAATGGCCAGAAGGGAACCCGGATTTCCAATCTAGCTCCCAAAGACCGTGTGGGTCCCTACACCCGGTCGTGCTGGTTGACCTGGGAGGACGCGGGCCAACCTTGGGCTGTTGACTCGACCACGGATCTTGGGCGACGGCCGCTCGGGGTCCGGTGCATTCCGCGTAGATCGCACCGCAGCACGACCGACGACGCGCTGAAGGGTTGAACCGGGAGACCTAAACCTCCTCTCTCAAACCCTGACCCTGACCAGGGAGAAGAAGACAAATTTCTTGTGATTTGCACAACATCGTTGGCCGGCTCAGGATTCACTCCTGAAGCGATTCCTCAGCGAGCGATCCGACGTATCGCGCTACCCCTGCTAGTATTTCAGTTTCGTTACGAAATGAAGTCGATCCACGAGGTCTGTTCTCAGCTGTGAATACTTCTCCTAGTACATCCCGAGGCACTCGTTCGGTTGCTCGTCGAGCACG